>Ga0126371_10005320_pt1 | contig 11430 bp, 12 predicted proteins | sample PanSoiMetaPlot_4_FD_110145 | JGI IMG/M metagenome (GOLD analysis project Ga0126371, IMG submission 110145) | Tropical forest soil microbial communities from Panama - MetaG Plot_4 | ecosystem: Environmental > Terrestrial > Soil > Tropical forest > Bulk soil | place: Panama | collected 2016-02-17
CTTCTTTTTCAGCGGCCAGCCCGTTGCCGTGATCGGCGGCGGCGATTCCGCAATGGAAGAAGCGCTCTTCCTCACGCGCTTTGCCACCAAGGTGACACTGATCCATCGACGTGAGCACTTCCGCGCGTCCAAGATCATGCTGGAGCGGGCACGCAAGCACGAAAAAATCGAGTTCCTGACTGACACCATCGTCGAGGAGGTGCACGACGTTGCAAAGAAAGCAGTCACGAGCCTGAAGCTGCGCAATTCAAAAACTGGAAAAATCTGGGACCTCCCTACTTCAGCAATGTTTCTTGGAATCGGCCACGAACCTAATGCAAAGATGTTCGTCGGGCAATTGGATATGGACCAGGATGGCTATCTGAAGACCCGGGATTACGTCTTCACCAACGTTCCCGGTGTTTACGCGTGCGGCGATGTGCAGGACCGCCGCTATCGCCAGGCGATCACTGCTGCGGGATCAGGTTGTGCCGCGGCGATCGAAGCGGAGAAATTCCTGGAAGAGCACGGGCGATAAATCCCACCACCCCAGACACGGAGGCACGGAGAAAGGCAACTCAAAGATATCTTTATCGCACCTTTTCTGAAGTGCGCCGATATGTTACAAAAATGAGTTTGCCTTTGATGCCCGCTACACATCGTCGCTTCCTGCCAGGAGCCCTGTGCTAAGGGCCGCTTTCATCTCCCTTTCGGAAAGCAAGTCCATCCGCTCTGTCGCAGAAAAGACCTGGTTTGGCCGGCGCGTCTCGCGACGCTTCGTCGCAGGCACCGAGATCGAAGACGCACTCGAGGCTGCCGCTGCGATGAACCGCATAGGCCTGGGCGTCAGCGTGGATAACCTGGGAGAAAACGTCACCAATCCCGGCGAAGCCCGCCACAGCGCTCAGCTCTATCACCAACTCCTGGATCAGATGAACGCACGCGGTCTTGCAGCCAATGTGAGCCTGAAGCTGACGCACATGGGTCTGGACGTGGATGAGACCATGGCGTTCCAGATCACTTCAGGCCTGGTGGAGCACGCCGCGCGAATCCAAAACTTTGTCCGCGTGGATATGGAAGGCTCGGCCTACACCCAGCGCACGCTCGATTTCGTTCGCGGGCTGCACCGCCTGACGGAAAACCAGGGGCGCGTGGGCGCGGTCATCCAGTCGTATCTCTTCCGTAGCGAGAAAGACGTTGAACAACTCCTGGCCGATGGCATTCGCGTCCGTCTTTGCAAAGGGGCTTACAAGGAGCCGCCGGAGGTCGCTTTCGAAAAAAAATCGGACGTCGATGCCAACTACGTAAAGCTCATGAAGATGCTGCTGAAGAGCGGCATCTATCATGGGATCGCCACGCACGATGAAAATATGGTTCGTGCGACGATCGGCTTCGCACGAGAACAAAAGATTCCCCCAACTGCGTTCGAGTTCCAGATGCTCTATGGCGTTCGCCGTGATCTGCAGCAGAAGCTGGTGAAAGACGGCTGGCGCTGCCGCGTCTATATCCCGTTTGGGACCGAGTGGTATCCCTATCTCATGCGACGGCTGGCTGAGCGCCCGGCCAATGCGCTCTTTATCTTGAAGAACTTATTCCGCTAGATTCACAGGGTTCAAAGAGGAAGCCCTATGGCTCTTTAAGGGCCATAGGGTTCCCTCGCTTTGCTCGGGACAAAAAGCTTATGCGCTTCTGCGCGGACGGATGCTCAAGTCGCGTACCTGGGAAAGCAGGCTGGAGCGCTGGATGGAATCCAGCTTCGCCAGGAACGGCATCACTTCGGAAATAAAGGGATCCTGCACAAGATCGCCAATCTCGTCTTCCAGCGTGCGGTTGGTCCCTTTCAGCAGGTCGGCGACCCCAACTTCAAGAGCGGTCGCAAGCCGCTGCAGCGAGGAAAGCGTGGGAACGGCTTTTTCATTTTCGATCTTGGAAACGTAGGTGCGCGGCACCTGCATTCGCAATGCGAGCTGCCGCTGGCTCAGTCCCGACTTCTGCCGTAGCATACGGATAGCCGCGGCGATCTGCAGATGGGAATGATTTCCGCTGGCCGGCTCAACCACTGGAGCAACAGGTTGCAGGATGGGCTCAGGTTCGTCTTCGTCGAGCGAGGTGCGGCATTTTCTGCAAAGATTATTGTTGGTCCGGAACTGCACCAGATGGCAATGGTCGCACCGGACAACTTCGCGTGAATCGACTGGCGCCAGTGTTGTGGCCATTTTTGTTTGGGAGCTGCCAGAGCCGGCACGCCTCCAAAAAATACACCTCGACTGCAAAGGACCCAAAAACGAGAGTAGTTTCATGCATTAGAATCGGATTGTCAACTAAAAAAATAGGGTGAAAACAGTAAAAATCCCTCAAAACAGGCGAATAAACCAAGAAAACACCGGAGAAAACCGAAATGGATCGTGCCTCAGCCTGGGACCTGCTTTGTGAGTACACCCAATCAGACAGCCTGCGCAAGCACATGCTGGCGGTCGAAGCCTGCATGCGCGCCTATGCCCGCAAGTTCGGTGAAGACGAGAATAAGTGGGCCATTACCGGTCTGCTGCATGACTTTGATTACGAGAAGTATCCGACTCCCGAGCAACATCCGTTCGTAGGGAACAAGATTCTCGAGGAGCGCGGATATCCCGAAGAGCTGCGGCGCGCGATCCTTTCGCATGCCGAATATAGCGGTGTCACGCGTGAGAGCATGATGGAGAAAACTCTGTTCGCCTGCGACGAACTCGCCGGATTCATCACGGCGACTGCCCTTGTCAAGCCGAACAAATCTCTTGCGGAAGTCGAAGCCAAATCAGTTCGCAAAAAGATGAAAGACAAGGCATTTGCCCGCAGCGTGAATCGCGAAGACATCACCAAGGGCGCGGCCGAAATGGGAGTCGATCTGGAAGAGCACATTGCGTTTTGCATCGAGGCGATGAAATCGATCGCGCCGGAATTGGGTTTAGCAGGGTCAGCCGCCGCTCAGGGATGACGTCTTTAGGCGCTTTTTCGAATCCCATACCGCCGAAGTGAATCCAACGCCTGCGACACTTTGGTTTTTTAGCGGAGAACTTTACTCATGCCACTGGTTCGAATTTCTCTTCGTGAAGGCAAACCGGAAACGTACCTGCAGAAAATCGGCGATGCCGTTCATCGCGCGCTGGTCGAGACGGCTTCTGTCCCGGCGCAGGACCGCTTTCAACTCATTACCGAGCACAGCGGTTCACAATTCATCTACGACCCTGAGTACCTCAATATTCATCGCTCCGACGAACTCATCATCATCCAGATCACGCTCAATCAGGGAAGAACGCTGGAGGTGAAGAAGGCGCTGTTCGCAAAAATCGCCGAGCTGCTGCACCAGGAACTTGAGCTGCGCAAAGAGGATGTGCTCGTCAATCTGGTGGAAGTGGCGAAGGAAAACTGGTCCTTCGGCAACGGCGTGGCGCAGTACGCCCCCTAGGGCAGCGCGTCATTCATATCGCAAGGCTCGCATCGGATCGACCTTCGTCGCCTGTCGCGCCGGCATGTAGCTGGCCAGCAACGTCACCACCGCGAGGAAAATCGCAACTGCTGCTAGAACCAGCGGATCCCACGCGGTCACTCCAAAGAGCAAGCTGCGCAGGAGAGAAGCAGCAGCGATGCTGGCCACGATTCCGAAGCCCACACCAGGCAGAATCAGCCCAACGCCCTGGGAAAGGATCAGCTTCAGCACATTGCTGCGCTGTGCCCCAAGCGCTATGCGAATTCCGATCTCCTGCGTGCGCTGGCTTACCGAATACGTGACGAGTCCATAGAGCCCGATGCTGCCCAGCAACAGCGCTACCGCCGCAAAGAATCCGGCCAGCCACGCGGGATAGCGGTGCAGGAATGCCGCCGGCGACCGCTGGATGTACTCTTCTATCGTTTCTACCTGAAAGATTACGACTTGAGGTTCAACGTGGCGAACCGCGGCTTCGATTTCAGGTATCGCCGCCGCCGGATCGCGCTCGGTCCGGACAACCAAGTTGAAGAACATTCCCGGCGACTGTTTGAAAGGCTGGTAGACGGCCGGCTTGGCCGGGGCATCGAGCGCTCCCTCTTTTACGTCCTTCACCACGCCAATAATCTGGTACGGCTTTTGCTTGGGACAGCAGGTGAAAATGAGCTGCTGCTCCAGTGGGTTCAAGCCGTGCAGGAACAAGTTCGCATACGTCTGATTGACGATGATTCGACCTGGCGCCGTTTCATTGTCGGCATCGGTGAACCAGCGTCCCTGCGCGAGTTGTGCCTGGAGAGTCTGGAAATAATCATGACTCACCTCTCGGATGTTTGCTTCGTAATCGTGGCCAGGATAGGGCTGGCCTACGACCTTGGTATTGAGGGTGTTGTTTCCGCTCACCGGCAGAACACTGGTCGTGCCGGCGGATTTCACTCCGGGCAGAGCCCGCACGTTCTCCAGCACGGAGTTGGCGAAGGCAATCTGTTGCGGATCCTTCTGATAATTTGCGCCCGGGACGCCAACGCCAAACCCGATCAGCTGGCTCTGGTTAAATCCAGGATCCACTCGCAACAATCGAAACAGGCTCTTGCCTAAGAGTGCTGCACCTGTCAGCAACACCATTGCAATCGCGACTTCGGCCACTACCAGTGCGGACGCTACGCGCTTCCAGGCGCCTGGCTGAGAGCTCCGCACGCCTTCTTTGAGAGCATCCTGGATAGGAGCGCCCGAGAGATGAATCGCCGGCGCAAGCGCAAAAAGAATTCCAGTCAAGAACGCAACTGCTACGGCAAAGACAAGAACCCGCCAGTCAAGACTCAGAGTCTTCAGATAGGGCATGCTGTCAAGTCGGCTGTCAGGAATCAGACCGGCGAGGCCTTTCACCAGCCATTGCGCCAGCGCAATCGCAAGGGCGCCTCCCATGATCGAGAGCAGGATGCCTTCCGTGAGGGTCTGGCGGGCAATGCGAAAGCGCGTGGCTCCAAGCGCGGTTCGAATCGAGACCTCACGCCGGCGGGCGATCGAGCGCGCCAGCAGCAGGTTGGCGACATTGACGCAGGCAATCAAAAGCAATAAGGCGACTGCGCTCAGCAAGACCACCAGAATGGGCCGAATCTGACCCACAATCGTCTCGGTCAGCGGAACCAGCGCCACCCGCAGTTGCTTGTTAGAAACGGGATATTGCTGTTCGAGCCGCTCCGCAACCGCGTTCATCTCTTTCGCGGCCCGCACGCGTGACACACCAGGTTTCAGCCGGCCTACGGTGAAGAGCCAATGCAGGTTTCTACGCTCTTTCAATTCTCCTTCGGCATGCAGCGTGAGCCAGACATCGGGATCGCCGACCGGGGCGAAATGAAAGTCGCGGGGCAGAACGCCGATGATCGTAGTGGGGTTATCGTCCAGCGAAACAGTCTGGCCGATCACATTTCTGTTTCCGCCAAAATACTTCTGCCACCACGTGTAGCTCAGGATCGCCGTTCGTGGAGCTGAGAGCTGGTCCTCGCCAGGTTGAAAATCGCGCCCGATCGACGGCGAAACACCAAGGGTTGGGAAAAAGTTATCCGAGACGACGGCAGAAGGAACAAGCCGGGAGCCGCCGCTCTCCTTCAGAATGACTGCATTCGCGCCATAGGCTGCCAGCGAGGAGAAAGCCTGGTTCTGCGCGCGCCAGTCAAGGTAATCGGGATAAGAAGCCTCAAACTGGGTTTCCACCGCCTGTTGCCGCGTTTCCAACGCATTTATCAGCTCGTTGGAATTCTTGTAAGGGAGCGGACGCAGCAGTGCAGCATTCACAAAGGTAAACACCGCCACAGTCGCGGCAATTCCAATCGCCAGCGTCAAGATTGCGGTGACTGTGAACCGCGGGGAATGAGCCAGAGTGCGCAAGCCATAGCGGACATCCTGAATGAAACTCTCCATAAGCCTCTCCGCCCTCCTTGATCTGACGAGCAAACGTGGGAAATTTGCAATCAGACTGCCGCAGAATAGAGACGTGTAAGCTCATGAAAGGAAAGCAAGTCCCATGATGTGGCAGGAGGAAAACTTGAGAATGTCTGTCCGTTAGCGGAAGCAGCTGTTCGCAAGCGAACAGGGGTTACGACTCTTCGCTCAGCAGCTTCTTTCCTTTTTGCCGGATGGCATCGCCCAGCGGCCCTTCCACTCTCACAAATTCGAGGAAATTTTTCCCTTCCAGCTTGCCATGTATGCTGCGGCCCAGGTTCTGTGTGATCGGTTTCCAGCTTTCCGGTGGGATATGCGGCCTGAGATCAACCCCTATGGCGTCATGCGGCGCTTCACCTTCGAATTGCAGCTCGAAGAGATAAAGTTCGTCTATGCCGGGCAGGTATCTGGCAGTCATCCGCAGCGGCTGAAGAATGTCTTCAGCAAGCGTGGTCGACGGCGAGTTAACCATAATCTGCTTCTCTTCCGTCGCTGTCATCTGAATGGTTCCGGATTCATCAGGGCGGCCGGGAATGAGTCCCTGGCCAAGGGCGTCAAACTCAAACCGCGTCAGCCGGCCTCCGGGACGAATCGGCTTGTTTGCCGGATCGTAGAGATTGATGAGAATGGCGGCAATCTCCGATCCTTTGAGCATCCGGAAGAACTGGCGGCCTTTCAAGCTGAGGGCGCGGACCTCAGTATTCCAGTTGCGCAGCGCCTCCTCATCAGTGAAAGCGAGGGTAAGAGCTCGGCCCTGATCATCGTTGAGGCGAACCAGCGAAATATCGACTTCGGTGGTCTCGCCGCCTTCCGGTTTCCGCATTTGCGGAAGCTCGGCGACCGGGATCACGAGCGTTGACTCCATCAGCAGCTGGTAGACGCGCGACCAGTTCAGCGCCGTCCCTGAGTTGCCGACGTCGATCATCGCCTGGATCAGCTGCGCGTTATCGATTTTCGGAGCTTCCTGACTGCTCTCTGGTTCTTTTCGCGTCTTGGAAGACATGTTTCAGTTCACCCCTGTGACCCTGGCCAGCTTTCCGTCGATGAGAACAGAAGCCATGGCCAAAATATCCTGCGAGAGAGCACGATCATGCTCAACTCTCTGGCTGACACTGCGAATCGTTGTATAAGCCTGCTGCAGCAGTCTGCTGGTTTTGAGCGGCGCGAGAAAGTCTAATGCCTGGGCTGCGGTGCAAGCTTCGATCGCCAGAACGTGAGCAGTATTGGCAACAACCTTCTTCAACTTGATGGCGGCGGCCATGCCCATAGAGACATAGTCTTCTTTATTTCCCGACGTGGTGATCGAATCCACCGATGCAGGATGCGCAAAGATCTTGTTCTCGCTCGCCAGCGCAGCCGCGGTGATCTGCGGAAGCATGAAGCCGGAATTGAGCCCAGCTCCCGTGGCAAGGAAGGGCGGCAGTCCTTCGTTCAGCGCCGGATTCACCAACCGCTCGATCCGGCGTTCGGAGATCCCGGCCAAGGCCGCCAAAGCGATCGCCAGATAGTCGAGCGCGAAGGCCAGCGGCTGTCCGTGGAAGTTGCCTCCTGAGATCACATCTCCTTCCGAGCCGGAATCGGCAAAGACCAGCGGATTATCGACAGCAGAGTTCATCTCGATTTCGAAGGTGCGCCGGCAAAACTCCAGAGTATCGCGCACTGCACCGTGTACCTGGGGAATGCAGCGCAGAGAGTATGCATCCTGCACGCGGCCGCAATCCTTATGCGACTGACGGATCTCGCTGCCGGCGATCAGCCGCCGCAGATCGGCTGCAACCTTCATCTGCCCGCTGTGGGGACGCGCGGAATGAATGCGCTCGTCAAAGGCGACATCGGTGCCATGAAGCGCGTCGAGCGACATGGCGCCGAGGACATCCGCGGATTCTGCCAGATTTTCGGCCTTGAGCAGCGCCAGAGTACCGACCGCAAGCATGGCCTGCGTGCCGTTGATGAGAGAGATCGCTTCCTTGGCTTCAGGGATGAGCGGCTTGATGCCGGCGCGGCGCAAAGCGTCGGCGCCATTTACGCGCGCATTCTCAAAGACGACCTCGCCTTCACCGATCATCCCCAGAGCCAGATGAGCAAGCGGAGCCAGATCGCCGCTGGCGCCCACGCTTCCTTGGGACGGAATCACCGGATGGACGCCAGAGTTGAGCATGTGGCAAAGAAGATCGATGACATCGCCGCGAACGCCGGAAAATCCTTTTGCCAGAGAGTTGGCGCGCAACAGCATCATCGCGCGGGTCTCTTCCTGGGAAAGCGGCTCGCCCACGCCGGCTGAGTGCGATCGAATGAGATTGAGCTGAAGCTCGCGGTTCTGTGCGGGATCAATGTGGACGTCGCTCAGTTTGCCGACTCCGGTGGTGATCGCATAGGCAACCCGATCTTCGCGGACAATGCGGTCCACGACGGCGCGAGCCGCATTGATTTTCCGCCGGGCTTCATCGCTCACAGCAACTGGGCGGCGATCGTAGACCACCTGGCGCAAATCTTCGAATGAGAGCTTATTTCCGTCGATGTGAACTGGATTCATGAACTTTGTTGGCCTGTCCGGCGGAACGCCTCCATGTATTTCTCCGGCAGCGAGCAGCGGTCGAATTTTCCGTCCACCACGATGTGCATGGTCTCGCCAGTCGCCAGCAGGACGCGGTCCGCGGCGCGAAATATCTCGTATCCGAAATGCAGCAACGAGCGCCTGACATTTTTCAACTGCGTTCGCACCACGATCTCATCATCATAACGGGCGGGCGCTTTGTAGCGCACGCGCATGTCGACGACAGGCATGTGGCAGTTGTCATGCTCCTCCATGTCGCGATAGCGGAAACCGAGCTGCCGCATCAACTCCACGCGCCCGACTTCGAACCATATGACAAAGTTCGAGTGATAGGCCACGCCCATGTTGTCAGTCTCGGCGTAGCGGACGCGGAGACTGGTCTCGCCGGCGATCTCTATTTTTTCATCCACGATGGCTTGCGTTTCTCCAGAAACGAAGAGATCCCTTCTTTGAAGTCGTCTGTCTGCCGAATGGCGGCGTTCTCCTTCACGGCTTGTGGAACGCGGGCATCGAGCTGATCTTTACTGTATCGAGAAAGCAGCTTTTTGGTGGCGAGCAACGATGATGGGCTGTTCTGCATGAGTTGCGCCGCAATCTCCAGCGCGCGCTGCATCAGCCGGTCCGGCGCGACGATCTCGTTGACCAACCCGAGGCGATGCGCTTCCTCTGCTCCGAAGATTCGACCAGTGAGCAGCAGATCGCGGGCGCGCTTCTCGCCGATGTTGGCGATCAGGAAACTGGAGACGATAGCTGGCACAAAGCCGATTCGCACCTCGGTGTACCCGAACTTGGCTTCCGGAACGGCGAGCGTGAAGTCGCACAACGTCGCCAGCCCGGTGCCGCCCGCGATGGCGGCGCCGTTTACGGCGGCAATCGTCGGCTTTGGGCAATCGTACAGAGTGCGGAACAGCCGGGCCATGGTTTCCGAATCTTTCAGGTTCTGCTCAGGCGTGCGTCCGCCGAGCTGCTTCAGGTTGTCTAGATCCATCCCGGAACAAAAGGCCGAGCCCGCGCCGGTGAGAATCACGACTTGTGCCGGCGATGCAGCAGCCTCGGCCAGCGCCGCGAGAACGTCATCAATCAACTCGTAGCTGATGGCATTACGCTTGTCCGGGCGATTCAGGGTGATGGTGGCGACGCCGTGCGATTCAGAGTAAAGGAGGGTTTTGTAGGGCATACTTAGTTTTTCCTCTTTACCGGCTGAGCTGTCTGCATGAATTCATAGAATTCATTCGCAGCGTTCGCTGTTCCCAAAAAACTTGCATGCAGATCCCTGCCAAACGAACAATCAATCCTTTCTTGATGCGCAAAGACGTTCTGTGGGTCCATGCCGTCAACTTCGGATTCGTATTCAAGACAGAAACCAGCCCGTCCAGCCAGGGTCGTATTTCGCCGGCCAGCGTAGTGCTCGCCAATTTTCCGCAGGAACTCTTCTTTGATCGGGACGAGTGGCCGGTCTGAGGATTCAACTCTGAAGTTAAATGTCATCCATGCGTCTCTTCGACGTATGCGGCTGGGTCCGCATTCGAAGTTGACTTCGTTGAGCAGGATGGTATCAACTTCTTCGCAAACAAGCGGAACCCGGAAGTTGATGCCCTCCGCCTCCTTGTGGAATCCATGGCGCACATGCCATGCGAATGCAAACAAACTGGCGCCGAAAAGATAGAAATCTGTGGCCACAACAGCTGCAAAGATAATCGCAACAAGCCAGCCTTTTCGCTTCTTCACATCACCACCGAGTGCTTCTTCGCGATATCGGCTGACATCTCGACCACGGCGGCAAGCGGCTTCTTGAGCGGCACCGCTACGCCGTGCGCCACCAGAGCCTGCGCCGCGATCTCAGTGGGAATGTTGCCGATCATTTCATCCTGGGCAAAGGGACAGCCGCCGAGCCCGCCAATGGCCGAGTCGAAGCGGCGGCAGCCGGCATCGTAGGCGGCTATGATTTTCTCGACTGCGCCGGCGCGGGTGCTGTGCAGATGCGCGCCGATCTCGAGATCGCCATAGGCGCTGGTCACGGCCGAGACCAGCTCCTTTACCTGCTGCGGCGTAGCCAGCCCGACGGTGTCGGCGAGGGAAATCTGCGTGATGTCCATATCCGCCAGAATTCCCACTGCTTCCCCCACTTCCTCGACGTTCCATAAATCGCCGTAAGGATTGCCGAAGGCCATCGAGATATACACCACCATGTCCAGCCCCGCATTATCCGCTTTCAGCTTGATCTGCTCCACTTCATCGATGGCCTGCTCCAGGCTCTGGTTCTGGTTGCGCTGCAGGAAAGTCGGCGAGACGGAATAAGGGAAGCCGAGCGTCTGCACAGCTTCGGTGGCGATGGCACGATCAGCGCCTTTCTGATTCACCACGATTCCGATGATCTCGACATCGTCCGGAGGATCGAGCTTCTTCAAAACTTCTTCGGAGTCGGCCATCTGAGGGATGGCTTTAGGTGAGACGAAGGAAACGGCGTCGATGTGCTTGAAACCCGTGCCGATCAGCGCCCGCAGATACTGCACCTTGACGTCGGCAGGGATGTGGCCTTTGAGGCCCTGCCAGGCATCGCGGGGACATTCGATGAGCTTGATCTCACTCGCCATTAGAGATTCTTTCAGCCGCAGTGGAAGGTTCACCGCGGAGGCGCGGAGACGCGGAGTCAAATACTTTTCTGACTATGCCTCCATGCCGCAGCGTGGGTACATTGAAATTAATAATGAACCCAACCGGTTTGTCCAAAAGCTTCAGATAGGTCAGGAGTTGTGCTTCATGAATGGGCAGTACGCGGCCGATACTCTTCAGTTCCAAAATCACTGTATTTTCGACAATGAGATCAAGACGATATCCGCAATCCAGTGCAACCCGTTGTAAATTACTGGGACTGTGACTTGCCGCTGGAAGCGCAAACTGCGGAGGTAGAGCTCATGGCATAGACATTCCTCGTAAACGGACTCGAGCAGGCCTGGTCCAAGAGCTTTGTGAACTTCGATGGCGGCTCCAATCA
>Ga0126371_10005321_pt1 | contig 11429 bp, 13 predicted proteins | sample PanSoiMetaPlot_4_FD_110145 | JGI IMG/M metagenome (GOLD analysis project Ga0126371, IMG submission 110145) | Tropical forest soil microbial communities from Panama - MetaG Plot_4 | ecosystem: Environmental > Terrestrial > Soil > Tropical forest > Bulk soil | place: Panama | collected 2016-02-17
AGCGGTGTAAGTCCGCTCCGTCCCGGTCCAGCGTGGATCGGTGGCCCAATCCGCCTGCAGCTGCGCTGCCTGGCTGTCGATGCTGCCGTCGAGGCGACGATCGTCCATTGGACCTCCTGATGTGCTGCTGTCAGCGATGCGTCCAGACTGACCGCCGCACTTGGTGAGCGCTAGGGAACTTCACGGTGAAAATCTGCAGATCTTCATCTAACATCAAGATGTGACGACTTTCGTGGAGAAAGAAAATTCAACTTTTCCGAGGGGCGGTCTGGATCTTGTTCTCTTCGGCCAGCGGCTCAAGCACGTCAGACGCGGTAAGGGCCTGACGCTGACCGAACTCGGCGAACGCGTCGGCCGGGCGCCTTCGGTGCTCTCGCTGATCGAGAACGGCCGCAGGGAGCCCAAGCTCTCCCTCATCGAGGCGCTGGCGACCGCGCTCGGCGTCCCGGCCGACGAGCTGATGCGGCACGAGCCGCCGAGCCGGAGGGCACAGCTTGAGATCGCGCTCGAGGAAGCGCAGCGCGACCCCATCTACGCGAGGCTCGGGCTGCCGTACCTGCGGCCGGGGCCCAGGGTGCCGAGCGAGGTGCTCGAGCACGTGCTCGCGCTCTTTGACGAGCTGCGCAAGCAGCAGGTCAAGCCGACGGCGACGCCGGAGGAGGCCAGGATCGCCAACACCGACCTCCGCCAGATGATGCGCGACCGCGACAACTACTTCGCCGAGATCGAACGGGCGGCGGCCCAGGCGCTCGCGCCGGTCAGCTACTCGGGCGGTGCTTTGTCGCAAGGGCTGCTGCTGTCCGTGGTCAGCCACCACGGATTCTCCGTTCGCTACGTGCAAGACCTGCCCCGCTCGGCCAGATCGGTCACCGACCTGCGCAACCGGCGGATCTACCTGCGCCAGGAGTCGCTCGGCATGCACACTCCGCGCGCCGTTCTGTTGCAGACACTCGGGCATTTCGTGCTTGGCCACAGCACGCCGGCGGACTTCGCCGACTTCCTGCGGCAGCGGGTCGAGGCCAACTACTTCGCCGCCGCGGTCCTCGTGCCCGAGGAGGCCGCCGTGGCGTTCCTGCGGCAGGCGAAGGACAACAAGAACCTGTCGGTTGAGGACATGCGCGACGTTTTCTCCGTCTCCTACGAGATGGCCGCGCACCGGTTCACCAACCTGGCTACCCATCACCTCGGCCTCGCGTGCCACTTCGTCAAGAACGACGCCGGCGGGACGATCTACAAGGCGTATGAGAACGACGGCGTCGTCTTTCCCGCCGATGGCACCGGCGCGATCGAGGGCCAGCGGATGTGCCGGATGTGGTCGGGACGGCAGATCTTCTCGGCCAGCGATCGGTTCAGCCCGCACTATCAGTACTCGGACACGCCATCAGGCACCTACTACTGCGTGGCCTCCGTCGACCCGGGCAGCGAGCGCGGCTTCGCGATCACGCTCGGCGTGAAGTTCGACGACGCGCGCTGGTTCCGCGGCCGGGACACGACCAAGCGCACCAGGTCGACCTGCCCCGACCCGTCCTGCTGCCTGCGCCCGCCGGCCCGGCTGGCTGCCCGCTGGGACGGCATGGCCTGGCCGTCGGCGCGTGCGCACTCGCACATCTTGTCGGCGCTGCCATTCGGCAGCTTCCCCGGCGTGGACGAAGCCGACATCTACACCTTCCTAGAGCGGCATGAGCAGGAGTAACATCCTGGGGTGCCCTGACTACGGGATTGATCAGGGAAAACCCCTCAGCCAACCTCCTGAAACACGGCAACAGCTCATGCGACATGGTCGGATACTCCGGTTGGCGCGCACCTACCGGGCGGATCTCGCCTGGGTAGTGTTCGTGCTGGCGAACCTCGCGGCGATGCAGCTCATTCCTGAGTGGCAGACCGTGCCGTTCCTGGTCATCTGGATCAGCCTGACCGCCGTGTACGGCTGGCGGCTGTGGCGGCTCGGCTCGGCGCTGGCCACGGTTCTTATGATCACGCTGGTCACTGGCGGCCTGATCGGGTGGCAGGTGCTTCGCGGAAAGCAGGACTTGGACTACCTCGCCGAGGTTCCGCTGCTCGCTCTGCTGTTCGTCGTCATGGTGTGGCACTCGCGGCGGCGGCTGGCCGCCCTAGAGGAGATGAAGCGGGTATCTGACCACAACGTCACGCTGCTCGAACAGCAGCGCCAGTTCCTGCAGGACGCCTCCCACGAGCTCGGCACGCCGATCGCGATCGCGCTCGGGCACGCCGAACTCATCGAGCGGGCGGCGACAGACAATGCCATCGCGGCCGACGCCAGGATCGCCGTCGACGAACTGCTCAGGATGCGCAGGCTGACCAGCAGGCTGCTGCTGCTGGCCTCTACCGACGGTCCCGAGTTCCTGCGGCTAACCAACGTCGACGTCGAAGAGATCGTGGTCGAGGCGCTGCGCAGGTGGAACCACCAGCCAAGGCGCTGGTCGCTCGGCCCGCTCGAAGAGACCTGGGTGTTCGGCGACGCCGACCGGCTGACGCTGGCGATCGACGCTCTCATCGAGAACGCCGTCGATCACACCGAGCCCGGCGACCGGATCGAGCTCAGCGCCTGCCGGGATGGCGACGAGGTAGTGCTCGCCGTCGCCGACGAGGGTTCAGGCATCCCGGCATCGGAGGTCAGCCGCATCTTCAGCCGCTTCTCACGTATCGACGTCGGCCGTAACCGAGAGGCTGGCGGGTTCGGCCTTGGCCTCGCGATCGTGAAAGCCATCGCGCAGGCCCACCAGGGCTCGGTGCGCGTCAACAGCACGCTTGGCAAAGGCTCGGTGTTCGAGCTGCGCATGCCGGCATCAAAGGCCGTCGTCGAGAGCCTTCCCGCGCTCGACGGCAGGCCAGCGCACAGGTAGCCAGCGGGCACCTAGCGCCAGGCTAGCTGAACCTGGGCGGGCGCTTTTCGCGCAGCGCGGCGGCACCTTCGGCTAGGTCTGGGCCCATGAACGTGAGCATCTCGTAGGCGGCTGACTGGTCGAAGATCGGGCCGGCGACGCGCAGCCAGCTGTTCAGGGTGCGCTTGGTCAGCCTGATCGCGAGCTGGGACCCCGTCGCCAGAGTCGCGGCGACCCTGAGTGCCTCTGGCAGTACCTCATCGCGCGGCAGCACCTTGCTGACCAGGCCGATCCGCTCGGCCTCGGTGCCGTCCATCATCTCGCCGGTCAGCAGGTGATAGCGGGCCTTGGCCATGCCGCACAGCAGCGGCCAGATGATCGCCGCGTGATCGCCTGCGGCGGCGCCCAGCTTGACATGACCATCACCGAGCTTGGCGTCGGCTGCGCAGATGCTGATGTCGGCGAGCAAGGCGATCACCAGGCCAGCTCCGACCGCGACCCCGTTGATCGCCGAGATGATCGGCTTCTCGCAGTTGACCATGTTGTAGACCAGGTCGCTCATCTCGCTCAGCATGTGCGCGGCGCGGTCGTAGTTCCCCGCCATCCGCTGCACCATCGCCAGGTCGCCTCCGGCCGAGAACGCCTTGCCCGCGCCGGTGATCACCGCTACCCGCGTCTCGTCGTCGCGCGCCACATCGGTCCACAGCGTGGCGAGCTGGCTGTGCAGTACCTCGTCGGCGGCGTTGTAGACCTCCGGCCGGTTCATCGTTATCAGCAGTACGCCGTTGTCATGCCGCTCGAATAGCAGGTGCTGGTAGCTCCCGTAGTCCATCGGGGCGGCTCCTTGATCACTAGCCCGGCAGATCGCGCGATGATGGAATGATCGCATGACGGGCAATCGGCCTCCTGGGCGGCTAATCGGCTCAGGCCGCGCCGCCGATGTCTACGAGCTCGGCAGCGAGCGGGTCCTGCGCAGATATCGGATCAAGGCCGACGTCGAGCACGAGGCACGGCTGATGCGGTACCTGTGGTCGGCTGGCTTTCCCGTCCCCGAGGTCTACGACGCCGACGGCACCGACATGGTCCTGGCCAGGCTGCGCGGAATCGACATGCTCAGCGACCTGACGAGGCGGCCGTGGCGCGCGCGCAGGCACGCCAGCACCCTCGCGCGGATGCACGACCAACTGCACCAGATCGCCGCGCCTTCCTGGCTCCCGAGACCGCTGGCAGACCACGCGGGGAGCACCGGCGACCGGGTCGTGCACCTTGACCTGCATCTCGGCAACGTCGTGCTGGCCGAGACTGGCCCGGTCGTCATCGACTGGTCGAACGGCGCGGCAGGTCCGCCAGGAGCCGACGTCGCGATGGCAGCGCTGATCATGCGGATATCGGAGGTCGACGAGCTGCCGCTCCCGGTCAGGCCGATCGCGGGCCGGGTGCGGCGTTCCGTGGTGCGGCAGTTCGAGCGCAGCGTCAGCCACGACGGCGAGCCATGGCTGGTCGAGGTCGCCAAGCTCAGGCTCGTCGACAGGAACGTCAGACCAGCAGAGGCCGATGTGCTCCGACGCATGATCGACGGCCGGGGCTAGAGACGCAATAATCCCGCTTTTGGCTAATGCGGACGGGGCGGTAGCATGTTACCGTTGAGTAACTTAGTCCTCGCGGCCGTTTCCCCGGCAAGGAGCCCACCATGAGCGATGACGAGCAGGCCAACGGCGGTTTCAGTCTAGAGATGTCGGACGACGTCCGCGAAATGCGGGACTGGGTGCACGACTTCGCCGCCAACGTGATCAGGCCGGCCGCAGCCGAGTGGGACGAGCGCGAAGAGACACCGTGGCCGGTTATCGAGGAAGCGGCCAAGATCGGTCTCTATTCGATCGACTTCTTCGCCCAGCAATGGTTCGAGCCAACCGGCCTCGGCACCCCGGTCGCCTTTGAGGAGATCTACTGGGGCGACGCCGGCATCGGGCTGTCGTTGACCGGCAGTTGCCTGGCCGCCGTCGCGGTCAGCAGCAACGGCACTCCTGAGCAGATGGGCGAGTGGCTGCCGCAGATGTTCGGCGGACCTGGCGATGTCAAGCTTGGCGCGTTCTGCTCGTCGGAGCCCGACGCGGGCAGCGACGTCGGCGCGATCAGGACCAAGGCGGTGTACCACGAGGCGACCGACGAGTGGGTGCTGAACGGCACCAAGGCGTGGGCGACGAACGGCGGCATCGCCGACGTGCACGTCGTCGTCGCCTCGGTTGACCCCGCGCTCGGCAGCAGAGGGCAGGCTAGCTTCATCATCCCGCCCGGCACCAAAGGCCTGTCGCAAGGACAGAAGTTCCGTAAGCTCGGAGTCCGCGCTTCGCACACCGCCGAGGTGGTGCTCGACGACGTCAAGGTGCCTGGCCGGTGCCTGGTCGGCGGCAAGGAGAGGCTGGACAACCGGCTCGCCCGGCTGGCCGAAGGCGGTGCGGGCGGCGAGCAGGCCGCGATGAAGACCTTCGAGGCGTCACGGCCTACGGTGGCCGCGATGGCGGTCGGCGTCGCGAGAGCGGCAGTCGAGTACGCCACCGAATACGCCACCGAGCGGGTGCAGTTCGGCAAGCCGATCGGCCAGAACCAGGCGGTCGCGTTCATGCTGGCCGACATGCAGGCGAGCGTGGACGCCGCCAGGCTGCTGACCTGGCGGGCGGCCTGGATGGCCCGACGCGGCCACAAGTTCACCAGGGCAGAGGGCTCGATGTCCAAGCTGTTCGCTGGCGAGACGGCGGTCCGCGTGACCGAGCAGGCCATCCAGATACTCGGCGGCAACGGCTACACCAGGGACTACCCGGTTGAGCGGTGGCATAGAGACGCGAAGATTTTCACCATTTTCGAAGGCACCTCGGAGATACAGCGCATGATCATCGGCCGCGCCCTGACCGGACTGCCAGTCCGCTAGCCGCCGATCTGCGTAGACAGCCCGCCATCGGGATTCAGGCAGGGAAGTGCGGGTTCGGCCAGGCGCAAAAAGCACGCGTCGATGATGTTCATCGCGTGGCTGAAGTCGTCGAGGCAGAGAGGCTTGACGATGTATGCGCTGGCATGATGCGCGTAGCTGTCGTGGATGTCTGCGGGGTGGCGTGAGGACGACAGCACGACGACGGGAATGGTCCTCAGGTCGTTGTCTTTCTTGAGCCTTGCGAGGATTTGTAGTCCGTGCGTCGCGCCCAGGTTGAGGTCGAGCAGGATCAGGCGGGGCCGGGGAGCCTCGGCGAAGTCTTCCTGCCGCCACAGGAACCGGGTCGCGGCTCCTCCGTCAGCCGCCAGGTGGCACCGTATGCCCGTACCGTGGGAGTCGGTGAGGGCCTCCTGGGTCAGCAGCGCCTCGCCGGGGTCGTCTTCGACCAGTAGGACATCAACGATAGGGCTGTTCGCGCTCTCCATCGGGTTCCTCCGTCTCATCGGTCAGCGGAGGCAGCGTAGGTGGGAACGCTATGCCGTGGCCGGTCATGTCCGCCAGTGCCCTGTCCATCGTGAGGTAGACATCGAGCACCTCGTCGGCGGTGGTTAGTTCGATGACCCGCTGGACTGGCCGGCTTGCCGCCACGACGCGCAGCCGCGTCCCGATGGCAGTTGCCCAGCGATGGGCGCACACCAGAGCCGAAATGCCAGCGCAATCGCAGTATTCCATTCCGGTGCCGTCGGCGATCAGCACGGTGGGCCGCTCAATGAGCGCGCTAGCCAACGAGTCCATCACCATACGGACGTTCGCGCAGTCGACCGTTCCCGGCAGCTTGACGAAAGCTATCCGATGCTCGGTTACTTCGTCGGTGGCATCGGTTGTCGTGACCATAGTCCGCATCCCCTGCTGTCGCAGGCTCGTAGCCGAGCAGTCCCGACTGCCGCTCCTGTGTCGTCAAGAGAGGCGGATTACTGGTGACCAGAATCGCTCTGGGCGGCAAGACCTGTCAAGGGATACCCGAAACATCTTTCGCGTAAATTTCTATGGTGTTAGGCTCAGGGCGATGACCGACAACAGGCCGGAAGCCGGCACCGGCGGTAGCTGGACGCTGCTCACCGGGCACGGCCACGTCCTGGTGGAGATCGCCCGCAGTCCAGGCGCCCGGATGCGCGACCTCAGCGCCGCGGCAGGGATCACCGAGCGGGCGGTGCAGCTGATCGTGGCGGATCTGGTGGAAGCGGGTTACATCAGCAGGCACCGCGTGGGCCGACGGAACCGCTATAGCGTCAACCGGGACAAAGCGTTCAGGCACCCCGCGCAAGACGGTCTCAGGATCGGCCCGTTCCTTGACCTGCTGGCAGCCGCCAGCAAAGCGCCCATCCAGGCCCCCACCCAGGCTGCGAACGGCCAGGCATCTACCTCAACGCAAACCTCGACCTCAAGACGGCGCGCCACGCCGTCACTGGTCCCAAATCTGGCTAGTGACGGCGGTGGGACACAATGAGCATCGACGGGGATCCTCAGCAGGTCACCCAAAGGCACGGAGGCCGCTTTGAGGCGGCGCGAGTGGAATTCGACGCCCAAGTGCGAAGGTTCGAACAAGCCCAGGCCGAGCTGCAGGAGCTCATCGAACGGACGCAAAGGGACCGCCCGCAGCGGGAGAACCTGCGTCACTCGGCGTTCGCCAGGCTCCAGGCCAGGCTCGACTCCATGCCGGTAATCGAGCAGGCCAAGGGCATCTTGATGGCACAGCAGCGGTGCGGGCCTGACGAGGCGTTCGACCTGCTGCGCCGGGCGTCCCAGCGGGCCAACGTCAAGGTCAGCGTCCTGGCTGCGCAGATAGTCGAGCAAGTCGCATCACGACCAGAACGTCCCAGCGCTTGACCGCCCGGTCAGAGGCGATCAGCACGGTAGCTGATCAGCACGGATTCTCTGGTGTGGCGTGGGTGGATCGCGGCGGCACGACTGAATTCGCCAGCGCGTATGGCCTGGCCGACCGGGCCGGCCAAATACCGAATACGGTTGCTACCCGGTTCGCGATCGCCAGCGGAACCAAAGGGCTGACCGCAGTCACGGTGGTCAGCTTGATCAACGATGGCGTGCTGGATATGTCCACGACGGCACGCTCGGTGCTGGGTACCGACCTCCCGCTCATCGGTGATGACGTCACCATCGAGCATCTGCTAGCGCACCGGTCGGGCATAGGTGACTACGTCGACGAGGAGGCCGACTACGACGTCACCGACTACCTGCTCCCGGTGCCGCCGCAAGACCTCGCGACAACCGAGCAGTACCTGGCGGTGCTGGGCGGGCACCCAGCCAAGTTCCCGCCTGGCGAGCGGTTCTGCTACTGCAACAGCGGCTACGTCGCGCTCGCGCTGATCGCCGAGCGGGTCAGCGGCGTCGGATTCCATGAGCTTGTGGCCGACCGGGTGTGCGGGCCGGCCAGGATGGTTGATACCGAGTTCCTGCGGTCTGACGAACTCCCCGCGGGTACCGCGCTTGGGTACCTGCCCATCGCAGGCAAGCCGAGAAGCAACGTGTTCCACTTGCCGGTCCGCGGCAGCGGTGACGGCGGGATCTACTCCACGGTCGCCGACGTCAGCGCCTTCTGGCGGTCGCTCTTCGCGGGAAAGATCGTGCCTGCTCGATGGGTAGCCGAAATGGTGCGCCCCCGTAGCCACGTCCCCTCGGAGTCGAAGCGCTACGGCCTCGGATTCTGGCTCGCACAGCATGGTGATGCCGTCATCCTGGAAGGATTCGACGCTGGTGTCTCCTTCTGGAGTGTGCACGATCCCCGATCAGCCCTCACCTGCACCGTGATCTCTAACAGTTCCGACGGCGCATGGCCGCTGGCACGGCGCCTAAACGACCTCCTGCCCAACTGACCGCAGCGATGGACCGTTAATGCTGACGCGGTCCACGCGCCCGGCCGTGCCTGTCGCGCGGTCACAGCCGATCCCGCACGTTCATCAGCGCGAACCCGAGCAGGTTGGTCCCGCGCCATCGGGATGGCCGCTGGGCATCTTGGTGACTCGCGGTCATCCCGATTCCCCAGATCCGGTCTCGCGGGCTGGCCTCCACCAGCACCCTGGGCCGGGTGGCGGCGAGGAAGGCGCCAAGTTCGGGATTGCTCCCGAACTTGGCCAGGTTGCCGGCGACAACCACGTCGAAGCGGGCCGCCGCCCAGGCGTGCTCGTCGAAACCGTGGACTGACCTGCCGGCGGCCTTGGCGGCCTTGGGGTCTGCCGCGGCGAGCACGGCGGCCAGTGCCAGGTCGTCGCGGAACAGCCGCGCCTTTCCGGCCATCATCCAGTGCTCGGCTGTCGGGTAGGCCAAACCGTCTACGGTGAACGGCGCCGGCCACCACTGGCTGAGGCAGCCGGGCCCAGTGGTGCCGTCGCGCTGGGGCTGGTGCCCCCAGAAGAACAGGAACTCGGTCTGCTGGCCGGCCTCCTCGGCGGCGGCGACGGCAGCAAGGTGCTGTTGAGGTCTCATCTGCTCTCCCTCGGGATCCCCCCATAGGCGGGACTGGATCGCTCACCATGGCTGAGGCTAGCTGGATGGACAGTCAGGCTCGCGAAGGTTATAGTCGATTAGACTATAACATGGAGGCGTAGTGGCCGGACTGGCTCATCTTCTAGCGCCGATGAACGTGGCGCTGTTCACGCTGGGCAACGATCATGTGAGCGTGGCCGAACTCCTGGGTTTCGTTACCGGTGCGGCGAGCGTGTGGCTGACGGTGCTGGCGCGGATCAGCAACTTTCCGGTCGGGATCGCGAACAGCGCGTTCTTCCTAGTGCTGTTCGCCACGGCGCGGCTGTTCGCCGACTCGGGCCTGCAGGTGGTGTACATCGTGCTCGGCTTCGCCGGGTGGTGGCAGTGGCTGCACGGCGGGCCGAAGCGCGCCCGGCTGACGGTGGCCCGGTCGGGCTCGCTGCTACTGGCTTCCTGCGTCGCTTTCGTGGCGCTGGCGACATGGGGACTGACGGTGCTGCTGGACGCGGCTCATGACATCGCGCCGTTCTGGGACGCGCTGACGACGGCGGTGTCGCTGGCCGCCCAGTTCCTACTGAACTGCAAGAAGATCGAGAACTGGGCGTTCTGGATCGCGGCCGACGTGGTGTACATCCCGCTGTATGTGGTGAAGCGGCTCGACCTGACCGCGATCGTGTACGTGCTGTTCCTGGCACTGTGCATCGCGGGAGTTCGCACCTGGCGGCATGTCCTGCGATCGGCCGGAATGGCCCCAGCCAGCGTTTCGCCGATCGCGGTGTCCGAGAGAAGCGCGCTATGACGGCCACGTTCGGCCATGGCCTGGTTGTCGGGAAGTTCTACCCGCCGCACCGCGGGCACCAGTACCTGATCGAGCGGGCCGCAGACTTGTGCGCCCGGGTCACGGTGCTGGTGATGGCGGCCGGGTCGGAGACGCTGGCCCTGGCTGACCGGGTGGCATGGCTCCGGACGAGCTGCGCGGACCTTCAGGCAGTGACGGTGGCCGGGGTGCGCTGTGATGTTCCGGTTGACTTCGACAACGAGGCGATCTGGACAGCGCAGGTAGCCGTGATGCGTGCCGCGCTGGAAGAGAACGGGCGGCCGCAGGTCGATGCCGTGGTAAGCAGCGAGCCGTACGGGGATGAGCTCGCAGCCCGGTTCGGGGCGCAACATGTTTGCGTCGACCCCGTCCGGACGACGGTGCCGGTGTCGGCCAGCCAGATCCGCGCTGACCTGGCCGGCCGCTGGGATGACCTACTGGCGTCGGCGAGGGCCGGCATGGCCACCAGGGTGGTTGTGGTGGGCGCGGAGTCGACTGGCACATCGACGATCGCGTCATTGCTCGCGGAGGAGCGCCGGCGGCGCGGCGGAGTGTGGGCGCGGACCCGGTGCGTCACTGAGGCGGGCAGGGACTACACCGTCACCAAATGGCAGCAGGCCCGGGCGGCGGCTGCCGCAGCGGGGCGCCCGGACCCGCCGTTGGACGCGCTGCTGTGGACGCCGGCAGACTTCGACGCGGTCGCGGAAGAGCAGACCCATCGTGAGAACCAGGCGGCTGGAGCCGGGTCGCCGCTGCTGGTCTGCGACACCGACGCGTTCGCGACCTCGGTGTGGGAGCGCCGGTACCTATCAGAGCGGGCCCGCGGCCTGCAGTGCTGGGCGACGACGGACCTGCCACGCCACGACGTGTACCTGCTGACCAGCCATGAGGGAGTGCCGTGGCAGGACGACGGGCTTCGCGAGGGAGACCTGGCGGTTCGCGCTGCGATGACCGGATGGTTCGCGAAGGCGCTGACTGCGGCCGGGCACTCGTGGGTGCTGCTGACCGGCAGCGCCGCTGAGCGGCTAGCGCTAGCGGTGCGGGTCACCGACGCGGTAGTGGCGCGCCGGGCTGCGTTCGGCCCGGCCATTACCGATACCGCGCTGGCGAGCGCCGGGGCAGCACGGTGAGCCAGGCTGAGAGAACGGGCGAGCGGGAGTTCCTGCGCGGTTATGACCCAGGGGAGTTCCCGCCGTTCGCGGTGACCGTGGACCTGGCGGTGTTCACGATCCGCGCGGGCTTGCTGGCGGTGCTGCTGGTGCAGCGCCGCGACCATCCCTATAAGGGCTACTGGGCGCTGCCCGGCGGGTTCGTGCGCGCCAGCGAGAGCGCGGGCGACGCG
>Ga0126371_10005322_pt1 | contig 11429 bp, 12 predicted proteins | sample PanSoiMetaPlot_4_FD_110145 | JGI IMG/M metagenome (GOLD analysis project Ga0126371, IMG submission 110145) | Tropical forest soil microbial communities from Panama - MetaG Plot_4 | ecosystem: Environmental > Terrestrial > Soil > Tropical forest > Bulk soil | place: Panama | collected 2016-02-17
GCGGCCGGCTCGGCGAAGTTTCCCTGCTCTCGCAGCGTGCCGACGGTGCGCGCCAGTTGCGTTGTCGTGGCGACGTAGCAGCACAGCAGCCCGCCAGGTATCAGCATCGCAGCGGCGGCCTGCACGTGCTCCCACGGCGCGAGCATGTCGAGCACGACACGATCGCAGTCGGTCAGCCCGGCCGGATCGAGGTCGCCAACCACTAGCCGCCAGGCTGGATGCAGGCCGCCGAAGTACCGCTGCACGTTGGCCGCCGCGACCGACGCGAAGTCAGGCCGGCGCTCGAACGATGTCAGGCTGCCAGCCTCCCCTATCGCCCGCAGCAGCCAGCACGACAGCGCACCCGAACCCGCTCCGGCCTCCACCACACGCGCACCAGGGAACACGTCAGCCAGGCCGATGATCTGCGCTGCGTCTTTCGGGTACACAACGGCGGCCCCGCGTTCCATCGCCAGGGCGTAGTCGGCGAGCAGCGGCCGGAATGCCACGTACGGCGTGCCGCCTGCCGACGTCACCAGGCTGCCTTCCGGCTTGCCGATCAGGTCGTCGTGCAGCAGCGCGCCCCGATGCGTGTGGAACGTCTTGCCTGGTGTCAGCACCAGCCGGTGCTGACGGCCTTTGGGATCGGTGAGCTGCACCTGATCGCCAGCAGCGAACGGGCCGCGGGGGTGGGTGATCAAATCAGGCCCGTGTGCCGGCGAACGCGTGATCGAGGTCCGCGGTCGCGAGCACACCATAGACCTGGCCTGACGGCTCGACCAGCAAGTACTCCGACGCGGGCGCTCGGCGAACTGCCTCGATCAGGTCCATACCGGACAGATCGGCAGACAAGATCATATCGGGGTCCAGCGTGCGCGCCAGCGAGCCTGCGTCGATCCACGGCCGACGCTGCTCCGGCGTTGCCATGACCGCGCCCTCGTTGACGATGGCGATGGGCTTGGCCTCGTGGTCGACGACCACCAGCGCCCTCGCCTGGGCCAGGTCGGCACGCCTGATCGCCTCCGCAAGCGGCAGGTTTGGCGGAATCGGGATTGCCCGGCGCGCGAGCGCCCTCGCCTGCAGCGCCGGCAGCCGCTCCCGCACGCGGGCCGACCGCAGCGCCTGACCTGCGCTAATCCACATGAACCCGGCGATAGCCAGGAGCCAGAACCCGTACCCGTTCGCGAAACCGGACGCGCCCGCCGTACTCCCAGGACTGGCGCGCGTCCAGCTGATCAGCACCACGCCGGCCAGCCCGACGGCGATGAACCGGCCCGCCCAGGCTGCGAGGACCGTCGAGTACGTGCTCTTGCCCGTTAGCTTCCAGAGCGCGGCTCGTAGCACCCGGCCGCCGTCCAGCGGGAGGCCTGGTAGCAAGTTGAAGACGCCCACCACGGCATTCGCCAGGATGACGCGATCGATGAGCACCCTGGCGATCCCATGGCTAACGAACAGCACGTTCAAGCCGATGCCGATGCCCGCGATCGCGAGCGACATCGCCGGCCCGGCGGCCGAGACCAGAAATTCCTTGCCGGCCGTCGGCGGCTCTTGCTCAATCTCCGAGAAACCGCCAAGCGGGTATAGCAGGATCCGGCGAACGGGCAGCTTGAACTTGATGGCCACGAGGCTGTGGCTCAGCTCGTGGACGAGGACCGAGAGGTATAGCAGCACCACGAAAGCGACAGCGACCAGATAGCGCGGCACCGACCCCTGGACCGTGCCTGGCAGGCTCCCGGAGTTGGAGTAGATCACCACGAGCACAGCCGCGATCACGAACCACCAGGGCGAGATGTACACCGGGATGCCAAAGGGCCGCGCGATGATGATGCCCAGCCTGGGATCTGCCTGCGGGCGGCGCCGCTGACCAGGGTTGCCCGGCTGCTCGTCGACCGGCTGCATTCCTCCTGCCACGGGACTGATGCTACGCGGAGATCCGCTAGATCGGCCCATAAGGGAACGGGGCCGTTCTGGTGCGCCGCGGCGAGCCTCAGACTGTTGTCAGTGCACTCCCCTAGTCTGCGAACATGAGCGACACACTCGCCGAGCACGTGGAAACGGAGCAGGCGGGCCCCGAGCAGCCGGATGCGGGGCAGGCGGTCGCCGAGGGCGCACCCTCGGGACCAAGCCTGTCGCCATCGCGGGCCGCGGACTTCATGGCGTGCCCGCTGCTGTACCGGTTCCGCGTCATCGACCGGCTGCCAGAGCCACCAAGTCCCGCTGCGGCGCGCGGCACACTAGTGCATGCCGTGCTGGAGCGGCTGTTCGACGAGCCGGCCCCCGCGCGCACCCCAGCCGCCGCGCGCACCCTGCTGGCGCCGCAGTGGGATCGGCTTGTAGAAGCCGCGCCTGAGCTGGCTGACATGTTCGACGACGACGCGCAGCGCCACGCCTGGATCGATGAAGCAGCCCTCATGCTCGACCGGTACTTCACGCTCGAGGACCCGACCAGGATCGAGCCGAGCTACCGCGAGATGTCCGTGACGACGCTGCTCGAATCGGGCCTCACGTTGCGCGGTTACATCGATCGTCTCGACGTCGCACGGACTGGCGAGCTGCGGATTGTCGATTACAAGACCGGCGCGGCCCCGCGCGAGGAATACGAGGCCAGGGCCCTGTTCCAGATGAAGTTCTACGCGGTGGTCCTATGGCGCGCCCGCGGCACGATCCCTCGCGTGCTCCAGCTGATCTATCTCGGCAATGGCGAGATCATGCGGTACGCGCCTGACGAGGCGGATCTGCTGGCCACGGAGCGGAAGATCAACGCGCTGTGGCAGGCCATCGATCGGGCTTCCTCGTCCGGCGACTGGCGGCCGCGGCAGAGCCGGCTGTGCGAGTGGTGCGCATTCCAGGCGCTCTGCCCCGTCTTTGGCGGCACGCCGCCACCGCTACCCGACCCAGCGCACGCCGATCAGCCGCTGCCGGACCTGCCAGCCGGTGACCTCGCGCTGCCGAGCGCAGGTCCGGATCCGCGCGTATCGCCGCCGACGGCTACCGGTTCGGGTGACAGCTAAGACGAGATATAACTTGACATGCCGCAGCGCGGCTATTTAGGGTCCTAGTGCCGGGCGGGCCCGACGGCCGAATTGCGGCCCGCCCGCTGCGGGGGCAGCCCCGGCTGCCACCCGTGCCCATGTCATCCGCTACCAGCCCAGACCCGGAGGGCACCCGGCCATGGCCATCATCGAAGCGCGCGGCCTCGCGCGCACCTTTGTCAGCCGCCGCAGCACGGTCGAGGCCGTCCGCGGCGTGGACCTCGAGGTCGGCGACGGCGAGATCGTCGGCTTCCTCGGTCCCAACGGGGCTGGCAAGACCACCACGTTGCGGATGCTGACGACCCTGCTGAAGCCGACCGCCGGCACCGCCATTGTCTGCGGCGCCGACCTCCGCCGCGACCCGGGCAACGTGCGCAAGCGCATCGGCTACGTCCCACAGGCCATCGGCCTCACTGCGGGCGGGTCTGATCCCAACTGCCTGGTGCGCGAGGAGCTGAAAATCCAGGCCAAGGTGTACCGAGTGCCGGCCGCCGAGATACCAGCGCGGATGCAGCGGATCATCGATCAGCTGGAACTCACCGGGCTCGACGACCGGCTCTGCAAGACGTTGTCCGGTGGTCAACGTCGCCGGCTCGACATAGCACTCGGCCTCATCCACTCACCACGCCTCGTCTTCCTGGACGAGCCGACGACGGGTCTCGACCCGCAGAGCCGCAGCAACCTGTGGGACCACATCAGGGCACTGCGCGCTGATCTCCACACCACTGTCTTCCTGACCACCCACTACCTCGAGGAAGCCGATGCGCTCTGCGATCGGGTCCTCGTCATCGACAACGGCAAGATCATCGCCTCGGGTTCGCCCGAAGAACTGAAGCGGCGCATCTCCGGCGACGTCGTGACGCTCAGTGTCACCGGCGATACCGCCGTTGCGCAGAACGTGCTCGCCGCAGACCAAGCCGTTCGTGAGATCGGCGTCGAGGGCCGCTCGCTGCGCCTGTCGGTCGAGCACGGCGAGGAGGCGCTGCCCGGGTTGCTGCGCGCGCTCGACCGGGCCGGCCTCAGCCTCACGTCGATCCAATTGGCCCGGCCAACGCTAGACGACGTCTTCCTCACGCTGACCGGAAGGTCACTGCGAGACGACTCAGCTACGGCGGGGCAGGAAGCACAGGCACCGGCGGTTGCCATCTCTGCGCCAGCGAGCACCAAGACCAGCTAACGGCCGCACCCTCGAGTTTCGGGTTCAACTAACGGAGCAGCAGTGACCTCGTTCGCCACCGACACGATCCTTATCTTCCGGCGCCAGCTAGCGCTGATGCTGCGCCAGCCTGCGTGGGTCATCATCGGCCTGATCCAGCCGATCCTGTACCTGGTCTTCTTCGGGCCACTGCTGACGAAGGTAGCATCGGGCAGCCTGGCGGGCTTCCCGCCGGGCAACTCATACAGCTTCTTCGTGCCGGGCCTGCTGATTCAGCTCGGGCTGTTCGGCGCGTCGTTCGTCGGCTTCGCAATCATCGCGGACTGGCGCGCTGGCGTGATTGAGCGCTTCCGCGTGACCCCGGTCAACCGGCTTGCCTTGCTCGCGGGCCGCGTGCTGCGCGATGCGCTCATCCTGCTGATTCAGGCGATCATCCTCGTGCTGGCCGGGCTCGCATTCGGCCTGCGCGCACCCCTCGGCGGGGTGCTGATCGGGCTCGCCTTCATCACCCTTGTCGGCGTCAGCCTGGCCGCGATCTCGTACTCTGTCGGGCTGTTGCTTAAGAGCGAGGACGCTCTGGCCCCGCTGCTCAACATGGTTGTGGTCCCGTTGATGTTGCTCTCGGGGATCATGCTGCCCATGACGCTCGGGCCTGGCTGGCTCCAGGGGATCGCGAGAGCGACCCCGTTCCGGTACATCATCGACGCGATGCGCGAGGCTTTCCACGGCGTCTACGGTGGGGCCATCATGATCGAGGGTGCCGCGGTCGCCGTAGGGATGGCCGCTGTGTGCATCTGGGCCGCATCGCGGGCCTTCGTCCGGGAGAACGCCTGAGGCGCCAGCAGGCCTCGCAGCACCGGTAAATCGGTGTAGTAGCTGGAGATCGGCTCGGGCGCAAGCAGCTCCGGTCGACGGGCTGATCTCGCCTGTCAGCTCCATCCTGGCCAGACATCCAGATGAAACCGTGGTTACCCAACCGCAGCAAGGACGTGATGGTAGGTATCTGCAGGCCAGGGATCAGCTGATGCCGTGCCGCTTCAGGATGTCCTGTACATCGCTCAAGTCGTCATCCTGATCGGCCGCAGCCTTGCCGCGGCTCTTGGGCGCCGCCACCGCAACCTGGCCACTGCCCCCACGGCTGTCCGGCAGTTCCTTGCGGTGCTTACGCCCACGGACGAAGGGGATGCCGCCCGACACCAAGAACAGCACGGCCGAGACCCCGACGAGGATAGTGCCGAGCCAGACTCTCGGCGAGAGCACGACGGCGCCGGCGAACTGCACGACCGCGGAGACGATACGTCCTATCAGCGGGAGTGCGTGCGTCAGCCAGGCGGCGATGGGCAGCAGCGACCAGGCGACACCGCGGATGCCGCTGCGAGCGCCCTTCTTGCGCCAGACGATCCCGCTGAGTATGAGTCCGACGACCGTGACCGCTATGAAGACAGGTCCGGCCCATCCGCTGGTGGCAAAACTAAGCCAAGTACCCACAACGGCCTCCCCGTGGCCTCGACGTGGTCATCTTGATTGTCGCACATCAGAGCGCAAACCCGGCGCTCGTCGCTAGCTGCTCCAGCGTGACCCCGGCAAGCGAGTCGAGCAAGACCCGGCCGGGCCGCGGCGGCACCGGCACCACGCTCGGAACGGCCACGGTCCGGTAGCCAGCCGCCTCGGCTGCTCGCACGCCATTAATTGAGTCCTCCAGAGCGATCGCTTGCCGCGGCTCGACGCCGAGCTTTGCCGCTGCGAGCAGATAGCCCTCCGGGTCTGGCTTCGCATGCGACACGTCGGCCGCGCAGACGACAACCGGGAACTCGACGTCCAGCTTCGCCAGTACCGCGTCGACGATCTCCGGCTCCGACGACGTCACGATGGCGAAAGGCAGCCCCGCAGCCTGCACCTCGGCGACTAGCTCGATAGCACCGGGCAGCACCGGCACGGGCGCCTGCCTGAGAAGGTCGAGCATGGCCTCACGCAGCCAGCGGGCGACTACGGCTGGCTCCGCCGGGCGCGTTCCCTTACTCAGGAGGTACGCGACAGTCGTCGGCATGGAGCCGCCAACCAGGACCTGCTGGTCACTTGGGGCCCACGTGCCATGCAGGCGCTTCATTACGACGCTCTCGGCCTGGAACCACAAGGGCTCGGAGTCGACGAGCAGGCCGTCCATATCGAAGGTGACGGCCCCGAGTGCCGGGGCCGCAGCTACGTGTCCAGATCGCGACATAATGCCCTCATCTTAAGTGCGGCCGCTCACTGGCCCGGCAAGGCGGCCATTCTCCGACCGTTGGCCAGGGAACATAGGCTTGCTCTAACCGGGTAGGCGGGCGCGGACTAAGGAGGTGGCTGGCGATCGAGCTCGACGCAGCAGGCAAACTCACCTCCCCTGCGCTGATCGCTGCCTTCGAGGGCTGGAACGACGCTGGCGAAGCTGCCAGCAGCGCGATCACGCAGCTGATCTCGGCCTGGGACGCGAAGGCCATCGGCGAGATCGACCCCGAGGATTACTACGACTTCCAGGTCACCAGGCCCGTGATGGAGGTGTCCGACGGCCGCGCGGAGGAACTGGTCTGGCCCACCACCCGGATCGCCATTGCCCGGCCGCCCGATGTCGGCCGCGACCTGATCTTGCTGCACGGCATCGAGCCGAACATGCGCTGGCGCGGCTTCACGGCCGAGTTGGTCAGCGCGTTCACCGAACTGGGCGTCGAGCTTGTCATCCTGCTCGGCGCGCTGCTGGCCGATTCGCCGCACACCCGGCCGCTCCAGGTCACCGCCGCCACTTCTGGCGCGGAACTGGCGGCTCAGCTTCACGTCGAACCCGTCGACTACAAGGGCCCCACCGGCATCGTCGGAGTCCTGCAACAGGCCTGCGCTGCGGCCGGGCTGCCATCGGTGTCGCTCTGGGCTGCCGTGCCGCACTACGTGGCCCAGCCGCCGAGCCCGAAAGCAACGCTCGCGCTGCTGCGCAGCGTCGAGGACATCCTGGACATCTCACTGCCGCTGGCCGACCTGCCTGCCGAGGCACGGGCCTGGGAACGGGGGGTCGACGAGCTAGCCGAGCAAGACAGTGACGTGGCCGAATATGTGCGCAGCCTCGAGGAGGCAAAGGACGCCACCGACCTGCCCGAGGCCAGCGGGGACGCGATAGCAAGGGAGTTTGAGCGGTATCTGAAGCGCCGCGGTGACCGTGGAGCGTAGATAGCGGCGCCTAAATACAGCGGCGCCTAGATAAGGTGGCCCAGCTGGGGTGGCCTAGATAGGCGGCCACGGCACCGCGGGCCAGTCGGCCGGCGGGAGCGGGTGCACCTTGCGCGCCAGCAACAGTTCCACACGCTTGGTCGTGGCAGCGACCTCGGCTGTCGTTAGCCAGTTGCCGAGTTCAGCAGCGAGGTCTCCGTCGGTCATCAGGTCCTTCAGCTTGGTGAGCGCCGCCACCGCTCCGCCAGTTAGCGGCTTGCCGCGCCACTGCCAGAGGACCGTGCGAAGCTTGTAATCCGCGCCGAAGCACACCCCGTGGTCGCAGCCATACAGGGCGCCGCCAGCGACCGGCAGCAGATGGCCTATCTTGCGGTCAGCGTTGTTCACTACAGCGTCGAACACGGCCATCTGGCGCAGCCTCGCGTCGTTGCTGCGGGCTAGCTCAACGAGGTCGACCGTCTCATCGGCGTCGATCCAGAGCTGGCACATGCCGGGGCCGAACGGGCCGTCGCGATACACCGTCGGCGGAACGACGTCGAAGCCAGCCGCCCGGGACACCACGTACGCGGATATCTCACGCCCGGCCAGCGTGCCGTCCGGAAAGTCCCACAGCGGCCGCTCGCCGGCAACCGGCTTATAGACGCAGGCCGCCTCGGTCCCCCCACCCGTGATCGTGCAGTACATCGTCGCGTTGGACGCGTCGACCAGGCGGCCTTTCACGTCCAGCGTGCCGGTGGCGAGCAACGTCAGGAGCGCCGCCTCGTCGGCCGCGCTCGTCGGATGCCGTGCCACTCCCTCTATCTGCTGCCGGACATTGTCGGCCTCGCGGCCGGATCCCGGCCGCGCCCGGCCGCCGCTCTGGGCCGCCTGGTCACGCCACGCTTTCCTGCTGGCCGCGGCATCAGACATGCCCGACCCGATGGCCGTTCTGGCGGGGGCACACGTGGCCAGTTCGGTCCAGCGGTAGGCCGCACAGCGGGCAGGGCGGCCGTCCCTGACGCACGATCTGGGTGGCGCGCCGGGAAAACGCGCGAGCTGCCGCCGCGGTGATGCGTACGCGCAGGATGGCCGGGCCATCTTCGGGGACGTCATCGGCCAGCGGCTCCAGCGGTTCTTCGCTCTCCTCCTGCGCCTCGATGATGACCCGCTCGCCGTCATGATCCCAGGCCAGCGCGATCGCACCAACCCTGAAGTCCTCCGTCAGCGGCAGGTCGAGCGGGCCGTCGTCGACCTCAGCGCCGGCTTCTGAATCGGCGCCGGTCCGGCGCGTCACCTCGTCCAGCAGCTCCTCCAGCCGCTCGGCGAGCTGGCTCACCTGCGCCTTCTCCAGGGCGACGCTGGTGACCCTGGAGCCCAGGGTCGCTTGCAGATAGAAGGTTCGCTCCCCTGGCTGGCCAACAGTGCCCGCGATGAATCGCTCAGGCGGGTCGTATGAGTAGACCGGCATGACCCCATCCTCTCGCGAAACGGCCGGCTACCAGCCCGGTCCTCAACAGTCAGGCTACCGGCGGCCGGCCCGGCTAGCCGCCAGTGCCTGCGCCAGCGGCGATGCCTGCACCGCCGCCGACGGCCGCGTCGGCTTCGGCGCCCCGTTTCGCGGTCGTGCGGGCCGGCCCGGTGAACGCCGCAGCATCTGCCCCAGTGTCGTTCATGCGGAGCACGAACGGGCGCAGCGTCGTGTACCTGATCACGCTCAGCGAACAGGGATCGACCTGAATTCGCTGCACCATGTCCAGGTGCATGCCAAGCGCGTCCGCCAGGATGGCTTTGATGACGTCGCCGTGCGAGCACATGAGGTACGTGGCGTTGGCGCCCAGCCTGGCGTTCCAGTCGCGAACGGCGGCGACGGCCCGCTGTTGCATAGCGGGCATCGACTCACCGTCAGGCCCGGGAAAACGGACAGCGCTCGGATGCGCCTGCACGACACGCCAGAGCGGATCGCGGGCGAGCTTGCGCAGCGGCTGGCCGGTCCAGTCGCCATACCGGCACTCGCCGATGCGATCATCGATCGCCACCGCGGGCGGGCTTGCGTGATCGCTGCCAGCCTGCCGCACCGCAATGGCTGTGGCCGTCTGCGCGCACCGCTCGAGCGGGCTCGTCACGATCGCGGCGAGCGGGAGCTGAGCGAGCCGCTCGCCGACGGCCGCAGCCTGGGCCTCACCTCTGTCGTCCAGCGTGATGCCCGGCAGCCAGCCGGTCAGCGCCTTCCCGGTAGAGGCGGTGAGGCCATGCCGGACGATGAGCACGACTGTCATAGCAGTACCACGGTCACCTTTAGACTCTAGCGGCGCGCGTAAGCGCGTCAGCGAGGCCGCTCCGACAACAGGTACGTGACCGCGCCGAACGACACCATGTCCCCCGGCCGCACCAGCACTGGATCGGTGACGCGCCAGCCGTTGAGCCGCGTCCCGTTCATCGAGCCGAGATCGGCGAGCAGCCAGCCACTGGTTGCCCGCTCCAGGCTGGCGTGCCACCGTGACACCGTCTCGTCGGCGAGGGTCATGTCACACGCGGCCTCGCGCCCGATGATGAAACGCAACTGCGAGCCGCGCGGCAGGGTCAGCACGGGCGGCCAGCCTCGCAGCCATCTGTCCGTGGTGTGTGACGCGTGCAGGCACATCTCTTTCGCCCGGACCCACATCCCGCGCGGTCTGGGCAGGTCCGCGACAACAGTGCGCAGGTCCCGATTGGCTCGCGCGCGGAGCGCTGCCTCAACCCGGTGCGCGAACGTCTCATGCGTCAGACGGCCTTCGACGAAGCCATCCCGGAGTTTGGCAAGAGCCTGTTCCCGCTCGGCATCGGACACACGGATATGGTCCGGGCCGTTCGCGCGGATATCGTCCGGTACTGCCACACCAGAATTATCGGAGCGGGACAGCCCTGGCCACAACAGCCAGGGGCCCCGTATTCACTTAGGGCAGCTCGCTAGTGCAGCCGGACGCGTGGATCGAGGACGGCGTAGAAGATGTCGACCAGGAGATTGGCGACGATGACGCCGGCCGACGCGGATAATGACGATGCCCATGATGAGCGGCAAGTCCTGGCTCTGGATGGCGTGGACGGCGGTCCAGCCGAGGCCGGGCAGGCTGAACACCTGTTCCGTGATGATCGCACCGCCGATGAGCGTGCCGACGTCGAGGCCGAACTGAGTTACGACGGGGGTGAGGGCGGCACGCAGGTTGTGCCGGAGGATGAGCCTGCCCTCGGACATGCCCTTGCTCCGCGCGGTGCGGATGTAATCCTGACCGAACACGTCCAGCATCGACCCGCGAGTGAGCCTGGTGTAGGTCGCCGCTGAGACCAGGGCGAGGGTCAACCACGGCAAGATATAGGCGTGTGCCCAGCTCAGCGGATTCGACGTAAACCCTGGGGGCGTCCCGTTGAGCGCTGGGAAGAGCCCGACCCCGTGGCTAGTCGGTACCTGGTACAGGTAAAGGATGAACAGTAGGCCGAGGACAAACGTCGGCATCGAGTACAACAGCAGCGCCTGCGTGGTGAAGAGCCGGTCCATGACCGACCTGGTTCGCACGGCGGACAGGATGCCGGTCGCGAGCCCTATCAGCAGCCAGATGATGGACGCTCCGATGACCAGCGAGATGGTGATCGGGAACGCCTGCTTGATCGATGTCGTCACCGGGACGTTGTTGTAGTAGTCGTAACCCAGGTTGCCGTGCGCGAGCTGCGTGAGGAAGTGCCAGTAGGCGTCGTACCACGGCTTGTTCAGGTAGAGCTGCTTGAAGATGGACGCGATCTCGGCGGGGGTGGCTGACTTGCCCGCCAGCACCCTGGCGACGAACTGGGGCCCGGGGCCGAGGAAGAAGATGATGTAGACGGTGAACGTCATCAGCAACAGGACCAGCAGGCCCTGCAGGATGCGGCGGATCAGGAATCGGGCCACTGCTAGCTCCTAGAGGGAAAGGTTGCCGCGAGGATCAAAGGCATCCCTGACCCCGTCGCCGAAGATGTTGAAAGCCAGAGTGGTGATCAGCAGCGCCAAGCTGGGGAAGACCAGGTACCACCACGGCCCGTACAAGAACATCTCGGACGCGGTGGAAATCATCTGGCCC
>Ga0126371_10005324_pt1 | contig 11426 bp, 9 predicted proteins | sample PanSoiMetaPlot_4_FD_110145 | JGI IMG/M metagenome (GOLD analysis project Ga0126371, IMG submission 110145) | Tropical forest soil microbial communities from Panama - MetaG Plot_4 | ecosystem: Environmental > Terrestrial > Soil > Tropical forest > Bulk soil | place: Panama | collected 2016-02-17
CCAAGGCAGAAAACGCCGACATGATCGGTCTCAGCGGGTTGATCACTCCATCTCTGGATGAGATGGTCCATGTGGCCCGCGAGATGGAGCGTCAGGGCTTCAAACTGCCGCTGCTGATCGGCGGAGCGACGACGAGCCGGGCGCACACGGCCGTCAAAATTGCTCCGAATTATAGTGAGCCGGTTGTCCACATCGTCGACGCCAGCCGCGCGGTGCCGGCCACAACCAGTCTGCTGAGCGACCAGGCCAAGTCCACTTTTGTCGAACAGCACCGCGCTGAATATGAGGCAATCCGCAAGGCACACGCAGTCCCGAAACAAACGGTCGTCTCTCTTGAGATCGCTCGCTTAAGACGGACTCCGATTGCGTGGCGGATCGAGGATTTGCCGGTACCGAGTTTCACCGGCGTGCGGGTGCTCGACGACTTTCCGCTCGCTAGGCTCCGGGAGTTCATCGACTGGACTCCGTTTTTCCACACTTGGGAACTGAAGGGTATCTATCCGCGCATTCTCGAAGACGAAAGACAAGGCGAGCAGGCCCGCCAGCTTTTCAAGGAAGGCAACGCCCTTCTGGATGTCATAATCGAAAAACAACTCATCACCGCGCGAGGCGTCTACGGCCTGTTTCCGGCCAACGCGGTAGGCGACGGTGTCGAGCTATACGCGGACGACAAACGCAATACAGTGATCGAACGATTCCACTTCCTACGCCAGCAATCAAATAAGGAGGGCAGCGAGCCGTGTCGGTCTCTCGCGGACTTCATCGCGCCAAAAGAGACGAAGCTTCCCGACCACATCGGAGCTTTTGCTGTGACTAGCGGCATGGGCCTGAAGGAATTGTGCGACTCATACAAAGCCAAGCACGACGATTACAACGCAATCATGGCCGAGGCTCTCGCTGATCGCCTCGCTGAGGCTTTCGCCGAGTGCTTGCACGCCTGCGTGCGCAAAGAATGGGGTTACGGCTGCATGGAAAACCTAAGCCACGACGATCTCATTCAAGAAAAATATCGCGGCATCCGGCCGGCCGCGGGTTATCCGGCGTGCCCGGACCACACGGAGAAGGGCCCGCTCTGGCACTTGCTGAACGTTTGCGCCAACACCGGCATTCAGATCACGGAATCCTTTGCAATGTGGCCCGGATCGAGCGTGAGTGGCCTTTACTTCGCTCATCCGGAGTCGCGTTATTTCAGCTTAGGCAAGATCGACCGTGATCAGGTTGCCGATTACGCTGAACGCAAAGGAATGAGCGTACACGAAGTCGAACGATGGTTGGGGCCAAGCTTGAACTACGATCCGGCGGAGTAGCAGCCGGTCACCGCTACTCGCGAGCCTCTGGACTAAGACTCGTTTGCTCATCAGTATGACGAACATCGGATCGGCGACTAACGCAACTAACTGAAAAGGCGCATAAGTCACGAACACCGACTCTCAGTCCAAAGATCTGGATCGGGGCTTACGCAAACAACTCTACAATTCACGCATCGGTTCAGTTTCGGATCCGTGACCTTCGTTGTGCGAATGCACATCCGATTTCATGGTCCATTTATGGTCCAGTAATCGTTTCCCAATGCTCCAGCAACGCTCCAGGAAGCCGTCCGTGTCGCGTGTTTTCCGTTAGTTACGGTCAAGTGCTTGCTGTCACGGCAGAGGCCGCGGGTTCGAGTCCCGTCGTCCCCGCCATTCATTCCAAAAGAGTTGCTCCGATTTCAATGAAACCATCGAGGGCGCGAAAAAGGCGCACCTCGCGCCCTTTTGCGCCCTAATTCATCCATCTACGCTAATGCGCTGCGATTGACGATGATCCTCCGGTTCCGTCAGAAGACAACACCAATGACACGACGGCAGCCTGCGCTGCATGCTTGGCCGGAGTAATCGCCTAAGTGTAAACATCCAACGTCGACCGCAAGGACGAATGGTGCAGCAGCTCCTGCATCACCTTGAACTCGGTTCCAACACTTCGCAGCAGAGTCGAGTACGTGTGTCGGAAAGTATGCCATCCGAATCGGGTCTGAATTCCAATGTTCTGCGCCGCAGGACGAATGTATTTGCGCAAGATTGCTTGCCCCCAAAACGGCCTCCTGCCTCGGTAACGGCTACTGGCGAAAACCCAGTCATCAGGCTTTGTGTAACGGGAGCCTTTCCTCCACTGCAACAAAGCGTCTGCGAGCACGGGATGAATGGGCACCGGTTTTTGAGATGATTCGGTTTTGCACGGACCAACCACACCGTACACGACGGAGCGCGTGACAGACATGTTTCCCTGCGCAAAGTCGATGTCTCCCCACCTCAAGCCAAACATTTCGCTCTGACGTAAACCCGTGGACGCAGCAAAAAGGACGAGCGTGCGTTCCCGAACTCCCAGACTATTGATCAGCGCCTTTATTTCGGCGGGCAGCAGGACGGAGGGCGCTGTACGACGCTTCGCGCTCTGACGAACGAGGTAGATCGGGTTCCGGTCAAACAGCTCATACCGGCAGACATGGTTGAAAAGCACCGACATTAGATTTCTGATTTTGGCGCAACTGCTCTTGGCCAATGGTAGCGTGCGAAGCCATGACTCGACCTTTATCGTTCTGACCTCGCAGAGGCGGCATTCGCGCCAATGTGGACGAATCCAGCGAGTCAGGTAGGCTTTATAGATTTTCTTCGTTGCGTGACTGCGCCAACTGTTTTCATTTGACAGCTCGCGTTGCTCGAAGTGATCGCAGAGTTGAGCAATGGTCATGGACCCAGAATTCGTTGGTCGAGCGCCGGGATTCAGTTCCAAAATCAATCCCGTAATAGCCAATCGCGCAGCGCTCTTATCAGCGTATTGCTCGACTGTGCCGATGATTTTCTTGTGGTACAGACGCTTACCGTTTGGCTCTGTTTCGGACCAACGAAACTGCCACACAGCCGAGCCTCGCTTACGACTGATTCGTTCCAGACATCCGGCTGCATTCTGGTCCTCCTGTCCGCCGTTGCGGAGCAGAAGGATTTTCGGATAGCGCGGGTAAAACGGGAGCACGGGAGATGCCGAGTGAATTGCTTTGCGGCGGCAATTTCCTCCGTTTTATGGCATTCGTGACCAATGAGGTTTACTGGCGAACGCTGCCGGTGACCAAATGAATGATGACCGTCGGATCGATCGCGAGAGTATTTCCGTTATCGGGGCCCGACGAAGTGAAAGCGACGCCCCCAAATACTGGTCGAGCAGCGAGCGGGCATTTTCGGACAACACGGGCGTCGGCCCTTGCATGGTTGACTCTCGCCCGCTCTCGGGAACCCCGTCAAACGGGACCGTGCTAGCCGGGTTCAAGTCGCAGGGTATAGCCAGGAACGCGTGAATATCGCCGGCACTGTTCACGCCAAATCCCACGATTTCGTCACGGGAATTGATGCCGTGAGCGAAGAGCAGGAACAATGGCGAATTAGCGGGGACCAGAGTGTTCAGGTCCGTCATGACGCCGTTCTGCCACAGGAATGCGCGAGAGTTAAAGTTGGCATCGAAAGAAGCGCCAACGATCCGACCTGTGTCGTTGATGCCGAGACCGGCGCTGGCGAAGTCGCCAGGAAGTGTATGTAAGTCTTGGATCCCGGTCTCCTGGCTCCAGCGGAAGGCATGAAAAGTTGTATCACCGGGCAAGTCCGATGTGCCTGCCACTTCACCACGGCTATTGATCTCCCCCCCGATATTTCCCGGACCGAACGCGCCTGTGCCACCAAGGTTGCCGAGGTTGGTTAGTTTGCCCTCGTCCCACAACAACGCATGGCGCGACAAGATATAGACCCCAGTTTGCGGATTAAGCGATGAGCAAACCCCAGAGGCTCCGACTATCTGGCCTCTGTTGTTGATCCCGAAGGTCCATCCGTCAGGGTCATGGTCGAAAGTGGGGAGTTCCTCGGCCTTGCCGTTTTTCCAAACAACGGGTTTATTCTGAAATCGCTGAGGGCCTGAGGCTGGGCAGGTCAGATCCAGCGTCCTATTCTCAGCATTGCCTGCGACTTCACCCAGGTCGTTGATCTGGCCGGCCTCGCCATTATTGCCTCCCAGAGTTGGAAGGGGCTTCATCAGTCCCCTTTGCCAGATAAAAGGTCGACACATCACGAAAGTGCCGAAGCCGCAGAAGTCCTCGCCATTTGGATCGGCCTCGGAAGTTTCGGCCAAGCCCGAAGCTTGGCCTCTTTCATTGACGCCAAACGCTTCGCTGTTGAGGCCTCCTAGTCCGGGTGTAGCGAGGTCGACCATGAACTTTCTGTGCCACAGAGCGGCATGGAACGTGCCGTCAGTCAATATGGAGGCGCCGTTGATCACCGAACTATCATTTAGGCCGAAGGCAAAACTAGCGGGTCCGTCCTGCAAGGTGCCGAGGTCAGTGACGACATATCGAGTGTGGGTCAATTGTTGTTGTTCGACGGATTGTTGTTGTCCTGTGAGGTGAATCGGTAGTGCTACCAGGACCAGTGAACCCAAGGCCAAAATCTTGCAAAGCCATCCGGATGTCATGATGTCTCCTTGTTTCCGCTACCTCTGCTTTTGGTTAGCGGTTTGTCTTCAGCACGACTGCCAGCAATGAACACAGGGCAGATCAGCACAGAGCCATTCCTGGACCGAGGCGATGGCCCGCGTAGCTGAAACGCGGTTAGCCTGGCTCAAACACAAGTGCCAAGTCTTTGGAAGTGGTGTGGGAATTTCTTGGAGTTTCTTACAATCAGGTAACCTGCTGAATACTGGGCATTTGCTCAATCTCGGGGCTCTCCTTCCTTCCTATGTAGCAGTCCAATCGTGCTAACATTCACGCGCGCGCGGATCAGATTTTCCGACCATAGAGTGCGTTCCAATGCCACTGACCGAAGGCCAGATCCGAAAAGAGCTGTACGAATTTGGTCCTTTCCAGGTTGATCCTCAAAAGCAAACACTGCTTCGCGACGGGCAGCCCATCGGTCTGACTCCCAAGGCTTTCCAGGTTCTCCTTGTGCTCGTGAGGCGCAGCAACCAGATCGTCTCCAAAGATGAGCTCATGAAGGCTGTTTGGCCGGACACGTTTGTCGAAGAGACGAATCTGACGCGAAATATTTTTTCTGTGAGAAGAGCACTCGGTGAGACTGAGGGGCGACGCTACATCATCACAGCCCAGGGCGCGGGGTATCGTCTTGCAGAGGACGCGCACTTGGTAGCAGGGCGGGACCTCAGCATCATTGCTGCCGCTCACCCGAAGGTGCTGGTTGCAGACACGAAACCGTGGCGGCGGATTGGTGTGGCTGCAATTGTGTTACTCGCCGCCACTCTCGGCGCAATCCGGCTGTTTATGCACCGCAAACCAGTCCTAAGTGAGAAAGACACGGTCGTGCTTGCCGACTTCTCAAACTCGACGCTGGAACCTGTCTTCGACGAGACACTCCGACAAGGCATGGCCGTCCAGCTTGAGCAGTCCCCTTTTCTCAGCTTGATACCCGAGGCGCGTATCCACCGGACCCTGCTACTCATGGGGCAGCCGGCGGATGCGAAGCTCACACGGGAGGTCGCAACCCAGGTCTGCATGCGAACAGGAAGTATCGCTGTGTTGGAAGGCTCTATTGCCAGCGTGGGTAGCCAGTACGTACTAGGGCTGCGTGCAGTGAACTGCCACACGGGGCGTGTCCTCGACGAGGAACAAGCGCAAGCGGCCAGAAACGAGGATGTCCTAAATGCTCTAACCCAGATTGCCGCAAGGTTGCGAGCGCGCGTCGGGGAGTCGGTATCCACAATTGAAAAGCACGATGTTCCGCTCGCTGAAGCAACCACTGCATCACTCGAAGCATTAAAGGCCTACAGCACAGGCCTGAAGGTCCTTTCCTCGAAGGGCTCTGCAGCCGCTCTGCCGTTATTCAAACGCGCGACCGAGATTGATCGCCAGTTTGCGATGGCATACGCGTATCTCGGACGTGTATACGGTGACATGGGCGAGTCTGATCTCTCGGCAAAGAACACCAGCCGAGCGTATGAATTGAGGGATCACGCCAATGACCAAGAAAGGTTCTTTATCGCGGCATCCTACGACACGCAAGTGAGCGGGAATATCGAAAGGGCAGAGCAAACTTGTCAGCTGTGGGCACAAACATATCCTCGAGAGATGACTCCCCATGCGCTGCTGGGGGGACTCATCTTTCAAACTACTGCCAAGTACGAAGACGCGGCCGAAGAAGCGCAGAAAACAATTGAACTCGACCCAGATTTTGCCATCGGATATGACATTCTGACCTACAGCTACGAGTCGCTCGACAAGATCGATGAGGCTAAGAGGGCGCTGCAGCGCGCCTATGAGCGCAAGCTAGAGATCCCCTGGTTTTTATTGCATCGATATCGCATCGCATTTTTGCAGGGGAACATCACGGGCATGGAAGGCATGGTGGCCGAAGCGCAGAAGTCGCAGGCAGACGAAGTCCTAGGCCAGGAGGGCTTCGTTTTGGCCTATGCAGGCCAGTTGAAACAGGCGCGTACGGTTACGGAAACTGCGGCGGACCTTGCGACGCGTAACGGCAAGCGAGAAACTGCGGCCCTTTGGGAAGCGGGCGCGGCCGTGCGGGAGGGCCTGTTCGGGAATGCGTCTGAAGCGAAGAAGAGAGCGGCCGCAGCTCTTGAGCTTTCAAAGAATCGCGAGGTCGAGTACGGGGCTGCTCTCGCACTGGCACTCTCGGGCGAGCCAACGCGTGCGGGATCACTTGCACGAGACCTCGAAAAGCGTTTTCCAGAGGATACGTCGGTCTTAACCTCATATTTGCCGACCCTTGCTGCGGTTCCTGCAATCAACCATCGCGAGCCGGCAAAGGCTATTGATCTCCTGCAAATCGCCTCCCCTTATCAACTGGGTGTGCCGCGAAGCAGCATCCACGGATATTTTGGTGCGCTGTATCCCATCTACATGCGGGGTACGGCGTATCTCGCCGAAGGGCGGGGCGTTGAAGCCGCTCGCGAGTTTAAGAAGATTCTCGATCATCGCGGAATCGTGATCAGCGATCCGATCGGCCCATTGGCGCAATTGCAGCTTGGCCGCTCCTTGGCGGTCGAAGCGCGACGACTGCAAGGCTCAGACGCCGAAGCCGCGCGCGCCAAGGCCAACACCGCGTATCAGGATTTCCTGACGCTCTGGAAGAACGCCGACGCCGACATTCCTGTCTTGAGGCAAGCCAAGGCGGAATACGCCAAGTTGCGGTGAACCAACAATAGCTGTTTCCGCGCGGGCAGATCGGAACCTGATATTTCCAACCCACAACTCAGCCCACAAAATGCGATGTCTTATATGACTTGCGCTGCGTTTGGCAGTCCCCGCGTGTCTTGTAAGTTGTTGTAAAACCTATTCCCGCAACGCTGTCACGGCAGAGGCCGCGGGTTCGAGTCCCGTCGTCCCCGCCATTCTTTTCAAGCACTTGCGAGAAGTGAATGGCTGCTTCCGGCGGTTTTGTGTCGCTCTTTGTGTCGTAACCTTCCCGTTTGCCCCCTACCGCAAGCGCATCGAGTGCCTTTCTCTTCGCCTCAATACGCACGTGAGAGTAGTGAGCCAGCATCCGCTGTGAGACGTGACCTGCGATAGACATGATTGTCCGATCGCTCGCTTGAGATTCTGCTAGTTCCGTGATGCGTGGTGGCGCAGATCATGAAAACGTAGACCGGCGGTCGAACTCTTCCTCTTCAGCTTGCTGATGTCTGCTTCACAAGCGAAGATGCGGCAGATCGCTGCTGGTTCTGTAGCTCTCCGCAGGCCGGACACTTTACCGCCCGCGTCAAGCTCCTCCAGGCTGACCGCCACCCGCTCATTGGTTTCGTCGGATCGGGCTTGGAGTATCCTTCTGCGCTTGGGAACACGTACCAGTCAGATTGTAGGTCGGCTCCGAAGAGTTTTTGAGAGCGTTCTCTGAGACGCATGATGGTCTTCTAGGCATTGGCGTTGAGCGGAATCACGCGCTCACCGGCGCGCGTCTTTGAACGCCGGATAACAAGGCTTTGGTCGATGAAGTCGATGTCCCGCCGTCGCAGTTGCTTGACCTCGCATCCACGCATCGTCGTGTTCAGTGCGATTACGGACGCTAGGTACGCCGTCTCCCACTCAGGCTTGGACTGCGCGACCTTGAGCAACCGTAGCTTCTCCTCAGTGTGTAAGGCACGTCCTATATCCTGTCTCTCGGGCAGACGGGGTATTTCATCCTCAACAAAATGCCACCGTTTGGCCCTCTTCAGAATGCGACGCAATATTCCGATCTCCATATTCACAGTCGTATTCGATAGACCACCGGCTTTGCGTTGTCTCACGTAGGCGAGTATCGAGTCCACATCAATTCGAGCGACAGCCAGCGAGCCGAAGTATTCTCGGAGAGGCTTGGCATGGTCGGATTCCGATCGATTGCTACGGGGCTGAACGTGGGCTGCGCGATCCGCCAGGTATCTCTCGATCGCCTCTGTGATGTTGAGCTTCGAGAACTGTTGACTTGCTGGCGCCAGCTTGCCCTGCGACGCGCGGGCGATGAGATCTTTCTCTTTGGACTGCGCTTCGTATGAAATGATAATGCTGGGAACAGTCGGTTCTAGGGGGTATCGAGTCAATGAGCTTGGATCTGTGTCGATCGGCACAGATCACCCTTAACACCTATGCCTCCCAGATAACCACGAGTCCTATGCCAGCAGCCTCAGATAGAACAAGATCACGGGCACTTTTTCTTCGGAAACGCAGGCCACGTTCATACAACGATGTTGTCATGGCCCGTCTTTGGCTCTCCCAGGGATTTTGCTGAGTTGTTTCTTCAGGTATCTTTCATATTCAGTGTCTAAAGTGAACCGGATTGCTCGTGTAAGGAGAAGCGCATCTTGGGATTTTTCTGGGAGGTCTCATGTCGATTCGGAATTTGTTTAAAGGGCTTCTGATCGCGGCGGTTCTATTCACTATCAGCACACTTGGTTTCGCCCAGGGAGAATGGGCGGTCCAAAAGACCTTTCACATCGGCGGAGAAGGCGGCTTCGACTACATCACCGTGGACACAAACAATCACCGGCTGTACATTCCCCGAACCTCGCACACCATGGTCATTGATGGCGATTCAGGAAAGACGATCGCCGACATCACCGGCCAAAAGCACAACCATGGAGTCGCGCTCGTTCCTCATCTCGGACGTGGATTCATCAGCGACGGAGCCGGTTCGATTGTGATGTTTGATCTCAAGACCAATGCAGTCCTGGGAACGGTGGCGGCAAAAGAGGATGCAGATGGCATTATCTACGACGAGAGCACGGGGCTGGTCCTGGTTGCTTGCGGCGACGCAGGCGTACTGGTGACCCTCAGGGCGGACGCAGATCCCAAGTCAGCAGTTATCGATGCGCCAATTGAATTGGGCGGCAAGCCGGAATACCTGGCAGCGGACGGCTCCGGCAAAGTCTATGTCAATCTGGAAGACAAGGACCAAGTCGCTGTGGTGGATCTCAAGGCTCGTAAAGTGCTCGCGCATTGGCCGGTCACACCCGGCGGTTCTCCGGTCGGCCTAGCCATCGACACAGTGAATCACAGACTCTTCATTGGATGCCGCAAACCGCAGAAGATGCTTGTGATGAGCACAGACGATGGCAAGGTGGTCGCCGATTTTCCCATTAGCGCGGGCGTGGACGCGACGCGATGGGACGGCCATGAGGCATTCGCTAGCACTCGCGAAGGCAATCTCACCGTTGTCGATGAGAAGGGTGGCAAGTGGGAGATTGCGCAGACCATAATGACCGGGATTGGAACCAAAACCATGGACATCGACGCTGCGGCACACAAGATCTATCTGCCAACTGCACAGTTCGAAGAGGCAAAGGCCGGAGCGCGTCCCGCCGCCAAGCCTGGGACTTTTATGGTCGTCGTGGTGGGGCGAATATGACTGGGGCGTTCCCGGATTCTGGCAACCTGGTGATGTAGCTGACTACCCATGTATAGGGATCGCGCCGTCCGGATTCTTAGTCTGCAATCAGGTCTATAATCGGCCTCATTATTCCCCGGCCACGCAAACACTGAAGTATACCTATGTCATCATCGCCGACGCGAAAGCGCTCGCACGGGGGACGGACCCGGGAAATTGGTGGGGTGGAAGGTCTTTACTGACCCGGATGGAAAGATTTTTAGCGGGGGGTCATACAGCCTGCGATGCACTACGGACCCACGGACAACATATACTTCGTTGGCGTATACGATCAAGAATCGGTGCTCGTTTGGCAATTGACCAAGCCATTCGGCACTGGTTCAGATGTCCAGCTCACAGCAGTCAGAGTTCCGCTTACGGGTGGACAGTATGGAGGTGCTTTCGTTACTCCGCCTGCTGCTGACCAGCCCGGTTCTGACAAGCTATTGGATATTCCTGGCAACATTGTGCTTGGTGCAGTTTACCGAAATCAGAAATTGTATTTTGTTTGCCACGACGCCAGGGACTGGTTCGGCGATGGAGGCGTAGGGGCTGCGATTCGATTGGTTCGCCTCGACATCTCGAACTACCCGAAAATTCCGCCGCTCCCCGCTTCCGGTTCGATCAATCGCCGCTTCGGGCGGAACAGTCAGACGCCGCCAGCAGATGATCCAAAAGCTGTGGTGCATTACGGTGTGCCATCGCTCGCCGTTAACAGAAATGGCGACATGCTGATGGCGTATACGCGCTCGGGCAAGAACGCAGGAATCTCACCACAAGCACGCATTTCGGCGTACTATGCTTCCGAGTCGGACACAAGGGGAAGTAATATCCTTCAGGCTGGTCAAGGTCCGTATACGCAATGCCCCACAAATGGCGTCGTACGGTGGGGTGATATATCTGGAGCGTGCGTCGATCCAACAGACGATACGACGTTCTGGGTCGCAAACCAATATGCAACTTCGAGCGGTGCTTACGGTATTGCTATGGGCAAAGTATCGCTTTAGTCTCTGCGAACGTTAAGGCTGAGTTCGAGCTTGAGACACGCAGACCAACATGTAGGTGGCCTCGCCAGTTTTCGATGAATCGCGTACTTTTGCATAACTAATGCTGACAACACTCTTTCTGTCGGACGGTAACGCAGTGGCTTAGCATATTCACCGTGTCTTCTAGTTCTATAAGCGTACTAGGGTTACTAAAACTTTTCTCGAAACCAGCGCATCGACTTCGAACATAAACGCAAACGGTCAACTGAGTGCGGCAGAGAATTTCTTGACGCGGTTTCTGAAGGCTGACCGTTGTGACAGTTGGCTCTAGCGACGGCTTGTAAGACTATCAAAGACGCTGCTAAGACGCTACACGGCAACTCACGATGGAAACCCGCCCATAATTCAAGGACCTTGGACGGCTTTTCTTATTCCCAAGGCCTAACGTGCGCTGACTGTGCACAGCGCCATTTTGCACAACACTGACAACAACTTGCAATGACAACTATTAGGCTAGCCATTGCTCAGCCTGGGGGTTACCTTCTCGCAGAAAGAGTGC
>Ga0126371_10005325_pt1 | contig 11425 bp, 8 predicted proteins | sample PanSoiMetaPlot_4_FD_110145 | JGI IMG/M metagenome (GOLD analysis project Ga0126371, IMG submission 110145) | Tropical forest soil microbial communities from Panama - MetaG Plot_4 | ecosystem: Environmental > Terrestrial > Soil > Tropical forest > Bulk soil | place: Panama | collected 2016-02-17
CGAGCTCGCCCCAAGCAGGACCAGCCCCCTCTACTAACGAGGGGCCTCGGGAAATGTTCGGTATCCTGTCCCATCATTGACAGCGCACCGGAACGAGTCCTGAAAGCCCCTAACCCTTCAGCGGCTTGGTGCCCGCCAGCGAGGAAGAAAACAAGTCCCCGGAACTACTCCATTTCTGCGTCTGCCCTACGTTATTGGCCTGATGGCGTGCCTGAGGCCTCTGTGACTAACTTGCGAGGTCATGGAAATCCGTGAAGTGGAAAATACGGTGAGGCAGTTATGTGCCGAGGCCAGCGCAACACGGCGGGACCAGCGCAAGTTCAAGAGCGTCTTGATCCAGCTGAGAGAGTTTATGCGCGAACACATCGACGTGATCAGATCCATGTCGGATGAGACTTTCGCGGAGCTGCGCAAAGTTTGGCATTTAAATTATTAGGGCACACGCCGAACCCCACATCGTTGAGGATCCGAAGGAAGTGCCTGATTCCTGCCCCTGCGATCATGCTGCCTGCAGCGGATTCTCGCGCGTTAGGGGAAACTGGTGGGACCCACCTTGAGATACGTGCTCGCCTCTCTGGTCTTCTAATTCCGGCACCGTGCAATCGGCGAGTCCGGCGTCGCACAACGATAAGAAGGCCGCCAATCAAGGCGGCCCTTTGAACACTCCACGTGTCTCGCTGTTTGAGCGAACCGCATTATAACTGATTCCCTTTTACGTTCTGCCAGCCCCCTGAGGACTCAGCGGCAACACGCTCCAACGTAGTGCGCATCGGGCTCTCCTTCATCTGAATTACATGAAGTACTGGATTTGGATGGTCGTTCTGAGTGCCTACTATCGCCCACAATCAGGCCATGAATTCCAATCCTCCCCCAGATCGAATTAGGGAACTGTGTGCCCAAGCCCTGAGAGCCGAATCTCCGGAACTTGAGCAGATCATGAAAGAGCTGAGGGACGCTCTCCACCAGCACGCCATCTTTCTCAGGCGGATGTCCACCGAGATTCTCAACCATCTGCCTTCGGAGCGGATCACGGCCGCCGAACCAGGCGAGACAACAGCTACCCTCTCCAAGGAGCCCCAAGCCCAAGGGAAAACTGCCGGGACAAAACCCTCCAAGGCGCGTGTCAGGTAAAAACCGTAGAGAAATCTGGGTTGAAGCATAGTAGGTTTCCCTACGCAAGGGCTTGAGAGCCTATGCGAGGCGCTACGAAGGAACGTATCAATTCCCTGTGCGAACAACTGCGTGAGGAAACCGACGAGCAAAAGGTTCTCGCGCTTCTCGCGGATCTCCGCTCCGAACTACACTTTTTTGTCGAACAGTTGCGCTCCGATCTAATTTCAGTAGACGCCAAGCGAACTTAGTTTTGTCGTAAAACCGCGTCCGGTCTCTCTCGCTTCCGTTCTCTCCGCCGGACGCGGTTTCTTTTATAGAAGAAAGCAATACATCCGCAATACTCTTGCGATGCATCGCGTGTCATAATCGTCCGCGCCATGACGCCTGATGAGTTGGCTCGCATTCGTGAGTTGCCCAAACTGATCGCAAACGAGAATGATCCCGAAAATGAAGATCCTTGCCGCTGAACTCGAACGCCTTTTGAAAATGGAAGTGCGGGAGAGAAATGACAAGAAATGGTGATTCAAGCGAGAGCCTGGCGACCGCGAAAGAAAAAACACACGCAAGACGAGAACGGTCTACGCGATTGCGTCGACGCGCCACAAACGGGCAAACGTTCTTGAACAACTCGCAACCCTGAGCAAGAACGTCACGGTGGCACTACCAAGCAAAAACAAAAAAACCAAGCCGCCCTTGCTGTTTGGCTCGGAAGAGGGACGGCCTGGTTACGTTTGAATCAGTTTGGAGATAAACGAAGGTTGACACACGAGATTAAAACGAGGAACTCGCAAATCTGCCAGTCGGAAATGCTGTGTTTTGCCCGCCACGCTAAAAACGCAGGCGAGCCTTTACCGCTTATGAGGTTTTTTCGGTAATTAGACAAAAGTAGACCCCTGTATGGCCAAGGGAGATGGCGGCCCTGTCCGGTAACGAGTGATCATCACTCCGAAGGACACTGGTGGTTCCTTTGGGTAAGCCGCGGGCAAGATCGAGAAACTTATCGACTTTTGACAAATAATATTGTCTACTATTATTATCGACATTATTAACTAAAATTGGATGTCATGAGCAACCTCGAACGCCCGCTCCGGCAGATTGCCGACGAAATTTCTGTAGAACAAGATCCGCGAAAGCTAATGCAATTGGTCGATGAACTGATGGCTTTGCTCGAGAAGCACGAAGAGTGGAACGAAAATACGCAAGAGGGCACGGTAGCCAAGTGGTAAGGCATGGGTCTGCAAAACCCTGAGCGGCGGTTCGATTCCGCCCCGTGCCTCCAAGACCCTCGCCTGTAGCAATCCTGTCGTGAGTAGCGTTCCAATCCGCTCGGCTCGGATTCCTTCCCCGCTCACCACCTTGGAACAATCCGGCGACAACGAATCACACGCAAATCAACCCGCCATGCTTGCGCGTTGCGCTTCCCTCTCCAGGGGCACACGTGCCCAAATCGTAGTACCTCGGCCGGGTTCAGACTGAACCGTGAATTCGCCGCTCACCATCTGAAGTCTCTCGCGCATGCTGATCAGCCCCAAGCCACGACAAGCGAGAATCTCCTGCTGATCAAACCCGGTTCCCAAGTCATTCACGATTAATTGAATCTCCGACGGTGTTCCGCGCAACTCCACATTGAAGTGCCCCACACCGCTGTGTTTCACCGCATTTTGCAGACTCTCCTGCAAAACTCGGAACAAAGACAACGAGATTTCTTTGGGCAGATTTCGCGGTACTCCTGAATGGTGGAAGTCAATTTCTACGTTTCGTTGTTCCGCCAGTTCTCTGCAGAAACTGCCGGCGGCGGAAGCGAGTCCCAGATAATCCAGCTTCGACGAATGCAACCGGTGAGAGAGAGCCTGAACGTCCTTGCCGAGGTCGGTAATACGCTGCTTCGCCGCCTGCACGTACTTGTGAAACTCCCCCTTCGACGGCGATTGTTGGTTCCAATTGTCCAGTTCGACAGCCAACAGGGCAAGACGCTGATTGATGTCGTCGTGAAGCTCTCTGCCGATCCAGGTCCGCTCTTCTTCGTGAGCTTCAATTAATCTGCGGCCGATGGTCGCAAGCGCTTCGCCCGCGAGTTTTTGCTCGGTCACATCGATGCACGAGCCTATGTAACCCGCAAAGGAGCCGTCCGGATCGAATCTGGGCACTCCCATGTCCGAGACCCACCGGTATTCGCCGTCGCAGCGGCGCAACCGATATTCCATTCTGAACGTTTCTCTTCGATCGAACGATTCCGAATACGTTTTGAAACAAGTATCCAAATCCTCCTTGTGAACTCCCTCGGCCCAACCATTTCCAAGTTCTATCTCGAGCGGCCGCCCTGTAAATTCAAGCCAAGGCTGGTTAAAGTAGTTGCATAGCTTATCGGTGCCTGACATCCAGATCATCACTGGCGCAGTGTTTGCCACCAGGCGGAAGCGTTCCTCGCTCTCTCGCAAGATCTGCTCCACCCTTCTTCGTTCGGTCACGTCTCGAACGATCACCGTAAGCAACTTATTGCCCTCGGTTTCGATTTGCGAGAAGGAAGCTTCTATGGGAAATGCCTGTCCATTCGATCGCAAGGCCCACAGGGACTCAACCGCTCCGCTCGACCGGCTCGTAACATCGCCTTTTCCCACAAGTCGAATCTGCTTGCTACGCTCTGACGAAAGGCCCTCGGGAAGGAAGCGCCAGACGTTGGTGCCCACCGCTTCTTCTGCGGTACATTCGAACATTTTCTCCGCGGCGGGATTGAACAATACGATTCGCTGTTTCTCATCCACGGCGATAATCGCGTCCATCGCCGAACGAACGACCGTGCCCAACCGCTCCTGGCTTTGATGCAAACGCTGCTCCATCTCCTTGCGCTCGGTGATGTCCACCGCTATACCCAGCATGCGCTCTGCATCGCCATTACTCGCGTAATAGAACTTGCCCCTTGCCGTTATCCAACATGTCGTTCCATCGTCCCGCAGAACACGAAATTCTGCGGCGTAGGACTCTCGATTTTTTCTTGCATTGGAAATTGACTTCCACACCAGTTCCCGATCGTCCTGGTGAACACGTCGTCGGAAGTCTTCAACTTTCCCGGAATAGGTTTCCGCGGGAATGCCGAATATGGTTCGCAAATCACCGAACCACTGGTCTCGTCCACTCTTGACGTCCCAATCCCATCCCACCGACTTGCCGGCCTGCACTGCCATGCGAAGTCGGTCGTAGGTGATCGCCAGTTCGCTCTCCGCTTTCTTCAATCGTGCTCGGTGCCACACCAATCCCGCAATCAAAAGTGTCTGTAACAAAATCAAAGAAACTCCACCGACGATGTACCACTTATACGACTCCCATACAGTTGGCTGGCGGTTCAGCACGATGCTCCCGGGTGGTAGATTCTTTTCCGGAAGTCCCCAGCGCTTCAGCGCTCGCCAATCAAGCATGTAAACGTTGGGGCTTTTCACGATCGGAATATCCTGTGGCTTCTCCCCGTTAAGAACTCGTACTGCCATCTCAGCCGCCACTCGACCTGTGGCCGCCCAACTCAGCAGATCACCGCCTACAGCTCCATTTCCGAGATCCACGTCATCCAGGATGAAGACCGGAGCATTCGCAGCAGCTGCGATCATGGGAACCGACTGAGTCGCATCGATGAAGTGCGCCCCTGCCGCATCTTCCATAATCGACGTATGAAAGACGATGCTATCGCGCGGCAAATGCCGCAGGCGCTCTAGAAGTGTAGGCATGTCGAGATCGGTGAGATAGGCAACTTCAAGTTTTGACTCGTAGTTGGCCAAGCTTTCCTTGACCACTGCTACGAGGTCCCGATCAAACGCTCCCACACCCCCAACCACTGTCACTCGTTTGGTGCTGGGCTTTAGCTGAAGCGCTAAGTCTACGGTGTTGTCCGGCCGTGCAACCGCCCAAACCCCTGTGAAATGCGAATCAAGTATCGGTGGCTCTAGAGTCCCCTCCGTGCTGCCGCAGAAGATAATTGGAACTCCTGGGAAAGATTTTTCATGCGAGTCGGCCAGGAACTTGATTGAGGCTCGCCCGACGGCAATGATCACATCCAGTTTTCGATGCTGATATTTGTGAATGTACCAGTCACGAAATTTGCGCTGCGATTCCTCATCAGGAAACAAGGTACTCTCGAGACTCTCGGTATACAGCTCGATCTGATAAGGCGATTTCTCCAGGCCATCGAAAATTGCCTTGTCTGTAAGCGCAAAACCGGGGGACGAGTTGTTGTTGAGGTCATTGAAAACCAGAACTCGTCGCACTTCTTTTACGGGCGCCGCCGCTCGTAGGTGGTTCGGGAACAAAGCGCCCAAGGCAACACTCAGGATACAGACGACTCTTACCGATGCCCTTCGGACACTCGATCCGACACACCCTCGCCGTCGAATACCTTTATCTTTAGGATAAGACTGATCTGCTGAACGGTTCGCAGTAACCTGCACGATCACTCCGGCGCCACAATCAAGACAAGTGCCAATTCACCGACAATAAAGTACCCGCAGCGGAATGAGAATACAACCGTCCGCACTATTGACCACAATGTTACTGGTAGTTCTTGCAGTTGTACCTCCGTAAGAAATACGAGTCAATATCTCCAAATTTCCCCCGATGGGTCCATCTCGAGGCCAGAACAACCTCCTGAGGTATCTACCCGTTCCCGGTGCAGAGGCGAATCGACAGTGCAAGAGACGGTACGCTGAGACGTACCTACAGCGTTATCTGTCATATTGCAGCAATGGTGCTCCACAAGAGCAGGCTGCTAGACGCATCCTGGGGTGAACATGAGCAATGGCTTCCATGACGCTCGGCGTGGAACCCATACTATTCAATGGTTGTTTCGAATTGCTGTCGTCGGTGCCGCACTGCTTTCCGGCGATATGTGCGCCCAGACGTCTTCAACGGGAGCACTTACAGGCATCGCGTTCGACCCAACCGGTGCCGCTCTGGCTAATGTCGCCGTCAATGTGACCAATAGAGACACGGGCGCAACCGCAGCCTCTACTTCTAACGACGAAGGTAGATTTAGCTTTCTTTTGCTCAACCCTGGCAGATATGACATAGAAGCCACTAAGAGTGGGGCCGATGCCCTGGTGGCGAAAGCCACTGCCAACGTCCACGTCACGGAAACGGTCCATCTGGAACTACATCTCAGCCTCGCAACCGTGTTTCACAGCGTCGAAGTGTCGGCTGAAGTCCCGACCTTGCAAACCGACAGTGCCGCGCTCGGCAAAGTTGTCAATGAAACAGCCGTGAGCAGCCTGCCGCTCGTCACGAGAAACTTCGCGCAGATCGCCAGTCTGTCCCCCGGCGTTACAGCGGGCGTCTATAACGCCGGAGAACTAGGACTTGGCGGCACGGCGCTGTCACAGATTGCAAAATCGAATGACGGAATCTACGTACATGGAGCCCGCTCATATGACAACAATTTCCAGTTAGACGGTATCAGTGTGAACGATGTCCAGGGTAGCGCCTCCGGAAGTGGTGGAATTCCAACTCCCAATCCCGATACCATCCAGGAATTTAAGGTGCAGACTGGTCTCTATGACGCCGCTTACGGGCGTTACGCGGGTGCCAACATCAGTGTGGTCACCCGAACTGGCTCCAATGATTTCCACGGAGCGCTATTCGAGTTCCTTCGCAACGAGTTTCTCGACGCGAATGATTTTTTTCTGAACCGGGCAGATCAGCCCCGTCCCGTCCTCAAACAAAACCAGTTCGGATTCGTCCTCGGTGGTCCGATCAAGAAAGATAAGTTGCTCTTCTTCGGCTCCTATCAAGGCACGCGTCAAACCAATGGGATTGCTGCCGGTCAGTCGAGAACCGCCTGCACCGCCAGCCTAAGTGAGCCCGCACTAACAAACGACCGGTCCCCGGCATCGCTCGGGAGCATGTTCGCAGGTCTGGCCGGCGCGCAAGGAGGAACTCCCATCAAGCCCGACGGATCCAACCTTAATCCTGTGGCACTTGAGCTACTGAACCTTAAGCTGCCCGACGGATCTTTTCTCATCCCCACGCCCCAGACTGTGGACCCGCAAAAGCCACTCGCGCAACAGGGCTTCTCCGTCTTTACGAATCCTTGCCAGTTTGCCGAAGATCAATTTGCAACCAATGTCGATTACATCCTCGCGCCAAACCGTAAGATTGCGGCTCGCTTCTTCTTTGCCGACGATAACGAAACAGTCACTTTTCCTGGCAATGGTGTGAATCCGTCAGGAAATATCCGCGGCTTCCTCAGTCCCAGTGATTCTGGTTTCAGGACTTTCTCCCTCGCTCACACTTACACCTTCAATAGCTCGTTGCTCAACGAAGCCCGATTTGGATTCGTGCGAATAAGGACTACGACGAAGGCCACGACCCCGTTCAAGTGGTCAGACATCGGTGTAGCCGAAGGCGAGATGAGCCACAACAATGAACTCCCCAGCTTGGCAATTCTCGGTTCTGTAAGTGTTGCTGCAGGATTTCCACGCACGATCGCTCAGAACAGTTTCGTTCTCGCCGACGATCTCAGCCTCCTACATAAGGGCCACTCCATTCGACTAGGAGGCTCTCTGACGAGGCTGCAGGACAACGTCAACTTGGTCGGGCTCGGATCATTTGTGGAATTTCTGAGTTGGCCAGACTTTCTCCTCGGTCTACGTGCGGCCGGAAACGGTACTGCATTCAGCAATGTCTTCGCATCCTTCGACGACTTCGGCCTATCCAACCGCGAATTCAGGGTGTGGGAGGGCAGCGCCTTTGTCCAGGATGACTACAGCATCCGCAACTCCCTTACGTTAAATATTGGGATGCGGTACGAACGCCTCGGGCAGTTCGCAGACAAGTTGGGTAGAAACGCCAGCTTCGACATTTCAAAAGCAGATCCCAACGCTCCACCGGGTGGAAGCGTTGCCGGCTACTTGGTGGCCTCTAACTTTCCGGGTGTGCCTCCATCCGGCGTATCGCGAGCGAACAATACCTTCGGGAACTTTGGCGACGGCCAAAACACGATCAGCCCGAGGATCGGCTTCGCTTGGCGCTTCTTACCGAACACAAATCGATTGGTCCTCAGAGGAGGATATGGCCTGTATTACTCACGACCCACCGGTCAAGCCTTCTACCAAAACATCTTGGGTGCGCCATTCTCTGTTTTTCGCTTGAATGCTGGGATTGCCAATGCGAGTGCTACCTTTCAAGCGCCCTTCGCCCAGCCGTTCCCTACCCCCGGCTCCTTTCCGATGTTCCCCGCTTACTCCCCCACGACCAACACAACCATCTACTCTGTCGCGCCCAATTTCCGGCCCGCTGCAATTCAGCAGTATTCGTTGAATCTTCAGGATGAAATCCACGATGGGTGGCTATTGGAAACCGGATACGTCGGCACGCGTGGAACACGCTTGGTTCGGCAGCGCTCACTGAATCAGGGGCTGTCAGCTTCGCCGAGTAATTCAATCAGGGGAACTACCGAGAATACCGTCGCGAATATTCCGTTGCGGGTTCCGATACTCGGAATACCTGCGGATTCCCTCGTCGAGATGGAATCCGAAGGCAGCTCTTGGTACAACGCCATGGAGGTGAGCCTCACGAAACGGCTGCGCCGTGGCCTTCAATTCCTCGCGTCTTCCACGTTTTCCAAAACGCTCGACACCGATGGCGCTGACATTAACTCGACGTCGTCAGGAAACGCGCTAACCCTTGGGGACCAATACTCGCCGGCCCAGCGATGGGGACGCGCCAGTTTCGACCGCACACTTCGCTTTATCTTGAGCACAAACTGGTTGATTCCCGGACCACATACTGGATGGGAACGAGCGATCTTGGGCGGTTGGTCGTTGGATGCCATCGCAACCATGCAGTCCGGGAGCGCACTGACAATCGCGAATACAAACTCGACCAACGTTTTTGGTATTAGTGAAGATCGGGCCCAACTGAGTGGCAAATGTACACAGGCCCAGTTCGTAAAAAGCGGATCAATCCAATCGAAACTGAATTCTTATTTCAATGCATCCTGCTTCACGACTCCCCCTGTAATTGGGGCGGATGGCATCGGCACCGGCTTCGGAGACAGTGCCACGGGCCTGGTGGATGGTCCCGATCAAGTCAACTTAGACATCGCCATCTCGAAAGCGCTTACTTTCGATTGGCCCCATGAGCACACCAGCCTCATCTTCCGCGCCGAGTTCTACAATGCCTTCAATCATCCGCAGTTTGCGAATCCAGACACCAACTTCGCATCACCGACGTTCGGTGCTATCACCAGTACGGCGGTGAATCCACGCGTTGGGCAGCTCGCACTCAAGCTTCAGTTCTAGTCAGCACACCCACTCCCCCGATAGCCTTCACGCGAGCTTTGCCGCGACACCCCGAAACCCGGCCGCGAAGACGTTCTTGCCGATCTGCGCCAGCATCGCGTCGCGGTCGGCACCGACGACTTCGAAATCAGCCCACCATTCCGCAAAGGTCCGGTTTCCTTCGGTAACTCGATGCAGCCTGACGCCCGCCACATAGCCGCGAACCGGCAATGTACCTTCAATAATTTCGTAGGTGAACACATAGTTCCCGTCATCCAGGCAAAGCAGGCGTTCCCGCACGAACCCTTCTCCCAGTGTCAAACGACGCACGCAGCCAACGCGGTCACTGCGCTCCTCCCCCTCGATAGTGCTCTTCTTAATCCCCGGGTGATACGACGGCATGTCGTTGAAGTCGCGCATCACGCCCCACACTTTTTCAATCGGTGCATCGATTACATCACTGATGTATACGGTGTTTGCCATTCTTTTCTCCGCTAGAAACGGATCTGCTTGAACTCTTGCGTTTGGCGCGTGATCGCTTTTTCCGTGGGCAACCGCTCCATCGAACTTGCCCCGTAGAATCCGTGACAGTGCCGCGTCTGCCTCAGCACCCAAGCTGCATCCGCGGGTTCAGCCATCGGCCCGCCGTGGCAGAGCACGATCATGTCCGATCGCACGGCGAATGCTGCTTCCGCAATGGCATCGATACGCGGCACGCATTTCTCGAGCGTAAGAGCGGTCTCCGCACCGATCGCACCACCCGTCGTCAGGCCCATGTGCGCGACGATGATATCCGCACCCGCTCGCGCCATCGTCTCGGCTTGTTGCGGGTCAAAGACGTACGGTGTCGTGAAGAGATCCTTCTGATGCGCTAACCGGATCATCTCCACTTCCTGTGCGTAGCTCATCCCCGTCTCTTCGAGGTTCTGCCGAAACACTCCGTCAATCAAACCCACCGTCGGAAAATTCTGGACACCCGAAAAACCCGCCGCCGCAACCTCATCCAAAAAACTATCAAAGCCGCAAAAGGGATCCGTGCCATTGACCCCGGCGAGCACAGGTGTCTTGCGCACCACCGGCAAAACTTCCTTCGCCATCTCCATCACGACGTCGTTCGCGTTCCCATAAGCCAGCAACCCCGACAGCGAACCGCGGCCCGCCATCCTGTATCGCCCTGAGTTGTAGATGACAATCAGGTCGATTCCACCCGCTTCTTCGCATTTTGCCGAAAGTCCCGTTCCCGCTCCGCCGCCGACGATGGGTTGGCGCTCGCGCACCAACTGATGAAATTTCGACCGCAACTCCTCACGCGAAAATCGCGGCATCGATCACTTCCTCTTTAATAGCAACTGTCACTGGCCTGCGATTGCTAAGAACCCCTCGACTGCAGCCTGCGCAAACTTGGGATCGTTGATGTGATGCGGCACTCGCACCAACTTCCGGCGCTCCGTTTGCCGAAACTCCTTCGCCAGCGTCTCAAACAGCGCAGCATCCGCATCCGGATCCCAGAACGCCTGCCCCGGCGTATCCAGCGCCGAAACTCCACCCAACGGGAGCAGCATGCGCACCTCGCCCTCACATTCATTGAGACGGCTGGCGATCCAGCGGGCTTGTTCAACATTTTCCTCAGCCGTCGTTCGCATCAGCGTCACCTGCGGGTTATGAGGATACAGTTTCCGCCCCCGATAATGCTGCGGCACCGTATCCATCGCGCCGAAATTCACCATATCGAGCGCCCCACAAGATGCCACGTACGGAACCTTGCTGCGAGCCACCGCGCCAAACCGGTCATCCGTGCATGCGAGAACGCCGCCGAATAGATGGTCACAGACTTCCGTGGTCGTGATGTCAATCACGCTTCCAATCAAGCCGTCGTCCACCAGTTTCTCCATCGACTGTCCGCCAGTCCCAGTGGCGTGAAACACCAGGCAATCAAACCGGGAATCAAGAAGTCGCACCACCTGTTGAACGCAAGGAGTCGTTACGCCGAACATGGTGAGCCCCAGCGCCGGCCGCTCGTAATCATCTTGCGGCAGCGAGTGCAGCATCATCCC
>Ga0126371_10005326_pt1 | contig 11425 bp, 6 predicted proteins | sample PanSoiMetaPlot_4_FD_110145 | JGI IMG/M metagenome (GOLD analysis project Ga0126371, IMG submission 110145) | Tropical forest soil microbial communities from Panama - MetaG Plot_4 | ecosystem: Environmental > Terrestrial > Soil > Tropical forest > Bulk soil | place: Panama | collected 2016-02-17
GACTCTCTGATATCCGATGGGACGGCGATACTAGCTATCCGCACTCCACCGGGTGTGATGGAAACGCTTCCAAAGTCTCCCCGCCGACCGCGTCAGCGGATGCGCTCAGCCGTACGGGCGTTAGCGGCCCTACGGGAAGTTCAGTACCACTCGCAATGCAACGCTTGCCGGCCGGCAAAAAACGTTCGCACAACCTTCTTGCTGATTTCACGGTAGCAGCCGTATCCCGCAAGATAGGCGGCGTCCGTTTGCAAACTCCTGAAAAATCGGCGGAAATAAATCGAAAGAAACGGAACAGGGCGGGCTGTCGGCCGCTCAGACTACGGTCAACGGCGACTCCGGAGTCAGGCCGAGCCGGAGGCGAAAGGGGCCGGTTGGGTTTTCTTCCTCCGTTCGGGCGGGCTGAAAGCGATAGCCTTTGCCGAAGATCGTCTCGATGTAGAGATTGGCGAACTTGCCTAGATGCCGGCGTACGCGGCGCACATGCACATCGAGAGTGCGGCTCTTGACACCGGACTGGTATCCCCAGATCTCCGTCAGCAACTGCTCGCGGGGAACCAGTACACCCGCGTGCTGCACTAACATGACCAGCAGGTGGAGCTCCTTGCGGGTCATCGGGAGCAGTTGCCCATCCAGCCGCACCGCAGCGCCGGCCGCATCTACGGTCAAATGCTCGTCCTGGTAGTAAATGCCCCCCGTTTCCGTACCCATTTCTTTCTCCTTGTGCGTAATGACGTTAGTCTGCTGGGTCGAAGCGCCGTGAATCAATGACCCGTACGTGAAACGCGAGGGAAACTTCCGTGACACAAGAAACCATTGACCGGGGCGCACTTAAGGCTCATGGCGATTGGGCCGTTAACAGTTTTTGTTACACTCTGAACCAGAGCAAAGAGAGGGAGAAACGGGGTGGTACGCTTCGGGCTGTTCGTGTTCGACCCACGTTCGGGTGACTTGCGCAAGCAGGGGCGGAAGATCCGCCTCGAAGGCCAGCCGGTCCAGATACTCGTGAAATTGCTGGAGCGCCCCGGGGAACTGGTCACCCGGGAGGAACTGCAAAAGGAACTCTGGCCCGCGGACATTTATGTGAACTATGACCACGGACTCAACGCCGCGGTAAAGCGCCTGCGCCGGGCGTTGAACGATTCTCCGGCGCGTCCGGTTTTCATCGAGACACTCTCCCGCCGCGGCTACCGGTTTATTGCGCCGGTGATCGCGATAGGGCATCCCAACTCCTACACACATTTGCCCCCGCGCGTCACGGATTTGGCGGTTCTACCTTTTGAGGATCTGTCCGGCGATCCTTCGGTTGAGTATCTTGGAGAGGGCATCGCCGAAGCCGTGATCCATGCTCTCTCGCAACTGCCCGCGGTTCGGGTGATGGCGCGCAGCGCGGCTTTCCGGTTCAAGGGCGCGAACCTCGACCCGCAGGCAATCGGCCGCAAGTTGAACGTCCGCGCGATCCTGGTAGGCCGGGTCTGGCAGCGCGGCGATTCGCTCACGATCGGCGCGGAGCTGGTGGACGTGCGGAACGGCTGGCAGATCTGGGGAGGGCAATACAATCGGAAGCTTTCGGAGATCCAGACGGTTGAGGAAGAGATGACGCGCGAGATGTGCGACAGCCTGCGTCTGCGTCTCAACGGCGAAGAAGGCGGGCGAGTCTTCCGGCACTTCACGGAGAATACGGAGGCGTACCAGGAGTATCTGAAAGGCCGCTTCCATTGGAACCGCCTTTCTGAAGTCAGCGTGCGCCGGAGCATCGAATGCTATCAGAACGCCATCAGCCAGGATCCGAATTACGCGCTGGCTTTCGCCGGGCTGGCGGATTCGTACGCGCTGCTGGGCTTCTTTGGTGTCGAACGGCCCGCCAACCTGTTTCCCAAGGCAAAGCAAGCCGCACTCCAGGCCCTGGCTTTGGACGAGCGGTTGTCCGAGGCTCACTGTGCGTTGGCCGGGATCCTGAAGATTTATGAATGGGATTGGGAGGGCGCGGAGCGCGCCTACGAGCAAGCCCTGCGGCTGGATCCCAAGAACTGGCAGGCACACCGGGGGTACGCGGCGCTGCTGGCGGCGCGCGGCCGCACGAATGCGGCCATGCGCGAGATCCAAAGCGCTCATGAGCTGGATCCGCTCTCTTTGTCTCTCAGTATGGAGATCGCCTGGAACCTCTATATAGCCCGTCGGTACGACGACGCGATCCGGCAGGCCGCGCGCACGCTGGAAATGGAGCCACAGTTTTTCCCGGCCCAACACGCACTGGGCCTCGCGTACGAAGAAACCGGGCGCTATGAGGAGGCGCGAACTGCGTTGGAACAAGCGGCCTCGGGCTCGGGCAACCCCACCGCCACTGCTGCCTTAGCCCGCGTCTCGGCCTTGATGGGCGACACGGAAGCGGCCCGCCGTCTGCTGGCCGAGTTACTCGCCCTACACCACCTTTCGTACGTGCTGCCGTATCTTCCGGCTCTGGTCTATGCCGGCCTGGCCGAATATGAGGAAGCATTGACCTGGCTGGAGAGGGCATGCGACGATCGCGATCCGTACCTGGTCTGGATCGGTATGGACCCACGCCTCGACCGGCTGCGCGATCATCCGCGGTTCCGGAACCTTCTCGAACGGATCGAGCGCGGCGCGGCGCACACCGGGGGAGAGAACCTCGAGCGTGGATCAGCGGCTTCCGGGAAGTAGTTCGGTTCGGCGCTGGCCGGCTGCATTGTTAGATATATCCGACGTACAGCCGTATCAGATTCGTGCTAATGTTATGGCGCCGGGTCTGGTCCGCGCTCCTGCTCTCGAGTGGTCGAAAGCCGACCCGGAACTGAGCCCATTTCCAAAAAGGAGACGGCCGCTCACCGACGGCATGTTCGATGCCGGGGTTGTGGCGCGTGCCGCGCTGTTTCTGTTGAGCCCGGAATCGCGGGCTATCGCCGGCGAGATGTTTCCTGTGGATGCCGGGTGGAGAATGTCGGGGGTTTGAGCGTCGATGGTGGTAATGGGGATCGACATCGGCGGAGCGCAGGTCAAGGCCGGAATGGTCGACGAGAAGGGGGCCATCCTGGCCTCGCGGACGATCCCTACGCCTCCGGACCTGGAAACCTTCGTCCCGTCGCTCCACGGGGCGATCCGGTGGCTGCTCGAGGCAGCGGCGGCGCCGGCCGGCGTGGGAGTCGGCTGCAAGGGAATTGTCAATCCGGACAGCACGCAGGTCGAGATGCTCCCCGGCGCGCTCCATTATCTACAGGGGCAGCGGCTGTGCGAATTGGTCGGACTACCTGCGGACTTGCCGGTATTCGCCGATAACGACGCGCGGGTTGCGATGGCCGGTGAAATGGTGTGGGGCGCAGCGCGGGGGCACCGCGACGTTGTCATGCTGACGCTCGGAACGGGCGTTGGCGGCGCCGTTGTGACTAATGGCGAGCTGCTGCGGGGGCATCGGGGAGTCGCCGGTCATCTGGGGCATTTGACGGTTGAACCCGACGGGGCGGCCTGCGCCTGCGGAAATCGCGGGTGCCTGGAGACCGTCTTCTCGGCCCGGGCGATCGAAGGCGAAGCCTGGGCGGCGGTGCATCGCGGCTGCAACTCGACGCTCACCCGCCTCTTTCGCGACCAGCCGCAACTGGCCACCTGCCGCACCATCTTTCAAGCCGCTCGCGAGGGCGATCAGCTGGCCGGCTCGATTGTCTCCCTGGCGATCCGAAAGCTGGGCGCCGCGGTGGCCGGGCTCCTTCACATCTTCGATCCCGAACTGCTGATCCTGGGCGGCCAAGTGGCCGACGCCGGGGCGGACCTGTTACTGCCGCTGCAAGAGGAAGTCTGGAGCCGGTCGCGGGGATTGCTCGGCCGCGAAGTCCCGATCATTGAGCAGCAGGTTGCAGACAAAACGGGGATTGTCGGCGCCGCGGGCCTGGTGATGGCCCACACACCTGATACCAATTGAGTTAACTCCCTAACTACTCACCAAAGTTACGATTGTGACATCTGGCACGATTCGGTAGTGTGAAAACCAGGTTGTCATAGCCCCATGCAGCGCTACCGGCTCCTGTCCGCGCAGCTCCCCATCCCTCGCACTCCACGGGACAGCACATGAGTGAAACCATCCTTTTTGTAGATGACGATATCCAACTAGTCAGCGCGCTACAAAGAAGTTTCCACAGAACTTACCACGTAGAACTGGCATTGAGCGCCGCCGACGCACTAGAAGCGCTGACGGAAGCTCCCTACGCGGCGGTGGTGTCGGATCTGCAAATGCCCGGCATGAACGGCATCGAGTTACTCAAGCAGGTGAAAACGCTGTCGCCCGATACAGTCCGGATCTTGCTGACGGGACAAGCGGATTTGGAAGCGGCCATCGAGGCTGTCAATGAAGGAAACGTGTTCCGGTTTCTCCGGAAGCCGTGCCCACAGGAATTACTGAAGAAGACGCTCGACGCGGCGCTGGCCCAATTCCGGTTGCACAGGGCGGAACGGGACGTCCTGCAGGAGACTCTGGTGGCCACCGTGTCGGTACTCACGGAACTGCTGGCCACGGTGGCTCCCACGGCGTTCGGCCGCTCCTCGCGGGTCTGCTGGTGCGTACAAAAGCTGGCGCGGGACTTAAAGGTCAGCGATCCGTGGCAATTTGAAGCCGCGGCGATGCTGTCGCAGATCGGCTGCGTTCCGATGCCGCCAGAAGTGCAGAGAAGGCATTTTGGAGAAGAGATACCTGCACTTTCCGAGACCGAAGGCAGTCCCTCGCATGCGCGGGTCGCGGCGCGGATCCTGGAGCGGGTACCGCGGCTCGATATGGTGGCGCAAATGATCGGCCGCCAGCACGAGGCTTATGAAAACGCGGCGCACCACTCGCCGGAACACTACCGCATCGCGCTCGGCGCTCAAATGCTGCGAGTGGCCCTCGATTTCGACCGGGCGGTGGGGCAAGGCCGGCCGTTTGCGGGAGCGCTGGAGGAATTGCGGCGCAATGCGTCCGATTACAATCCGGAGATCCTCAGCGCACTGGGTAATGTGATCCGGCAGCACGCCGGTCTACAGAACACCGATCTCTCCGAAGAGGCCTTTGCTCCCATCGGCGAGCCCCGGCTACCATGGCCCGCCGGACAGAGTGTGGCCTAGGCCAGAGAGTCACGACCCGGAGGGAATGGTTGGAGAGCACGCCACATTTCGAACGCGGTCCGGTAGCCGGCGGTTCCCGAAACGGCAAGGCGGCCGATCCCTATCGTCTTGTCTTCGACTTGAATCCACAGCCCATGTGGATCTGCGACATCAAGACCCTGGAATTCCTCGCAGTCAATGAGGCGGCCGTTCGGAAGTATGGGTACTCGCGCCCGGAATTTCTGTCGATGAGGGCGGATGCAATTTTCTCCACGCGCGATGGGGCGCGCTTCACCGAGCGGCATCGCGCGCACCTGGCGGAGGGCATCGAGGAGACCGACGGGGTCTGGAAACACTGTGCGAAAGGCGGCCAGATCTTCGAAGTGGAGATGTGGAGCCGAGCCATCGAATTCCAACGCCGGCAGGCGAGCCTCACAGTCGTGCAGGACGTCACAGCGCGCCGCCAGGCCGAAAACGGCCTGGCGACCCGATACGCACTGACCCGAGTGCTGAGCGAGAGCACGACGGAGGTTTTGAACAAGGCGCTGCGGTGTCTGTGCCTGTCTCTCGATTTCGACCTAGCAGAAATCTGGCTATTGGACAAGGCGGGAACCCATCTGGAGCGGCAGGATGGCTGGTATCATCCGGAACTCGGGACTTCGGTCAAAGGGTCGCTCATTCCGCGGATTCCGGTCCGGCACCGCAAAGGCACTCTGCCGCGCGTGTGGGCGTATGGGACGCCGAGTTGGATTCCGGACGCCTCCATCGAACCAGGCTACCGCAAGCGCGCGGGCGCTCTAAAGACGGCTGGCCTTGCCAACGGGCTGGCCTTCGCGGTGCGGAGCCATGAAACGGTGATTGGGGTTGTGGTTCTGCTGCAGCGGGGCGAAAACCCGGCCGATCCACAGATTCTCCACCTGCTGACCGATGTCGGCGCGCAGATCGGGAACTACCTGAAACGCAGCCGCGTGGAGCAGGAGCTACACGAAGCAGAGCGGTCTTTCCAGACTCTGTTTGACGACTCTCCGATCGCCTGTCACGAGATCGACACGAACGGAATTGTCGTGCGCGTGAACCGGGCGCAGTGCGAAGTACTTGGCAAGGACGCTTCCGAGATCATCGGCACTCCGCTGTGGGATCTCATGGTCCCAAGCCAGCGGGAGCTGTGCCGGGAGTCGGTAATCAAGAAGCTGGCGACCCATCGAACGGGCCAACCGTTCGAGCGCAAATTCCTGAGGCGGGACGGAACCGAATCGGTTTTTCGCGTTCACGACCGGTTCCTGTTCAACGCGCAGGGCGAGGTATCGGGGATACGGGGCGTGATGCTCGATCTCACGGAGTCGCGCAGCTCGCGGAAACAGATCGAGTTTCAAACCAGGCTTCTGGATCAAGCCAATGATGCGATTCTGACTCTCGACAAGGACTTCGCGATTCAGTATTGCAACGGGGCGGCGGAGAGGCTGTTCGGATGGAAGGCCTCCGAAGCGATCGGGCAGCCGTATAAGGTCGTCGCCGGGACAGTGGTCAGCGAGGCGGAACGCAAGACAATTCACGAAGAGATCTTCTCGCGGGGCGCCTGGAACGGAGAGATCATCTGCACAAAGCCGGACGGCAAACAGTATGTTGTGCACGTCTCGTGGTCGGTGCTGCGCGACGGCAGCGGAAATGCCAGTGGAGTGGTCGGCATCCACCGGGACATCACTGCGCCCAAGCAGATGGAGCAGGCGCTGAAAGCGACAGAGAACCGGTTGAAGCTGGCGCAGACGGCGCTTTCCCTGGGAACCTGGGAAGTCGACCTGGCCTCGGGTCACGTTCAATGCTCTGAGGAAATGATGTGCCTCTACGGGCGGCCGGGGGAGCCGGGCGCGTTCGACTGGAGGCAATGGCAGGACCTGGTCCACCCGGAAGATCGTGATCCGCGACGACTCCCGGCGCACAGGCTCTTCGCTGGGCGTGATAATTTCGACCAGCAGTTCCGCGTGATCTGGCCGGATGGCTCGGTGCATTGGCTGCACAGCAAGGCGTTGGTAGCGCGGGATGAAGACCAGAAGCCGTGTCGCGTGATCGGCGTGGATTTCGACATCACCGAACACAAACGCACGGAAGAACGCCTGCACGTTTTATCGAGTGCAGTCGACCAGAGCCCGGTGAGCGTTTTGATCGCCGACATGGACGGCAAGATTCAGTATGTGAACGCACGGCTCACCGAGGCGACCGGCTACACGCTGGAAGAGCTTCGCGGCAAGAATCCGAGCATTTTGCTGGCGCCCGATACACCGCATGAACACTTCGCACAGGTGAGTCAAGCCATCCATACGGGGCAATGGAAGGGCATCATGCACAGCCGGCGGAAGAACGGGGAGCTGTTCTGGGAGTCAGCCAGCATCCGGCAGATTCGAGACTCTTCCGGCAATCCGACGCATGCTTTGGCTGTAGCGGAAGATATTACGGACCGGCTGGAAATGGAAGCGGCCTTGAAGTTGTCGGAAGAGCGTTTCCGAATCGCGGCGGAGAGCTCGGGCGACTCGATTTACGAATGGGATTTGCGAAGCGATCAAGTGACCATGCTGGGGGGAAGCGGGAAGCGATCCGCGGGCTTCGGATGGAATCCACCGTGGCAGGGGACCAGTTTCCGGCAACTGCTCCACCCCTCGGACAGGGAGCGGGTGGAGGCCGCGATCCGGCGGAACCTGGACACCGGGGAACCCTATAAGCAGGAGTACCGGATGACCACGCCCTCCGGAGAAGTCCGCTATTACGCCGATCAAGGCTCGGCGCTCCGCGACAAAATGGGCAAGCCCTACAAATGGATTGGAGTCTGCCGCGACATCACGGAGGAAAAGAAACGCGAGCGGGCAAACGCGGAGCTGGCGGCGGTGGTGGAGTGCGCGGACGCGGCCATCATCAGCCACGATTTTTCCGGTGAAATTCTAACCTGGAACCGCGGAGCGGAGCGGATTTACGGCTACAGTCCCGAGGAGATGATCGGCCGTACCATCGCTCCACTGATTCCGGCAAACCGGCAGCAGGAAACCCACCAGATCCTGGAACGGCTGGGGCGCGGCGAAAGCATCCAACACCTGGAAACCACGCGGCTCACCAAGTCCGGCGTGCTCATCTATGTGCTGCTGACCATTTCTCCCATCCGTGACAGCAGCGGCGCCGTGCTGGGAATGGCGCAAGTGGCGTGGGACATCACGCAGATCAAGGATCTGGAACGGCAACTGGCGCAAACCCAGAAGCTGGAATCGATCGGGCACCTGGCCGCGGGCATTGCGCACGAAATCAATACGCCGATCCAGTACATCGGAGATAACGGAAAGTTCCTTCAGGATGCCTTTAACGATCTGTTAACGTCGGTAGGGTCGAATGCGGGAGCCGCCCTTTCGGCCGATCCTGTGGCCTCGAGCAAACCGGTTCCCTCGCAGCAGGAACTGGACCGGGGTGTCCTCGAATTCCTGCGCGTCGAAATTCCCAAAGCCATTGAGCAACTGCTGGAAGGAGTCGACCAGGTGGCGCGCATCGTGCGGGCGATGAAGGAATTTTCGCATCCGGGTCCGGTCGAAAAGCTGCCGCTCGACATCAACCGCGCCATCGAGAGCACGATTCTTGTATCGAAGAACGAGTGGAAATATGTGGCCGAGGTTACTACCGAGTTGGATCTCACGATCCCGCCGGTTCCTTGCGTGGCGGGCGAGTTCAACCAGGTGATCCTGAACCTGATCGTAAACGCAGCACATGCGATTGGCGACGTGGTCCGCGGCACCAACGAAAAAGGCGCGATTCACATCGCCACCAGGGGGAACGGCTCGTACGCCGAGGTCCGAGTCAGCGATACCGGCTGCGGTATCCCGGAAGCAATTCAGTCGAAAGTGTTCGATCCGTTCTTTACCACCAAGCCGGTGGGCCAGGGAACGGGCCAAGGGCTGGCGATCGCCCATTCGGTGATTGTGCAGAAGCATCGCGGCACGATAACGCTCGAATCGAAGCCCGGAGAGGGCACTACGCTCACGATCAAATTGCCGCTGGAAGCAAGAACGGAGGAAGCGTGAAACGGATTCTATTCGTAGATGACGAACCCAAGGTGCTGGACGGCCTACGGCGGATGCTCTACCCCTACCGGAACGACTGGAACATGGTGTTTGTTTCCAGCGCCTCCGAAGCGCTGCAGCAACTGTCGCAATCGCAGTTCGACGTGCTGGTCACCGACGTGCGCATGCCGCAGATGAGCGGCATCGAGCTTCTCTCGGAAGTGGTAGAACGCCATCCTCAGGTGGTGCGGATGGTGCTATCGGGGATGGCAGACAAAGAAGTGACGCTGCCCTCGGTCATGCTGGCGCATCAATACCTCGACAAGCCCTGCGACGCCACCACCCTGCGAGCGGCCGTCGAACGCGTGTTTCAACTGCGCGTGATTCTTGACAATCCAGCTTTGAAGCAGCTAATTTCGAGAGTCCATTCCCTGCCGAGCGTTCCCGCGGTGTACACGAAGCTGATGAACGCGCTGCAAGCCGAGGAAGTGGCGCCGAAGGAGATCGGTGCGATCATCAGCCAAGACATGGCGATGACCGCCAAGATTCTGCAACTGGTGAACTCGGCGTTTTTCGGCCCGCGACGGCCCATCACCAATCCGACCGAAGCTGTGATCTACCTGGGCGCCGATACGGTGAGAGCGCTGGCGTTGACGGTATCGGTCTTCTCGCAGTTCGACGCGAAGCGGGTACCCGGCTTCTCCATCGAGCAACTGCGCGATCACGGACTGGCCGTTGGCAGCTTGGCACGGCAGATCGCCGCCACACTGCGCCTGTCGAAAGCGGAGTTGGATGACGCGTTCCTGGGAGGGTTGCTACACGAACTCGGCAAGCTGGTACTGGCCGCGAATTATCCGAAGGAATACGGCGAGGCGCTGCGCAAGGCGCACGAAGACCAGATCCCCGAGCAGGACGCCGAGATGCAGACGTTCGGCACGACCTATGCCGATGTGGGGGCTTACCTGCTATGGCTGTGGGGACTGCCGGATCCGGTGACGGAAATCGTGGCCCGGCACAACCAGCCCACGCCCGATCCGGCGGCGGGACCGATCGTGGCGGTACACGTCGCCGATGCGCTCAGCGACAAGGAAGCAAAACAGAACGTCAATCTCGACTGCCTGATGAAGATGGGTCTGATCGACCAGTTGCCTTCCTGGAAGCAATTGCAGGAGAAGGCCGAAGGGGAGACCAAATGGTAAAGCGCATCTTGTTCGTCGATGACGACCCACGGGTTCTGCAGGCGTTCGAGCGCCAGTTCTATAAGAGGTTTGAGATCCGCACCGCCATTGGGCCGGACTTGGGGCTGCAAACGCTAGCCAACGACGGGCCGTTCGCCACCGTAGTTTCCGACCTGCGAATGCCGGGAATGAACGGGATTGAGTTCCTGACCCGCGTGCGTCAGGCCTCTCCCGACACGGTACGCGTGATGCTCACCGGAGACGCCGACCTCAGCGCGGCGATGGCCGCCGTCAACGAAGGCAAGATCTTTCAATTTCTAACCAAGCCGTGCCCGTCCGAGATGCTGACACGCACTTTGGAATCGGCTCTGGAGCAGCACCGGCTGATAACGGCGGAGCGCGAACTGCTGGAGAGCACGCTCCGCGGCAGCATCGGCGTGCTGAGCGAAATTCTGGGCTTGGTCAACCCGCAAGCGTTCAGCCGGGCGCAGCGCATCCGGCGCTACGTGCAGCACATTGTGGAAACGCTCAACCTGCAGGACCGCTGGCAATACGAACTGGCAGCCATGCTGTCGCAAATCGGATGCGTGACGGTGCCGGCGGACACGCTGGACAAATTCTATAAGCAGCAACCACTCAGCCTGGCCGAGCAACAGATCCTCTCCCAGCAAAACGCGGTGGGGCACAACCTGCTGGCGAAAATCCCGCGCCTGGAGAGCGTCGCACAAATGGTGGCGGAGCAGGCAACGCCGTGGGATGAGCCGAGCGAAGTCGACGTCGTCAAGACAGGAGCCCAGCTTCTGAAAGTCGCTTCCGATTGCGACGAGCAGGTAATGCACGGCATCCCGCTCACCGTGGTTTTGGCGAAGATGTCCGAGAATCTGAACTACCGGCCGATGTTTGTGACGGCGCTGCAAAAACTACAAATGGAAGAGGCCAAGAGCGAGACGCGCTGGCTGAAGCTCACGCAGATGAAACCTGGGATGATCGTAGGAGCAGGGATTTATTCGCAGACGGGCTTGCTGCTGCTGGCCAAAGGCCAGGAAATTACGGACTCCGCCATGGCGCGCCTCAACAGCTTCGCCTCTCTGTTCGGCGTCATTGAGCCGATTAGCGTGATTGTGCCGTACACCA
>Ga0126371_10005327_pt1 | contig 11424 bp, 10 predicted proteins | sample PanSoiMetaPlot_4_FD_110145 | JGI IMG/M metagenome (GOLD analysis project Ga0126371, IMG submission 110145) | Tropical forest soil microbial communities from Panama - MetaG Plot_4 | ecosystem: Environmental > Terrestrial > Soil > Tropical forest > Bulk soil | place: Panama | collected 2016-02-17
CGTCCAATATTCACATGGTTGAAGATTATGGATTCCTCAACTTCCGCATAGCTGTTCACGCGCACGTCGTAGCCGATCACGGACTGAGCGACGCGGCCGCCGGAAATAATCGATCCACCGGCGACAACCGAATCGAGCGCCACGCCCATGCGGGGCGGATCAGCGAAAACGAACTTCGCCGGTGGATACTGCTGCTGCCAGGTATGGATCGGCCAGCTCTTGTCATACAGGTTGAAAATCGGGCTTACCGCGACGAGGTCCATGTTGGCTTCGTGATAGGCGTCGATGGTGCCGACATCGCGCCAGTAGGAGACTTCCTTTTTGTTTTCGTCGCGGAAGTTATAGGCGAAGACACGGTACTTCGAAATAATACGAGGGATAATGTCTTTTCCGAAATCGTGCGCAGACGCCGTGCTCTCGGCATCATCGATCAAAATAGGCACAAGAAGCTGCGTATTGAAGAGGTAGACACCCATCGAGGCGTTGCATTTGCCGAGATGAATCGGCGATGTCCTGGGGGTGAGCGGCTTTTCCTCGAAGCCCACGATACGCCAGTTCGCGTCAGTTTCGAGCACGCCAAACTTTCCGGCGGCCGCGGCAGCATCCATCTCGATGGTGGCGACGGTGACGTCGGCGCCTGAATCGGCGTGCTGCTCGAGCATCTTTTGGTAATTCATTTTGTAAATGTGGTCGCCGGAAAGAATGAAAACGTAGTTGGATTGCTCGCTGCCGATCGAATAGATGTTCTGGTACACCGCGTCCGCGGTGCCCTGATACCAGTGTTGCGAGACGCGCATCTGTGGCGGCAGAACTTCGATGAAGTCGCCAACGCCCATGAGGGAAGACCAACCCCGGCGAATATGGCGATTGAGGCTCAGTGCCTTATATTGCGTGAGGACGAAGACGCGACGCAGGTCGCTGTTGAGGCAGTTGGACAAGGTAAGGTCGATGATTCGAAATACCGCACCGAAAGGAACCGCGGGTTTGGCGCGGTCGCGCGTCAGCGGCCATAGACGTTCTCCCTGGCCACCCGCCAGCAGAACGCCGATCGCATTGCGCATTGAGGCCATGAAAGCACCTGTTTTCCTGGGGGCTACATTCTAGCAGCTTGGCCGGCGAGGGCGTAGGCGCGGAGTTTGGCCAACAGCGGGCGGCTGGATTTATCGAACCGTTACGTACGCAGTCACGCCCGGCCTTGGCGCAATTTAAGCCTTGACTTGCAGGGAAGCCTCCGATAGAAGAGGTGGGCAAATAGCCGGTTTTTGAGGATACCGGTTACACTGATCCAAGTTCATCAATCCAAGATTTCAAAAAAGAGATGGGGGTGAATACGCGTGGCAGAAGTTGTAATTCAGGAGGGCGAATCTTTGGAAAACGCTCTTCGCCGCTTCAAGAGAAAGGTGCAGGCGGAAGACATCATTAAGGAGATCAAGAAGCACAGCTACTACATGAAGCCCGGCGAAAAGCGTCGCGCTAAGGAAGCTCTCTCGCGTAAGCGCCTCCGAAAAAAGCAGCGGCGTGAGCAAGACTAGGGAACCTCACCAGTCCAATCGTTCCATGCAGCTTCGAGCCAGCGGGGAAGTGACGTCCGCGGGTACAAACGGATGCACTTCTCACCGCTGCTTCGAAGGTGTGCCGCTGCTTCTCCTGTGCGAACAGGCACCCGGAGCAGCGTATGGAATACCATGACAAAGTTCTGAAGTGCGCAGAGTGCGGGTCTGAATTCGTTTTCACTGCCGGCGAGCAGATGTTTTTTGCTGATAAGGGCTTCAAGAACGAGCCGAAGCGCTGCAAGGCCTGCAAAGCGAATCGCGCTCAAGGAGTGAATGGGTCGGCCACCGCTATGGCAACCCCGCAGCGCGTGGAGACCAAAACGGTCTGCTCGCAATGTGGCAAGGAGACCACGGTGCCCTTCAAGCCGACCCAGGGGCGTCCCGTGTATTGCCGCGAATGCTTTCAACAGCGGCGCGGGCTGAGCGCACAAAGCACGTCGGCCTAACCGGAAGACCAGAGGGCACGAGCGGCCAAACTCTCGCTGAATCTCTACGCAGAAACAGCCCACGGGAAGCAAATTCAGCAACCTACTTCAAAAGGAAGGGCCATTCCCACTGCACTGAATGCGCAGCCAGGACGAACAATTGTTGCGGCTGCCCCCGGTCTGGTCGAAATTATCGCTGCTGCTTTTTCCTGAGCACATTCACACACTGCAAAGCATCCTGTGTGGCGGATTGCGCGAGGTTGAGGCCCTGATCCTAAATGTTGTCCGGGAGTTTCCCGGCATGAACGATTGCCACGACTCCGGCTTGGTTGACCCAGCTAGGGTGACATCCTAAAATTGTGAGTGTCGGGGGAGCGGGCGTCATTCATGGATGAAAAAATCTTGCGGCAGCACCTGGGCGCGGCGCTCGACTGGCACGAGGCCCACGTTGATTGGAAAGTGGCGCTTAAGGGCATTCCGACAAAAGATCAAGGCACGCGGCCAAACAACGGCGAGCACTCGCCTTGGGAATTACTCGAGCACATGCGCATCGCCACTTGGGACATTCTCGAGTTCAGCCGCCACTCGAATCACAAGTCGCCGGACTTTCCCTCCGGCTATTGGCCAAAGGAGCCGGAGCCCCCCAACCCGACTGCTTGGCAGAAGAGCGCGAAGGCGTTCGAACGCGATTTGACAGCCATGCGTCGGCTCGTGAACGATCCGAAAACGGATTTGTTGGCGCCTATTGCAGGAGGATCCGGGCAGACGATCCTGCGTGAAGTATTGTTGCTCGCCGATCACAATGCCTACCATCTCGGCCAGCTTGTGTTGGTACGGCGGCTGCTGGGTTGCTGGACGGAAACGTGAATGGCACTTCGGGTCCCGCCCTCAGAAGTGGGCATCTTATGATAGTGGGTCGGTAACATTCCCATAGTTGAATCAATCGTTTCGAGGGGCGCGCAATGACGCGGGAACATGCGGTAGCGGAATCTACCGCGTTGACAGGGGTGCAGGAACGGGTTTGGGACTCCTTTCGCCGATGGGGATATCTGCAGGCAAATCTTGATCCTCTTGGTGACCTTGAGCCGCTGCCGGTGCCGGAGCTCGAGGCAAGGGGCGCTGATGCGGAAGCCGCGCGGCGCGTCTATTGCGGGACCATCGGAGTGGAATTCATGTTCATTCCGGAGCGCGAAAGGCGGCTATGGGTTCAGGAGCGTATGGAAGCGGATTCCCGGCAGCCGGACCGGGGCCGTGTTCTCGACTTGTTGGTTCGCGCCGAAGTTTTTGAGCAAGTCCTGCAAACTCGCTATCTCGGCACGAAGCGTTATTCGCTCGAAGGCGAGGCGGCGCTCCTGCCGCTTCTCGATTCGATTTTGAGTGCTGCCGCCGAGCAAGGAGCGACGAAAGGCATGCTGGCGATGAGCCATCGCGGCAGACTCAACGTGATGGTGCAGATCGTCGGGCGGTCTGCGGCGGAAGTTTTTGCCCGATTTGAAGATGTAGATCCGCGAAGCACCATGGGCGGCGGCGACGTGAAGTATCACATGGGGGCCACCGGGAATTTCCACGCAGCGAACGGCCAAGATCTGAGCATCCATCTGGTTTCCAACGCGAGCCATCTGGAAGCGGTCGATCCGGTCCTGATGGGCCGCACACGCGCAAAGCAAATGCGCCGCGGCGAGAGCGGACGCAAGCAGGTGGTGGCGATCGCCATGCATGGTGACGCCGCCTTTGCGGGGCAGGGTATATGCGCCGAGACTCTAAACCTGTGCGGTGTGCCGGGGTTCACGATCGGTGGATCGTTCCACATCATCGTCAATAATCTGATTGGTTTCACGACGGTCCCCCGAGACAGCGTTTCGTCGAGATTCTCCTCGGACCTGGCCAAGCGCTTGGCGATCCCCATCTTTCACGTGAATGCGGAAGATGCCGACGCGGTGGTCCGCGTCGGACGTATTGCTGTGGAGTATCGCTATGCGTTCGATTCTCCGGTGGTCATCGACTTGATTGGGTACCGCCGCCACGGCCATAGCGAAGTCGACGATCCCACGATCACCCACCCTCTGCGCTACCGTAAGATCGAAGCGCATCCGCCGATGTGGCAGATTTACTCCGAGAAAATCGGCGCGGATGTGGAACCGATGGTGCGGGGCGTGCGCGAAGAACTCGACGCCGCTCAAAGAGAAGCACAGGAGATCGAGAAGCGCCCGCTGATGCGGCGCCTGCCCCGCTATTGGGGAGATTTCAAAGGCGGTAAGTATGATGCGTCCTATGAGGTCGATACTGCCGCGCCCGCAGAAACCATAGCCGCCATCGGCGAGTCCCTCGTCACTTACCCTCATGGATTTCACATTCATCCGAAAGTGAAGAAGTTGCTCGAACAGCGTTTAGAAATGGCGCGGGGCAAACGGCCGATTGATTTCGCAATGGCTGAGGCGCTGGCGTTCGGTTCGCTCTTATTGCAAGGCGTCCCAGTGCGGCTTTCCGGGCAGGACAGCCGGCGCGGCACATTCAATCAGCGGCATGCAGCATTGATCGATACCGAAACTGAAGAAGAATTCGTGCCGCTCGAACACATGGCTCCGGATCAGGCGTGGTGCGAAATTTACAATTCGCCGCTTTCCGAGGCCGCCGTCCTGGGCTACGAGTACGGGTTCAGCCGCGATTTCCCCGAGGCGCTCGTGCTCTGGGAGGCGCAGTTCGGCGATTTTGCAAATGGTGCGCAGATCATCATCGATCAGTTCATCGCAGCGAGCGAGGACAAATGGAACCTGCTTTCGGGCATCGTCCTCTTGCTGCCGCACGGTTATGAGGGCCAGGGCCCGGAGCATTCCAGCGCGCGCGTGGAACGGTTTCTGCAGCTTGCCGCGCGTGACAACATACAGATTTGCCAGCCTTCGACAGCGGCACAGTATTTCCACTTGCTGCGCAGGCAAGCGATGCGAATGTGGCGCAAGCCCCTGGTCGTGTTCACGCCCAAGAGCATGCTGCGGCATCCAGCGGCCTCATCGCAGTTGGCCGCATTCACGAGCGCACGGTTTCAGACGATCATTTCTGATGGCGCCGATGGTTCTGCTGAGCGCGTCCTGCTTTGTACGGGTAAAATAGGTCACGAACTGGAAGCAGAACGAAAACGCCGCCAGAACGATTCGACCGCCATTATCTTCCTCGATCAGTTGTATCCCTTTCCCGAGGCGGAGTTGGCTGCCGCAATGGATCGCCACACCAACGCTCGCGAGTTTGTTTGGGTGCAGGAAGAACCGGGCAACATGGGCGCGCGCGAGTTCATGATTCCCCGACTGGAACGCTTAGCGCGCGGCCGCGTCGTCTTGTCGGTCAACCGCTCGGAAAGCGCCAGCCCGTCTACAGGTTCGTCGAAGGCGCACGATATGGAGCAGAAAACTCTGCTTACGCTGGCATTCGGAATTTAGTTCCTCTAAGGCCGCGCTGTTGGTTCGCGACAAAGGCGTGAGCCTTCTTGAACAATCCTAGGGAGCCTCAAGCGGGTGAGCCGGCGAAGAGTGGCTGGGCCCGCCAGGCGGCGAGTAGCTGGTCAGCGTCCGCCAAATTCTGCGGCACCTTGAAGAACAAACTGCCCGTTCTGCTGGAGGGGTATGAGAGCTGCCTTTGGCAGATGTGCAGGACCCGCTCCTTGAGAGTTTGAGCAACCCGCCATCGAGCACCCTTAACGGCGCTCGGGGCTCGGTCGAACGCAACGATGGGGAGCCGCTACGCGCGCGAAAGAAGCAGGCTATGTCCGCGAGCCGTGGTCGTGTGCAGCTTGGTTGATGAGAAACCGGCGCTGCGGAACATCTGTTCGTATTCGGCAAGCGTGTAAGCATCGCCGCCCATGGTCATGCCCAGCATCATCATGCTGAAGCTGGCGGCCAGCGGCGGGGAAACGCGATCCGGGTTGGCTACCCAATCCATGGTCACCACTGTGGCGTTGGGCCCGAGCGACTTGCGAACCTTGCGCAGCAGAGCAGTAATCGCGGTTGCGTCGAAGTGATGAAGGAATTGGGTGATCAACACGATGTCAAAGCGGGTACCAAACTCGATTTCAAACGCGCTGCCCGGCAGACGGTGCCAGCGACTAGCCACCCCCGCCGCGCGTGCATTCTCTTCCGCAACGTCCAGCACTTGATCCCAATCCTGGGCGAAAATCTCGGCGTTCGGATTGTGCTTGGCCACAGTGATCCCGTACAAACCGTGCCCGGCCGCGACATCGAGCACCTTCCACTTTGCTCCCGCCTTGGCATCCAGAGCGGTAGCGACCTCTTCGGCGGCCGGGACAGTTAATGGCGCCATCGAACGGGCGAAATCGACCCAGATCGAATTTTCATGGGAAACCGAACCTCGGCCGCCGCTCATTGCCGGGTGCCCCGTTCGAATCGTTTGGGTGAGATGCATGAACGCGGCTACCGTCTCGGGCAGGGCCAGAAATCCACAGGAGGCCGCCTGGCAGGCGGGCGAACGGCGATCAAGAAAAGTGGCGGAGTCCAAGGTGAGCGCGTAGTGATCGCCTTTTTTCGTCAGAAAACCCAGGATCGTAAGGTAATCACAAAGGATCCGAACCCCGCGTTCCGTGCCCCGGCAGCGCTTGGCCAATGCTCCCACCGTGTCAACTCCCTCGCCGATTGCCGTGAACACATCGAGCTCGATCGCTGCTTTGAGGGCAGCTGTATTTTGGTAAGCATTGAGGGTTTCATAGACTCGATTCGGATCCGCTTGCGCCGCGCTGGGCTTCGTCGCCATCGTCTTCTATTCGGCAGGGCTATTCTTCAGCGCCTTGGAGTTTTCAGCAAAGCACCAATGCACGAATTTCGCCGGATACTCCCGGTTGATATCGCCGGGCACATCGTGCTCGTTCAGGCGGTGGAAATCAAATCGAATTTCGCCCGAAGAGCTGACTGTGCCCAACAGAAAACCGTAGACGTTCGTCTGCGCCGCTTTCGCGGATGATTTTTCCGGGGGCAACTTGTATCGCTGGGCGCCCGCCGTGCCCACAATCCAGCCAGGCAGCACACCGCCATGCTCACGCCAGTAGGGCGTGTTGAAAATTCCATCCATGAAATAGTGCGAATGGCTGGAAAGAACGTACACGTGTTTGTGGCCCTTGTTCTGGGCCTCCAGAAGATCGCCGTAGACACGCCGGCCAGTTTCCGTCCCGCGCTCGGTTTCGTTCATGCTGTGCGATCTCGAGATGCTTTCCGGAAGCGCCTCATGCATGCCGGCGACAATCGTGAGCACCTTCGGATCGGCCAGATCATTAGCCAGAACTTTTTCGAACCAGCTGACCTGCAGTAGATCAAATTCCGAGGGGCCGTTATCCAGGCTGATGAAGTCCACGCCGTTTTCGACCCAGTGATAGTAGATGTGCGGGTCCACGTCTTGAGGGTTATCGAGCAGACGCTGGGCGCGCAGATTTGGCCGATCGAGCCATGGTCGAAACTGGTCGATGTAGGCGACGTCGGCCTCCGCGTGTTGGCGCGAAATCATTTCGTGATTTCCCCGGGCGAGGTAAACGGGCACGGAGCCAAACGGCTGAAGTTGGCTGTTTATGAAATCTTTCCAGGCCGTGGCCCGATAGGCGGGAATCGTGAGCAGGTTTTTGAGCTGTTCAGGCTGGTGCTGGATGTCCTCGTCGGTTTCCGACATTCTCCGGAAGTCTCCCAGGTGCCAGTAAAAGGAGCCGCCGGTTTTCTTCACAGCGGCGGCAATCGCCGGCATAACGATGTCACCGCAATTGCGCGAATCGCCGGAGGCGCCGAATTTCCAAGGTACCGTAGATAATTGCGCGTGTTTGGCCGGGGGCGTTGTCTGCGCCGGGGATGGCCTGGCGGCGAGCGCCGCCAGGGTAAGGAGGATCGCCCCACCCCAATGTGCCTGTCTCACTTGACCTCAAATGGAAATTCGAAAGAGATTCTCCCGCGTTCGACCGGTGATGGCAACAGCGGTTACGGGCAGTGGCACCGGTTAACTCTGCGAACGCAATTCGTTCGGTCCGATGTAAACTAGCTCATTCGTAGCGGTCGAATCTTGAGTCCTGAAAATAAGTTGTCGCGTTGCCAACGCGCGAAATCTTGGGCCCCCAGCGAAACTCATAGGATCTGGCGTGGCACTGGGGAGGAGAGACGTGAAGCGCATTCTAGTTGCGGACGATGACCGTACGGTTCGGGATTGGCTCGCCGGCATCCTTCGCGCGGAAAAGTTCGAAGTATCGACGGCGTCGGACGGAAAGGCCACGCTCAAGAAGCTGCGCAGCGGCAAGTTTGACCTCGTGCTGCTAGATCTGCACATGCCTCAGGTGAGCGGACTGGATGTCTTGGCTGCGCTGCGTGGTAAGAGGAATCCGCCCAAGGTCATCGTGATCACTTCTGATGAATCCCCAGCTGCGGTTTTGGCGGCGATCCGCGAAAACGCTCACCAGTACATCGCCAAACCCGTAAATCAGGACACGCTTGTGGCGCTCGTCCGGCAGGCCTTGGGGAAGAGAGCGCCGATGCACGCGATCGAGGTGATTTCAGCTCGGCCCGATTGGGTCGAGCTGGCTGTACCCTGCGCCTTGGAAGCGGCCGAGCGCCTGGAAGGTTTCATGGCCCACCTTGAATCCGGGCTGCCCGACGACATACGCATTGCTGTTGGCCATGCCTTCCACGAGCTGCTGATGAACGCCATCGAGTGGGGAGGCAAGCTTGACCCTCGCCGCAAGGTTCGAATCTCCTATCTCCGCGCCAAGCGCATGGTCATGTACCGAATAGCGGATCCGGGTCCCGGTTTTAAGGTGGCCGATCTTGACCACGCCGCTATCGCCTACGGTGATGAGCCCATGAAACATGGGGACGTTCGCGCCGAGAAGGGGCTGCGTCCGGGAGGTTTTGGCCTGGTCATGGTCAAGGCCAGCGTCGACGAATTGCTGTACAACGAGAAGCATAACGAAGTGGTATTTGTGAAGTACCTCGACTGAGCGCCACGAAACGGCTTGGCCTGCTCATCGCGCCGTTTGGTACCTTGGTAACATTGCCGCCTGCAGCGGCCAGTCCTAGCCTAGCTCTATAGGTCGAATACGAGGAAGCGGATGATCGCGCCACTGCTTGGCGCTGCTGCACTCGCGGCGGCCATCCAATTCGCTTATTACTGCCGGTCAGCTCTAGTTGCTGCACGGAAAACGGAGCCGTCGTTACAGGTGCTCCGTTCTGCTGGTCTAAACAAGCGGAGTCCAGACTCCGCCGATTTCCCCCGTTTCCTCGAGCTAGTCAGCCTGTGTCCGGAGCACGGCAAGGACGCCATGCGAATCCGACAGATCGCCATTTACTATCGGTTACTGGGCGTCCTTGAAACCCTCTGTCGTGAGCTGATTCCGGCGGTCTCTTCTTGGGCCAGGCGCGAGCAAGCCTCCTGCGCACATTTTGCCGCGGTTGCGCTTGAACGAAGAATATCGTCCAGCCGCGAACTGTTCTTGCAACACGGGACCAATCGACTCTAGTTCCTCTCACTCGGCTCGACGCACCGAGCGCTGCGCTGTTAGCATAAACAATGTAGCGGCCTGGACTGCTTCAGTGAGAACACTCGAACAGCGTGTTCTTCAAACGATTCGCCGCCTGCGGCTGCTGACGCCGGGTGATCGCGTCGGCGTAGCGGTCTCGGGGGGCGCCGATTCGGTCGCCTTGCTGCGGCTGCTCGTAAACCTTCGCGTCGAACTCGGAATTACGCTGCTCATCGTTCATTTCGAACATGGGCTGCGAGGCGGCGAGTCCGAAGCCGACGCGCAATTCACGGAAAATTTGGCAAAGGCATGCGAGCTCGACTTCCTATGCGAGCGCTCCGATGTTGCCTCCGCTCGAGCGAAACACAAATGGAACCTCGAAGACGCGGCGCGGCGCCTCCGCTATGGGTTCTTCGAGCGCGCGGTCAAAGCCAGCCAAGCGACGCGCATCGCCGTAGCGCATACGGCGGACGATCAGGCGGAGACGGTTCTTGCCCATCTTCTTCGGGGCACGGGGCTCAGCGGAATTGCCGGAATCTACCCATCGGTTGGACCCATTGTCCGCCCGCTGTTGTGCGAACGCCGCGCAGAGCTTCGTCAATACCTTCGTGCGCTCGGTCAAGAGTGGCGCGAAGATGCCACCAATTTGGACCAGCGAAGGCTTCGCGCACGTATTCGCGGACGGCTCGTGCCGCTGATCGAACGCGAGTTCTCCCCTCACATCACAAAGCACTTGGCGCGGCTAGCCGATCTCGCGCGTGAAGAGGAAACTTTTTGGAAAGCGCTGGTTGAAGACCGCTTTCAAACGCTGGTGCGGAAAGGCGAAGGGAAACTGCTCATCGCAATCCACGATTTGCTGTTTCCAATGAACCCGGCGACCGCACGAATGGGCCAGACCGATCACGCCTCTACCGAGGGGACAGTGGCGTTGACCGAACGCCTCATCCGCCGTCTATATCAAGAGGTGCAAGGAAGTCGGCAAGGGCTGACCGCAGCTCATGTGAAGCAGGTGCTTCATCTTATGTCGGAATCTTCGAGCGGCCATCGCGTGGAGTTGCCCCGAGGCGTTGTGGCGGAGCGGGTTTTCCGAGAGCTGGTGTTCTCGCGAGGCATTCGCGCCATGCCCTATTCCTGCAAATCTGAAACCGAACAGCCGGCAGCCACATATCAACATGTGATCAGCCTGCCCCAGCGTGGCGAAACTCATGTTTCCGTCCCAGAACTGAAACGCCGCTTCTGCCTGAAAGTGATTGACTGGCCTTTGCAGGAGCGCGACACTACACGAGGAAGCTCGGCTCTTGATGCTGAGCGGCTTTGCGCGCCTCTCATGCTGCGCAATTGGCGCCGGGGAGACGCCTACCGCGCTCAAGGGCACAGGCAAGTCCAGAAACTCAAAGAAATGTTTGTTGCCCGGCACGTTCCGAGGAGCGCTCGGGCGGGTTGGCCCGTGCTGGAAAGTGCCGGCCGGGTGGCGTGGGTTTTGGGGATGCCGCCCGCCGATGAGTTTTGCGCTCGGGAAGGCACTCGCAGCGGCGTAGTTATCGAGGAAGAGCGCATTTGAGTGCACTTCGCGTGGCATTCGCTCGAAAGCGACTTCGGCTGGAACAGAGCGGCGGGCGTATTTCCGGGGATTACCCAGGTGGGACGACTGGCCTAATCGTCTTGCTCGCTTTTTCTTCGCCGACGGACCTGATTCGCGAATCTCGAGCCTGCTTGCTTGTTGGGGAGATTCGGCAGGGCGGCTTGCGGCGCCCCGACACTTTGGTCGCAAAGTGCCGAGTTATACAGGATTTCCCGTCAAGCGGCTTGAAGAGGGTCGACTGCATCGCTAGGTTACAGCGCGCCAGATCGATCTTAGCGCTGAATATAGAGGGTTCGATGCGGCATCTAAATAGATGGGTAGGATTCGGCTTGGGTCGCTTGCGGGACCTTGCGAGCGCAAGTGCTCGAGTAGGTCGAA
>Ga0126371_10005328_pt1 | contig 11424 bp, 10 predicted proteins | sample PanSoiMetaPlot_4_FD_110145 | JGI IMG/M metagenome (GOLD analysis project Ga0126371, IMG submission 110145) | Tropical forest soil microbial communities from Panama - MetaG Plot_4 | ecosystem: Environmental > Terrestrial > Soil > Tropical forest > Bulk soil | place: Panama | collected 2016-02-17
AGGCAGCACGGATGCCGCGATGCCGGCGAGCGCAGTGGCGCCGAACTCGCGCCTGGTTTGACGGTTTTTCATTTTGTTTCTCCCTGGATGCAGCCATTTTGCTGGCATTCGGCAGGGCGCGGCAATAGCGAAATTGGCGGGCTTGCGCCGCAATGCGCGGCGCACATAGCGTCTAGACTCAAGACTCCAGCCTCAAGTCTTTGTCGCGACCACCACGAGACCGCGCACCGGCTCATTCTCCTCTGTGCGAGCCGAGGCGTCCGCAAGATGCGCCAGCGTCAAGCCGGCGGCGGCAATCCTATCGCGGATATAGTCAACGCCATGGGCGTAGCGCAGGCCCTCGCCGATGATCACGCCATCGCCGTCATGCGTTTCGACCGTGAAGGCAAGCAGGCCGCCCTGCGTCAGCACGCGCTTCGCTTCGCCAAGCACGGGCGCGAGATCGGACACATAGACCATGGCATCGGCGGCGAGCACCAGTTCGGCGCACGCCCGCGGCCGTTCGCGCAAGGCCTCGACCATGTCCGCGACCTCCAGCTCGGCATAGAGCCCGGTCGCGCGCGCTTCTCCGATCATGCGGGACGATAGATCGATGCCGACGAACTGCTCGACCCCCTTGGCGAAGGCCGCGGCCGCAAGCCCGGTGCCGCAGCCGAGATCGATCGCGCGCTTGAAGAACGCCGGCTTCCTTGCCGCAAGGCGCACCGCAAGCACGGCCTTGAACAGCAATTGCGGGCCGCGATAGGCGAGATCGCCAAGCAGGGCCGCCTCGAAGCGCGGCGCATATTGATCGAACAGCGTCCGAACGTAGGCGCGAGGCATTGCCGCAAGCTCTTCCGCGCCGAGCCGCATCAACTTCATCGACGCGCCGTGGCGGTCGTCAGGATCGCTCGCGCATGCTTTGCGAAACGCGGCGATCGCCGCGTCATGTTCGCCGAGGGTGTCGCGGATCTCACCGAGCGTGAACCAGGCCGTGGCAAAATCCGGCGCGAGCTCGACGGCCTGCAACAACAGATCGGCCGCGGCGGCAAAATCACCCTTCAATTGCAGATCGCGCGCGAATTCGAAGCGGCGGTCGGCAATGAGATCGCCGGAGGACAGGAACAATCGCGCGGGCATGGTCTCCACATCGTCATTGCCGAATATTGTCATTGCCGAGCGCCTGTCCCCGACCCGATCGGTGATGATCCGGCAATCGATCAGGAGATTTTTCCGGAGATGGATGCGCGGGTCGAGCCCGCGCATGACAGCTAAAAACCGGTTGAAAACGCTCTATATAAAGAAGCATGCGACCGCAAGACATCCTGACGCCGGTCCCTGCCGGGCTTTGCTGCAAGGCAGGCGGCTTCCACATCGATCCCGTACGCCCGGTCGAGCGGGCGCTGATCACCCACGGCCATTCCGATCACGCGCGCGCCGGGCATGGCGCGGTGCTGGCGACGCAGGAAACGCTGGACATCATGCGGCTGCGCTATGGCGAGAATTTCGCGGGCACCGCGCAAGCGATTCGCTACGGCGAGGCGATCAGGCTCGGCGATGTCGCCGTCAAATTCCATCCCGCCGGCCACGTGCTGGGCTCGGCGCAGATCGCGGTCTCCTGCAAGGACATCTGCATCGTCGCCTCCGGCGACTACAAGGATGCGCCCGATCCGACCTGCGCGCCGTTCGAGCTGGTGCCCTGCGATGTGTTTATCACCGAGGCAACCTTCGGCCTGCCGGTGTTCCGCCACGGCCACGCGGCGGATGAGGTGAAGAAGCTGCTCGTTTCGGTCGCGCTGTTCCCCGAGCGTGCGCATCTGGTCGGCGCCTATTCGCTCGGCAAGGCGCAGCGCGTGATCGCGCTGATCCGCGAGGCGGGCTATGACGCGCCGATCTATCTGCATGGCGCGATGGAGAAGATCACCCGCTACTACGAAGCCAAGGGTGTGCCGCTCGGCGAGCTGCGCGCGGTGCGCGGGATGAAGAAGGCCGATCTCGCCGGCACCATCACGCTGGCGCCGCCGAGCGCGACCTCCGACATCTGGACGCGGCGGTTTCCCGATCCGGTCACGGCCTTTGCCTCGGGCTGGATGCGGGTGCGTGCCCGCGCCCGGCAGCGCGGCGTGGAGTTGCCGCTTGTCATTTCCGACCATGCCGACTGGGATGGGCTGACCGCAACCATTCAAGCGACCGGCGCAAGCGAAGTATGGGTCACCCATGGCCAGGAGGACGCGCTGGTGCATTGGTCCCGGACCAAAGGCCTCGCGGCACGCCCGCTCGATCTCGTCGGCTATGGCGATGAAGAGGAAAACGAGACGCTGCCGGACGGCGAGGACGGGCCGGCATGAACCGTTTCGCCGAACTGCTCGACCGGCTCGCCTACGAGCCCGGCCGCAACAACAAGCTCAAGCTGATCACAGCCTATTTCCGCGCGGTCGGCGACCCCGATCGCGGTTACGCGCTCGCCGCGCTGACCGGCGCATTGTCGTTCAAGCATGCGAAACCGTCGCTGATCCGCGACCTGATCGCCGAACGCACCGATCCCACGCTGTTCGCGCTGTCGTATGATTATGTCGGCGATCTCTCCGAGACGGTGGCGCTGATGTGGCCGAAGGCGGCGCCTGCACTTGATCACAACAATCTTGGTCACAACAATCCGCCTCCGCCGACGCTCACCGAAGTCGTCACCACGCTGCGCACGCTCGGCAAGACCGAGCTGCCGAGACAGCTTGCGCGCTGGCTCGACGAGTTGGACGAGACCGGGCGCTGGGCGCTGCTCAAGCTCGTCACCGGCGCAATGCGGATCGGCATTTCCGCGCGGCTCGCGAAGACCGCGGCCGCGGCGCTCGGCGACAAGGAGCCGCACGACATCGAGCTGATCTGGCCGGGCCTTACCCCGCCCTATCTCGACCTGTTCGCCTGGCTGGACGGCAACGGCGACATGCCGGTCAATCGCGACCCCGCGCCGTTCCGCCCCGTCATGCTGGCGCACGCGATCGAGGATTCGGATTTCAACAGTCTCAACCCTGCCGACTATCTCGCCGAATGGAAATGGGACGGCATCCGCGTGCAGGCCGTGAGCGGCAAGGACGTACGCGGCCATGGCGTGGCCAGGCTTTATTCGCGCAGCGGCGAGGACATCACCAACGGCTTTCCGGACCTCTTGCCGTCGCTGCATCTTCCGGGCGCGATCGACGGCGAGCTCTTGGTCTTGCGGGACCGCCGCGTGCAGAGCTTCAACGTGCTGCAGCAGCGGCTGAACCGCAAGGTCGTTTCGCCGAAACTGATGAAGGACTTTCCGATCCATTTGCGCGCCTATGACCTGCTCGGCGAAGCCGACGACGATCTGCGCGCACTGCCATTCGCCGAGCGCCGCGCGCGGCTGGAGGCCTTTGTTCGAAAGCTCGACGATCCGCGCGTCGATTTGTCGCCGACCATTGCGTTCGAGAGCTGGGAGGCGCTGAGCGCGGCGCGCGCCGATCCGGCCAGCGCCGGCGCGGGCGACGACGCCGAGGCGGTCGAAGGCGTGATGCTGAAACGGCGCGATGCGCTCTATCTTCCCGGCCGCCCGAAGGGTCAATGGTGGAAATGGAAGCGCGATCCGCACATCATCGACGCCGTGCTGATGTATGCGCAGCGCGGCCATGGCAAGCGCTCATCCTATTATTCCGACTACACATTCGGCGTGTGGACCGCGACCGCGGACGGCGATCAATTGGTGCCGGTCGGCAAGGCCTATTTCGGCTTCACCGACGAGGAACTGTTGCAGATCGACCGCTTCGTCCGCCGCAACACGATCGAAAAATTCGGTCCCGTCCGCCATGTCGTCCACGAGCCCGACCAGGGGCTGGTGCTGGAAGTCGCGTTCGAAGGCCTGCAGCGTTCGCCGCGTCATAAATCCGGTGTCGCGATGCGATTTCCCCGCATCAGCCGGCTGCGCTGGGACAAGCCGCCGCGCGAGGCCGACCGGCTGGAGATGCTGGAGAAAATGCTGAAGGACGAACAAAATAAAGTTCTGATAACATCTGGCGACGGCTGACGGGTTCCCCATGTTCGTCTCGCCGTAGTAAACTGACGGGGCTTTCAGCCCAGGAGACATCGATGCCGAACGACACCCGAGAATTGCCGGCGCCTCCAGGCAGCCTCAACCGCTTTCTCGGCGGCTCGCCGCTGGCGGTCGCGCTTCGGCTGGTCCTGCTGTCGATCCTGGTTGGCGTGGTGCTCGCCGCAATCGGCTTCGATCCCTACAACATTCTCCGCAGCATCCAGCTGTTGTTTCAGCGCCTCTGGGATCTCGGCTTCGATGCCGTCAACTGGCTGTGGCGCTATTTCCTGCTTGGCGCCGTGATCGTCATCCCCGTCTGGCTCATCTCGCGGTTGTTCGGTACGCCACGGAACCGCTACTGACCTTCGAGGCGGCCGAAGGATGCAACTGCGATTTGTCGGCTGCGGCGATGCGTTCGGCTCCGGCGGCCGGCAGAACACCTGCTTCCATGTCACGGGCGATGCCGTCAATCTTTTGATCGATTGCGGTGCGACCGCGCTGCCGGCGCTGAAGCGGCTCGGCATCATACACAACGACATCGAGCTGATCCTGATCACGCATTTCCATGGCGACCATTTCGCGGGCCTGCCGTTCTTTCTGCTCGATGCGCAGTTCTCGCGCCGGACCCGGCCGCTGGTGATCGCCGGGCCGCAGGGCATCGAGGCGCGGCTCGCGCAGGTGATGGAAGCGCTGTTCGAGCATTCGTCGACGACCAAACGGAAGTTCGAACTCTCGGTGGTCGCGCTGGCGCCCGAGCAGACGCGCGACTTCGGCGCGGTGAGCGTCACCCCCTATTCCGTCGTGCATGGCGAATCCGGTGGACCGTTTCTCGGACTTCGGATCGAGGCGGAAGGACGCAGCATTGCCTATAGCGCCGACACCGAATGGACCGAGACGCTGATTCCGCTCGGGCGTGACGCCGATCTCTTCATCGCCGAAGCCTATACCTATGACAAGCCGGTGAAAAACCACCTCAGTCTCGCGACGCTGGAGACGCATCTCGCCGACATCAGGCCGAAGCGGCTGATCCTCACCCATATGAGCGACGACATGCTGAGCCGGCTCGATACGCTTCGCCATGCCACCGCGCATGACGGCATGACTATCAACGTCTAGTGTAGACCGACAAAACATGGCACGGATGATCGGACGACGATCATCCCAGCAGAACAAGCCGCGTGGAACTGACGCCTTCACAATTCCAGACCAAGGTCACGACCGCGCGGGTCTTTGCCATCGCGGGGCCCGCGATGGTGGCCAACCTGACCACGCCCTTGATCGGCATCGTCTCGACGACAGCGGTGGGGCATCTTGGCGATGCCGCCCTGCTCGGCGGCGTTGCGATGGCGTCCTTCATGTTCGACTGCCTGTTCTGGCTGTTCGGCTTCCTGCGCATGGGCACGCTGGCGTTCACCGCGCAGGCGATCGGCGCCGGTGAAACAGCACAAACGCGCCTGCATCTGATGCGCGGCCTTAACGCGGCCGCCTTGATCGGCCGCCGGTCTGATCGCCTTGCAGCTTCCGCTTGCCGCGGTGCTTTTCCAGATGATGGGAGGCAGCGAAACCGTCACCCGCGCCGCGCGAGGCTATTTCAACATTCGCATCTGGTCGGCGCCGCTCGCACTCGCCAACTACGTCGTGCTCGGCTGGCTGATCGGGCAAGCGCGCGCGGGGCTCGCGCTGGCCGTTCAGGTCGTGATCAACGTCGTCAACATGGCCGCCACCGCCGCGCTGGTGTTGTGGCTCGGCGCGGGAATTGCCGGAGCGGCGATCGCGGCGGCGCTCGCGGAGACCTCGGGGCTCGCCATCGGCCTTTTCATCGCGTGGCGGCTGGCCGGCGGCACGCTTGCGGTGCCGCGCGCGGAGCTGTTCGACCGCGCCGGGCTGATGCGCATGCTGTCGGTCAATCGCGACATCATGATCCGCACCGCCGCGCTGATCGCCGCGTTCCTGTTCTTCACCGCGCAGGGCGCGCGCGCCGGCGACACGACACTGGCCGCGAACGCGGTGCTGAACAACTTTCTGCTGGTGAGCGCCTTCTTTCTCGACGGCCTCGCCAACGCCGCCGAGCAATTATGCGGCCAAGCCTATGGCGCGGGCGACCGGAGCGCTTTTTCCGCCGCGACACGGCTGGTCGTGCAGTGGGGCCTTGGCTTTGCCATCGTCGTCGCGATCCTGTTCGCGCTGTTCGGCGCAAAGCTGATCGATGTGATGACCGCGAGCGAGGACGTGCGCCGTGCCGCACGTGACTATCTCATCTTCGTCGCGTTATCCCCGCTGCTCTCGGTGTTCGCCTTTGCCTTCGACGGCGTCTATATCGGCGCCACCTGGGCGCGCGACATGCGCAATCTCATGCTCGCGTCGCTCGCCATCTTCCTCGGCTCCTGGTTCGCGCTGCGCTCCTTCGGCAACGCGGGCCTCTGGGCCGCGCAGCTCGCGCATTACGGCGCACGCGGTGGCCTGCAGGCGCTGCGCTATCCGTCGCTGTTGAAGGCGTCATTCAGCAAGGCCGGACGCAGCTCGTCAGACCTGTAGGGCGAAGTTGAAGCAGAGCGACTTGCCTGGAGGCCACCGGGCGTCGCCGGTTTTCCCGTTCACCGACATATGCTGTCGCAAAGCCGCTGCACTTGCGGCCGGAGCTGCTCGCAGGAGAGATCGCGTTCGAACTTCCGGATCTCATCGGGATTCGGATCGGCACGCAGCCGTTGCAGCCGCTCAGTCTCGCGCGCGCAAATCTCTTCCGGTCGATACCCGGCCGGCATCGGCTGCTGTGGGGCGGAATCCTTGGGCGCCTGGGCGACCGCGGGCTCACCACCCACGCTCTCGAGCAAGCGCTGGACCTGTGGACGCAGGCTTTCGCACGCAAGCTCCCTCTGGAACTTCATGATCTGGTCCGGGGTCGGCTCCCCTACACGCAGCCGTTCCAGACGTTGCTTGTCCCTGTTGCACGCCTGCGACGGGTCCACGGCTTCGACCGGCTGCGGCGACCGCGGCGGTGACGCGGGAATCATCGCCATTGCCTTTGCACCCTCCACGTCCCGCGGCAGAGGTGCCGGCGGCGGTTCGATTTTTTCCGCGGCAGCCGGCGGCGCCGATACGAGCGCGATGGTGGCCCCTCCCAGCGATCCGTAGATGAACGGCTCCTGGCGGCCGCCCGTCATGGAAAGAACGTCGTCGCGGACGCGTCCGAGCGCGATTCGGATATCGATGCCGGGCTCGGCGAGATGGCGCAACAACGCGGTGGCGTACGGGCTATTCGCCCCATCTCCGTCGTAGGATTTCGATCCGGCCTTGGCGGCGTAGGCCACGAGAGTGTCCGCACCGACGTCGAGGGGCTTGCCGAGCCCGCTGCTCCCGAGCGCGCGTACCCCGGCCGACCGCATGCGGTCCGGAAAGGGATTGTCGCGACAGGCGTCGAGCAGGATCAGGCGCAGCCGCTTGACCGACTGCAGCGCCCAGATGATGCGGTCGAGCGCCACCGCCTCGTCGTCCACGTCGTAGGTACGGCTGAGCTTCGCGTCGACGGGTATCAGATAATTCGTCCCGCCGATCTCGATGCCGTGACCGGCGTAGTAGACCACAGCGATGTCGGCCCCTTCGGCGGTCACCAAAAAGTCGCGTACGGCGCGCCTGAACTCCATCACCCCGAGATCCTTGCGCAAAATCACGGTTTCGAAGCCCGCGGCGCGGAAGAGCTGGGCGAGCCCGACCGCGTCTGCGACTGTATTGGCAAGCTTCGGGGCGTTGCTGTAGGCCGAGTTTCCGATGACCAGCGCGACGCGACGGTCCGCCGCGGCGGCCGCGTCTGCAGAGAGCAGCGCCACGAACAGGCAAAGACTGACGAGAAGCGACCTTGCTCTTATCATCGGACCAAATAACGGTTAGCTCATATCATCGGACCAAATAATAGTTAGCTCAACGAACCAAATAATAGTTAGTGGCGCCCCCACCGGCGGCGCCGGTGCGGCGGACGGCCGTCGGGGGTCACCGTGACACTAATTTCCTGTGAATAAACCGGCGGATCGTGAGGCACATGAGTTGCGTCGCCGAACAAAAGCCGAAGCCGATGCTTGCCCGGCGTCAGCGTGATCTTCGCCTCGGTCTGGCCGGCGCCGAAGTGCAAATGCTGGAAATCGTTCGGAATAGGTTGCCCAAGAGGCGGCAGGTCGGTGTCCACCAGCAAATGATGATGCCCCGTATTCGGCTTGTCGAAGCCGGCGGGCGCGACGCCCATGTTCAACAGACCGAATCGGATGACCGGGTTGGGGCCGATGTAGTTGCCGTCCTTTGGATAAATAAAATACACCTTCGCATCCTTCGGAGACGGTCTCCGGCCGCCGCCTGCCGACGCCTGAGTCGGTGCCGGCATTTGTTCGACGACCTTCACCTTGATGCGATCTGAAATCACGGGTGGCGAGTGCGGGATGTGATTCTTGTCACCCAGCACGAGCTGCAGCGTATGCTCGCCGGGAGGCAGCTCCAGCTCGGTTTCGGTTTGACCGGCGCCGAAGTGCATGTGCTGGAAATCGTTGGGGATTTCCGTGTCCAGCGCGGGCACCGGGGCGTCGATGATCAGGTGGTGATGGCCCGAATTCGCACGGTCCGAACCGGCCGGCGCCACGCCCATGCCATGCAACCCGAAATGGATCGTCGACTTGGTGGGGATGGTGTCGCCGTCCTTCAGGCCGATGAAATAGACCTCGGCTCCTGGCGGCGACGGCGTCGGGCCTCCAGACGCGGCCCATGCCGGTCCGCCCAGCAAAAGAAGCGCGGAAAAGGATATCAGGATCGAAAGCCGCAGTCCTAGGATCATCGCAACCCCGGCAGCAAACCTCCACCCGATATCATAGTAGGCCTGCCCCGCGCTGAATGAAACCGAAAAATGCAGCAGCGTCAACACATCGCTCGCGATCAACGTGCAAATCGGTTGTCTTGCCCGCGAGCGCCGGATCGAGCATGCTCGGCGTCGGCAGGGAGCAACCAGATGCGAATTCTTGCAACCCCTATTTGCATTGCGGTGCTCACCGCGCTCGGCGGCCCGGCGTGCGGCCAGGACAGGGACGCGGGCTCCACGCGGGACCTGAGCCACTCGCGGCAGCAGGCGAGCACGGAGCCTGGTGAGGTTTTCCGGGATTGCGAGGATTGTCCGGAGCTCGTTGTGGTGCCGCCGGGCGATTTCGTCATGGGATCCGGCGACACGCCTTACGAGAAGCCGGAGCGGACCGTCTCCGTGCCGCGTCCGTTCGCGATCGGCCGCAACGAGGTCACCTTCGCCGAATGGGACCAATGCGCCGACGAAGGGACCTGCAAGAATCGCCCGGACGATCACGGCTGGGGGCGCGGCAACCGTCCGGTGGTCAATGTGAGCTGGGAGGACACCAAACCTTTCCTCGCCTGGCTGTCGCGCAAGACCGGGCAGACGTACCGCCTTCCGAGCGAGGCCGAATGGGAATATGCCGCGCGCGCGGGCACCAAGACGCCGTACTGGTGGGGCCGCGACGCCGGCGGCGGCCGCGCCCAGTGCACCACGTGCGCCGTGCCGCCACCGCAGCCGCAGACCGTCCCCGTGCGATCCTTCCGCCCTAACGGATTCGGTCTTTACGACACGGCCGGCAACGCCGCGGAGTGGGTCGAGGACTGCTGGAACGACAACTACCGCAACGCGCCGAAGGACGCTGCGCCGTGGACCAAGGGCGACTGCCGTCTGCGAGGACTGCGCGGCGGGAGCTTCACGAGTCCCGCGAACGCAGTCCGGTCGGCTGCGCGCTTCCGCTACGACATCGACGTCCGCTACTACGCCAACGGCTTCCGCGTCGTGCGGGAAATTCAATGAGGAACAATGTTCCGCGAACCGCTCAGAACATGAGGTTCCCGTTGCCATGGCCAATTCTCCTTTGGCGCATCGTCAACGAAGTTGCGATTTTTGCTCGTCCGCGCACGACGGGATATGACCTACTTCATAGATCGTCGATTGCACGTGCGACAAAGTTCAGTTCCATTGATCACAACATGCTGTTCGATCAGGCCAGCTCCCGGTCCGCCGTGGCAATCAGATGGTTCGGCACCAGCAAAAGGACCGGCAGGATCAAGGCATAGACGACCGTGATCGCAAGCACGCAAATGGCAAAGCCGCCATAGTGATCATAGAGATGCGTGCCGAGAAGGTCGCCAAATCGCGAGACGGCGAAATAGAGACTGTTCGCCAGCATCAGGGTCGTCCCTTGCAGTCCGGGGGGACATGATCGGATGATCAGGTCGAGATAGGCGCCGGTGGCGATGCCGCCCATCAGGCCGATCGGCACCGCGGCGATCAACGCGCCGGCCATCGAGTGAATGAAAAGCAGAGGCACCATCTGCGGGACCGCAATGACGGTTCCCCACACGAGGATGGTCTTCAGCGCAAGCCTCCTGCAGAGAACGCCATAGGCGATGAAGGTCGGAATGAAGGAGGCGGCAAAGATCGCATTCCATTGCCCCCATTGAGCATCGGTGGCATGCAGCTCGTTTTGCAGATGATATTGCAGCGGTGTGGTCGAGCCCGGCGCGAAATTCCACAGAAACCAGATCAGCAGCGCCGGATAGATCGGCCAATGACGCGCCAACGTCTTCAGGCTCTCGACTGGAGGCTGGACGGCTGCGTATTCGACATGGATATCGTCGAACACCTCGCGCGGCCTCCACAGTGAATAGACGGCGACGACGCCCATGATCGCTGCGCCGACCAGAAACAGAATCCGTACCGTCTGACCGGCGTTCTCCTCCTCGAGCAGGCCCGAGAGCGTGCCGCCCGCGAGCAACGCTGCAACGGTAGGGATCGACAGGAAAATGTTCCACGCCGCGCTGACCTGACCCGTCATCGCGTGCCGCTGGCCAATCAGCGCCGTCAGCCCGTTCTGAGCGCTTGCGACAAACAGAAACGAGGTCGTCAGCATGACGACCGCGACAAGCAATGTCGGGTAGTTGATCGGCGTGAAGGCAAAAAAGACATAGAGCGCCGCGCTGATGCCGCCGAACAGCAGCATCAGCCCGCGGTCCCTCATGCCAAGGGGATTCCACATGTCGCGGATGAAACCGAAGGCGAAGGACAGATAGAGCGGCAGCGCCGCCACAAGACGAAAAACCGCGACCTCATGGGCCTGCAATTGCAGCTTGTTCTTGAGAAGGAAGCTGATCGGAATATCGATCAGGCCTCCCGACGGCGAGCCGAAGGCCAGCAGAACGATCAGAACGCCGAGATACAGGAAAATCCGCTGCCGCGCGAAGGCGGAGAGCGGCGCCGGCGCGACATCGGCGACCAGCTCTGCGGCTTCGGAAGGGTCAGTCGTCATGGTCTCTAGCCGACCCGAACTGGCTGCAAGCGCGGCGGAGAAGATGCATTAGCAAAAGGCCTAGAGCGGACA
>Ga0126371_10005329_pt1 | contig 11424 bp, 5 predicted proteins | sample PanSoiMetaPlot_4_FD_110145 | JGI IMG/M metagenome (GOLD analysis project Ga0126371, IMG submission 110145) | Tropical forest soil microbial communities from Panama - MetaG Plot_4 | ecosystem: Environmental > Terrestrial > Soil > Tropical forest > Bulk soil | place: Panama | collected 2016-02-17
AAACTCAACTTAGCCACCAGCACTGCGCCGGCATCGGTGAGACGCTTAACGACTACGGAGTCAGCCGTGGGTACGCGATCCTTGAACGGCTCGGCGCCGTACGTAGTAGGAATACCAGCCGTGTCGAGCAGATCTTTCGCTCCCCAGGGAATGCCATGCAGTGGTCCGCGATACTTGCCCGCGGCAATTTCCTCATCCGCTTTCTTCGCTTGAGCCAGCGCCGAATTGCGCGTAAGCGTAATCACGCAACGAAGTTTGGGATTAAACCGCTCCATGCGATCCAGGTAAATGTGCGTAAGCCGCTCTGAGCTGAGCTGCCGGGTTTCAACCCAGCGCGAAAGCTGGGTGAGCGAAGCGAAGGCAATGTCTGCATCGCTCGACGGGAGCGGCCCTGGGTCCGTCTGGCTGCGGATGAATTGGTCGCGCGCCGGCCCGACTTTTTCTCCGGGCAAGGCTGATTCCCAGCGGGAGTAGGGCGCCACGGTCGGTTCAAGCGTGATCTTGCGTGGGCCAATGCGTCGCTCATAAAGAGGAGCCATGGAGGTGCGCCAGCTATGGGCGGCCATGGTTCGCTCGGCTGGAGTCATGTGCACATTCACCAGCTTCTCGGCCTCGGCAAAAGTAGAAGTCGAAACTTCAGGTCCAACCGGCGGCGATGTATTGAACGCCGGCGGGGCCCCGGGCGGCGGTTCACCTGCTCCCTGAGAATTGCCGCGGGAGGCAACAGCTGCCCCCAATAAACCAACCGATGTCTGGATCAGGAACTGTCTGCGCGATTTTGACATTCATACCTCAGCCGCAGATTATAACGAACCGGGCAGGTGGATGATGCGCCGGCGCTGATGAACACGACTTCATGAAAGCGGTTGACTACAAAGGATGGCGATGAATTGTAAAAGGGGCACCGCATCGGTGCCCCTTTTATGCTCCTTCCAATCAACCGACCTTATTCTTCAGTAGTGCAATGAGAAGTTGAGGACATTCCAGTACAAGAGAAACCACGCGAATCCCAAACAGCCTAAAGCGATGAGTGACTCGAAAATCCTGCTCGCCCGCAGCTGACGTTGTGGCGTCTCAGTCGAGGAGCTATCAGATGAAGTCACCGACGCCGAATCTCCCGATGCTGCGGCCACGGTGGCCCTTGGGGCAGGCTGCCAGCGCCAGGCTCGAAGTGCGTTGTAAACACACACCAGAGCGCCAACTGATCCGATGACTCCGAGGAACTGCACCGCGTGGAGCCGCCCGTCGATGTTGTTGAGGGACGTAATGCCGCCCCCGCTCAGCACGACAGCCAGCAAGAGAACAAAGAGAACATTGATGGCGCAGACCAGCCTGGCGAGAGTGCGAAGGCGCCGGTCGCCCGCGCCGAGACCAAGTTTCCTGCCGTAGTGCCGCCGCAACAGCCCATTGACCGGCCAGAAAACAAGCGCCAGCACCATGATTCCCAGACTTGCGATCAACACAAAGAGATTGAAGACTTTGTTTTCGAGGAAACCGGCGCGGTCGAAGACCATGAACGGGTAGTCGATGGAGACCCGAAGGCGGCCATTGGCATCGCGCGTGAAGGCGATCTTGTCTTGTCCACCGACCTCGCGATAAACCAGCGGAGCAATTTCAACGAACTTTTTGGGCTGGCCGGCGAAATCTCTCAGCGCATCCACCATGATCTTGCCATCGGGCGTGCCGGAAATCTTCGCCTCTCCCAGCACTCCGAGTGCTTCGAGCATGTTGCCCTGCAAACGCCGGCTGACGACATAAAGACCCGAAACGGCCTTGGCATCGTCTGCGGCAGTCGACGGAGCAGTCGCCGCTGGAATCTGGTAGGGGAAGTAACGATTAAGAAAGTCCTCAAAGAGCTCGGTGCGATTGCTCACCTCGCCTTTGCCCGCGCTGTTGTAGGAGACGAAGAAGCCGACCCCCGCGTCGAGAATCAGGTGCAGGTCGCTATGGAACAACTCGGTATCGCCACCGTGCCCGATGATGCGGTGCCCGTTGCGCGTCTCTTCGTAGAAACCCAGGCACATGGCGTTCATCGCCGGCTGCCAGGCGAAGGTCTGCCGAGAATGCATCAATTGCGCCGTCTCAGGACGCAGAATGCGGGCGCCGTTGTATTCGCCGTTCTGCAGGTGGGCGATCATGAAATGTGTCATGTCCATCGCCGAAGTCGAAACACTTCCCGCCGGCCAGGCCTGCACCACTTCGAACGGCTTAGCTTTTTCCGAGGCCAGGGAGTATCCGCTCGACATGAGCGGTTTCAAGGCCGCCGGCAGCGGCTGGTCGAAAGTGGTGTGCGACATTCCCAGCGGCTGCAGGATGTTGCTCACGACGTAGTCATTAAATGGCTTGCCCGAAACCCGTTGCACGATGTATCCCGCCAATGTCGTGGCATAGTTCGAGTATGCCGGGGTCGTGCCCGGAGCGAAGATACGCGGGGGCATGTGATTCGCAAGGTAAACATTCAGCGGCTTCATGTCTTCGGGATTTTTGACAAACAGATCCTTGATCGCTTCCGCAAATCCAGCGGTATGGGTCATGATGTTGCGCAGCGTGATCGGCTGCGGGTACGTGGCAGGAATTTTAAAATCCAGATAGTCGTTCACATCGCGATCCAGATCCAGTTTTCCCTGCTCCACCAGTTGCATTACCGCGGTCCAGGTGAAAAGCTTTGAGATGGATCCAGGACGGAACAATGTGTCATCGGGCGATACCGGCTTCTTGGCCTCTACATCCGCGTAGCCGTATCCTTTCGCGAAAATTACTTTTCCATCTTTCACCACTGAAACCACCGCGCCGGCGATGTTGCCGCGTTGTAGTTGCGTCGGCATAACGCCGTCGAGAAACGCCTCAAGGTCAGCCGAGGTCAGCTCCGCGGGTTTCACCACCGCCGGCTGTTGTTGCTCCGCCGGCGCTTTCTTTGGGAGCGAAGTTTTTGCGGGTCCCTGGGCCGAAACCGCCATGCCTGCCAACATCGCAATCAAAACGAATCCTGTTCTCACATGTTTCCCCACGCTCATCGCGGTTCCTCCTCGTCTGATCCCATCTACTGCCCGGTAAGGTGTTTCATGCAACAAATGATGATTTCCGTTGACATCGTGCAACGTATGTTGTAAACCGATTGCGCTCAGTGCGCAAGGGCAAAATGCCAGCGCCGCATCGATAGCTGCGTAGATTCCTTTTGAGAGCCTTCTGCAATGCAGAGGACCGTTGCCAACAATCAAATTCGCACTACCGTCTCCAACCATGACGGCGCAGGCACGCGTTCGGCGCGCACCAGGGTTGAAGAGCGCCTGGCGAAAGCATCCCCGGGTCTGAATTTCTCTCGCCGCGAACTCCTCACGGAGATACTCGACAACTCTGAAGAAACTTGTTTTCTTTCCTCGCGCGAACTGGCTAAGCGTTACGAGGTGGATGCCGCGACGGTGGTGCGGACCGTCCAGGCACTGGGCTATGAACGCTACGCTGATTTCCAGGATGATCTGAGATCCCATTTTGTTCTGCGCATCAGCCCTTACACGGTGATGAAAGCGGCTGCGCGGCAGAAGCGAACGATCGCCGACTATGTTGAGCACAGCCTGGAGATGGAAGCCAACAATCTCGCCCAGTTGCGCTCAACCCTGGCGGCGCCGGAGGTGATCGAGACAGCGCGCAGGATCCGCCGCGCCCGGCGCATCCTGGTGGTGGGCATCGATCTGGCTGCTGCCCTGTCACATCTGCTGTCTTACAGCCTGGCGTCGCTGGGATTCGATTCGGAAGCACCGGTCGGCAGCGCCGGCAACTTGCACCAGAAAATCAGGCTCATGGGTCCTAAAGATTTGCTGATCGCGATCAGCTTTGGCCGTTGCCTGAAGGAAACCGTGGAAGCCGTTACACGGGCTCACAAAGCCGGAGTGCCGACATTTGGAATCACGGATAGCGACAAGAGCCCGATCGCGCGCTTCTGCGATTCCCACTGGATCGCCTCAATTGCCAATCCTTCATTCAACGCTTCCTACGTTGCGCCGGTGGCTGCAATCGATGCCCTTCTGGTCGCCTGTGCGCACCTTCAGCAGGAACGCTCGCTGGCGTGGATGAAGGAGAAAGAAAAAGAACTGAAGTCAGGTAACCGTTGGTACCCGGGGCCGGACGAAGATACAGAAACAGAATAGGAGAAACACCATGTTGATGGGACAAGAGTACAGACCTGGAATTTTCACCGTAACCGAACTAGGTAGCGGACGCGTCTCAGCTCGATTTTTGATTCAGAAGTTCCTGGCCCTCTTCACGCTGTCAATCTGTTTCACGCTCCCAGGCCTTTCACAAAGCGCTTCGACCGGTGCGGTCTCCGGAACCGTAACCGACCCAACCAGCGCAGTTGTAGGGCACGCCACCATCACCGCGACGAACCAGGCCACAGGCGAAAAACGTACGGTCGATTCCAGCGCGGCGGGCGCGTATATCCTTCCCTTCCTGCCTCCGGGCACCTATAGCGTGGAAGCCTCTGCCAAGGGCTTCAAGCGTGTGAAGTATCCCGATGTTCGCGTCGTCGTTACCGAGACGGCAAAGCTGGACATCCACCTAGCGGTGGGCGCCGTTCAGGAAGTGGTGACCGTGGAATCCACGCCGGCGCAGTTGCAGACCGAATCGACCAATCTGGGCCAGGTGACCTCTGGAGAAATCGTCAACAGTCTGCCGCTGGTCAGCCGGAACTATACCCAGATCATCGCTCTCAATCCCGGCGTGGCATCGGAAGTAACGGACGCCTCAGCAGTGGGCAAAGGAGGAAACGGATCGATTGAAAACGGCAGCGCCGTTGTTGCCCACGGGGCTTCAGGTCAAGACAACAACTACCAGATGAACGGAGTCGAGATCAACGACCTGCAGAGCAGCGGCCACTTCAGCGGCGGCATTGCGATTCCCAACCCGGACGCAATCCAGGAATTCAAAGTGCAGACCGGACAATACGACGCGTCCTATGGACGCAATGCCGGCGCCAACGTTGACGTGATCACAAAGAGCGGCACCAATGCTTTCCATGGGACGGTCTTCGAGTATCTTCGCAATGAAGATCTGAATGCCAACGATTTCTTTTTCAATCAGAACAAACAGCCTCGAGGCGTGCTCAAGCAGAATCAGCCCGGCTTTACCTTCGGCGGACCGATCAAGAAAAACAAGCTGCTTTTCTTTACGTCCTACCAGGCCACGCGGCAACGGAATGGAATCGCTCCGGAATGCTCGAGCACGTTTTCTGGCCCGCTTCTGACCAATGACCGTTCCGCGGCCGCTCTCGGCGCGCTTTTTGCCGGACAACCGACGTTTATCCAGGAACTGCTGATCGCCAAAGGCGTCCCGCCACCGGTGGCGTTCACCGTTGGTCCCCAGGTTTTGCCGGACGGTTCGAACATCAGCCCGCAAGCCCTGGCCTTAATGCAAATGAAGCTCCCCAACGGACAGTTTCTAATCCCGACTCCGCAGACTCCGGACGGAACATCCAGTTTCAGCAGCCCTTGTTCCTACAACGAGAACCAGTTCATCGCCAACCTGGACTTCCTGCACAACGATCACAACACGTTTTCGCTGAAATTCTTCGGGGCCAACGACAGCCAGAACACCAGCTTCCCCGCCACCCAACTGGGCGGTCCCACGTCGCCCGGATTCCCCACGATCCTCGACACCAAATATCGCAATTTCTCGTTGACTTACACGCACACGTTCAGCCCTCGGTTTCTCAACCAGGCTGAGATCGCGTTTCATCGCTCCACAGTTCAGCTGGGTCAGCAGGAGGCATTCAACTACTCAGGCATTGGCGTCAACGCGCCGGCTTTTGACAATGGCACACCTGCGATCCAGATTCTGGGCTCGATGACGCTTGGCGGCAACGGCCAGAGCGTGAGTTTTGCCCAGAATACATATGTGTATCAGGATGTTCTTTCCTACAACCTGGGACGACATACGCTCCGTTTCGGCGGGGGAGTGACACGGGCCCAGGATAATGAAACAAATTTCCAATTCCTTGGAGGAATGATATTCGGCACCTTCCCCGACCTGCTTCTTGGACAGAGCGCTGCGCAAAACGGTACGCCTTTTAGCAATGTCTTTGCGTCGGTCGATATTCCTGGCATATTTGGCCGCGCGTGGCGAGTCTGGGACGGCGATCTCTTCGTTCAGGACGATTTCAAGGTCACGACAAAGCTGACGTTGAACCTGGGATTCCGATATGAACGGCTCGGCGGCCTTGGGGACGAACTTGGCCGCAACGCGACCTTTGACTTCTCCAAAGCTAACCCGAATCCACCAGCCGGAGGAAGCCTCGCCGGTTTCGTGGTACCCAGCAACTTCCGCGGGACGATTCCGCAGGGAGTCACACAGATCGGCAACAATCTTGGCATCAACGGCGACGGGCAGAACACCATCAATCCCCGTCTTGGATTTGCCTGGGAGCTCCCTCACACTCACAAATTTGTCTTGCGCGGAGGTTGGGGTGCGTATCACAGCCGCGTTTCCGGCCAGCCAACGTTTCAGCTGCTGACCAACCAGCCCTTCGCCGATGTGCGTCAGATACAGGCCGTTGCCAATGGGGGCGCCAGTCTCGCCAGCCCGTTTGGGCCAGCGCCGGTGCTCCCCTCATTCACACCCTACTCGCCTACGACTTCACAGAGCGTGCTCACCTTTGCGCCCAACTTCCGGCCGCCGATGTTGCAGCAATACAGTCTCAATCTTCAGAGTGAACTGGCACGCAACACGATGTTGGAAGTTGGGTTTATCGGCGCGCGCGGCACGCACCTGCTGCGCGATGTGGACTTGAACCAGGCCGCCTCGGCCAGTCCGACGAATCCGATTCGTGGAATCACGGACAACAGCTTTGCCGATGCCCCGCTTCGAGCTCCCATCCTGGGCTTTGGCACATTTCCCGGAATCACGGAGTTCCAATCGGAGGGAGCAAATTGGTATAACGCGCTGGAGATCAATCTCAATCAGCGCGTAAGTCATGGATTGCAGTTCCAGATCTCGTATACCTATTCCAAGGACCTGGCCACCGATCTCACCAGCACCACCGGCCCTAACGGCGGCATCGGCATTTTTGGAGACCAGACCAACCCTCTTCGGCGCTACGGACCAGACGACTTCAACCGCCCCCATCGTTTCGTGGCCAGCTATCTCTACCGGTTGCCCGGACCTAAGAACCTGAGTTCAGCTTTGGGACGCGTGGCCGGCGGCTGGTCGGTATCAGGCGTCACCATTGTTCAGACCGGTCACCCCTTGAGCCTCACGACGGTGTCTCCATTCAACGCTTTTGGAGTTCTGGAGGACTTTGCTCAAATTGTGCCAGGCTGCACGCTCGTCAATTCTGGCAGTGTGGAAAGCAAGTTGAACAAGTATTTCAACCCCACCTGCATTGCGCCACTTCCACTGATCGGGCCCGATCCCTTTACCACCGGATTTGGAAATGCCGGAGTGGGAATCGTCCACGGTCCAGGGCAGGTGAATACCGACTTCGCGATCCTCAAAAAAATCCCCGTAAGCTGGCCCGCGGAAGGCGCCAACGTGGAATTTCGTACTGAATTGTTTAACGTCTTCAACCATCCGCAGTTTTCCGATCCGGATACCAGTCTTACGGATGCAAACTTTGGCCAGATTCAATCGACTGCCGTTAACCCCAGGGTGATCCAGTTTGCCTTGAAGTTCAGCTTCTGATCTCCTGAAAATGAATTCAACAACGAAAGCGAGGACCTTGTCCTCGCTTTCCCATCCATCGCGGAGCCGCCGGTGAAGAATAAGCTTTTGATTCGAAGCGTCATAGTTTTGTGTGTTTTGTTGACCGAGGTTTTCGGCCAAACCCAGCAACCCGGAACAGCAGCCGGTCAGGAACCGTTCGACATCCTTATTAAGAATGGAAAAATCATCGACGGTTCAGGCAATCCCTGGTATTCCGCCGATATCGGCATCCGTGGCGATCGCATTGCAGCGATCGGAAGACTGAACAACGCCACGGCAAAGAAAGTGATCGACGCAACGGGTTTGGTGGTGGCTCCCGGCTTTATCGATACTCTTGGCCAGTCTGAAACAGCGTTGCTCATTGACAATCGCTCTCTGAGCAAGCTGGCGCAGGGGATTACCAGCGAGATCACAGGAGAGGGCGGATCGATTGCGCCACAGGACGCGCTTACCCTGGCGGCATTGCAGCCGGCGCTTGAGCCTTATCACCTCACGGTGGATTGGACCGATCTGCGCGGATATTTTCAGCGCCTCGAAAAAAATGGCACACCTTTAAATATTGGAACGTATGTGGGTGCAGCCCAGGTGCGTGAAGCCGTCCTGGGAGATGCGAACCGCGCGCCGACTCCGGAAGAGTTGGAAAAAATGAAAGCGCTTGTGGCCGACGCGATGCGGCAGGGCGCTCTCGGAATCTCAACTGCACTCATCTATCCTCCTGGTCATTATGCGAAAACGGAAGAGCTGATCGAGCTGGCCAAAGTCGTGTCGCAGTACGGTGGAATCTACGCAAGTCATATGCGCAGCGAAGGTCAGAGCGAGGCTGCGGCCATCGAAGAAGCCCTTCGCATTGGCCGCGAGGCACACGTCCCTGTCGAGATCTTCCATCTCAAAGTCATCGGAAAGCCCCGTTGGGGATCCATGCCCAAGATCGTTGCGCTGATTCAGGCAGCGCGCGACTCCGGGCAGGACGTAAGCGCGAACATGTATCCCTATGTGGCGGGCGGAACCGCGTTGGCCTCCAGCCTGCCGCCGTGGGTCGCCGATGGGGGTTTGGACAAATTGCTGGAGCGGCTGCGCGACCCGGCTATCCGCGCCAGAATTAAACAGGAATTAGCTCGGGAACATCCTGACTGGGAGAACCTCTATCTCGGCAGCGGTGGGCCTTCGGGCGTGCTTGTCGCTTCGGTTCTGAATAAGGACCTGAAACAATGGACGGGCAAGACAGTCGCCGAGATCGCGGCTGCGCAAAAGAAAGATCCGCTGGATGCGATGTTCGATTTCATCCTGGCCGATAGAGGCCAGACCGGCGCGATCTATTTCATCGCCAGCGAAGACGATCTGCAGTATGGATTGAAGCAGCCCTGGACCAGCATCGGCCTCGATGCGAACGAGTCATCGCTGGATGGATTGCTCTACGAACCGCACGGACATCCGCGCGCCTTCGGCAGTATGCCCCGTTTCCTTGGGCATTATGTGCGTGATCTTAAACTCATGCCTCTCGAGCAAGGGATCAGAAAGATCACTTCTCTTCCCGCGCAACGCCAGGGGCTGATCGAGCGCGGTCTATTGAAGGCAGGATTTTTTGCCGACATCACGGTTTTCGATCCATTGACGATAATCGATAAAGCGACCTACACAGAACCTGCGCAATTGTCACAAGGCGTGAAGTACGTTTTAGTGAACGGACAAATCGAGTTTGCAGATGGTCAACTCACCGGCGTGAAGTCAGGACGGCCGCTGATGGGACCGGGAGCAAGAGGGGAATCGCGCTAGCGGCCCGCAGACCAGGGGCTTCCAGCATTATTCAACTCGCTCAGGGTCGGTCAGGATGACAGGGGCAGGTATACTCAAAGCCTGCATGGCAGAATTCCCTATAAGCTCGGTTCGCGCCGCATTTCCAGCTCTGAGAAACGGCACCATCTTCTTCGATAACGCCGCCGGCGCGCAGGCGCCGCAATCTGTGCTGAACGCCGTTGCCGACCATCTTCTTCATCGCAATGTGCAGCGCGGCGGACGCTACAAACAGTCGGTTGAGGTCGACCAGGTGATCGTGCGCGGCCGTGACAGCGTTGCGGCGCTGGTAAACGCCAGAGCGCCCGAGGAGATCTCCTTCGGGATGAACGCAACGTCGTTCATGCGGCTGGTCAGCCTGGGAGTGGGACAATCGCTGAAGGGCCGCAATGAGATCATCGTCACCGATCTTGATCACGAGGCCAACATCGCCGTCTGGCTGGCACTGGAGAACTCAGGAGCAAAGATCCGGTGGTGGCATTTCCGCGATGATGGACGGCTCCATCCCGAAGATCTGGACCAACTGCTCACATCCAAAACCAGAATCGTAGCCTGTACTCTGGCGTCGAACGCGCTAGGCTCCATCCTCGATGCAAGCGAGGTTTCGCGACGGGCGCATGCGGCCGGCGCCGAAGTATTCGTCGATGCGGTACATTACGGGCCACACGGACCGATCGATGTTCAGGCGTTTGACTGCGATTACCTGGTGTGTTCGGGATACAAGATCTTTTCTCCGCATATGGGTTTTCTCTGGGGACGCCGCGAATTGCTTGACGCGCTTCCTGCCTTCCGCGAGGATTTTGTGCCGGATACTACGCCCGCGAAACTGGAGATCGGAACTTACATCTATGAGAATGTCGCGGGCATGGATGCGGCCGTGCGATATCTGGAAGATCTCGGGCGCGCTGTGAATCCGGCTGCGGCTTCCCGCCGGGACGCGCTGGTCGCGTGCACGGAAGCGATCCAGAAATATGAGGCGCAACTCTCTTGCGCCATGTTGCAAGCCCTCACCAGTGCCGGCGCAACTGTCTATGGCATCACTGCGCCAAACGAAGTTTCACAGAGGACCCCGACATTGTGTTTTAATTTTCACTCCATGGCACCGGCCGAGGTCACCGATAAACTCGCTGCGCAAAACATCGCCGTACGCGATGGCCATATGTATTCGCCTCGTCTGATGAAACGGCTGGGGCTGACCAAAGAGAGCGGCGCAGTGAGAGCTTCACTGGTGCACTACAACACGCTGGAAGAAGTGCAGATGTTCGGGCAGGCAATGGCGCAGATCGGACGGGTTTAACTTCACTGCATGGGACCCTTGACAGCCAGCCACCAAAGCCGTTCTGCCGAACCGGACAGCGAAGGACTTCACCGCAGGCTGGGACAAAGACAGCTCACCATGATGGCCATCGGCGGCGCCATCGGCGTGGGGCTGTTCCTCGGCAGCAGCGTGACCATCCATCTCGCCGGACCGGCTGTGATCCTTTCCTATGTGCTGGGAGCAGGCATCGCCCTGATCATGTCGTACGTTTTGACCGAGATGGCGGTAGTGCATCCGGTGGCTGGTGCATTCGGAATCTACGCAGAAAAATACCTCAATTCCTGGGCCGGATTCGCCGTCAGGGCGACGTACGCGACAGCGCAGATTATCGCGATCGGCGCCGAGGTCACGGCCGCAGCCATCTATATTTCGTTCTGGTTCCCCGATGTGCCGCAATGGATCTGGGTGGTACTGGTGTCAGCCGCGCTGGTAGCGGTGAATTCCATGCAGGTGAACCGGCTGGGCGAATTCGAATACTGGTTCGCTATGATCAAGGTGGCCGCGATTCTCGCCTTCATCATCGTAGGTGTGTCGATGATTTTTGGCATCGGCTTTCGCCACGCGGTCGGCTTCGCCAACCTGACCCAGCACGGCGGATTCTTACCGTCAGGATGGAAGGGCGT
>Ga0126371_10005330_pt1 | contig 11424 bp, 4 predicted proteins | sample PanSoiMetaPlot_4_FD_110145 | JGI IMG/M metagenome (GOLD analysis project Ga0126371, IMG submission 110145) | Tropical forest soil microbial communities from Panama - MetaG Plot_4 | ecosystem: Environmental > Terrestrial > Soil > Tropical forest > Bulk soil | place: Panama | collected 2016-02-17
GTCGGCGGCGACACGCTGGGGGTGTTGTCTACGCCACTTCGTGATTCTCAAGGGCAAATCAACCTGCACTATCTCCTCCGACTTAGGAAGCCCGAGGAATTTGCTCTAGGGAAGTCGGCTGATGGTAGTTACTACTTCTCGGTGGAAGCCAGGGCATACGTTTTTACTAGCGATGAAAAGCTCATTTTCACGCAAGAACGAACGATCAAGCACGCTATCCCCGAGGACACCGTCGACCAGGTAAAACATAAGGTTTTTGGCTTCGAGGATTGGCTTCCTCTAGCTCCTGGGCAGTATCACTTGAAGTTTAGCCTCGGAAACCCGGTCAACAAGACAGCCTATCAGTCCGAGGCTAACGTAACCGTGCCAAGTGTCCCTGGTGAAGGGCTTATAATAACTCCATTGATTCCTTTTACTTCCGCGGTCACCGTGCAGCCCGCGCTTTCGGGTCTAATCCCTTTTAGCGCCGCCGGCGTTCGGTTTTCTCCTCTGCTGTCTCGAGAGCTGAACTACAGCCCTGCGACAGATTTGCAATTCTTCTATCAGGTTTGGGCAGGTCATGATGTGATTAAGCTGGGCTCAGAGTCTGCGCTCGAAGCGCGTTACGCTTTTGGGCGTCCCGGCGGAATCGGCGAAGCCAAGATCATCACGGACCAGGTTGCGGCCAATCAAATAGACTCGACAGGAACCCTCCTGACAGGCAAGAAAATCACCATGGGTGATTGGGCACAAGGCAACTATCTTCTGACCCTTTCTGTGAATGGGCCTGATGCCAAGCAAAAGGCGTCTGCCACGATGAATTTCCGGCTCCTACTCGCGGTTCCGACGGATCCTGATTGGGATGTGTTCGACGGGGACGCCATCTCCAAAGACGTCACAACCGGTGTAACAGATTACGAAAGAGGTCTCTGCTACTTGGCATTCAATCAGAAGGCCGAGGCGGCGCGCTCATTTCAGGAAGCTCTATACAAGAACCCTCGGTTTGAGGATGGGCGCGCGGCACTCGTCAATGTTGAGTCGGATCTTGGGAACTACTCTCGAGTGGCTCAGATAGCTCGCGATTACACCATTACAGCTGATACAAACAATGAAACAGTGCTCAGGATGGCTGAGGCTCTAGATAAGGTGGACAAGACGAGAGAAGCGATAGACCTCCTTCAAGGAGTGTTGCGAGTCAAGAGCGCCAGCGTGCCGGTCTATTTCGCGCTCGCCTCATACTATCGCCGCATCGGCGACGAGAAGACTGGGGAAGACTTTCAGAAGAAGGGTCAGGCTTTGACTCGCGAACCCTCCTCTCAACAATGACCGGGTCTGCCATTCATTTTTCCGTCGTAGAATCCAGCCAGGGCATTATGGTTTATAATAAGCGTCCATATCATTAAATATGTATTCTTGTATTTTTCTCACTTCCATTTTAGTGTAATCTACTGAAAATAAGTGCTTTATTTATGCATGCGCTTGGGCAGCAAATTGCACTAAGAGCGGCAACGGGGTGTACTGGCTGCGTTCGCATAGGGGGTTGTATTGAGCGAACGGATTCCCGGGGAACTATATTCTCTGCGAGGAGTGTCCTGAATGAGAATTCGAAAGATATGGTTTGTAGTGCCTCTGATTTTGGCAACGGTCCTTGGTTTGTCTCCGCGCCTTGCCGCGCAAGAGTCTGCCGCCAAGGGCTCAATTAACGGCACCATCGTGGATTCCACTGGCGGTTCGATCGTAGGAGCGGCGGTTACGGTGGAAGGTCCTCAAGGCAACCAAACCTACACGACCAATAACGCCGGGACTTTCATCGCCGGAGATCTCATTCCCGGCAACTACGCAGTCCGTGTCGAGGTAAAGGGTTTTAAGGTTTCGGAGGTTTCAGGGGTCACGGTCAACGTAGGACGCGCCACGGCGATCCGCGTAGTTATGGAACCCGGCACGGTGACGCAAACGGTCGAAGTCGTCGGCTCGGGCGTGACCGTGGACACTAGCTCGACTGCGATCGCTTCGAACCTAAACGATGACTTTTATCAGAAGTTACCCGTTCAGAGAGGTGTGGCAGGGCTTTTCTATCTTGCCCCTAGCGTGGTCAGCGGGGGAGGCACCGGTGCGTCAAATCCATCGATCGGCGGCGCAACTGGTTTAGAGAATTTGTATATCGCAGACGGCGTGAGCATCACGGATACGGCATTCGGCGGCTTGGGAGTATTCTCTCGGGTGTATGGATCAGTGGGTACCGGCATCAACCTCTCCTTCGTCAAGGAGGTTCAGGTAAAGACTGGGAGCATTCAGCCGCAATACGGCGGTGCGACGGGCGGCGTGGTCCAGATCGTCACCAAGTCTGGCGGACAGCAGTATCACGGGTCCATCTCTGGATACTGGCAACCGAAGGAGTTTGAAGCAACACGCTCGAACGCTGACGATTTCAATCTGGCGAATCCTACCGGGAAAGTAACCCACAACGCAGCGTGGGATGCGGCGGCTGAATTCGGAGGACCGGTACCGGGTCTGAAGGATAAACTTTTCTTCTTCGGCTCCATCGATCCGACGAAGAATCAACGGTACGAATTGGCGCCCCCACTAACGGGTGCTAATGCCTTCGGTACCATTCAAGGAGCTCAGTTCTTCATTAACTATGCGGCGAAGCTGACCTTTAAGATCAACGATAAGAATACGATTGAAGGTTCTGTGTTCGGCGACCCAGAAACGTCAAACCTCTTTCCATGGAACCGTATCCGAGAAGGCGTTGTAGGAATTCCGAACACCACCAATTTCAGCAAATTGGATTTTGGCAATCGCGATGTTGTCGCCCGATACAACGGAACTCTATCTCCCACGTGGATCGTAAACTTTGACGTCACTTGGCAACACAATAAGTTCACCGAGAAGAGCTTCGACAACACTCTTTCCGAGATTACGGATCAAACCCAGACGTTAGTCGGGCCGCCGGGTGGACAAGGCATTGCCCCCAACGTTCAGGCGGGGCAGTACACTCCGGTCGGCAAGGGCTTTACTGAAAATACGGAAGATGACAGCTACGGCGCCCATATCAATACTACGAAAATTGTGAATTTTGCGGGGCAACATTCGTTTGATATAGGCTACGGTTACAATCGTCCATTTTACAAAGGGCTGCGGCTGAACACTGGACCCGCGATCATCCCTCCCGATACTAACCAAGACGGGAACAGGAGCAGCTCACAATGCGAGAAGGGACCCGGGGGAGTGGGCGTCGTACCCGGTAGCTGCCCTTGGGACGGTCTTTTGTCCAATTATAACTGGACTTTGAACATTGTCCCGGGCTGTCCGACGGGCGGCGCGACACCGGTGTGCGCATTGCAGACGATTCCAGGATTCGCGGCTCCGCAGCCTGTTGCTTTGGAGTTGTTTCGCGGAGAGTTCGGCGTATCCGCTGACAGCGCAAAGCACTTTACCACGACCGGAAGGATTCATTCTGCATATGTCGCTGATACTTGGACGATCAATAAATATGTCACGCTGAATGCCGGAATTCGCTGGCAAACAGAGAAATTGATCGGTCAGGACACGAAGTACACATTTACGGACAACTGGTCTCCAGCCGTCGGCGTGACGGTCGATCCGATTGGCGACCGTAAGAACAAGATCTGGGTAAGCTTTAGCCGATACAACTATAACTTGCCTCTGGATTTGGCCGAGAGGTCTTTGACGAATGAGTTAGATCTATTCTCTCTAAAGCTAGTGCCGGATTTCACGGTTGACGCGGCAGGCGATCGAGTGGTAAAACTTAACCAGTTCGGCACTGTCACTCCAATTATCGATCCGGCACACACTCTGAATCGCGCCGCCGGCTCTCCGTTTGGTAGTATCTTTGGATCGCTGGAGAGCTTGGAGGCTATCCACACCGGCACGAAGCTAACATACGAAGACGAATACGTGATGGGCGGTGAGCATGAGTTTTCCCATGGGGTGGTTCTCACAGCCCGATACATGCACCGCTCGCTTCGGCGAATCGTTGAGGATACTGGTGGTATCGCGCCAGAGGCGGCTAATGCCGGGGTTCCTCAACAGTTCTCAATTACCAACCCGAGTAAGAGTCTGGATATCTTCACGAACCCGATTCAGCAAGACTTTACTTCCGCTATGCCCGACGCCAACAATAACTTCCCCGATGCTTCCGTGATTCCGTCTGTATGCAAGACACCGGGAAGTCCGGCTTCGGGCCCGATCTCGATTGACAACGTTCCATTCTTTAACTTCCCGACCGACAGCTTTGGTGCCCCAATCGTTGATGGCCGGGGCAACAATGCTGCTTGTTTCGCCGCCGACGGAAACGGGGTGAACGGACAGCCGGCGGGTGGCGTTATCCCAGACGGCATCCCGGACGGCTTCGCCGACCCGATTCACAGATACTGGGCGGTAGTGTTTGAAGTGAACAAATCATTCTCCCGAAACTGGCAGTTGCGTGCGAACTACACGATCTCGAAGGTTTTCGGTAACTTCGAGGGGGCGTTTCGAAACGATAACGGCCAATCGGATCCTGGCATCAGCTCCTTGTTTGACTTTACGACCGGGCAATTTAATCAGCTTGGAGGACAGTTCAATCCTGGTCTTTTGAACCAAGACCGGCAACAAGTCGCGAACGGATACTTCAGCTATGTCTTCGATCACGGAATGCTGAGGAATCTTACGCTTGGATCCGGTATCGGTATACGGACTGGCACTCCAATTACCGAATTGGCGGCGCATCCCGTGTACCTGAACTCGGGCGAGATTCCGATCGGTGGTCGCGGTGCTCTTGGCCGCACTCCAACGACCGGTAACGTCGACATCCATGCGGACTATGTGGCGAAGTTGACGGAGCGATTCAGACTCCGCTTTGGTGTTGATATGTTCAACATCACCAACACAAAGCGAGTAAACTTCTTCAACCAGAATATTGACTTGAAATTCGGCGTGGCCAACGCTGACTTTCTAAAGCCCGGGAACGTAGCGGTTTTGGGCGATGCCATCCAGGCACCGTTCAATGCCAGAGCGTTCTTCCGACTCGAGTTCTAAACAGCGAAACGACTAATGGTGGGGGCGTTTGCCATGCCCCCACCATTTTTTCTTTTCTAGCCTAGCCACTTACGGGGCCTTCTGATGGGGCAGCGGCTCTCATTCGGCGTGGTTTTTCTCTTTTTCGCGCTGTTGCCTGATCCTCTTTTCGCCCAAGGTCCTCCGCCGAAGCCAGTTTTCGCGATGCGAGTTGAAGTGTCTGTCAGGCTGGCTGACAACCGGCCCGCTCCCGTGGGCACGCTCGTCGAACTAGACTATGCCAACGGTGAGGTGGTCGACCAGCGCCAAACTGACAGCTCTGCACGATGTCTATTTGCACCGGGCGGCCATGGTTTGTATCTGGTTCGGGCTAAGGCACCAGGGTTTAAGGAAGTAACGCAGCAGCTCGATTTGCAGAATGCTCAAACCGGCATGGTAAATTTGGTTTTGGTTCCCCTTCCTGGCACTAATACCTCTAAGAATGATGTCACAGGTTCCATACCTGCAAGCGGTCTGGCGGTGCCGGACGGAGCGCGGAAGGAGTATGAAAAGGGCCAAAAACTCCTGACGAACAGGGATTTGGATGGCGGCATCTCGCATCTCAAGAAGGCTATTGAGATTTATCCCACATTTCCCCAGGCCCTGACTCTGCTTGGAACCGCCTACAACGAGAAGAAGGACTGGAAGAATGCCCAAGGCACTTTGGAGAAAGCGACGACAATAGATCCAAAGAATGCTTCCGCCTTCTTTCAGCTGGGTGCGGCTCTGAACCAAACTAAAGACTATCCTGGCGCCCAGAAGGCGCTGTTACAGGGCCTCACGCTGGCTCCAGATGCTCCCGAGGCTTCCGCTGCTAAATACGAGCTTGCGCGCGCCTATATGGCCCAGAGTAACTGGAAAGAAGCAGAACCCTATGCGGCCAAGGTCGTAGCCAGTCAGCCGGATTTCGCCGCGGGGCATTTGCTGATGGGGAATATCTTTCTTAAAAAGGGTGATGGAAACGGGGCGATCCATGAGTTTCAGGAATACCTGAGAATTGATCCCAAGGGACCGGCGGCTGATCAAATCAAAGATATGATTCCAAAGATTCAGGCCGCGATGAAGAAGGCGTCGTAATCCTTACGAACGCGCGATCGGTACAGAATAGTCAACTCAGCATTTTCTTCGATCAAGACGTTTTTCTATGCAATCGGGGTTTCGAGTGAACTCGCGAAGGCGGGCGTGAGCAGCTTCGCTTCGCCGGAGCCAGCGATCACCATCAGGTCTTCACTGCGCAGGCCGTAGTCGCCTACCACATAGATTCCAGGCTCGTTGGAGAAGGTCATCCCCGGCTTCAGGATACTGTTGTTGCCTTGCACAAGGTAGGGCGCCTCGTGTCCGTCGAGTCCAATCCCGTGGCCCAGGCGGTGGGTGAAGTACTTGTAGCCTGGACCAAAGCCGGCGTCGGTAACAATCTTGCGCGCGGCGCTATCCACGGTGCCGCATTCATGGCCCGCGACAGCCGCGGCCAGCGCAGCGTCTTGGGCGCTTCGCACAATTTCAAACGCGTCCTGCAGTTTTGGCGAGGGCTTTCCCAAAGCGCTCGTTCGCGTCACGTCGGATTCGTATCCCTCGACCCGCGTTCCGCCGTCAATCAGCACACCCATCCCTTCGTGGAGCATCTGCTCTTCACGCGTCCCGTGCGGCAAAGCGGCTGCAGGTCCGAATAGCACAATGCCGTAGCCTTCGAGGCCCATTTTCTGATAGGCGCGCGAGATCATGCCCGATACTTCGCGTTGCGTCATGCCTTCCCGGAGCGAGGCGAATGTGGCTTTGTACACATCGAACGTCACCGAGCAGGCCAGCCGCATCAACTCCAGTTCGTGTTCGCTCTTTTGCGCGCGGCATCCCACGGTCACCGGATTGCCGCTCGCGTAGTCGAGCGACGGAGCCGCCTGCCGCAACCCGTCGAAGAATACATACTTTGAAGTTTCTTCGACGGCCACTCGCCCCGTGCGAACTCCGCGCTCAGCCAGCCATTTCGCGATCAAAGCGTAGGGGCTGTCATCCTCCTGCCAGACCCGCAGCTCGATCGACCAACGCAGCTGCTCACGCAAACGCCCTTCCTCGAAGGCCGGGCAGATCATCAGTGGCTGCCCGTCGCGGGGAATCATCAGAGCAACGATTCGTTCGCTCAGGCCCCAGGGTGTTCCCACGTAGTATTCGAGACTGGTGCCGGGCGTCACGTAGAGCGCATCGAATCGCGGTTTCGCATTGGTCATCAGCTCCTGCGCGTGTGCAATGCGCCCCTGCAATTCCTCGACGCGGATGGGCTTAACCCGGTCGCCCAAGGGCTGTAACTTATCGAAGGCGGGAGGTAATTCGCCTTGTGTGCGCTGCCAAATTTGCAGCGCGTGTCCGCTGGCAGCCAGCGGTGCGCTTATCGCGGCAGCGGTAGCACATGCGCCCCCAATAGAAGCGGTCTTCAGTAATTCACGCCGCGATACCTTCATGCATCCTCCGGTGAATTTCACGAGCGACTAGCAGGTTTCGTGCAACTAGAAGTGAGAAATTAGAACCACATCCGTAGCCGGGACTCCGCGCGAATAAACAATCTGCTTTCCATCCGGCGAAAGGGCATAGGCCCACACGAAGCCCGAGCCAAAATTCATGATTGGTTTAGGAGAAATAATAGCTGATCCCGGGGCGCCGACAGGCTGTGCCCACAAGCTTGCTATGGAGCTCTTGTTTACTACGAATAGCACCGAGCGCCCATCCTTGGTCCACTCAAGGTCACTTCCTCCTTCACCGCCAAAAACGGTCTCCGCTGGGACGTCATAGACGTTGCGAATTTCTCCATTGTCGACCGCAACGATAGCTAGCTTCGCGGGTTTGGCTTGATCGGGATGGTATGACACGGCTATGAGTTGGTTGTCAGGCGAAATCGCCGGATATTGAAACGGTTCTTTGCTCAATTTGACCGGCGTTCCCCCTTCAATCGCGATTTTCATCAGCGTGGCGGACTCGGCGGAAAGATTCACGTACACGACCGTCTTCCCATCCGGCGAACAGATTGGCCACGCATCCGAGGGCCCTTTCGTGAGCTGTTTCACTTCACCAGCATTTGCGTCGCCGCGCCACACCGACAATCCCTGCTCTGGCCGATTCACGGTAAACACCACGTGCTGCCCATCGCCGCATGCGGACGGGAACATCGGCGCTCCCGCCCCAACGCTGACGTCGTGGGCATTCGTGCCGTCGGGAGAAGTCGTCGCGAGTTTCGTGGTGCCGGAAGCATAAAAGCTATAGAGGATCTGATCCAAAGGCGTCCATGAGATGCCGAATACGCCATCCGCGCGGCTGATTCCAGAGGTAATCTGTTTTGGCGGTGAAAATGACGAGCTGCTTCCCGCTCCAGCGAGCCACAAATTTCCTGTGAGCGTGAGCTGCACCGTGGCGAGCGTGGCGCCATCGGAGGTGATGCTCGCTCCGGTATAGAAGTTCAGATCATTGGTAATTCGCCGCGCTTCGCCGCCCGGGTAACTCACCATCCATAATTGAGCGTTAAGCGAAGGCTTGCTGATCGGAGATCCAAAAACTACGGCCGATCCATCCGGCATCCAGCTCATCCGCCTCAAGTAGCCCCAGTCCTTTGTTCCGAGTTGGGTTTCCGCGGCGCTGCCAACCGCTACTGTTTCGATGGCATAGTGTTGAAAACCTGCGCTGAGCGACTTTCCAATCGCGATCCGTTGCCCGTCCGGCGACCATGCGGGGCCCTCCGCCGAAAATGAAAGCGGCTCCCGCAGCACGGCAATGGCATGCTCCGCCGAACCGTCCGCGTTGGCTTCCAGCAAACTCGAAGTTCCCGCCGTACTCGATTGCCGCACGAAAGCGATCTGCTTTCCGTCCGGGGAAAACGTCACTGGGCTATCCACGTCGACGACCAATTCGCGTGGCGTTCCTCCGAGTGAGGGAACTTGATAGAGCCTGGAAAGCCCGCTACCAGGCTCGCTCTTCACGAAATACAAATAGTTTCCATCCGGAGAAAATGTCATTCCCTTGAACTTTCCGATCGAAGGAGCCACCACTTGAGCCGTGCTGCCTGTCGCAAGCTGTCGCACCCAGACTCCGGACTTTCCCTCCTCATCGGAAATATAGGCGAGCCATTTTCCGTCCGGCGAAATCGCGGCGCCGTAGGTGTGGCCGGATGACGAAATCGGCGTTATCGTCATCTGCGCGAATGCCGGTTCAGCTTTTCGCCCGTTGCGTTCATGAATGAACAAGACCGCCGCTGTCAGCGCTACTAGTACCGCTAGCACCGTCGCAAGGCGCATCCATCCGTCCCATCGAAATAGGGTTGCGGTCGAAGCACTTGCCTCGCCCGACTGGGGTTGCGATGAGAGGGGTATGGCCGGTACGGGCGCAGACGGTGGAGATGGCGCGCTGGGACTCGCGGTCCACCGGCTTGCAGAGCCGCTAACCGAGCGGGAAGAATCAGTGTCGCGCTTCAATCGCTTCAAGTCTCCGCGAAGTTCAGCCGCGGTCTGATAGCGGAAATCCGGGTCTTTTTCGATAGCCTTTCCAATAATTTCTTCCAGCTTCGCCGGAAGATTCGGATTCAAGGTAGACGGCGCGGCCGGCGTGCGGTTCAGGATTGCGTCGAAAATCACAGCCGAAGTGTTTCCGTTGAATGCGGCCTGGCCTGTCGCCATTTCGTAGAGAACTGCCCCCAAACTGAAGAGATCGGTGCGCGCGTCCAGTTCCTCTCCACGCGCTTGCTCCGGGGACATGTAGGCCACCGTGCCAAGCGCCGAGCCCGGGCTCGTCAACATCAAATTGCCCGTTGTCGGCTGCGTCGCAGTGTTACCCGCGCCAACCGCTTCGGCGACCCGGCGCGACGCGGTCTGCTTCGCGAGCCCGAAATCGAGAATCTTGGATTGGCCGCGCGCGGTTACAAAAATATTCGCCGGCTTAATATCCCGGTGAACGATCCCGCGCGAATGCGCCGCATCGAGCGCATCCGCGGTCTGAGCGCCAAGGTCGAGAAGGGAATCGGTCGCCACCGGGCGCCCGCCGATGCGCTCGCGAAGTGTTTGGCCCTCGAGCAGCTCCATCACAAGAAAAGGGCGTCCGTTGTGCTCGCCCACATCATAAATCGTGCAAATTCCCGGATGATTCAACGATGAAGCCGCGCGTGCTTCGCGCTGAAAGCGTTCGAGAGCAGCCGGATCTCGAGCCAGTTCCTCAGACAAAAATTTCAACGCCACTTGCCGCCCGAGCCGTGTGTCCTCGGCTCGATACACCTGCCCCATCCCGCCGCTTCCCAGCGGTTCGATGATTCGATAGTGCGATATTGTTTGGCCGATCACGCGATTTATCCGCGTGCAATCGTAAACAACTCACAGTGAGTGCGCAAGCCGCGAAAGCCGCTAGCCGCGCCGGATTGCCGCACAAACAAATGCGCGGCTATCGCCCGGGCTTCGTTCCCCACACGATAAGCAGTCTGTGCTTTGATTTTTTACTGCTGGCCCACGAGAAAATTGGAAGGTCGTGGTATCACGGTCACTGTAACTGGCTGTTCGAGTTCAAAGTCCAGCCGCGTCTCTGCCGGGATTTTTACCTGCTTGCCTTTGCTCGCTCCCTGATAAATAGCTCCGCCCGCAGCTCCCACTCCGGCGCCAATCCCCGCCCCTTTGCCGCCTCCTGCAAGTGCTCCGACGATGGCACCCAGCGCCACTCCGCCTCCCACCTTTGCTGCCGTGCCCTTCCCGCGAGAGCTTCCGGTGGCTGAATATGTGTTGCTGACCAGCGGATACGACCGTCCCTGAAACTCCATTTTCACCAGCTCCAGATGCAGTTCGCTTTTTCCCTTCATGCGCCCCGCTGACCTCGCGCTCACCAGGCGCACGTAAATGTCCGCGCCGCGCGGGACTACCACGTCGTTGTCCACCACGAGCGGCGATTCGAGCGACGCGTGAAAGATTTCGCCGGCGCTGTTCACCGACGAATCCACGCCGTCAATCATCCGCACAGTCAGCGTCGAATCTGCCGGAACATCGATCTGTCTTGGCTGAGGAGGAGGTGGTGCGGGCGGCGGCGACGGCTGAGCGGGGGGCGCGACGGGTTGCGCTTGCGCCTCTGGAGTCGCCGCAAGCTCAGAAGACTGCTCTTGCTGGTTTGGCGGCGTGTTGGCAGCAATCTCCTCATTGTTATCGGGGTTATCAGGTTCTTGGGGATTTTTGGCGGGCGCTTTGCGCGGCTTGTCAGGAGCGCGGGAAACGGGGACATCTTTCGAAGCGTTGGACTTAGGGGCTGCCCTGCTCACCGGTCGATTGGGCTCCAGCACGGGTGGGGGCGCCACAGTTATATGGTCGATTACTTTCGTGACGCCAGGCGTTTCGTTCGCAATCTTGTAAGCTTCGTAGCGAGCCGCATCGTTCGGCACCA
>Ga0126371_10005331_pt1 | contig 11422 bp, 8 predicted proteins | sample PanSoiMetaPlot_4_FD_110145 | JGI IMG/M metagenome (GOLD analysis project Ga0126371, IMG submission 110145) | Tropical forest soil microbial communities from Panama - MetaG Plot_4 | ecosystem: Environmental > Terrestrial > Soil > Tropical forest > Bulk soil | place: Panama | collected 2016-02-17
ATGATCGTGCCGACCGAATTGGGCGCGATGTGCCTGAACACGGCGCGCGTGGAGCCGCCGCCCATGACGCGCATCGCCTGCACGTAGTCGCGTACCCGCAGCGACAGCGCCTCGCCGCGGATCAGCCGGGAGGTGGTCAGCCACGAGGTCAGCGCGATCACCAGGATCAGCTCGACCTCGGTGGGCGGGAACATCGACACGACGACGAGCGCGAGGAACAGCGTGGGGATCGCGAGCAGCGCGTCGACCAGTCGCATCATCACCGCGTCGGTGATGCCGCCGAAGTACCCGGCGACCGCCCCCCACAGCGTGCCAAGCGCGGTGGCGATGAAGGCGGCCGCCAGGCCCACCTCCAGCGAGATCTGGCCGCCGATCATCAGGCGGCCGAGCACGTCGTAGCCGTTGGCGTCGGTGCCGAGCGGGTGCCCGGGCCCGGGCGGCAGGTTCTCGTTCGCCAGGTTCACGTGCACCTGGTCGGTGTGATAGAAGTACGGGCCGATGAAGCAGAACCCGGCGATGAGGACCAGGATGGTCACGCCGACGAGCGCGAGCTTGTTCTCGACGAACACCTCGAGCCCGCGGGCGAACATGCTGCGCGGCTTGGTCGCGGGCAGGGCTCCAGGAGCCTGGGCTTCCGGCGTGGCGGTCTGGCTGGTGGCGGCCATAAGCTGACGTACCTAACCCGCGGATCGAGCACCGCGTAGGCGATGTTGGCGAGCAGCGCTCCGACGACCGTTGCGATCGCGACGACGATGACGAAGCCGACAATGACCGGGTAGTCCTGCTTCTGCGCGGACTGGTAGAACAGGTAGCCCATGCCCGGGTAGTTGAAGACCGACTCGGTGATCAGCGCGCCGGCGATGATGGCAGGCAGCGACAGGCCGAGCAGGGTGGCGATCGGGATCAGCGAGTTGCGCAGCACGTGCCGCCACAGCACCCGCCGCTGCGAGGCGCCCTTGGCCCGGGCGGTGCGCACCCAGTCCTCGTTGAGGTTGTCCAGCACAGCCGAACGCATGTAGCGGCTGAACAGGGCGATGGTCACCAGCGCCAGGGTGACAACCGGCAGCGTCAGGTCCTTCCAGTCGGTCAGGTCGCTCCAGACGCCGCCCTGTGGCGCCTCAGGACCGAACCAGCCCAGCTTCACCGAGAAGAACAGGATCAGCACGGTGCCCACGAAGAACGTCGGCGCCGCGTAGAACAGGAACGACAGCGAGGTGAACGTGTAGTCCGCCGCCTTGTTCCGCCGCACCGCCTGCCACATGCCAATCGGCACCGCGACGACCAGCGCGAGGAGCGTGGAGATGCCGACGAGCGCGATCGTCTTGGGCAGCCGCTGCGCCAGCAGCGAGGACACGCTCTGGTCCAGGGTCCAGGAGAACCCCAGGTTGCCTTGCAGCAGGTGGCCGAGCCACAGCAGGTACTGCTGGATCACTGGCTTGTCGAAGCCGTATTCGGCGTTGAACGCCGCCAGCGTGGCCGGGTTGCGATAGCTGGCGGGCCCGAGTACGGCGACGGCGACATTCCCCGGGATGGCGCGCAACAGGATGAACGTGATGAGGGTGACGATCAAAACCACGACCGCCGCCTGCAGGATCCGCCGTACTAGGAAGCCGAGCACCGTACGCCGCCAGCTCTAAGTTGTCTCGAACGGAGGGTTGTGACTGTGCGGGGGCACCAGGACTGCTGCCAGTGCCCGGCGCCCCCGCACGAACTGCATGTCATGAGACGAAATACCAGTTTTCCGGGTTGAGGTTGAGCGTCGTGGACTGCGGGATCACCCCGCGCAGGTTATTGGTGATCTCGGTCAGCTCGTACACGCCGTTGGGCTGCCAGATGACCGGGACCTGCTTGGCCAGGTAGTCCTGCCACTGGTCGATCGGCGTCATCGAGTTGGTGGTCAGCGTCGCGCTGATCATCGTGTCGTTCTGCGAGTTGTTGTAGCCGCCGGAGTTCGCGCCGGCGCCGGACTGGAACAGCGTCTCGCCGGACGGGTAGTAGTCAGGCACGAAGATCCAGCCGCCGCCCCAGTTGCCCATGTCCCACGCGCAGCTCGTCTTCGCGACCACGCAGTTGGGCGCGGCGATCGCGGTCACCTGGTTGAACGGCTTGGGCTCCAGGTTCAGCTTGATGCCGACCTGCGTGGCGTTGGACTGCAGCTGGGTCATCTCCTGCTCGATCCAGGAGGTCCCGGTCGCGAACGGGAGATTGAACACCAGCGTCTGGCCCTGCTTAATACCAGCGCCGCACTTGGCGGGGTCGGTGCAGGTGGTGGAGCCGTTCGGCACCACGTTCCAGCCGTTGCTTGTCAGCAGCTGCTTGGCCTTGCTCGGGTCATAGGGGAACGGGTCGCCTGCCTTGCCCTGCGAGGACAGGTAGGGATTCGGCGGGTAGGTGCCGACCGGTCCGACCGTGTACTGCCCGTACCCGTGCAGCGGGCCCTGGATGACCGCCTTCTGGTTCATCAGGTACTGCAGCGCTTCACGGAAGTACAGCTGCTTGATGACCGCGGCGTTGCCGGTGGTGGACTGGAAGTTGAGCGGGAAGTAGTTGATCGACCAGGAGTACAGCGGGTCGAGGGTGTAGCCGTTGAGCGGGTTGTGCCCGACGGTCGCGTTGGACGGCTTGGTCGGCGCGTCCGTGGTCGGCAGGTAGCCCACGTCGATCTTGTTGCTGCCGCCGGCCGCGCCCGCCTGGAGCACGTTGTACTCGGCGTTCTCGGTGGTAAACGGCACCTCCTGGAACTCGGCCAGGTGTGGCTTGTTGGGCCCTGAATACGACGAGTTCGGGACGAACGTGGAGTGGCCGTCGGAGTTGAAGGCGGACAGCTTCCACGGGCCGTTCACGATGGACCAGATGGGCGAGGACGCGTAGCCGGACAGGTTCTTGGACTGGCTGTCCAGGTAGGCGTACACCGCGGCGCAGTCACTGACCGTCGTGGTGCAGTGGCTGGGCCCGGACGCGGTCCTGTCCCAGGCCGTCGGCATCGGCGTTATCTGGCTGAGCTGGTTGTTGGTGAACCATAGCGGGTTGTAGGCCTTGTTCATCGTCATCGTGACCGTGGTCGCGTTGACGGCCTTGACGCCGCTGACGTTGGTCGGGAAGCCGCCTGGAGAGAAATCGCCCCAGTCGCTAGTGCCGACCGCCTGCAGCATGTGGATCCAGAAGAGCACGTTGTTCGCGGACACGGTCTCGCCGTTGGACCACTTCCAGCCCTTGAGGTGGATCGTGACCTGGTTGCCCTTGTACTGCGGCGCCTCGGCCAGGCTGAGGCTGGTGTTCAGCGTCGGGCTCGTGCCGTTGCCGAACCAGTACAGCGGCCGGTACAGCAAGTACTGGAAGTACTCGGCGTTGACGACGCTGAAGTACGTGCTGCTGCTGAAGGGGAAGATGTAGTTCGGAATGGTTGACGGGGGCAGCGCGTAGGTGGCCGTGCCGCCCTTCTGCGGTGTTCCCCCCGTAGCTGATGCGCCGCCGCTGGGGCTGGCGGTGCCGCTGCTGCAGGCCGCCGCTGCTACCGCCAGGGCCACCGCGCCGGCGGATATCGCCAGCAGGCGGGTCTTGCTGCGCCTAGATGGGAAGGCTCCCATTGTGAGCAGCTCCTAACTCTTTGTAGTCAGCCGGGCCAGGCGTACGGGGGCGCCGCCAGACGAGCTGAGCTCCGATATGTTCCTTTTTTATCAACAAGCGGCGTGTGATCTTCACACCGGCCCCTTGTTTCGTGCTGTATGTCCTTTGCGAGCAGTCCCACGCTGGGTGCACATGCCACGCCGGGCGCCGGGCCGCACCGTTTCCCGGAGCCCGGCGCGCAACCCCCGATCTGGCAGAGCCCTCACGCGTAGGAGCGCTGCGTTGCCCAGGTAAACCCCGGATTCGACACCCCGACGCAACGTTCCCCGTAACTCGCAATATAAGCAGCTTGACGCCCGGTCATCAAGCTAGGGCTAACGGAAAGTAACGTTCCTGTAGCGCCCATGCTTTACGCGCTGCCTCTGGGTGGCGGCGTTAAACCAACAAAAAAGGACAAGAGCCGATAAGTCGGCCTGCTCAAGGGCTGTCTGCATTGGCCGGAATTTTACCTGGGTCTCGGCAAGCTCGGCGGCCGGGTCGGAGCCCGCCACGATGCCGCACCCGGCGAACAGGCGTGCCCGGTTCCCGTCCAGCTGCGCGCAGCGCAGCGCGATGCCCCATTCGCCGTTGCCTTCGGCGTCCATCCAGCCGACCGGGCCCGCGTAACGCTCCCTGTCCATGTTCTCGAGCTCCCTGATCAGCTCGACGGCCGCGTCCGTGGGGGTGCCGCCCACCGCGGCGGTGGGGTGCAGCGCCGCCGCCAGGGACAGCGCGGAGCGGTTCGCGGTGAGTTTGCCGCGCACCCGGGTGCCGAGGTGCTGGACGTTGGCGAGCTTGATCAGCTCTGGCCCTTCGGACACCTCCAGGACTTGGCACAGCGGCTCGAGAGCCTCCTTGAGGGATGCGGCGGCGTACAGGTGCTCTTCGTTCTCCTTGACGGAGCCCTGTAGTTCGTCCGCGAGCTTCGCGTCCTCGGCGGCGGTCGCGCCGCGCGGCTTGGTCCCGGCTAGCACCAGCGAGCTCACCTCTCGGCCGTTCCGGCGGATCAGCAGTTCCGGGGTAGCGCCGACGAGCCCGGCGCAGGCGAACGTGAAGCAGTCCGGGTATCTGGCGGCCAGCCTTCGCAGCAGCACCCGCGGGTCGATCGGTGCGTCGGCGGACGCGAACAGATCACGTGCCAGGACCACCTTGCGCAGGTCGCCTCGGGTGATCCGGCCCACCGCGGCGGTGACGGCCTGCTCCCATTCGGGCGCAGACAACGACCCGTCATGCCATTTGATGTCTTTCGGCACTTCCGGCGTCCGGTGCCGCGCGGCACGCCACGGAGCTTCTCCTTGGGGTGCGATCGTGGTCAGCCATGCGGTGCCGTTGCCGTCCCTGCCGAATACCGCGCGGGGCACGACGAGGACGGATCCCTCCGAGCAGTCATCGAATGTGAAGCTGCCGAACGCGATCAGGCCGGATCCGCGGCGGCGCGCCTCATCGCTGACCTGCGCGCTGTCGAATACCTCGCGTAGCCACTTCTCGCCGGCGGTGAACCTGTCGTGACCGGCGGGCAACGTGACCCGGGCCGCCTCACCCCACCCGACCAGGCCCGCGCCATGGCGTATCCAGGCGAGCGCGGCGGGCACCGGAAGCCGGCTGACCAGGTCGCCCGGATCGGGGACCAGCGCGCTCCGCACCGTCAGGTGCTCGCCGACATAGTCCCCGCCCGGCTGTCCGTCGGTGTCAGGGTAGTTCCCGTACGGCTCTGCCATGACAGGCAATTCTAATGGTCAGGCAAGGAAGGGCGGCCGCACGGGCACCCTATTATCGCTTTCCGTCACTTAGTCATCAGGCGCGAGCATGCGGGCCATCGCCGGCAGCACGCCAGGAGCGACGCGGCAGTACACCCAGGTACCGCGGCGCTCAGAGATAATAAGGCCTGCCTCTCTTAGCTTCTTCAAGTGGTGGCTGACCGTGGGCTGGGACACACCCACGTTCTGAATGTCACAAACGGAAGCTTCACCGCTGTGGTGCGCGGCGACCCGGGAGAACAGCCGAAGCCGGACCGGGTCGGCCAGCGCCTTGAACATGCCGGCCATGCGCTCGGCCTCTGCGGCCGTAAGCTCTGCCGCGCCAAGCGGCGGGCAAGGGAAGTCAATCGTGGCTACTCCGATGACTTCCGTCGGATTCGTCATAGGGCAATACTCATGGGCAACAGCGGCCTCTTGCCACCGAAGCGCCGATAACGTGACATCACGTATATCTAACCTTCCTTGTCCGGGCGGGCATCCATTCGGCTGAGCATTTCTTGGCGCCGCCTTGTACGTGCGGATTCCGCTTCCGTGCCTGCTCCCGGGCACGGGATCCGCTTTCCGATGCGATCCCACGGTCCGCTTCCGCTTGTTCGACTGCCACGTAGAACGTGACGATGCCATAAGTAGCAAGTTTCGCTATCCAGCGGAATTGCTACCCGGTGGTAGCCAAAATGGTCACCAAAAGGTAACGTGCTAAAAACGCGCTAGTCAGCCCCCGTTGTCCCACGCGCCACTAGCGTCCAAAGAACACCGCAGCGCGGCCCCGGGCCATTGCCCGCAACCCGCTCCCACGCAATGGCCGGAGCACCGCCTCAAGCCCCGGCCGCTTGCTCGCAATCTCGCGTGTATCAGCCACCCGATCACCCCCAGAGCGCAGCAGCGTCCTCGCCAATTCCCCGGTCTACCAATGATCACGAAAACATGTTTTATCTCGTAAATAAATCACGCTATACGGCCCAATTACTTTCGTGATCATGACGAGGCCAGCAGTAAGGCTGGTCCGGTGGGGCTTCAGTGACCTGCGAGGCGCTGCACGGCCTACCTCACATGAGGGTGAGCTGCTCGTGCCCGGGTGTCTCCGCGAGGTTGGGTCCTGATGGTGGAATTTGGCGGGCCGGGGCACCCGCCGGTTGCCCTCCGGTAGGAGAGTCGCCATCGGGGGAGCGTTCCGCGGTGGAAGAAGCCGTCGCGTCGCGAATCGCCCTGGCCTGGCGCGGGGTACTACGGCCTACGCCGTATTTCTCGGCGAGTTCTCGGACCTGGCCGGCGATCCGGGCCTGGTAATCCTTCGGCGCGTAGGCGCCGCGCCGGTACAGCTCCGCATAACGGTCGGTGAGTTCTGGGTGCGCGGTCCGCAGCCAGCCGAGGAACCACTCGCGGGTGCCTGGCCGAAGGTGGAGCACGATCGGTGTGACATGCGGCGCCCCCGCCTCCGCGATCTGCCGCACAGCCGCGTCGAGCTGCGCGGGGGAGTCCGAGAGAAACGGCACCACCGGTCCCATCAGCACCCCGCAACGCAGGCCGGCGTCGTTGAGCGTGGCGCACGCCTCAAGCCGCCGCTCCGGTGCCGGCGTGCCAGGCTCTATGGCGCGCCAGAGCGATTTATCGACAAAGGCGGCCGAGACGTTGAGCCCGACCTCGGTCACCTCCGCCGCCTCGAGCAGCAGGTCTAGGTCGCGCAGGATCAGCGTGCCCTTGGTCAGGATCGAGAACGGGTTGGCCGCGTCCCGCAGCGCGGCGATGATCCCGCGCATGAGCTGGTAGCGTCCCTCTGCCCGCTGGTAGCAGTCGACGTTGGTGCCCATCGCGATGTGCTCGCCCTGCCAGCTTGCCGAGGCGAGCTTCTTGCGCAGCAGTTCCGGCGCGTTGACTTTGACGATCACCTTCGAGTCGAAGTCCGCCCCCGCGTCCAAGTCCAGGTACGTGTGCGTGTTCCGCGCGAAGCAATATGTACATGCATGCTGGCATCCCCGGTAGGGGTTGATCGTCCAGCGGAACGGCATCCGGGAGGCCTCGGGGACGTGGCTGACGATCGACTTGGCTTGCACCTCGTAGAAGGTCATGCCGCGGAAGCCGGGGGTGTCGAAGGTGCGGACGACGGCGCCGCGCTCGAACATGGGCACCTGGCCAGCGCCGTCCGGCGAGGTAGTCTCGCCATCTGAGTCGAGTCTCAGGTTGTCCCACCGCATGCTCGCTAGCCTAGAACGACTATTCGATGATGGCAAACACCTGTTCGGTTGCGAGGGTGCCGCTGAGGTCCTGGCTACCCGATGGTGTAGGTTTAGACACGTTAGGTAGTCGTGGCTGGCGTGTTCCAAAAAGAGCTGGGCACAAAGTCAGAACGATTGGATAAACCACCCCTCGTGGGGGATAGTAAGAGAGTTCCCACCGGCGCGGAACTCGGAGGTATGGCGCTATGTCGCTGTCTATGGACGAGCAGCGCATGCTCGCCGAGATCGAGCGACGGCTTTCGGCTGAAGATCCGAGGCTCGCCGCGAAGCTGTCCGCCTTCAGGCGGCCAGGGCCCGCGGGCCGGCTCCGGTCCCCGCGTGGCAGGATCATCGGTTCGCTGCTAACGGTGGCCCTTGTGGCGGTCATCTCGATGACGGTCTACGCCATGGTTCCCTTCCGCGCCCACGGCATTAGATCGACGACCCCGCGGGCGTCGAGCAACAGCGCGTCTGCGCATACCGGGCCCGCCACCAGTTCCGCCCCGAACGTGAGCGCGCAGCCAAATGCCGGCAACAGCGTCACTACCGTGCCTAAGATGTCCGCGCAGCAGGCGCCGGTTATGAGCGTCTCCAGCCATCCGAGGACGATTGGCGCTAAGGGCACCAACGGCACCAAGATGGCGGTCGCCGCGACGTCTACCGCTAGATAGCCGCCCCGGCACCACTCGGGGGTGGCGAGCCGCCGGTGGCTTACGAGTCGCGCCAGAGTTGGACGAGGTAGCGTTCCACGCCCTCGAGCTTGCGCTTCTCGCGCTGGAACTCGTCGCTCAGCGGGTCCTTGTGCCGATTGAACAGGTCCTCGTACATCTGCACCACGGTCTCGCGGTAGCGCGCGTACACCCGCACCTCGTAGTTGCCTACCCCGCCGGACAGGCGCAGCCGCGAGACGGCGGTCCCGGCTGACCCCATATCGACGGACAGCTGGCCGCGCAGGTACAGCCGCGCCTTGGCCTCCTCGTCCCACGAGTCGGGCAACATTGGCTGGCCGTCCCACTCCTCGAGCACCAGCCGAACGTCGAAGTCCTGCTGAAGGCTGCCTATGCACAGCTGCTCGCGGCTGGCCGACACGAGGGCTCCAACTGGCGGCAGCGGTCCGCCGAGGGAGTCCGGGTGCACATCTGGGTCGTGAATTCGGAACATGCGGCGATCTGGGAACACGGGCATGACCAGTTGCAGAAGCCTGCGGCTCACGTATCCCCCCTCGGGCACGCTGCCACCTCACTAATCACACATGTAACACGCTTGTCGCCGGCCAGCCCGGCATCACAAATAAAAATGTAGACCGAGACACCGGGGCGCGCAGCAGGAACGCGTGCGGATAATTGATTTGCTCACTGTCCGTTTACCTATTGACTACAGCGCGCAGCAATGTACCGTCATATTCGGATATATCACTCGCCAAACCCCGAGGCGGTACCAGATGCTTCCGATACCGGCTGCCATCTTTCAGCTACGGAACGTGCCTGAAGGATCACCATCTGCAGCCAGAACTCTGATAACAGCAAGAGGCACGGGTGTGCCAGGGGCTGGGCTGGCCACGGGGGTGCCCGCGACCGCCGCCGTGGGCGGCAGCCAGCGCGCCGTCGTGCTCGCGGTCTGCTGCAGCGCGCTGTTCATGGTGGGCCTGGACAACACGATCGTGAACGTCGGGCTGCCCGCCATCGGCAAGTCGCTGCACACCGCCGTGTCGGGCCTGCAATGGACGGTGGCCGGCTACACCATCGTGCTGGCCAGCCTGCTGATGTTCTCAGGGGCCGCCGCGGACCGGATCGGCCGGCGCACGATATTCCAGGTTGGCCTGTCATTGTTCACGCTCGGCTCCTGGCTGTGCAGCCTCGCGCCGAACCTCAGCTGGCTCATCGCGTTCCGCCTGGTGCAGGGAATCGGCGGGTCGATGCTGAACCCGGCGGCACTCGGCATCATCACGAACACGTTCACCAGGCCGGCCGAACGGGCCAAGGCGATCGGGATGTGGGACGGAGTGTTCGGTCTGTCGATGGCGCTTGGCCCAGTGGCCGGCGGCATCCTCATCACCAGCGTCGGCTGGCGGGGGATCTTCTGGGCGAACATCCCCGTGGGCCTGGCCGCGATCGCGCTGACCGCGCTTTTCGTGCCGGAGTCGCGCGCCGAGCGCGGCCGCCGCGCCGACCCAGTGGGCCAGCTGCTGGTGATCGTGATGCTCGGCGCGCTCGCCTACGCGATCATCCAGGGGCCCGGCTACGGCTGGTTCTCGCCCGACATCGCCGGCTTCTTCCTGCTATCCCTGGTCGCGCTCGGGATGCTGGCCGGCTACGAGCGGCGCCGCACTGAGCCACTGATCGACTTCCGGCTCTTCCGCAGCATCCCGTTCTCCGCCGCTAACCTGACCGCGGTGTTCGCGATCGCGGCCACGGCCGGGTTCTTGTTCCTGACCACCCTGTACCTGCAGGACGTGCGCGGCTTCTCGCCGGTGCAGACCGGCCTGACGATCTTGCCGATGCCGGTCACGATGGCGCTGTGCGCCCCGCTGTCCGGCCGGCTGCTCGCCAGCCGCGGCCCGCGCGTTCCGCTCGTGCTCGCGGGCGCCGCGCTCACCCTGTCGAGTGCCGCGCTGTCCCAGCTGTCGGTGACGTCGGGCCCGGCGTTCCTGATCGTCACATACGGCCTGTTCGGCGTCGGCGTCGGGATGGTGAGCTCGGCGATCACGAACGGCTTCATGTCCGGCCTGCCCAAGTCCCAGGCGGGCGTCGCCTCAGGGATGAACTCGGCGAGCCGTCAGCTCGGCACCTCGCTCGGCGTAGCCATCGTCGGTTCAGTGCTCGCCGCGTCGCTGCGCGGCACCATGCACGCCGGCTTCCTTGGCGCCGCGCACGCCGGCTGGTGGATCATGGCGGGCTGCGGCTACGCGGTGCTGCTGCTCGGGCTCATCTCGACCACAAGCTGGGCAAAGGCCACCATCGCGCAGGCCGCGGCGGGCTCTTAAGCATGACGTCCTTACCGTGATAACAGCAAGAGGCGGCTGCACAGCCGCAGCCGCCCGTTCGGGATGAAGAAGGTCAGCCGCCGCACCCGCAGGAGCCGCCGCAGCAGCCCCCGCCGCCCCCGCCGCCTCCAGCCTGAGTACGGCCGCTCAGGCCCCCGACGGCCACCGTTGACAGCAGCTTGACGGTGTCATCGTGCCCCTGCGGGCAGGTGCACGGCGCCGACGACTCGCTCATCGGCCGGTTCAGCTCGAACGTGTCACCGCAGGCGCGGCAGCGGTACTCATAACGTGGCACGAGATGGATTTTACCTGGCTGCGGCTTCTTTTGAAGCATCCAGAACGGGCGCGGCCGGCTCTTCGGCGAAAATGAACTTCTTGCCGCGGAACCACGACACCGCCGCCCCGGCCAGCGACATGACGGCGGCTGCCGTGAACACGATCATCAGCCCGTTGTGGAACGGGCCCGAGATGAGGTTCGGGAAGAACTGCCTGCCGGTGAGCACCGCGACGTTGTGCGCGGGCAGGGTATGCAGTAGGCCGCTTGGCGCGAGCAGGTTCTGCACCGGGTTGTAGCCGAGCATCGCAGCGAAGACCGTCGAGACCGGCGGCAGGTGCGCGATGGTGGTGGCCTGCGCCAGCGGCACGCCCTGGGCGGTCAGCCCGCTGGTCAGCGTGCGCGGCAGCGTGTTGGCCAGACCCGCGATCAGCAGCGAGAAGAAGATGCCGATCGACAGCGACATGCCCGAGTTCTGGAAGGTCGACCGCATGCCGGACGCGGCGCCGCGGTCGTGCGCGGGGACGCTGGACATGATGGCGGCGGTGTTCGGCGAGGCGAACAGGCCGGACCCTATGCCGTTGCCGAA
>Ga0126371_10005332_pt1 | contig 11421 bp, 10 predicted proteins | sample PanSoiMetaPlot_4_FD_110145 | JGI IMG/M metagenome (GOLD analysis project Ga0126371, IMG submission 110145) | Tropical forest soil microbial communities from Panama - MetaG Plot_4 | ecosystem: Environmental > Terrestrial > Soil > Tropical forest > Bulk soil | place: Panama | collected 2016-02-17
ATGTCTGCGGGCCGGGAGATGTTGGCGAGCGCCACAACCGCTCGCTGAGTCTCGGGAAACAGCGCGAAGAATGCGGAGTACCCGCCAGTAGCACCGTTGTGCCAGGTCATTGATCCGCTCCCGAGCGGGAGCGGATCAATGATCCAGAACATTCCGCTGCGCCGCGCGGGACTGCTGGTCTTGATGCCGGGAATCGCGTCCATGGACGCGATTCCCGGTGCGGCCTTGGTCAGCAGGGCGACGGCGAGAGTGGCCAGGTCCTCGATGGTGGCGATAACACCGCCCGCCGGAGCGTAACCACCCATGACCCACGGCATCCGGGGCAGGCCACCGCCCGACCAGCCAGGCGCGGCCTTCTGGCGCCGGGTCGCCACGGCAGCGCCGGGCATGCCGAGCGGCGTGAAGATTCTCGTCCGCAGCAAGCTAGCGAAGTCGGTACCTCCGCGCTCGGCGAGCATCTGGCCAAGCAGCGCCGCGCCGAGATTGGAATAGACGGGCTGTCCCTGGTTCCGAAGATCTTGCCTGCCCGCCACGGCTATCACCTCGGACGCTGAGGCGCCCCGGTAAGGATCGAGGCCGAGCAGCGCGAACTGGTAGGCGCGTACCGCGGTGTGCGGGCCTCTCGCGAGCCTCGGCAATCCCGATGTGTGGGTGCACAGGTCCCGCACGCTCACCGTCGCTATGGGCGAATCGGCCAGGCTCGGAAGCGATTCACCGACCGTGCTGTCCATGGTCAGCTCCGCGCGCTCGACGGAGCAAGCAAGCAGCATGCCGGTCAACGCCTTGGTCACCGATCCCAACTCGAACCGGGTCTCGGCGTCCGCGTTAACGAAGGCCAGCCGGACCGGAACAGCCGCACGTAGGTCGACTGACGCAGCGGCTACCCGCCGCCAGCGGCGCCCCGCCAGCCGGGCCAGTTCGGGCGCTAGGTCCCGATCCCCGGTGGCGAGCGGACTCCTCCCGCCCACTCTCACCTGGCCATGATGACGCAATCAACTAGCACCCGGAATTAAGCTGCTCAAGCTGACCCAATCAGCCCCGGCTGTCTTTCAGGATAGGAGGCGCGGTCGTGAGCGAGTTGACCCATGAGGAGGCGCTGCGCCTGGCCGATGCGCTGATGGGACAGGAGCTGAAGGAGACGGATGCTCGCTGCTCGATGCTGGCGAAGTTCATCGACGACTGCGACCGTGCGAGATCAAGAACCTCAGCCTGGAGCGACGCACTCCGCGAGCTTCGTGCGCTACACGGCTACCGCAGCGGGCTCATCCGCAGGCGCGGCCTGATTCAGGAAGCACTCGAGTGCCCCGTGGGCGAGAGCCCAGCGAAGGTGGCACTGTCACCGCCGCCGCCGATCCCAACCGCACGTCGGACTCAGCAACAGGTTCAGGTGCAAGCGCGACGGCGGCGGTCATGAGCTAGCTAGCGTCGGCACGGAGCAGGTCGTCGGCGGCGGGCAGTCGCAGGCGGGAGGTGTCAACCAGCAGCGGAGCCGCTGGTTCGGGGCCGAGAGCGCCGGGCACCCGGTCATGGCCGGGTTCGAGCGCGTGGAGCAGCGCTTTCACGAAGGCGTCTGGCCGGTCAGCTTGAAGGTAATGGTTGGCGTCCGGAATGAAGTACAGATTATTGGTGCCGGGCGCGCGCATCAGGTATTCGTGCCACACGTAACTGGCCACTCGCGGCGGCGAGACCGTGTCGCGCAGGCCCCAGATCATGGTCACAGGAAACGGGGCCTCGGCGAGCGCCGTCAGCCACCGCTGCTCGTCCTTCGATCGCTCTACCAGGTACTGGATGGTCTCGTGCAGGACGCTCACGCCATCGTTGTGGGCGAACGCGGCCGTCATGGCCTCGACCTCGGGGTCGCCGGCCTTCCGCGGCGGCGTGAAGGTCATGGCTCCCATGCCTTCGGCCAGGGCCCTGGGGGTCAGAGCGGCCGCGACGTGCGGCCATGACTGCGGGTCGAGCATGAGCCGTTGCGCCTGCGTCAGGTTCGACAGCGGCAGGAAGATATTGCCGTTAGACAAGATCAGGTGCTCAATCCCCGTCGCCGAGCGGCCTTGCGCGCAGTGCGCCGCCTGCAGGAGCGCCACGCTGTCTCCGCGGTCGTGCGCGACTATGACGGCGGTGTCGGCGCCGATCACCTCGGCAAGGTAGAACTCGATGAGTTCGGCGTCCCTGGCCAGGCTGTAACCCCACCCTGGCGGCTTGTCTGAGAATCCGTAGCCGGGGAAGTCGAGCGCGCAGACGCGGAAACTCGCGCTCAGCCTGGCGGCGACGTCACACCAGTCGATGCTGCTGGTAGGCCATCCGTGGATCAGAAGAACGACCGGGGCACCCGCATCGCCGATCTCGACGTGGAACACCTCAACAGAACTGGCAATCCCCGTCGCTGGCCGCCATGAGAAATAGCCGCCACGACCTCGCCAGTCATCGGCTCGCGGCATCTTCACATCATCGCTCATCGGGTGGCCGGGCCACGCCCGGCGCGTCAGGCACGCACCGGTGCAAGCCAGACGGAGTTCAGGGCCTCGGCCATCTGTGCCCGGACGGGGGCTCCGGAGATGACCGCGTCGACCATGGTCAGGGAGGTGTGGATGTGGCCGCGGGCCCGGACCTGCCGGACTGGGACGCCTGCCGCGGCCAGGGCCTCGGCATAGGCGTCGCCCTCGTCGCGTAGCGGGTCGAATTCGGCGGTCACTACCACGGCCGGTGGCAGGCCGGCCAGCGTTCCCCGAAGCGGCGAGGCCGTCGGGTGTGCCCGGTCTGCCTCGTCCGCGTAATGCTCCCAGAACCACCGCATGAGGTCGGCGGTCAGGACGAAACCTTCGCCGTTCTCGGCATAGGACGAGCGGCGCAGGTCGCTATCGGTGACCGCGGTGAGCAGCAGCTGGCCGGAGATGGCCGGGCCGCCGGCGTCGCGTGCGAGCTGGCACGTGACCGCCGCGAGGTTACCGCCAGCGCTCCACCCGGCGACGGCCAGCTGCCCGGGGATGCCCCCAAGACTGGCGGCGTTGGCCGCAATCCACCGGACCGCGGCGAACGCGTCGTCGACCGCCGCGGGAAAGCGGTCTTCCGGCGCGTGCCGGTAGTTCACCGAGACGACGACCGCCCCGGTACGGACGCAGAGATCTCGGCAGAACGCTCCATCCGATTGATGGCTGCCCAGCACCCAGCCGCCGCCGTGGAAGTAGGCAATCAGCGGGTGCGGGCCTGTCGATGGCGGCCGGTAGAGCCGGTAAGAGAGGTCGCCGGCCGGGCCGGGTAGCACGGCATCGGTGATCTCGCCAACCGCTGGGCCAGGGGGCATGCTGGCGGCGGTAGCCTCGGCCAAGGCCCTGGCATCGGCAACGTTCATCGTTTCCATGGGGGGCAGCCCGAGCGAAGCCATCATGTCAAGCACGATTGCCACGTCCGGCTGGATCCGGCGGACGACCCCGTCATTGCACCGTGCCCCGGCCGGCCCGTCGAGCCTGAATCCGATCAGACCGTTCTCGGCCACTTCCTGGCAGGCCCGGCGGTAGCCGTCGACGCCGCCGATGTAGGGCAGGAACACCCTCGGCTTGCCCGGCACGTTGGCTCCCATGTACCAGGAGTTCGCCCGCGGGTACAGCGTGATGTCGGCGCAGTCCTGGTTGTGCTGCACCCAGCCGGCCTCGGCTAGCGGCGTGGGCTCGATCCGGTCCAGATCCTCGGCCCGCAGGCGCCGCAGGCAGTCGGCGACCCAGTCGACGTGCTGCTCGATCGACACGACCATGTTCGACAGCACCGAGGGGCTCTGCGGGCCGGTGATCATGAACAGGTTCGGGAACCCGGTCGTCATCAGGCCGAGGTAGGTAGCCGGGCCGTCTGCCCATTTTTCCTTGAGTGTCAGGCCATTCGCTCCGGTGATGTCCACTGACACGAGAGGGCCCGTCATCGCGTCAAACCCGGTGGCGAACACGATGGCGTCGAACGCCATCGATTCGGCGGCCGTGTCGATGCCAGTCTCGGTGATAGCCACGATCGGCGTCCGGCGTAGGTCAACCAGCCGGACATGGGGGAGGTTGAAGGTCTCGAAGTAGCCGCTGTCCAGGCACGGGCGCTTGGTGCCGAACGGATGGTCCTTCGGGCAGAGCGCGTCGGCTGTCTCTGGGTCGCTGACGTTCGCGCGTATCTTCTCCCTGATCATCTCGGCCACGAACTCGTTGGAGACCGGGTTGAGGCCCTGGTCGTTGAACACTCCGAGGATCGCGTACAGCTCGCCGACCTGCCAGGCGTCCTCGAAACGCTGGCGGCGGACATCGGCGGGCGCGGTCACTCCGCTGACGTCTGTCGGCTCGACCGGTATCCCGCCCCGTGACCAGCGGGCGGCCTCGCGATAGCCGCCGCGATCCTCAGCAAGCTGGGCCAGGCGGTCCGGCGGCGGGGCGCCGTTGCGCGCCGGCACAGAGAAATTGGGCGTCCGCTGAAACACGGTCAGCTCAGCTGCCTCGCGCGCGATGAGAGGGATGCACTGGATCCCGGAGGAGCCGGTCCCCACCACCGCCACCTTCTTCCCGCTGAAGTCCACCCGGTCATGTGGCCACATGCCGGTGAGATAGACCTCGCCCCGGTAGCGGCCGGCACCTTCGATGTCGGGCGTTTTCGGATGGGACAGGCAACCGCTGGCCATGACGTAATACCGGCAGCGCATCTCGTCGTCGTGGCTGGTGCGCAGCTGCCACTTCCGGCCGACCTCGTCCCAGACCGCCGCGGTGATCCGGGTGCCGAACCTGATGTCCGGCCGCAGGTCGTAGCGGTCGGCGACGTGGCTTAGGTAGGCGAGAATCTCCGGCTGGGTGGCGTACTTCTCCGACCAGGTCCAGTCCTGCTCCAGCTGGGGATCGAAACTGTAGGCGTAGTCGGTCGTGGGAATATCACAGCGGGCGCCGGGATAGCGATTCCAGTACCAGGTGCCCCCGACATCGTCGGCCTCGTCGAACGCGACCACGGAGAACCCAAGCTCCCGCAGCCTGTAGATCAGGTACAGGCCAGAGAACCCGGCTCCGACCACCGCGACGTCGACCTCAGCGGGCACCGATTGAGACTCGCTCCCTGACCTTGCCATCTGATGTCCTCCCGCCGCGCTCGGACCGAAACGCTAGGGTTTAACCCTGTTTCACTATCAACCTGCCTGCCATGAGACGTCCAGAGGAATCGTGCATAGACCCTCCCGAACTGCTCCGCTCATGGCGCGGGTTGTTACGCCGTGGTGACATTTCGAAGACGAGCACGGGAAACGGGCCCGGCACCCTGGGTGGCATGACGAAAACAACTCCGAATTCAGTCCCACAGTGGCTGCGCGCCACAGTGGCCGCAGCGGCAATGCTCGCGGTTTTGGCCGCTGGCTCCGCCTCCGCGACCGCCGCGCCGGGGAGCCATTCGGCGGCGATCACCACCAAAGTCCTGCTGGCCGAGGTTCACCGCGCCTACCTGCGTGTGCCGGCTCTCGAAGTGTCGGTGATCCCCGGCCGGTCTTCGATCCGGACGCCCCGCAAGTTCGTGCTCATCCTGCGGTCCGGCGTCGTCGTGGCCGAGGAATTCACCCGGTCAGGCCGCAGCGGGACGACGCTGGTCGCACGGCGCGGTCACGCCACATATGCCCGCGCGGCGGGAGCTAGGTGCTGGCGCCGCCTGCCTTCTTCGGACCCGCGGACGCTGGCCGACGTCGGCGTTCCTTTCCCGTACACCCGCGAGCGCATCAAGGCACTGCAGCCGCGCAGGACGCGATCAGGGTGGAAAGTGCTCACCGACAACCGCGCCGAGTTCTGGTTCATGGCCGTGCAGCCGCGGCCTCCGGCTGAGACGAGCAAGGGGTACCGCAACCGGTTCATCACCTACACGATCGGCATCAGGTCACACCGGCTCACGTCCTACTACGTCCAGCAGCCGACCAAACGACCGGAGCGGACCTGGAGGTACGCGACCTTGCGGGTCACCGCCCTCACCGCCGCACCGCACCTGCCAACCCCCGCTCCCGCCTGCTAGCTAGGCCCAGCCAGCTAGCTGTCGACGGCAAGCGCGAGGTCCTGGTCCTGTGCGACGTGCCAGGTGGTGATCACCTACTCGCGGCTGACCGGCCTGATCTACGTCGGCGTCAGCATGGGGAAACGTACTCACATCAGCGAGTTCGCAACCATGGCAAAGGGCGACGGGACGATCTACGTCATGGCGCACTCCTCGTCCACCGGATCCGGCTCGGCGCGAGTTTTCGCGTTCAGCAGACACGCTCGCGGCGACGCCGCGCCGCTGCGCACCTTCGCCGACCGCCGCTCTCACTTCGCCAATGCCCAGGGCATCGCCGTCAACGGATGCCTGCGGTTATTCCAGCGGCTGGCGGGAGACAGCGGGCGGCTGACGGCCGCCGACGAGCCACGCGGCCACGGCTCCGATCAGCGGCATGCCGATGACCAGCAGACCGATGTCGCTCCACGGCACGTTGCTGAAGGTCGTCGTGAGGTCAGCGTGTGACCACGCGAGCACGGCGAGGCACGCGGCGACCGCGCCAAGGGTAGCGCCGAGGAAGGCGATCACCACCGTGGTGACGCCGGCCAGCGTCCGCCTGGTCAAGCTGCCAGCGCCAGAAGCGGTGAGCGTGCGCAGGTCACCACCGGTCTCGCTGCGGATCAGGCCGACGGTCATCGCCAGCACGCCAAGCGCAAGGAGCAGGCCGCCGATCGTCGCACCGTTGCTGATCTCACCGAGGCTGAGCTGGCCGGTCTTCGTCTCGATCGTGGTGCCGATCGCGAGCGCGGCCTGGCGGGCCGCGTTGATCTGAACCGGGGTGAGGGCGGAAGGCGCCTGGATGAGCCAGCCGACCGGGGAGACCTTCTCGTGCAACGCCTTGATGGCGTTCTCGGTGATGACCGTGTTCGGCACTGCGGTGCCGACGGGCAGCTTGGTCATCTCTTGGATGACCGGGTTGAGTACGCACATGCCGGCCGGGCAGCCGGGCGGTGACTTGACGAGGAAGTCGCCGTTGACCAGCGCGAGGCCGCTCGTGGCCGGCAATAGGCCGCGCATGGTGAGGACATCAGCGGCCGGGTTGACCTCACTGTGACTGATTCCGAAAGCCTTGAGCAACGCCGGGGTGGCCGCGTAGATCGAGCCAGACCCCTGGCCGTGCAGGTTGATGAGCGTCCCGAACTGGTTCTGGCCGGGCGAGGGCACATTGACGCTGACCGGCACTTCGAGTTCGACCGGTGCGGGCGCATGCAGCTGGGCGGCGATGACGTTCGCCTGTTTCCGCGTTGCGGCCAGCTTCGCGGCGGGGACGGGCTGCCCCGGCTGGTACTGGTTCGCGTTCGGGTCGGTGTCGTAGAGAATGAGCTGGTTGGACGCCATGTTCGGCCCGTTGTAGTCGAGGGCGTCGTGGTATCGGACGCTGGCGAGAACGATCGCGACCGTGGCGATGAAGACCGCGAACGAGACCGCCGCGAGCGCGGCGCCTGACCTTGACCGGTACCGTGCCAGGTCACGCATGGCCAGCCGTGAGGCCAGCGGGGCGCGCCAGGCCAGCCGGGCGAGCTTGTCCACGATGAACGGAGCGAGCAGAGCGCAGGCGATCTCGCAGCTGAGCAGGCCGGCGATGACAAGGTACCCGGCGGACCGGCCACCGCCCCAGCCACCGGATGCGAACAGTACGAACAGGCCAGCGACAAGGAAGATCAGGCCGGGCCGCAGCGAACGGCTGACCAGCTGGGGCGGTTCGACTCTGCCGGAGATCGCCGCGACGACCGGGACCTTGCTGACCGTCCGGCCCGGCCAGACGGCGGCGACGACAGAGGTGGCCACGGCCAGGAGCAGGCCGATGACCACGGCCGCCCAGGGGAGGTCGAAGGGGTCGATGCGGTGCGCGGTGGCAGTCTCCAGGTGCGGGTAGTACCACAGCCAGCCGCCGAGCGCGGCTGCGGCGCCGATGATCGCGCCGGTCACGCCGCCGATCAGGCCGTCGGCGATCAGCACGAACCTGACGTCGGCCTCGGTCGCGCCGAGCGAGGCGAGCATGCCGAGGGCGCGCTGCCTGCGCTGGGCCATGACGGTGAACGCGGCCGTGGCGACGAGGCCGATGAAGACCAGGCCGATTACCGAGACGATCAGCACGATGGTCGCCGCGGAGAGGAGCGTATTGGCCGGGATCGGAGCGCTGACGACTGCGTCCTTCGGAATGACGTCGCCAGCCGCCGCCGCGGCGGCGGAGTCCAGGGACTCGCCTATGAAAATCCGCACCTGCCCGGAGCTCGTGAGCTGGCCGGGGCTGGTGAGCTGGCCGGGGGCGAGGAGCGCGAACTCGTCGAGCAGGTTGGACGGGTCCTCGACGATCCCGGTGACGGTGAACGCGCGGCCGGCCTGGGGCCCGGTGCCCGCAGGGACATGCCAGGTCGAGCCGATCCTCAGGCTGTAGAGCTGCGCGAGACCGGCCGTGACTGCCACCTGCTCCGTGCCAGTCGGGTAGTGCCCGGAGTCAAGCGCGAGCAGCACCCGGGTATACGGAGCCGACGGGTCCTGGGTGCGCAGGTCGGCGCCGCCGGCCTGGCCGGTCGTGATCGGCTCGTCGTAGACGACGCTCGCGGTGCCGTAGGCCTTCTCCATCCTGGCGATGACGCCGCTGAGATTCCTGCTGGTGCCTGGCAGCTGTACGAGGGTCTGCGCGGTGCCGAAGTTGGCAGCATTGGGCTTGCCGCCCGTCGCGGAGGCGACAGCGATGCCGAGCAGCGTCGTGCCGGAGGCCACCGCGACCAGCAGCACGATCAGGACCCGCTGCCGCCACTCGCGCAGCGCGAGGCGCATCGCCCAGCGGGATAGCGAACGGCGGGCCATCGCGACGCGGCGCGGGTCTTCCGGCTCGCGGATCGGGCGGTCGTCCCGCTCGTACATGGTCATGCTCATGACGACTGCTCCAGCAGTGTCTCAGGGCCGGCGGGAGCCGCGGTCTGGTCGACGACGCGGCCGTCGCGCAGGAACACGATCCGATCCGCCCAGGACGCGAGCTGCAGGTCGTGGGTGACGACAACGGCGGCGGTACCGCGCTTGCAGTAGCTGTGAATGAGCTGCATCACCGCCTCGCCGTTCACCGAGTCGAGCGCTCCGGATGGCTCGTCGGCCAGGAGTAGCGTCCGCTCCCCGACGACCGCGCGGGCGATCGCCACGCGCTGCCGCTCGCCGCCGGATAGCTGGTCGGGAAAGCGACGGGCCTGGCTGCTAAGGCCAAGCTCCTCCAGTGCCTTGATCGCGGCGAGGTGCGCCTTGTGCATCGAGGTGCCGTCGAGTTCCAGAGGCATCGACACGTTCTCCGCTGCGGTGAGGCCTGGCAGCAGGTTGAAGTCCTGGAAGACGTAGCCGATCGTGCGGCGGCGCAGCCTGGACTTCGCGCCGCCGGACATCCGCAGCGTGTCCTTGCCATCGATGAGCACGGCGCCTGACGTCGGCTCCTCCAGGGTGCCCGCGATCGTGAGCAGGGAGGACTTTCCTGACCCTGACGGTCCCATGACGGCGACCATCTCGCCGGCCGCGACGGTGAGGGATACATCGCGAAGCGCCTGCACTTCGGCGGCACCCCGACCGTAGACCTTGGATATAGATCGCAGTTCGAGTGCGTTCATCGCCGTGCTCCCATAGCGGGCCGGGTAGGCAGCCTGGCACCCGCTGGCGCGGGGAAGGCCTGGGCGGGGTTCCAGCCATCGGCCAAGGCGCGGCGCAGCCGGACCTCGGCGGCATCCAGCCAGCGGACAACGGACTCGAGCCGGAACATCTCGGAGTCAACAATCAGCGCGAACGCCAAATCCCTGCCGTTGTCGTCGTCCTTCAGCCTGGTCCACTCCTGCATGAGCTGGACCAGGTAGCGACGGTGCGCCTGGATGACCTCGGACACGTCAGTGCCCGGCACCCGCACCGCGATCAGCACTTTCATCACCAGGTCGTCACGCGGCGGCGTGGACAGGTCCGGCGGGACGAGCAGCCACCGGTTAAGCTCGGCGGACCCCGCATCGGTGATCCGGTAGGCCTTTTGCGGCCCAGGGACCAGGTCCCCAGCGCCGCCGAGCGCGGCCACCAGGCCGTCACGCTCAAGCCTCTGCAGCGTCGTATAGACCTGGCCGCCGTTCAGCGGCCAAACTTGGCCGGTGTTTGCTTCGAACTCCTCACGAAGCTGGAGCCCGTACTTCGAACCCTCGCTGAGCAGGGCCAACAGTGCGTGCCGCACGCTCACGGACACCTCCGAGCGCAGTTTAGAATCCCGTATTACCACGAGTAGTATCCCCAGTATCACGATCGAGCCGCTACACCTGGCGGCTCAGATCAGGGAAATATCAGGGACAACCCTGACTGGCGTCCCGCTCGTCAACCGGGGGCCGGCGAAGAAGCAGTTCTGCCGGGTCGGCGGGAAGATCGGCCAGCCCCAGAAACTCCGGCAGCACGATGCACCGGACGGATGCTCTGACCGCTGGGCCCATCTGGGCGGAACACGTCTGCGCTGCTCCGCCGATGCTTTCACAGTCGTCTTCGATCAGGACATCAAGCCCAAGCCGCTGTATTAGCGTCCCGTAATCTTCCCCGTCGCCGCGGCCGTGCACCGGCCCGGCCGGAAACTCGTAGCGGCTGACGACCGATTCATCGATCCGGATATCATCGCGAGCCCGGTGGGAGCTGAGGTAGATAAGGGTTGCGCCGTGCCGTTGCCAGGCCGCCAGCTTGGCCGCGGTGCCGGGGGTGGGGATATAAGACGCGAAGTCACGCACGGTGGGGTCGCGGCGGCGTACTTGCTGGACGCGTTCGTCCCGCTCCACACCGGCCGCCGCCGCATGCATGATCGCGGTGCCGTGCAGGAAGACCCCCACCTTCACCGTGACCAAACCCCTTGCCGAACCTGGCTCAGAGACCGGCCGAGCCGTCGATAACCTCGCGGATCAGGTCGGCGTGCCCGTTGTGCCGCGCGTACTCCTCCACCAGGTGCTGCCACATCCACCGCACGGACATGGTCTTTTCCCGGAATGTGAACGTGTCGTCCAGCATGGCGCCCTCGAGTGCGGCATCGACGGCCAGGCATTCAGCCCGGTAGCGCTCAAAGTCTTCCTCGGCGCCGCCTGGGTCGGCCTCCTGGAAGTCCGCGTCGGGAGCGTCGGAGCGATAGTAAAGGTCGGGCACCTGTTCACCCCGGAAGGTCTGTCTGACCCACCCGCGCTCGGTGTCGCTCATGTGCCTGACCAGGCCGAGCAGCGAGAGGTTCGACGGCGGCACCGCGCGCCTGGCGAGTTCAGCGGGGCCCAGACCCGCGCACTTGCGCATCAGAGTGGCCCGGTGCCAGTCAAGCCAGTCGCGTAGCATCTCCCGCTCGGGATCGTTGCGGCGATCCGGATAGTTCTCCGAGCGCTCGACATCGGGTGCGATCCAGGTCATCGCGGCAGCCTA
>Ga0126371_10005333_pt1 | contig 11419 bp, 7 predicted proteins | sample PanSoiMetaPlot_4_FD_110145 | JGI IMG/M metagenome (GOLD analysis project Ga0126371, IMG submission 110145) | Tropical forest soil microbial communities from Panama - MetaG Plot_4 | ecosystem: Environmental > Terrestrial > Soil > Tropical forest > Bulk soil | place: Panama | collected 2016-02-17
CTGACCGTCAAGTTCATCCGCTTCGATTCCGCCGCCAAGGCGATGGCGCCGCTCGGCACCGGCGAGATCGCGGTCGCGAGCGGCGCGACGTCCGCCGCGCTCTACAACGCGGTCGCGCGCGGCGTGAAGCTGCGCATCGTCGCCGACAAGGCGAAGAACCCGCCGGGCTATGGGTTCGAGGCGCTGATGGTGCGCAAGGACCTCGCCGACGAGGGCAAGATCAAAACGCTCGCCGACTTCCGCGGTCGCAAGATCGCGGTCTCGGCCGCCGGCAACAGCGAGGACTTCCTGGTCGACTATGCGCTGCGCAAGGCCGGCATGACGCTCAAGGACGTCGAGCCGGTCTATCTCGGCTTTCCCCAGCACGTGGTCGCCTTCACCAATGGCGGCATCGATGCGAGCCTCACGGTCGAGCCGAGCATCGCGTCGATCGAGAAGGCAGGCAAGGCGGTGCGCTTTCTCGGCGTCGACGAGCTCTACCCGAACTTCGAGACCGCCGTCGTGTTCTACAGCGAGAAGTTCATCACCGAGCGGCCGGAGGACGCGAAGAAATTCATGCGCGCCTACCTGCGCGGCGCGCGCGATTACAACGACGCGCTCGAGAACGACCGATTGACCGCGCCGGCCGCCGCGGAGGTGATTCCGATCCTCACCGAGTACTCGTTCATCAAGAACCCGGACGTCTACCGCACCATGCGCTCGCACTACGTCGATCCGAACGGCGTGCCGAACGTCGCCGCGCTCAAGGACGCCTGGCAGTTCTTCAAGGACACGAAGCAGACCGACGGCTCGGTGACGGTCGACCAGGTGGTCGACCTGAGCTTTGCCCAATGGGCCGCGCACGAGCTCGGCCCGTACACCAAGAAGCAGGCCGCGCGGTAGCCGCGCTTGTCGTCGCCAAAGGCGTGAATGCTGGCGAGCGCGTGCATGGCGGAAACCGATGCAACGGTACGATGATCGTCTTGCGTTTTCGTTCGTTCGGCATCGGACTCGAACGGAACTCTCAGCTTTTTTGCAGCCAATTGTGAACGCGTTCATACGGCTCGGATCGGGAATCCTGCTAGCGACGATCAACTCGCGACATCTAGCAGGAGTCCCGCATGCGCAAAGCAGCTCTGTTCACGGCCGCCGCGATCCTGATCGCCTCCGGCGTCGCCGCGGCGATGAAGTGGTCCGAACCTCCGACCGACGCGCCGGCGCTGCACGCGGCGGTCGTCACCGGCCCGTCGGCGGCGACGCCCGCACCCATGATGAAGATCGTGCCCGCGCCTGTGATCGATCCCCATGCCGAGGTCTTCGTCGGCACCGGCGACGGCAGCGGCGGCGCCTGGGTCAAGCCGTGATCGGCACGGCCGCCGGCGCACCGCGCTGAACGCAGGATCAACGACGCTTCGCCGACTGGTCCAGCCGGTTCACCTGCGCTCGAAATAGGGATCGCGGATGATCTCGGAGCGCACGTTCGGATCCGGATCGGTTCCGAGATAGTGCCCCTGCCGATAGATCGGCCCCGGCGAGGTCGGCCCGCCCGCGTTGAGCGGGCCGTAGCCGCGGTACGCGTACGCGCCATAATAGTGGCGGACGTGGTGATGCGAGGCCGCCTGCGCCGCCGATGCGGCGAGCGCGATCAGCGATGCGGCCGAGACGGCGAGCGTCAGAGGTTTCATGGGCACCTCGTCGATAGGATTCTGTCTCTCACGCTAATAACACCGCGGGAGCGGTGCAGTTCGAGAGAAATTTCGAGCCCACAGGCGCGTCAACGCTCACTCCGCCGTCCCGCCTTACATTTCGTCTGGAACACCCACCTGATGGGCCAGCGTCACCTCGCGGCGCTCGCGCGCGGACGCCTGGATCGCGAGCGCGACCTCGACGGTGGCCCTGCCCCAGCGGCCGTCGTGCACCGGCGGCCGGCCGGACGTGATGGCGGCGCGCATGTCGTCGAGCACATTGTGCCGGCCCGAATATCTTCCGCCGGCCGGCAGCGCGATCTCACGCCGCCCCTCCTCGCCGTAGACGAAGACGCCATCCGCCGAGGCGCGCAGGTCACCGCGCGCGCAGGTCGCGACGGTGAGGCCGAAATGCGGCTGGTGCGGCGGCGCACCCTCGTCCTTGCCGCCGTAGCCGGAAAGCTCCGTGCGCAGCGCGGCCTCGTTCGCGCCGGCGTCCTTGCGCGCGGCGAGCGCCCGGCGCGCGGCGCTGTGCGCCGGCGCCTTGGGCGAGCCGCGCTCGGAAATCCAGAAATGCAGCTCGTCGGAATCGAAGAAATCGTAGCCGCTGTAGACCAGCGTCGCCGGCACGCCGTCGGCGAACTCCAGGAACGCCGCGCAGTTCGCCTCGGTCGGTCGCGCCGGATCGAGCCGGCCCGCCTGCGCCCGCACGCTTTTGACGATGCCGCCACCCAGGAGCCGCACGGTGTCGATCTGGTGCGGCACCTGGTTGAACAGGATGCCGCCGCCCTGCGTGGTGTCGAGCTCCTCGGGCCGACGCGGGCGGTAGAGATAGTTGGTGTAGTTCCACGACGCGATCATGCCGAGCGCGCCGAGCGCGCCCGACGCAATCAAGCGGCGCATCTCGCGCACCGCCGGATCGAACGCGTGGGTGTGACCGACGACGAGGTGCACCCCGGCGCGCTCGACCGCCGCGACGATGGTGTCGCAATCGGCGAGCGTCAGCGCCATCGGCTTTTCCACGATCACGTGCTTGCCGCGCGCCGCCGCCATCACCGCGTGTTCGGCATGGAGCTGATGCGGCGTCGCGATGTAGACGACATCGACCGCCTTGTCCTCGACCAGCGCCGCCGCATCCGCATAGGCGCGCGCGTTGAGGTCGCGCGCAAAGGCCTCGCGCGGACCCGCATGCGGATCGGCGCCCGCGACGATGACCACGCCGTCGTGGCGCGCCGCGGCGCGCACCATGGTGGCGCCCGCCATGCCGAGGCCGATGACGCCGAGGCCGAGCGCCGTCATGGCGCGCCCGTTCTGCCGGCCGCCTCGGCGGCGCGGATCGCGGCCCACACGCTGGCGGGCGTCGCCGGCATCTCGACGTGCTCGATGCCGTAGACCGCAAGCGCGTCGACGATCGCATTGGTGATGACCGCGAGCGCCGGCGTGATGCCGGCCTCGCCGCCGCCCTTGACCTTGAGCGGATTGCCGGACGTCGGATCCTCGGCGAGCTCGACCGAGAACCTCGGCATCATGTCGGCGCGCGGAATGGCGTAGTCCATGAACGACCCGGCGAGCACGTGGCCGGCGGCGTCGTGCGCCGTGGCCTCCATCAGCGCCTGGCCGGCGCCCTGCGCGATGCCGCCGTGCACCTGGCCGTGCAGGATGAGCGGGTTGATGGCGCGGCCGGCATCGTCGACCGAGGCATAGCGGGTGAGCGCGACGGCGCCGGTCGCGGGATCGACTTCGACCTCGGCGACCGCACAGCCGGTCGGATACGCCGGAATGCGGCCGTGGAAGCTCTCGTCGCTGGTGAGCGGCGTCTTGAGCTCGGGCGGCAGCACCTCGCTCGCGATCGCGCGCGCGACGTCGAAGATGTCGAGCCGGCGGTTCGATTGCGGCGCATGGAAGAAGCCCTCCTCGAACGCGACGTCCGCGGGGCTGACGCCGACGAGCGCCGCGACGACGGCGCGCGCCTGCGCGACGATCCGCTCGGAGGTGCGCACCAGCAGCGTGCCGGCAAGCCGCATGGAGCGGTCCGAATGGGTGCCGCCGCCCCGCGGCACCACCGCGGTGTCGCCGGTGACGAGCCGCACCTGCTCGGGGGTGACGCCGAGCTGATCGGCGAGCACTTGCGCGAAGGTCGTCTCGTGCCCCTGACCGGTCGATTGCGTTCCGGCGACAGCCTCGACGACGCCGCCCGGATCGACGGTGACGCGCACATATTCGACCGGGATGCCGACCGGCGATTCGACGTAGTTCGACAGGCCGATGCCGGCGAGCAATCCGCGCTTCTTCGCGGCGCGCCGGCGCGCGGGAAAATCCTTCCAGCCGGCGAGCTCGAGCGCGCGCGCCATGTTGGCGCGAAAATCGCCGCTGTCGTAAGTGAGCCCGGTCGCCGAGCGATAGGGAAGCTGCTTGCGGCGGATCAGGTTGCGCCGGCGCAGCTCGGCGCGGTCGATCCCCGTCCGGCGCGCCGCGATGTCGAGAAGGCGCTCGATCACGTGATGCGCCTCGGGCCGGCCGGCGCCGCGGAACGGCGCGGTCGGCACCGTGTTGGTGAGCGCGGCGCGCACGCGCAGATGGGCGAGCGGCACGTCGTAGACGGTCGGCATCACGCGGTAGGCGTTGGACAGCCACACGTACGAGACCGGATAGGCGCCGAGCCCGCCGATATGGTCGACGCTCATCGCCAGAATGCGGCCGTCGCGGTCGAGCGCGAGCCGTGCGTCGGTGACCATGTCGCGGCCCTGGAAATCGCTCAGGAAGGCCTCGGCGCGGTCGCCCAGCCATTTCACCGGCCGCGCGAGCGCGCGCGCCGCGAACGCGACCAGGATCTGCTCGGACTGGGGATTGTTGCGCAGGCCGAAGCCGCCGCCGACATCGGGCGTGACCGCGCGGACTTTTTCCGGCGCGATGCCGAGCGAGTCGGCGACGTTGGTCTTGAGCCGCACCGCGCCCTGGCTGCAGGCGAGCGCGGTGAGAAGACCGCTCGCCGCGTCATAGCTCCCGATCGCGGCGCGCGGCTCCATCTGGGCGTTGACGATGCGCTGGGCGCGGAACGAATGCGCGACCACGAGATGCGCGCCGGCGCAGACCGCTTCGACGGCGGCCGCGTCGCCCAGCGCCATGTCCATGGCGAGGTTGCCGGGCGCGACGTCGTGCAGCAGCGGCGCGCCGGGTGCGAGCGCGGCGCGCGCATCGGTGACCGCCGCCAGCGGCTCGTAGCGCACGGCGACGCGCTCGGCCGCCTCGCGCGCGAGCGCGGCGGTCTCGGCCACCACCATGACGACCGGCTCGCCGACGTAGCGCGCGCGGTCGGCGGCGAGCATCGGCTGCGCCATCTCGAACGGCGGCGGTCCGTGCCAGTCGTGGAACGCGGGTCGCTTGACGTCGTGCGCGTCGGCCGGCACCGCAAAATGGCGGATGCCGCGCCCGCCCGCGGCCGCATAATCGGCGGCCGTGACCACGGCGAGCACGCCGGGCATCGCCCGCACCGCGTCTGTCTCGATGGCGGCGATCCGCGCATGCGGATGCGGCGAGCGCACGAAGGCGGCAAAAACCTCGTCCGGATAGGAGACGTCGTCGGTGTAGCGGCCGCGCCCGGTGACGAGGCGGGCGTCCTCGAGGCGCGGCATCGGCCGGCCGACGAAAGGCGCGCGCCCGGCGCTGCGGATCTCGGTCATTCGGGATATCTCCTCGAGCGGCTGGCGCTAATTAGAGCATACAAACGTGCATTGAAACGTCATGCCCGGCGTGTCCCGCCCGCAACAGCGGCGAAAATCCGCATCACCGGGACACCGGCGCGCCTTGACAGCAAGACGGCCGCCTGGAAATTTCCTACACGCTCGACGCTCGAAAAAACACACGACTCATCTGCGTTTTTCGAGGCGTAAATTCATTGCCGGGGCCGGTTCTGTTGGGGGCAACGCAGCCGGCTCCCTCATGCCGTCGCATCGGACAAGTGCGTTGCGTCGCTCGCGCGTGCGCGTGCGGTTCAACGCGGAGAGGTGCATTGCCATGGTGTTGCGCGCAAGGATCGCAGCGCGTCTCGGCTGGCTGGCCGGTCTCGTCGCCGCCCTCTGGATCGCCGCGGTCGCGCCGGCAGCGGCGACATCGAGCGCTCATGTCTATCTGCTGCGTGGGCTGCTCAACATGTCGCCCGGCTTCGACACGCTGGCCGCGGGCATCCGCAGCCGCGGCGTGCCGGCGACGCTCGACAGCTACGGCTCCTGGTCCGCGCTCACCGAGGAGGCGATCGCCCAATACAAGCGCGGGCAATTGCGATCGATCGTGATCGTCGGCCATTCGTCGGGCGGCGGCGCCGCGCTCGACATGGCGGCCGCGCTCGGCCGCGCCGGCGTGCCCGTCGACCTCGTGGTGGCGATCGACCCGACCGGAACGAGGGCGGTGCCCGCCAATGTCCGCCGCACAATCAACCTCTACGTCGCAGGCGGCGTCGGCTCGCCGGTGGCCAGCGCCGCCAAGGCCCGCGGCGCGATCCAGAACCTGCCCGAGCGCGATCCCGGCATCGGGCATTTGTCGATCATCGCGGCGCACGAGCGCCAGGTTCTCGGCTACGTGCTCTCCGCGACGCATGCGCACGCGGCGCCCGCGCCCAGGGAAGCGCAGGCGCGCGGCGCCGCCAACTGATCAAATCTCTTCCGGCAGCGGCTTGCCGGCCGTCTCCGGCAGAAACAGCGTGGCGACGAAGCCCATCACATAGACGACGCTGATCGTCACCGCGGTGTTGCCGAAGCCGCCGAACTGCGCGATCAGCGTGCCGGCGACCAGCGGCCCCACAAAGGCGATGAAGCGCGGCGCGTTGAACGCGAAGGCGACGGCGGTCGCGCGCACGCGGGTCGGAAAGAGCTCCGGCAGCCACACCGACATCCAGGTGTATTGACCGAGCGTGAACAGGCCGTTCACGGCGGCGGCGACGAGCAGCATATTGAGGTCATGCGTCCACAGGAAGAGCACCGGCGTCATCAGCAACGCGCAGGCGAAGAAGGTCAGCACGACCGGCTTGCGGCCAAGGATGTCGGCGAAGAAGCCGAGGCTGATATAGCCGATGATCGCGCCAATATTGTAGGCCATGCCCGTATAGGCGGCCCAGGTGGGGCCTGGCTGACCGACCTTGGCGGCGACAGAGGCGACGTAAGGCGGCACGAAGGTCGAGATGCCCCACCAGGCGAGCGTCGTAGAGAGCGACATCAGGAAGACGATCAGCAGCCGTACGCGCACCTTCGGCTCGACAAAGAGCTCGAGCAGGGTAAAACGCGTCAGCGCGTGATCGGCGGCATCGAGCGCCCGGCCGCTGCGCTTGCGCTCGCTCGCCTCGCGGCGCCGCTCGTTGGTGCGCTCCCACACCGGCGACTCGGGGATGCCGCGGCGGATCCACAGCGTGAACAGCGCCGGAATGACGCCGATCAGGAACATATAGCGCCACGAATTAGGCCCGAGCGTGCCGACGAAGACCCAGATCGCCGACGCCGCGAAGAAGCCGATGCCGAAGCCGCATTGCATCAGGCCGGCGCCGCGCCCGCGCGCGCGGTCGGGCCACAACTCGGCCGTGATCGACGTGCCGGTCGCCCATTCGGAGCCGATCGCGACGCCGACCAGCACGCGCAACGCCGCGAACGATTCCCAGCTCCAGGCGAACGCGCTCAAGCCGGTCATCAGCGAATAGGCGAGGATGGCGAGCATCATGGTGCGCCTGCGGCCGATATAGTCGGCCAGAATGCCGCCGATCAGGCCGCCCGCAGCCCAGCCGAGCAGGGTCATCGCGATGATGATGCCGAAATAGGAACGGATCTGCGGATGAAGGTTCGCATCGAGCAGCTGGTGGAGCGCGATGTCGGTGGTGAGGATCAGCGCATAGAGCTCATAACCATCGAACAGCCAGCCGAGATTGGCCGCCAGCACCGTGTTCCACTGGCGGCGGTCGATCGTGCGGTACCACGGAGCGGACGGCGCGGCCGTCTGCGCATCGGCAGTCATAGGGTTCTCTCCTCACTCCGGTTTGGGCGCGCTCGTCCGAAGGCGCGGCGCATTCCATTGGCATCGAGACTAGAGCACATTCCGTTCCGATGGAATGCGAGGCACCGAGGTGCTGCGCCAGCCATGGTCGGCGGCCCCGATATCCCAGCACCCGGGACCTGTCGTCCTCCGTTCGGTTGAGGTTCGGGCTTTGCATTGAATCGAAGACTTCCGCTGAGCGCGCAGGCGCCGACGGCTCGGCCTCGTCGGGCAAAAGGCCGCATCTCGCCATGCGGCCCCGTGCCCGCGGCATTTGGCGCGCGGGGCCGGCCGTGCGATGGTCGCGCCCGTCATGCAGCGCACGCACAATCGCATCATCGTCGCGGGCGGCGGACCGGTCGGCGCGGTCGCGACCCTGCTGCTCGCCCGCGCCGGCATCCCGGTGACCATGATCGAGCGCGAGCACGACGTCGTGCTCGACTATCGCGCCTCGACGTTTCACCCACCCACGCTCGACATGCTCGAGGAGTCCGGCATCACGCCGGCGCTGACCGCTATGGGGCTCGTCTGCCCGACCGTGCAGATCCGCGACCGCGAGCTCGGCAAGGTCGCCGAGTTCGACGTGACGCGGCTCGAGCACGAGACGCGCCACCCGTATCGGCTGCAGTGCGAGCAGTTCAAGCTGGTGGGCTGGGCCTATGGTGCGCTCGCCAAGATGGGGGGCGTCGACCTGCGCTTCGGGCACGCGCTCGCGGCGATCCGGCAGAGCGACGACGATGTCGTGGTCGAGACGGAGCACGCCGGCGCGCGCGTCACGATCCCGGGCGACGTGGTGATCGGCTGCGACGGCGGACGCAGCACGGTGCGCAAGCTGATGGACATCGGCTTTCCGGGCCTCACCTATCCGGAGCATTTTCTGGTCGCCGGTACGCGCTTCGACTTCCGCGCCCACATGCCGGACATCGCCTCGGTCAACTACACGGCCGATCCGGTGCGCTGGTTCATGCTGCTGCAGATCCCCGACATGTGGCGGATTCTCGTGCCGGTCGCGCCGGACATCTCGGCCGAGGACGCGGTGTCGGACGAAAGCCTGCAGTCGAGCCTGCAAAACATCTGCCCGCGGGCGGACGACTACGAGATCGTGGTGCGGGCGATCTACCGCGTGCATCAGCGCGTCGCCGAAACCTATCGGCGCGGCCGGGTGTTCCTGGCGGGCGACGCCGCCCATCTCAACAACCCGCTCGGCGGCATGGGATTGAACGGCGGGCTGCACGATGTGATCAGCCTGACCGACCGGCTGATCGCCTGGTGGCGCGGCACGGCCGATGCCGCCATCCTCGACGGCTACGAGCCGCAGCGCCGCCCGGAGGCGGTCAACGCCATCCACGCCATCACGGCGCGCAACAAGAAGCTGCTGGAGGAGCGCGATCCCGCCGTGCGTGCCCGCAACCTCGACGAGATGCGGGCGACCGCGGCCGATCCGGCGCGCAGCTATCAGTATCTGCTCGATTCCTCGATGATTTCCTCATTGCGGCGGTCCGGGATGATCCGCTAAACCCCGTGCCGACCAGTCGTCATGGCAGGGCACCGCCGTTCGAAGAACCTCGTCGCTGCGTTCGCCTATCCCCCGGCCATCCACGTCATCTGCACGGAATCCTCATGGACGCACACACCACCGATCACCACCACGGGCCCACCATTCGCGTCGAGGATGACGCGCTGGTGCGCGGCGCCGGCCGCTTCGTCGACGACGACGTCAACGAGGCGCGACTGTTCGGCGCCTTCGTGCGCTCACCGCACGCGTTCGCGCGCATCGTCAAGATCGACGCGGACGCGGCGCGATCGGCGCCGGGCGTGGTGGCGGTGCTCACCGCCGCGGACATGGCCGGGGTCGGCAACGTGTCGGCGCATCCGCCCATGCAGGGGCGCGGCGGCGCCAAGGTGGTCGTGCCGCTGCGGCCGGCGCTCGCCGGCGACCGCGTCATGCATATCGGCCAGGCGGTCGCCCTCGTGGTCGCCGAAACGGCCGCCGCCGCCCAGGACGCGGCCGATGCGGTGACGGTCGACTACGAGGAGATCGACCCGATCGTCGATGCGGCTGCGGCGATCGCGCCCGGCGCGACCCAGCTGTGGCCCGAGGCGCCCGGCAACGTCGCGCTCGACTGGGTCGGGCTCGCCAAGGAGCCGGACGCCAATGCGCGCGAGGTCGACGCCGCGATCAAGTCGGCCGCCCACGTGGCGCGGCTCACCCAGGTCAATCAGCGCATCTTCCCGGCCACCATGGAGACGCGCGGCGCGACCGCGCACTACGACGCCAAGACCGACAGTTATACGCTGCGCTGCTGCTCGCAGAGCGCCCAGGTGATGCGCGACGCGGTGGCGCCGATCATCGGCGTCCAGCGCGAGCAGCTGCGCGTCATCACCGAGGACGTGGGCGGGGCGTTCGGCCTCAAGACCGGCGCCTATCCGGAATATCCGGCGCTGCTCGTCGCCGCCAGGAAGACCGGCCGCCCGGTGCACTGGATGGCGACCCGCGCCGAAGCCTGCCTCTCCGACAACCAGGCGCGCGACATGGTGACGGAAGGCGAGCTCGCGCTCGACGACAAGGGCAAGTTCCTGGCGCTGCGGGTGCGCAACCTCGCCAATCTCGGCGCCTTCGTGGGTCCGGTCGGCGCGCATCTCGCGACCAACAACTTCGCCCGCTGCTTTCCGGCGCTCTATCGCATCGCGCTGATGGACATCCAGGTGCGCTGCGTGTTCACCAATACGATCCCGACCGCGCCGTTCCGCGGCGCCGGCCGCCCGGAGGCGAACTACATCCTCGAGCGCCTGGTCGAGGAGGCGGCGCGCGTCACCGGCATCGACCGCGACAAGATCCGCCGCCGCAACCTCATCCCGCCGAGCCAGATCCCGTTCAAGACCGCGGTCGGCACCACCTATGACAGCGGCGATTTTCCCGCCGTGTTCGACAAGGCGCTGACGCTTGCCGATTTCGCCGGCTTCGCCAAGCGCAAGCGCGAGGCGCAGAAGCGCGGCAAGCGGCGCGGCCTCGGCATCTCGTGCCTGCTCGAGCATGCGGGCGGCACGCCGACCGAGAGCGCGGCGCTCAACTTCACCGGCGGCGATTCGCTCATGGTGGCGCTCGGCGTGCACTCGACTGGCCAGGGGCACGCCACCGTCTATCGGCGGCTCGCCGCCGAGCGGCTCGGCATTGCGGAGGATCGCGTCTTCGTGCGCGCGGGCGACAGTGCGCTCGGCGTCGGCAACGGCGCCTCGGTCGGCTCGCGCTCGACCATGACGGCCGGCACCGCGCTCTTTCGCGCCGTCGACACGCTGGTCGAGAAGGGCCGCAAGATCGCCGCCAACGTGCTCGAATCCGCCGAGCAGGACATCGTCTATCGCGACGGCACCTTCGCGGTGACCGGCACGGATCGCCGCATCGGGCTGTTCGAGCTCGCGCGCGAGGCCGCGGCGCGCGCCAAGCGCGGCGAAATCGCCGAGAGCCTCGACACGAAGCAGAGCGCCGACACGCCGCAGACGTTTCCCAACGGCTGCCACATCGCCGAGGTCGAGGTCGATCCGGCGACCGGCGAGACGCAGGTGCTGGCCTACACGGCCGTCGACGACGCCGGCAACATCATGGACCACACGCTGATCGAGGGTCAGGTGCACGGCGCGGTCGCCCAGGGTCTCGGGCAGGCGCTGCTCGAGAACGTCGTCTACGACCACGAGAACGGACAGCTGGTGAGCGGCTCGTTCATGGACTACTGCATGCCGCGTGC
>Ga0126371_10005334_pt1 | contig 11419 bp, 5 predicted proteins | sample PanSoiMetaPlot_4_FD_110145 | JGI IMG/M metagenome (GOLD analysis project Ga0126371, IMG submission 110145) | Tropical forest soil microbial communities from Panama - MetaG Plot_4 | ecosystem: Environmental > Terrestrial > Soil > Tropical forest > Bulk soil | place: Panama | collected 2016-02-17
CGCAATCCCGTCAGCGGATTGCTGCTCGGCGCTGCGATCGGAATTTTGCAGGATGGATTGAGCCACGACAATCCGATCGGGCTTTTCGGAATCGCCAAAACTCTGGTGGGCTATCTGGCGTCCTCGATAGGCGCTCGCATCGACACGGAACACCCCGCCAGCCGGTTCGCCTTGATCTTCCTGTTTTTTCACTTCCATCAAATTGTTTTGGCGGTCACGGAACACGTTTTGCTGAATCATCCCGCTCCGTTTTTCACGCTTTCACTGTTTTGGAACTCCCTGGCCACGGCGACCTTTGGGGTAGTTCTTTTTGCGCTTCTCGACCGGCTCCGCCGCTCCGCCTAGCCGATCACAGCCGCTCGCCCCAGGGCCCCAAAAACATGCACCGTCACGATCGGGAAGGGGTGTGAGAGGGACGGTTGGGCCACGTTGACCACAACGACATGCCATCTTGCGCCGCCTTCACCCAGGTGATAGCTTGATGAGTCCGAGACATAGCAGCATTTGTTTCGACGTGATTTCGAGATTGCGCGCAGCGCGTCCGTTTGCCCGTGCCCAGGCGGGCCCGTCTCCGTAGGCCTGCGCGTGCCGGCAGGCAGGAGATTTCTTGGCACCCTGGAACATCACTGATCAGAAAATCCCGCAGGGGAGACTTGCACTTTTCTCTTACGTTTCGGCCGCGCTGGTCGTTCTTCTTCTAGCAGGCTTCTGGAAATTGCAAGTGGTTCAGTCCGAACATTACGCCGATCTCGCCGATAAGAACGGCATCCGCCCCATCGCCATCATTGCCCCGCGGGGAGCCATGCTCGATCGTGAGGGCCGCGTCCTGGTGGATAGCTATCCTTCTTTTAGCATCCTGCTGATGCGAGACAACCCGAAGGTGCTCGAAAAGAGCCTTCCGCAAATTGAAGATGGTCTGGGCATCTCTGCCGAAGACCTGCACCAACAGCTGGAAGCTGCAAAATTCGAGCCGAAATTTCTGCCCTTAGTGGTCAAACCTGCGGCGAGCGAAGCGGACATCGAGTTTGTCGAATCGCATCGCGCCGACCTTCCGGTACTCGAACTTGAAATGGTGCAACGGCGGCGTTATCCGCTGGGAGAAGTGCTGGCCAACACCATTGGCTACGTGGGCGAAGTATCCCCGCAGGAACTGGAAAAGAATCCGGACAAATACAAGCCTGGTGACATTGTGGGCAAGGCCGGCCTGGAGAAACAATACAACGAGCTGATTGTCGGTACCGACGGCATGAAGCGGGTGGTGGTGAATAGCGTCGGACGAGTGATTCGTACCCTCGACAACATCGACGCCATTCCCGGCAAGCCCATTCAGCTGACCATCGACGAAGATCTGCAGCGCATCGCAGATACGGACATGGCCGATAAGCAGGGCGCGGTCGTGGCCATGGACGGCCACACGGGCGAAATTCTGGCCATGGTTAGCCGCCCTACCTTTGACCCCAATGATTTCGCTGTCCGCATTGCCCCGCAGGAATGGGCCGCGCTCAATAAGGACCCCAACACCCCGCTGTTGAACCGCGCGATCCAGGCACAGCTCGCGCCCGGCTCCACCTTCAAGATCATCATGGCTACGGCCATGCTCGAATCAAAGGCAATTCCCGCTGACTACGTTGCCTATTGCCCGGGCGAAGCCGTCTTTTACGGGCGCGTGTTTCATTGCTGGCAGCCGAAAGGTCACGGCGCGGTCGATCTTCACACCGGAATCGTCCGTTCCTGCGATGTTTTCTTCTACAACGTGGGCCAGCGCCTGGGCATCGACAAGATCTACTATTACGCAAACGGCCTGGGTCTGGGCCGCCGCACGGGGATCGATCTTCCTAGTGAGGAACCTGGGCTCATGCCTTCCGAGGAATGGGTGCAACGCGTTTATCACCACAAGTGGTACGCGGGCGAAACGATTTCCGTGGCCATCGGCCAGGGTGCCATCATGGTGACGCCGATTCAACTCGCTCGCGCTTACGATTCGGTCGCCAGCGGCGGCACGTTGGTAGAACCTCACCTTCTCAAAGATCTTTCTGCCTTGAAGGTGGAGCGCTTCCCGCTCTCCGATGAAACCGTGGAAAAAGTCACTCAGGGAATGTATGACGTGATCAACGAAGGCGGGGGCACCGGCTACGCTCTTCGCCTGCAGGACGTCGATTTTTCAGGTAAGTCCGGCACAGCCCAGGTGATGAGCTATCAGGCGGGAGCCAAGGTTGGCGGCCGAGCCGGAAAACTCACCAACGGCTGGTTCGTCGGCTATGCGCCGCGGCGCAATCCGGACATCGTCGTCGCGGCAGTCGTGCAGGGTTCGACCGAGCACGGTGGTACAACCGCCGGGCCAGTGGTCCGCGATCTGGTGAAGGCCTATTACGATAAAAAGAGCGGCCACTTCGCCCAGCCGTCGACGGCGCAGAACATTCAACCATCGCATGTGATTCCGGTAGCCGACCCCGAAGCCGAGGCAGAAAGCCGATGACGGGCCGCCCGCGCATACAAGATTTCGACTGGCCTCTGCTTGGCATCCTAGGTGTCATTTGCCTGGTCGGCATTCTCGAAATCTATTCCTCCACACACGCCAGCGCCATGGCGGGTATGCAGTGGAAGCAGCTCATGTGGATCGGAATCGGCATGATCGGGATGTTTCTGATCTCCCGAATCGACTACCACACACTGTTGGATCAGGCGCCAGTGCTCTATCTGACAGGAATCGCGGGTCTGCTCATCGTCTTGGTGATTGGCTACTCACGGCTGGGCGCCAAACGCTGGATTTCGGTGGGTGGCCAGACTTTGCAAGTGTCAGAACTGATGAAGTTGATTATAATTATCGTGCTGGCGCGCTACTTCACGGAAGTGCGCACGGATCGCCTGACGCTACGGGACTTAGCCAAAGTCGCTGCCTTGACTCTGGTCCCCGTGGCCCTGATCCTGAAGCAGCCCGACCTCGGAACGGCTATGGTGCTCGTTCCCGTCGCACTGGTCGGGGCCTTCTTCGCCGGCATTGAATGGAAGCATGCGGCGGTCGGCTTGTTGCTGATCGCGCTGCTGGTTCCGCTTGCATGGAACATGCGGCATCACCTAAAGCCCTACCAGCAGCAGCGAATCGAGACTTTTCTTCATCCTGAGCAGGACCAACGTGGAGCCGGCTATCAGATCTTGCAGTCGGAGATTGCCGTCGGCTCCGGGGGGTTCTGGGGTAAGGGGTTTAGCAAGGGCAGCCAGAATCAGTTGGGCTTCGTGCCCGTTCGCTACTCGGACTTCATCCTGGCAGCGCTGGCTGAAGAACAAGGTTTTATTGGCGTTTGCGTCGTTTTGCTTTTGTATTTGGGTTTGATTTTACGGTTGGTGGACAACGCACAGAAGGCCAAAGACCGCGCGGGGATGTATGTCGTGATGGGAGTCACCGCCATTTTGGGATTCCACGTTTTGGTCAACGCCTCGATGGTGATCGGCTACATGCCGGTGACCGGCATTCCACTACCGTTGATGAGCTATGGAGGGTCGGCGACGGCCTTCGTGTTTTTGGCTTTGGGACTGGTGATGAACGTCCGCATGAGACGGTTCGTCAACTGATTCTCAAGGTCTCCGCTTTCCGGCTCAGCCGGAGCGATGATTCAGTTTGATGGAAAGACGCATCGAGTGAGGAAAGTGAATCCAGTACAAGTGAATCCTTTCCTAAACGGCCCATCGTGGTGCATCAGGCGCCCCGCCTCGCGCCACGCCCGCCGCGCGTACGCGCAAGTCTCGGCCGCCCTCGCCTGCGCCGCTAGGAGTCTAAATGTCGAAGGAAATGGTCATTTCGGCGAACCCCCACGAGACGCGGGTCGCCATTCTCGAAGAAGGCCAGCTTTGTGAGTATTACGTTGAGAGGGAAAAGGAATTTGCTCTAGTCGGAAGCATCTATAAAGGTCGCGTAACACGCGTGCTGCCCGGCATGCAGTCGGCTTTCGTGGATATCGGCCTTGACGGCGACGCCTTCCTCTACGTCAGTGATTTCCTTGAAGGAATCGAAGATTTCGAGACGACCCTCACGCCGGTTGAGGAAAAAGTCAAGAAGATGCAGGAGGAGGGCGGGGCTGTTTTCGCCGAGCCGGGCGCGGGTACTTCGCTAGAGCCTCCCGATGTGGAACCGGCACCATCCGGCGCACCTTTGATCGGCGAATTGCCGGGCGAGAATATTGCCCCGGCCGCAGCCTCCGCATTCAATAGCGGACACACTCAGGCCCCCGGTCGGCACGATCACCCGCGATTTGAGAATCGCGGCCATCATGGACAGGGACAGGGCCGCGATTTTGGAAGACGTGACCGCCGTGGCGGCCGATTTGGCCGAGGGCGCGGTGGGCGCGGTGGCGATCGTCGCTACGGCCGCGAGCTGCCCGCGTCGAAGTACGCATCGCATCGTCCTTATGAACCCCCTGAAAGTGGCGGCGAAGCGCACATTTCCGAGATTCTTCCGGGCGAGCACCTGGCGCGCTTTCGCGCAGCGGGCGAACCCGCTTCTCCACCGCTGCCCGAATCGCAAGCGCAAGCCACCCCGCCGGCCGCGACCCCTTCTGTTGAAATGCACGAGGCTTTGCGACAACGCACGCCCGAATCCCAACACCGAGGCTATGCTTCCTCACTAGAGCCTTTGCCGGGCGAGACACTGTCGAAATGGCCGCAACACGAGCACGCGCCAGAAATTGCGGCGCATGCCGAACCCGCGCCCAGGCTTACTCCCTCCGAACACCTGGTCGCCCATGATGAGCCCGAGCCGGTTCACGCGGCCCAATCTCAGCCCGAACCGCTAGCGCTCGCGCCAGACCTGGCAGCGGAGGAGGAACTGAGCGAAGCGGAAACTTCCGAGCTCAGCGAGGACGAAGCCAGCTCCATCGCCGAGCAGGTTGCCGAGGCGCAAAGCGAAGAGGCCGCGCGACAGGCCGCCGCGCGAGCTTTTGCCGCTGAAGATTCCGTTGCGGCTACCGAAATCGAAGGAGCCGACCACGATCTTGATGTGGAAGAGTCGGAGGAGGAAGCAGAGGAAGAGGTGGCGGAAGCCGAAGGAATGATTGCACCCGCTCTAGAGTCCACGTCTCTGTTGGCCGATGAAAGCGAAGAGATTGGCGCCGCGAGCACGGAAGAGGCCGACCTAGCAGTCGAAGCGGAAGAAGAGGCGGAAGAAGAGGCGGAAGAAGAGGCCAGCAAAGAAGAAATCCTCGAGTCGTTGGCGGACACCGCACGCGACCTCGAAGTCGAAGCGGGAATCGTCTCGGCCGAGGAGGAAGAGCTTGCGGTCCCCGACGCCAGTCCCGTGGCCCACCAGCCCCAGCCCTGGCAGCAGGCCCGCCTGCATGACGATCATCGCGCGCGCCTGCAGCATCCCGCCCGCCGCGGTGGACGGGACCGCGGCCGGCGCCCCCATCGCGGCGGTCACGGCCGCTATCATCGTCCGCAGCAACAGCGGCGGCCGCAGCTCATCTCCGAACTGCTGAAGCAGGGCCAGGAAATCATCGTTCAAATCGCCAAAGAGCCACTCGGCAAGAAGGGCGCGCGCATTACCAGCCACGTCGCCCTGCCGGGCCGTTCTCTGGTTTACATGCCCACGCTTGACCATACCGGCGTTTCGCGAAAAATCGCTTCAGCCGAAGAGCGCTCGCGTCTGCGCCATTTGGTCAACGAAGCCAAAGGCAGTGCCGGCGGTGGCTTCATTGTCCGCACCGCAGCCGCTGCGGCGTCGTCCGATGAGGTTCGTGCGGACGTCGAATTCCTCACGCGCACCTGGTCGGAAATCAAGACGCGGGCCGAGCAGCGCAAAGCGCCTGCCCTTCTGCATCGCGATCTGAACCTGGTCGAGCGCATGTTGCGGGATCATATCAACGCCGACTACACCGCGGTGTGGGTCGATACCGAAGAGGAGTACACCAAGGTCGTCGATTTCATGAACCGCTTCCAGCCGGCACTGGTGAATCGGGTGAAGCTGTATAGCAAGGACACGCCCATTTTCGAGGAGTTCGGCATCCAGCAGGAGATCGATAAGGGTCTTCGCCCCAAGGTCTGGCTGAAGTCCGGTGGCTATATCGTCATTAACCACACCGAAGCGCTGGTGGCCATCGACGTGAACACCGGAAAATTTGTAGGCAAGGGCTCGACGCGCCTGGAAGACACGATTGTGCGCACCAACCTGGAAGCCGTGAAGGAAATCGTGCGTCAAATGCGCCTGCGCGATCTCGGCGGAATCATCATCATTGACTTCATCGATATGGAAGAACGGCGCAACCGCGAAAAAGTGATGGCCGCACTTGAAGAAGCATTGAAGGCCGATCGGGCACCCTCCAAAATGCTGCGCTTCAATGAATTCGGCTTGATCGCGATCACCCGCAAGCGCACCAAGCAGGCGCTCGAACGCACGCTCTGCCAGCCCTGCCCCTATTGCACCGGGTCCGGCATGGTGAAGTCCGTTCCCACACTTTGCTATGAAATTCAGACCGAAGCGCGCAAGATGGCCCCGGAGATGGATTCGGCAAGTGTCACGCTGCGCGTTCATCCGGAAATTGCCAAGGCGCTCAAGACGCGCGAATCCTCGCTCGTCGAGGAACTTGAGCGCTGGACCAAGAAAAGTATCATTATCCAGGCAGACCCCGCGCTGCATTGGGAGCAATACGACATTTACTGAGGTTCAAGAGTAGAAAGTAGGAAGCGCTGCGCAAATCATCGCTTGGCGCTTTCGCTTTGATCGGCCGGCTCGGTTGGATCGGGCTCCTCTGGCCGTCCCATTAGTCTCATTCCCGCTCGCGGTCCCGTCAGATGAGAGAACCCAGCCGGCTCCTGCGGCCCTGGCCGTCTACAATTGTCGTTGCCAAGCAGAATCGGATGGCGATAGCACGCTTCTTCCGGCCCTCGAAGTGGGACCGGTGAGGGGCAGGACGTGAATGAGGGTGGGGTTTGCTAGTGTAGTAACGCAAAGACCATGACGTCGCGAGCTCAGCAGCCGACAAGGCCGGGGAAAAAAGAGGGCGTGGTTCGGATCAGTCCGCGCGGCGTCGAGCGCCTGCGCTCCGGCCATCTCTGGGTGTATCGAAGTGACATCCATGCGGCTGACGCGGAACCCGGCGCGATCGTGAAACTGAAAGATGACCGTGGGCGTTTCCAGGGCCGAGCGTTTTACAGCGATAATCGCAGATTTCGATTCGTCTGCTGACGCGCGAAGACCTGCCTGTGGATCGCGCTTTCCTGGCCAAACGGATCGCCCAAGCGCAAGCGTATCGCCAGCAAGTGGTGGAAAACTCGGAAGCCTACCGGGTAGTTTTCAGCGAGGGCGATCTGCTGCCTTCCCTCATCGTGGACCGCTATGGCGACTATCTGGTCCTGCAGACGCTCAGCCAGGGCACCGAGCGGCTAAAGCCGCTGGTGGTGGACATCCTGGTGGAGATGTTTTCGCCGAAAGCAATCATCGAGCGAAACGATCCGCGGGTGCGGCTGCTCGAGGGGCTCGATCGGCGCGTGGGTCTGCTGTACGGCGAGGCCTTTGAGGAGATCTTGGCAAAGCAAAACGAAATAACACTGACCCACGATCTGGCCAAAGGGCAGAAGACCGGGTCGTTTTTGGACCAACGAGAAAACCATTGGGCCGCCCGGCGCTACGCCTCTGGACCGGTGCTCGATTGTTTTTCCTACCAGGGTGGTTTTGCGCTCACCATTGCGGACCGCTGCGAGAGTGTCGAAGCGATTGATATCACCGGCGCGGCTCTAGAGATGGCCGAGCGGAATCGCCAGTTGAACTCTCTTCTGAATGTGACCTTCCGCGAGGGGAATACCTTCGACGTGCTGAAGCAGTATGACGAAGCCGACCGGCGGTTCCAAATGGTCATTCTCGATCCCCCGGCATTTGCCAAGGACCGCGACAGCCTACCGGCGGCTTGTCGCGGGTACAAGGAGATCAATCTGCGAGCGCTGAAGCTGCTTGAACCAGGGGGATTTCTGCTGACCTGCTCCTGCTCTCACCATGTTTCCGAGGCCCTCTTTCTTGAGATTCTGGCCGAAGGAGCTAACGACGCCGGCCGAAAGATCGCGGTCGTAGAACGAAGGACTCAAGCTCAGGACCATCCTATCCTGCTGACCGTGCCTGAAACGCACTACCTCAAGTGCCTAATATTAAAGGTCTTAGATTAGATAAGACGTTCCTCGGGGGCAGGCGGTAGTGCTTGCGATTATTCTTGACATTAATACGCTCATATTTTATGCTCCTATCACGCTATATAGCGAAACGGATTTTCAGGAGGATACAACAGTGAGCGCGATTACCAGAAGGGATCCATTCCTTACCCTGGCGAATTGGCAGGAGCAAGTGAACCGCATGTTCGACAGCAGCTTTGCAGGCCGTACCGACAACTCCACCATGACGACGTGGGCGCCGACCGTAGATATCTACGAGACGGAGAACGAACTGGTGTTGAAGGCGGATCTGCCTGACATGAACGAGAAAGACCTCGACATTCGGGTGGAGAACAACATGTTGACCATCCGCGGCGAGCGCAAGTTCGAACAGAAGGTCAAGCAAGAGAACTACCTGCGGATCGAACGGACCTATGGTTCGTTTAGCCGCAGCTTCAGCCTCCCGAACACGATCAGCACGGAGACGATCAAGGCCCAGTACAACAACGGCGTGCTGACGGTCGAGATGCCGAAGAGGGCCGAGTCAAAACCCAAGCAGGTGAAGATCAACGTCACCAAAAACCACAACTAAGGCTCTCGACAGAGGCCGGAGTTGAACGCGCGGGGCCGGCAGACACACCGGCCCTTCGAGCCTTAAGACGGGGACCGCGGTTTTCGAGATTTTGGGGAAAAGTGAGAAAATTCCACCATGATGCGATTGGACAAATTGACGGTGAAGGCACAGGGGGCGCTGCAGGCGGCGCAGGAGCTGGCAGCACGCTCGGGGCAACAGCAGATCGAGCCGCTGCACCTGCTCTGGGCGCTCGTGGCCCAAGGCGACGGAGTCGTTCCGCCGCTACTTGAAAAGTTGGGCGCCGCGCCCGCCGCACTAGCTGGCGAGATAGAGAGGCAAATTGACCGCCTGCCGAAAGTTTCTGACCTATCGCAGCAAGCGCTCAGCCGGGCGTCCAATGATGTGCTGGAGAAGGCCTTTGACGAAGCCGGCCGGCTCAAGGACGAGTACGTCTCGACCGAGCACGTTCTGCTGGCGATCGCAGCCGCCGAGCGTGATCCGGCCGGGCAGGTGTTGGCGCGTCACGGGGCGAGCCACGACGCCATTTTGCAAGCCATGACGGCCATTCGCGGCAGTCATCGGGTTACCTCGCAGAATCCCGAGGCCACCTATCGGGCCATCGAGCAGTACGCACGTGATCTGACCGAAGCGGCGCGTCGAGGGAAACTCGATCCGGTGATCGGGCGCGACGAAGAGATCCGGCGGGTGATGCAAATCCTGGCCCGGCGTACCAAGAACAACCCCGTGTTGATTGGCGAGCCGGGGGTAGGGAAGACAGCGGTTGTCGAGGGATTGGCCGAGCGAATTGTCGCAGGCGATGTCCCGGAAGTGCTCAAGCCGAAGCGGATTGTTGCCCTGGATTTGGCGGCCTTGGTCGCCGGAGCGAAGTATCGCGGCGAATTTGAGGACCGCCTGAAAGCGCTGCTCAAGGAAGTCACCGAAGCGGAGGGGCAAATCATTCTGTTCATCGATGAACTGCACACACTGGTTGGTGCGGGTGCGGCCGAAGGCTCGATGGACGCGTCGAACATGTTGAAGCCGGCACTGGCACGGGGAGAACTGCGAGCGATTGGCGCGACCACGCTTAACGAGTACCGCAAGTACATCGAAAAGGATCCAGCGCTCGAGCGGCGGTTCCAACCCGTGATGGTCGGTGAACCGTCGGTGGAAGACACCATCGCGATTCTGCGTGGGTTGAAAGAGCGCTACGAAGTGCACCACGGAGTGCGCATCAAGGACGCAGCGATCGTTGCCGCAGCGCTGCTCTCGGAGCGCTACATTACCGACCGGTTCCTGCCGGACAAAGCGATTGACCTGGTCGATGAGGCTGCGGCCGGCCTGCGCATGGAGATTGATTCGCTGCCCGCGGAAATTGATGAGATCGAGCGGCGCATCATGCAGCTAGAAATCGAGCGACAGGCCCTGCGCAAGGAGTCTGATCCGCATTCCAAGCAGCGGGTGGGCGAGATCGAGAAGGAACTCGGTGAGCTGCGCGAACAGTCCAGCACCCTCAAAGTTCACTGGCAGACCGAGAAAGATGCGATCACTCGCATACGTAAGGGTAAAGAACAGATCGACCGGCTGAAGACGGAGGAGCAGCGGTTTGAGCGTGCAGGGGATTTTTCGAAGGTGGCGGAGATTCGCTACGCGAAACTTGCTGCCGCGGAAAAGGAAGTGAAGGCGGCCCAGGACCGGCTGGCCGAACTTCAAAAAGACCACCCGATGCTAAAGGAAGAAGTGGGCGAAGAGGAAATTGCCAAGATCGTGAGCAAATGGACGGGTATCCCTGTCGGGCGGTTGCTGGAAGGCGAGATCGAAAAGCTCGTGCACATGGAAGAGCGGCTGCGGCAACGAGTCGTCGGGCAGGAGGCGGCCCTGGCGAGCGTGGCCAACGCAATTCGCCGGAGCCGTTCGGGGCTGAGCGATCCGAACCGGCCGGTTGGATCGTTCTTGTTTCTCGGGCCGACCGGCGTCGGCAAGACCGAGCTGGCCAGGGCGCTGGCGGAGTTCTTGTTCGATGACCAGCGCGCCCTCGTACGGCTGGACATGTCCGAGTACATGGAAAAGCATTCCGTGGCGCGGATGATTGGCGCCCCCCCGGGGTATGTCGGCTATGAGGAAGGTGGACAACTGACTGAGCAGGTGCGGCGGCGGCCGTATTCGGTGGTGTTGTTGGACGAAATCGAGAAGGCCCATCCGGACGTGTTCAACGTGCTGCTGCAGATTCTGGAGGACGGACGTCTAACCGATGGAAAGGGCCGCACGGTCGACTTCCGCAATGCGGTGGTCATCATGACCTCGAACGTGGGATCCACGGCGATTTTCGAGCTGGCGGCCACGGATCCGAAGAGGGCACGCGAGGAGGCCATGGGTCGACTACGGGAACTTTTCCGGCCGGAGTTCTTGAACCGTATCGATGACATCGTGATGTTCAGCCCCTTGGGCAAGGAACAGATCGAACGGATCATCGACCTGCAGCTAATCTCGTTCACCAAGAGATTGGCTGAGAAGCAGGTGACCCTGAAACTGAGTGCAGCGGCCAAAACGCTGCTCTTTCGGGAAGGCTATGATCCAGCTTATGGAGCGCGGCCGATGAAGCGGGCGATCCAGCGCTTGATTCAGGATCCTCTGGCGTTGAAGATTCTCGATGGGGAGGTTCGTCCGGGCAGCCAGGTCGTCGTGGACGCCGACCCCAAGACGGGAGAGATGAAATTCAGC
>Ga0126371_10005336_pt1 | contig 11418 bp, 10 predicted proteins | sample PanSoiMetaPlot_4_FD_110145 | JGI IMG/M metagenome (GOLD analysis project Ga0126371, IMG submission 110145) | Tropical forest soil microbial communities from Panama - MetaG Plot_4 | ecosystem: Environmental > Terrestrial > Soil > Tropical forest > Bulk soil | place: Panama | collected 2016-02-17
ATACCGCGCCCTTCAAGTGATGCGTCGAATGCGGCGGTTCGCCGCCTACGTCAGCTGTGACGGCCGAGAAACCGTGCTGCGCACCGCCCAGCTGACAATCGGCAATAGCCGTTCGTTCGGCGGTTTCGTTGCCAGTGATGAGGCGCGCATCGACGATCACCGTCTCGACCTGTACAGCGTCTCGTTCAGGCACTGGTGGTCCTATTTCGAAGCTGTCAAAGCGCTGCTCGCGCGGCGCTACGACGATGCGCCTTGCGTGGAGACCATGCACGGTTCTGATTTCCAGATCCGAACTAAGCACGCCAAACCGATCGAAGCTGACGGTGAGATCGTGGCGATGACGCCTGCGCACGTGCAGGTCGTGCCCGATGCGGTCGCGGTTTTCGTTCCTGGCGGCGCGCCGTGAGATGGCGCAACCCGCGGCAACTTATGCGGCCCTTGCTGTGGGTGCATCGCGTGACCGACATCTCGCTCGAACATCTATGGTCCCAAGGTTATCGAGCGATCGTCATCGACCTCGATAACACCCTGGTCGGATACAAACTGCTCGAGCCGGCTGCGCCTGTCGCAGCCTGGGTGCGCAGCGCGCAAGAGCGCGGGTTTTCAATCGCGATCGTGTCGAACAACGTGCGCGCGTGGGTGAGCAGCGTCGCCACGCTCCTCGGCATCGTGACGTTCGTCCACAGCGCGCTCAAACCGTTGCCTTTCGGCATCGTTCGCGCGGTGGGTCGCCTGCGAGTGCGCCGCTCGCAAACGGTTGTCGTCGGGGATCAGCTTTTCGCCGACGTGCTCGCGGCCAAGCTGCTTGGAATTCGCGCGATTCTTACGGACCCGCTGGTGACCGCCGAGCATCACGCGATGTGGGCGGTGCGTCTTGCCGAGCGATTCATGCTCCTTGGCACGAGTCGTTTTTCAAACCCGGAAGGCGTGAAGACAAGAGAAGAGCCTGTGGGCGAGGAGCCGGCCCGAGCGCAGCCTCCTTAGGCCGACCGCGCCGCTTTTCCGCGGGCGTAGCGCGCGATCGCGCAATGCGCCTGCAAGTACGACAGCGTGCTCTCCGCCCCCATGTTGCGATTGCGCCACCCCGGGCCAAGGCCGTCGTGACATCCACCCGTCTGAAGGTCAGCGACGATCAGCCGCTCGGTGTTGACGCCCAAGAACCATGCGAACGCTGCGAGCGCTTGCTCCCAGTAGTGGTCGTCGCCGGTGCGCTCGGCTGCAGCGAGCCACGCATCCACCATACCCGCCGCCTCGATAGGCTGCTGGTCGTGACGCGCCCGCTTGGCGCCGCGCTGGTACCACCCGTCGTTTCCGATCGGCACGAACACGCCATCCTCTTGCGTGATGGATGCGAGGAAATTGAGCGCGCGAAGCCCGGACGCCTCGAATGGGTGACGCGAGTCGGCGACCGGCGCAGCTCGCAACATCGCCTCGGGTAAGCGCGCGTTGCCCCACGTCAAGACGGGTTCCCACCACTCCCATTGCGGCGTGGCCGAACGTTGATACGCGTCAAGCAACGTTGCGCCGAGATCGTCGACGACACGTTTTGCCTGGGGCGAGACGGGTGCAGCGGCCGCGGCGCCGAGCAGCGCGTACGCCTGCGGCCGAAAAGTCTTCAGGCGGCGTGCGCAGTTCCATGAGTTCTTGAGCAACGCCCCCGCGCGCGACCGCCAAGACCCGTCGGATGCGCGGGCGACCACAATGCCGAGCGCCCACAGCGCCCGACCGCTGGCAGCGTCGGAGAGGCCGTTCTCTTCGATGCGCTCGCCCACCGCGTCGAGCATATTATGGAAGGAGCCGTCGCCGAGCTGCGTTCGTTCGAGCAGCGCGAGCGCCGCCTCACCGATGCGATGAGCACGCGCATTCTTCGAATCGAGATCCAGTGCGTCGACGGCGACGATGAGCGCGCGTGCGTTGTCGTCGACGCAGAAACCGGACTCTAGGTCACGCGTGTCTCCCCGCGCGAATTGCACGACGCCTAGGTGATGGCACAGCGCATCGAGGTGCACGAGCTCGGGAGGCTTACCGGCAAGCGCGTCGGCCAAGAGCGGGTGCGGGGCGCTGGATGCGGTCTGCACCGCGCTGCGCAGCCGGCCCGCGCTATGAGTTGCCGATCGGGAGCGGTTCACGGGGCGAGCGAGCCGGTGCGAGTAGTACGGTGGGACGGCCGAACGAGCGGACGACGTGACGGCCGTCGAGCCGCCGTGCCTGCTCGAGCGCATGCTCGTACTCGCGGGCGACGTTGCGCCAGATCATGCGCCGTCCGTAGCGATACGCAGCAAGTTCGATGTCGCGCCGCGTGTCCGCGTCGCTGAGCACGCCGTCGATGGCATCGACGAGGGCGCCGCTATCGCGCAGCGGCACGACGACGCCGCGGCGGTCGGACAGCAACTCACGCGCATACGCAGTGCCTGTCGCCACGACGACTCGGCCGGCCGCGACCGCATACGAGAGCGTACCGCTCACCACTTGATTGGGATCGAGTGATGGCGAGACATACACGTCCGTCGCGAGCAGCGCGGCGACGATCTCGTCGTCGGACAGGTAACGGTTTTCGAAGAAGACGCGCTCGCCGATGCCCAGTTCGTGCACGCGCTGGGCGAGCGAATCGCGATACGCCTCGCCGCTGTGCCGGCGGATGGCTGGATGCGTCTCGCCGAGCATGACGTACACGGTTTCCGGGTGGCGCGCGAAAATCGCCGGGAGCGCTTCGAGGAGATATTCGATGCCTTTGTCAGGGCCGATCAGGCCGAACGTCGAGATGATGGTTTTGCCCGGAAGGCCGAGACGGCGTTTGAAGTGGCGGCTTGAACGCAACGGCACGTCGGGCACGCCGTGCATGATGACGAAGATCTTGCGGGGGTCGATGCCGTAGTGTTGCGCGAGAAGATGCCGTGCGGTGTGCGACATCACGACGACGGCGCTGCTGTGGTTGCACAGCTCGCGGGTCACGCGGCGCAGCACTACATCAGGTTGAGGCAAGACCGTATGCAACGTCGTGATCGCCGGTTTTGTCAAGCGCGAGAGGAGCTCGAGGAGATGCGCGCCGCGCTCGCCGCCGAACAGACCATACTCGTGTTGGACGTTGACGATGTGGGCGGGGTGCGCGTTGATGACGCGCGCGGCCTGCAGGTATGAGTCGGGGTCGTCTCGCTCGATCGCGCCGATGACGTCGTTCGAGTAGGCGTGCGTGTCTCCGGATTCATTGATCGCCATGACGTGGCCGCGTGCGCCTGCGCGCGTATCCAGCGCAGCCTTGACGTCACGCGTAAAGGTGGCGATGCCACACTCGCGAGGCGGGTACGATCCTAGGTATAACACCTCCGGAAAGTCGCGAATCTTCGCCAGGGATGAACGAACAATGCGGGGTGATGCTGCAAGCATGAACCCAGGTCTCTTTCTTATCGATGTGTCGGCTAAAAGGGTGAGCGTACGCGGGGCTGTTGCCGTATCGCCGTCAGCTCGTCTCTTCTATTATACCTGAGGTCCCTTAAGAACAAACATAGCGAGCTCGTCGCTGCGGGACACCTACGATTCTCGCAACTCCATCAGACGATAGCCATTCGTCTCAACGGACATCGCCAGCGATGCGAGCTGATCGCCCCGCTGCCCGTTGAATTGCTCCCAAGCGTCCCGCTCGCTGTCGTAGATGCGCAGCTCGTAGACCTTCTGGTGGTCGATGATACGACCCAAATTGAAGGGGACCGCCGTCGTCTGCAGGCCCACGTTGCCGATCAACACGACCAGCTCTTTCGGGCGGCGCAGCGCGACGACTGCTGCCTGTTCCGAAAAGACAGTGACGTCGCCGGTCACGTCCTCGCGGTAGGTATGCCCTTCGTGCGGCGTTTCGAAATCGGCGGTCGCATAAACTCGGAACTTGCCTTGCTGGCGCACGGCGAAGTAGGTGATCTCCCCGCCATGGTAGGGGAGCCGCCGCAGACCCAACCATTTCCAGGCCGCCGGCACAAGCGGATTGATGCGGGGGTTGCCCGTCGTGAGCATGAGTCCGCAAATGCCTTCAACCGCCGCCCACAAGAAGCGTGGCGGCTCCCACGGACTTAAGCGCATGCCGCGATTGACAAGGCTTTCACCGTCGAACCATTCGCCGAACTGGCCTGGGACTGTGTTCTTGGCCTTTGGATCCTCAGTATAGTGCACGGTCGAAGAGCGCAAGGCGGTGACCATGACATCGGGATAGTAGCGCGCTGCCGCAAACGCGTACCACCAGCTCAATCCCGGCCATACGCCGCCGAGGAGCCCGAAGTTGCCGGACGGGTCGTACAGCGGATCGTCGCGCGAGATCGTGCGCAAGCCGGCATGCGTCCAGAAGTCCGGTGAGTTGAGCCGACTGATGACGCGGAAGCCCGTCTCCTCGTCGCAGACGCGGAACATCACCGGAAACACCTCGTCGCCGGTCACGTCGGTGTGCACGTTGCCGTCGAGGTCGACGTTCAGATAATACAAACCGTTCGTCGGGTTGCGCAGATGAGCGTCCATCGCCTGACGCAGGCGCACCGACGCGTCGCGCAGTTCCTGCGCGTCGTGCTCGCTGCCTCCGCAATTCTCGATCAGGTGCGCGCCGGCACGCAGCGCCGCCGTACATTGCGCGTTGATCTCGGTGACGGCGCCATTGAGCGTGTAGCCTGGGATGATGTTACGCCAGCTGCAGATCGCCCACACGTCGCCACGCGGATCCTTCGCATCGCAGACGACGAGCCCGCGCTCGTCCATCTGTGAGATGATGTAGCGCGACGCCTTGACGACCGCAGGAAGCATCCGGCGAAGCCATTCGAGATCGCCGCTCGAGCGGAAGTGGTGGTTGGCGGCAAGGACGAAGAGCGGCGTGTTGTCGTTGATGTTGAGTCCGTAATCTTCGCGGTGGCCGTCGACGCCATCCCAATATTCCGGCAGCTTCCCGTTGCCGTACTGCATCTGAGCGACTTTGTCGAGCATGTGGCGCGAAAAGCCCGGCATGAAATGGTCGCAGCCATAGATGAACCAGCATGCGTCGCGCACGACAACGTTCGACGAGACGCCGGGGTCGTTCGTGAAGGCACGGCCATGCGGGTACGCCGCCATGACGCGCCGCATGTTCGCCTTGCCCCACAGCGCACCGTCGTTGACGGCCGGATCGGGTGTCAGGACATATCCGCGCTGCAGCTCCTCGTCGAAATAGCGCACCGTATTTGTGAATGCGTCATGATAATCGACGTCGCGTTTGAAGTCGGCGACGGATCTGGACTCGCCCCGCCCGTACGCGCCGATCGCGAAGCACACGGTATGCGTCTGATCCGGTTCGAGCGATAGATCGAGCTGCAAAGCGCCGAGGACGTCGCCGGCGGCATCGGTCGAATTGGGCAACGGGTCGACGTGCGACGGCTCGTACACGCTTCCGAAATCGAAAGTCGCAGCATAGCGGTCCGGCGGCGTCGAGACCGCGAAGATGCGCACCGCATCCGGAATGCTTTTGTTGTACGCGACTAACCCGTTCAGCGCTTTGTCAAAGCGCACCGCGATGTCGCCAGGCAGCGTGCCGCGCAGGCGGGCCGAGCACACGATGCGCAAGATGTAGGGGACGATGTCGCGGTTGCGCAGCTCGATCGCGAAATACGCGATCGGCGGGTCATCGAAATTCGGTCCGACCGGCAAGAAGATCGTCTCAGATACGTCTGTCGCCCCGCCGATCGAAAAACGCCGGCGCTGGTACGCCGGGTGGATCTCTACCTCGCCGGGCGCATCTTGGCGCAATCCGACGAAGGGTTGATCGTGCAAGGTCTGGCGGATCTCGAACATGCGCAACGATCGGCCGTAGCCGCCATAGCGAACGCCCACGGCGCCGACGCAGCTCTCGCCAAGCTCGATGGAAAAGACTCGCTCGATGGCGCCGCTGCCCTTGGTATTGATCCACGCGGCGCTATTTCCAAAGCTCGGGCCGACGCCTAGATTTTCATCGCCGACCGAGTAGACAGGCAGGGCGCGATAGTGCGGTCGGTAGGTGACGGTCCGTCCTGGCATATTCGACCGCCGTACCTACGTCGTCAGCGCGAGGTGCCCCTTGGCAGCGCCCTAGTAAAAGCGGAGCTTGCGGGCGAAAAAGCGATAACAGTGATTCTGCACGCAGATCTCGACGCGTTCTACGCCGCGGTGGCAGCGCGCGACGACCCGGCGTTGCGCGGCGTGCCGCTGGCCGTCGCCGGCTCGAGCCGGCGCGCCGTCGTACTCACGGCATCGTATGAGGCGCGTCCGTTCGGCGTGCGCAGCGCGATGCCACTGTATCAAGCACGCGCTCGCTGTCCGAAACTCGTCGTCGTGCCGCCCGACTTCACGCGCTACCGGGAAGCTTCGAGCGCGGTATTTTCTGTTTTGCGTGCGCATGCGACGATCGTGCAGGGATTATCGCTCGACGAGGCGTTCTGCGATCTCGGCGACGTGAGCTTTGAAGACGCCCTCGAGAGCGGGCGCCAGATCAAAACCGCAGTGCGCGAGGCGGTGTCGCTGTCGATCTCGATCGGCGCGGCCGGCAATAAGATGGTCGCAAAGATCGCAAGCGATGATGGCAAGCCGGATGGCTTGGTCGGCGTTCGGCCCGGAGACGAAGCGGCGTATCTCGCCGACAAGCCCATCGCGCGTTTGTGGGGGATCGGGCCGAAGACGCAAGCGCGCCTGAACGCGCGCGGCATCGAGCGCATCGGCCAACTCGCTAATCTCGACGACGAGCAGGTCTATCGTCTTCTCGGGCGTTTCGGCCGCGAGTTGCGCGAACTGGCTCGCGGCATCGACCGCCGCACAGTGAGCGACGACGACGACGTGCGCTCGATCTCGACCGAGGAGACATTCGAACGCGACATCGCAAGCGTTGACGAACTGCTGCCCATCGTGCGCACTCAGGCAGGCGAACTTGCCCAGCGCTTGCACGAACACGGACTACGGGCATACACCGTGGGCGTGAAGATCAAGCTTTCTGATTTCACGATCGTCGGCCGGCAGACGTCGCTGGCGCAGCCGACCGACGATCTGCGTGTCATCAACGCCGCCGCCGCGCATTGCCTGCGCCGGGCAGCTCCATCAAAACCGGTCCGGCTCATCGGCGTGCGCGTGGCTTCGCTAGTCACCGCGCAAGCACGGCAGATCGGACTGTTCTCATCGTGAGCTGGCAGCCCGCTCGATCCGGCTAGGATCTAGACCGACGGGTCTGACAAATCGTTCAGCGCAGCTTCGACTGCGCCGATGACCGCGTCGGGCTCGGAAGGTTTGGCCAGGATGCCGCGGATGCCGTACGCCTCGGCGACGTTGCGCAGCGCCTTGTCTTCAGGGGTCGCCGTATGCAGGAGCACCGCGGTGCGATCGTGGCGACGATCGCCACGCAGCCGCTTGATGACCTCCAGGCCGTCGACACGCGGCATCTGCATGTCGACGATGACCAAGTCGGCGCCGCAATCGTCGAGCGCCGCGATCGCGCCGCCGCCGTCAGCGCATTCGAAGACCGCGTGACCGCGATGCTCGAGGATCGTCGCCAGTAGGAGGCGGCTTACGGCGTCGTCATCGACGACGAGAATGGTGGCCAACGCCCGCTCCAAGCTGCTCGGCGACAATAGCGGCCAGCGCATCCGGTTCGATAGGACGGCTGACGAAGCGGCGCGCACCGAGCGAAAGCGCGCGAACCTCATCGAGCTCGCTTTTCGAGGTCGACGACAAAAAGATGAACGGGATCGCCGCCAACTGCGGATCACCGCTGATCTGCTCGAAAACTTCAAAGCCGTCAAAGCCGGGCATGTGGACATCGCATAGGATGAGCGCGGGACTCATCGTGCGCGCCATGTCGGCCGCTTGGCCCGGGTACTGCGCATCGGCGACGCGATAGCCAAGCGGCTCGAGTGCCGCACGAACCACTTCGAAATTGACCTGCATGTCGTCGATGACCAAGATCAGTGGCCGGTTCTCCGACGATCGCCGGCTGGCAGGCGCCACGAGATGCACTGGCAACGCCGCCTCGCTGCGCAGCGATTCTGGTAAGAACGAATCGATCTGCGTCACGAACCGCTGCGGGTCGATGGGTTTCGCGATGTAGCCATCAAAGCCGGCGGCAAGCGCGCGCCGGCGGTCGCCCACCATGGCCTGCGCGGTGACTGCGATGAGCGGCGCGCGAATGTGCGGCACCTCCGCTTTGATCCGTCGTGAGAGCTCGTAGCCGTCCATGCCGGGCATGAGCAGGTCGGCGAGGACGAGGTCGTAGTCGCCGCGCGACGCTTCGTCGAGCCCCGCTTGGCTGTCGGCCACTCCGGTCGCCTCGTGGCCGAACGAGCGCAACAAATAAAGCATGAGCTCGAGGTTCACCGCGTTGTCCTCAATGACGAGGATGAGCGCCATCGATCAGCGCTCCGGCAGTTCAAGCGTGAACGTGCTGCCCCGGCCGGCGGCACTGGTCACTCGCAGGCGGCCTCCTAACAGCGCGGCGAGCTTGCTGCTCAAGTACAGCCCCAAGCCTGCGCCTTGCTGATGGCGCGCGCGTGCAGACCCGAGCGGCTCAAAAGCTTGGAACAGCCTGCCTTGATCTTCTGCGGAGATCCCGATGCCCGAGTCATGGACGCTCACGTTCACCCAAGCCGCGCCTCCTGCATATCTGCGCGAAAGCTCGATCTGCACCGAGCCGGCATCAGTATACTTGATCGCATTGCTCACCAGATTTGTGACGATTTGCTGAAGCGACCGGCGGCTGGTCGTGATCGAGATCTCCGCAGCACGCTCGACGGTTCCTAGGCGAAGACCCTTCTCAGCCGCGAGTGTGCGCAGCGAATCTTCGACCTCCCGGATGACGTCTTGGACGTTGACCTGCTCGATGGTGATGTCCACCCGGCCTGATTCGATGCGCGCAAGATCCAAGATGTCGTTGATGAGCGACAGCAAGTTGCGCGCGCTCATCTGGACGAGCTGAAGCTGATGCTCTTGTTCGGCTTCAAGCGGTCCTGGTAGGCGCATCAGCAGCGTTCCAGTGAAACCGATGATCGCGTTGAGCGGCGTACGCAGCTCGTGGCTCATGCTCGCAAGGAAACGATCTTTTGCCCGCAACGCGCGCTCGAGCTCTATGTTCTTGTCGCGCAGCGTTTCCTCAAAGCGCCGGCGCTGCGTGATGTCTCGGATCGCGCTGACGACAAGGCCGCCCTCGTCATCGTCTAATGGACTAAGACTGATCTCGACCGGAACCTCGCTGCCGTCCTTGCGCAAGCCGTACAGCTCAAGGTCTGCACCCATCGGGCGAACGCGCGGATCTTTGAGATAGTCGAAGCGATGGCCGAGATGGCGCGAGCGAAAACGCTGCGGCACGAGCACCTCGACAGGCTGTCCGATGAGCTGCTCGCGCGGATGGCCGAAGAGACGCTCGGTTTGAGCGTTTGCCATCACGATGCGCCCTTCGCGGTCGACGATCACGATTGCGTCGGGTGCGGATTCGAGAACGGAAAAGTCGCGCGATTTCATCCAGTACCGGGTGGCCCTACCGCTCGCCCAGCAGGTTGTGTGGGGGTTCTCTATAGCTATGGATTAAACAGATACTACGTGCTAACTACTTACCTGCTTCACGTTGGGACAGGGTGGGCAGCAGTATCTAGGCGGGAACTGACTCGTGCCGCCGCGGCCGGGCGCGCAACTCACCGCCGCAGTTCGGGCAGACGTGCTGATGGTCGTTGGCGCACGCTGGGCAGAACGTGCACTCGAAGCTGCAGATGAACGCTGCGGCTTGGACGGGCAGGTCCGCGTGGCAGCGCTCGCAGGACGGCTTCATGCGCAATGCCTCGCGCATCTTTCGTCTCCAGTGCTGGCTGAGCCGCGCGTGCTCGGCCACCGCACGTGGTGGGCGCAATTCGCGATCGATGGCGAGCGCGATCAGCTCGATCGCGGCGGAGCGGTAGCGGAAGTACGAACGCAGCGAGAGTCCGAGTGACGCGGCGACGCGGCGACCCTTATTGCCATCCAGGTCTTGGGAAAGCACCGCGGCGCGCATCAGCGCGTTCATTTCCGTCGGCCCAGGCAGCGCGCGCTGAACCATCGACAACACCGCCTCGCACGCCGTATCGCACGCAAGTGCGTCTCGCAATGCCAGCGCCAGCGCGTCTTCTTCGAGGCGGATCGGCGAGCGTAAGAGCCGCAGCATGTGGCGGACGTTTGGATAGCGCCTGTCCATGAGCGATGATTTCCAGATGCACGCCGGATGGTCCCGCGCTTTTTCATGCGCCGTGGGTCTGCGAGGGCGCATGGGTATAGGAGACAGGGGGTCGCTCGAGGTCGCCCTATCGAGCGGCCCCCTCGCGCGCCTTCATTGGGCGATGCCCGGCAACGCCCGTTGACGCCGTTGGTGCGCATACGCTCGAGTGAACTCTGCGCCGAAGAACGTCACCGCGGATGAGTAGTACAGCCACGTCATGATGATGAGCGCAGCCGCCGCTGCTCCGTGGATCGATCGCAGCGCGGTGTGCGCGACATACATGCTGACCGCCCACTGGCCGAAGACGAACAGCCCTCCGGTGAACAGACCGCCCACGACGGCGTCGCGCCACGTCACTCGCTGGAACGGAACATAGTGGAAAAGCAGCGCGAACAGCAGGGCGATCACGGCGAATGAAATCGCGAGGCCGAGTCCACCGAGGAGTCCGCCTTTGACGGCGCCCGGCGCCACCTGCCCTGCCAACGCGACGTATCCGGCAAGCGCTGCGTTCAGGAGTTGGATCGCTAAAAGCACGAGCCCGATCGCGAGCACCATGAAGAAGCCGACAAACCTGATCCGGAAAACCCGCCAGATCGACGAGCCTCGCGGTTCGGTGTCGAAGACGATGTTGAGCGCGTCCTGCAGTTGAATGAAAGCGCCGCTCGCCCCGACGATCAACGCGAGGATTCCCAAGGTCGCTGCGATGATATTGGGCGCGGGTTTGCTCAGGCCGTTCACGAGGTTGGTCACAAAGCGCGCACCCGACGGTCCGACGAACGCGCTCAAAGGGCCAAGGACATCTTGTGCGGCATGCTGACGACCCAGGATGATGCCCGCGATCGCGATCGCGATCACCAAGAGGGGCGCGAGCGAAAACGCGAGGTAGAATGAAAGGGCCGCCGCCAAGTGCGGCGTGTGATGCCGATTCCACCCCTGGTAGGCTTCGCGCAGCACCGTCAACGTGTGAGCCACCTCATGCGGGCGCACGTTAGACCGCTCGGCGGCTGCGGCCTACCATCGAGAAAGGGCATGTGATCTATGGCGAAGCGGAAACGAGCGAGGAAGTACGGTCCGAAGGCGTCGCAAGACGTCGAACGCGCGATGCGTGAGATGAAGGAAGGGAAGCTTCATTCCGGGCGCTCGGGGGCGAAGGTAACGAACCCGCGCCAGGCGATCGCGATCGGCCTCTCCGAGGCACGGCGCGAGGGCGCAAAAATGCC
>Ga0126371_10005337_pt1 | contig 11417 bp, 9 predicted proteins | sample PanSoiMetaPlot_4_FD_110145 | JGI IMG/M metagenome (GOLD analysis project Ga0126371, IMG submission 110145) | Tropical forest soil microbial communities from Panama - MetaG Plot_4 | ecosystem: Environmental > Terrestrial > Soil > Tropical forest > Bulk soil | place: Panama | collected 2016-02-17
AAATGTGCGAACTTCGTTGCGGCCGTAGTTGAAGATGAGCGTGCCCCACTCGCGGTGCTCGCCCTTTCTGGGATCCTCGTGCTCGTAGAGCGCGGTGCCGTCGAAGTACGCCAGCCCGTGCGCATCCTTGGGGAAATGGCCCGGCACCCAATCGACGATGACTCCAATTCCCGCCTGGTGGCATGTATCGACCAAGTACATGAAATCGTCGGGCGTGCCGAATCGCGCGGTGGATGCGTAGTAACCGACCACCTGGTAGCCCCAGGAACCCGAGAACGGATGCTCGGCCACCGGCAGCAATTCGATGTGCGTGTAGCCTAAGCGCGTCGCGTATTCGACCAGTCTCGGCGCGAGTTCGCGGTAAGTGAGATACGAATTGTTCGGACCGCGTAACCACGAGCCAAGGTGCACTTCATAAATCGACACTGGTTGCTTGAGGATGTCTTTCTTCCCGCGCGATTCCATCCAGCCGTGATCGCCCCATTGGTGGCGGCCGAGATCCCAAACTACGGAGGCGGTCTTCGGCGGGACTTCGCTCGCGAATCCGTACGGGTCGGACTTCTGCTGCCGGTAAGCTCGTTCACGCGAACGCACCGAATACTTGTAGTTCGTTCCGGCGCCCACTCCAGGGATGAACAACTCCCAGACGCCGCCGGAGCGAAGCCGCATAGGATGACGCCGCTCATCCCAGTCGTTGAAGTCGCCCACCACGCTGACCACTTCGGCGTTCGGCGCCCAGACCGCGAATCGCACGCCCTCGACGTCCTCGCAGCAAACCGGATGCGCGCCCATAGTGCGATAGCTCTCGTACTGTTTGCCTTCGCCGTGAATGTGCAAATCGAAATCCGAGATCAGAGGGCCGAAACGATAGGCATCTTCGATGTCGACACGACCGCCGTTCCAGAGCGTAAGGCGCAGCAGGTAGTGTCCCGGATCGCGGTCGAGCTTCGCGACGAAAATGCCTTCAGCGCGGAGCTTCTGCATCGAATGCGAGGAGTCACCGATCAGCACTTCCGCGTCCATGGCTTGGGGGAGAAATGCTCGCACCTCCCAGCTATCGCCGCCATGATGCGGTCCTAACAAACTAAAGGCGTCCCCATGATGACCGCTCAGGATGGCGTCAACGTCTTTCGATGTCATGCACAGCTATTATGGCAAGGTGCCTGTTGAGAAAGCCGAGCTGCACGTGCATCTGGAGGGTTCGATCGAAGCCGAGACTCTGCTCGCGATCGATCCGTCGCTCGATCGCGCCGAGATTGAGGCGAATCTGAAATGTGGAACTTTCGATGAATTTCTGCGCGGCTACATTTGGATCACGAGCAAGCTCCAAACACCGGAACACTATGCTCTCGCGACTCGTCATCTCTTGGAGCGGCTGGCCGAGCAAAATGTGATTTATGCCGAAGTTACTTTGTCGGCGGGCGTAGTGCTGTGGAAGAAACAGGATCTCGCTGCCGTATACGAAGCAGTGTGGCGGGAATCGCAACGATCGCGTGTGCGGACATTTTGGATTCTTGACGCGGTGCGCCATTTCGGGGCAGACCATGGCATGGAGGTAGCGAACTTTGCAGTGACGCGCCGCGATTCAGGCACGATCGCGTACGGGATCGGCGGCGACGAAACGCGCGGGCCCGCGGAATGGTTTCGAGAGGTTTTTGCTTTTGCCCGGGACGGCGGGTTGCGGCTGGTTTGCCACGCGGGCGAGACGGTGGGGCCGGAATCGATCTGGGCGGCGCTCGAAATTGGCGCCGAAAGGATCGGGCATGGCATCACAGCGGTTCGCGATCCCGCATTGATGGCTCGGCTGCGGGAGTTGAATATTCCTCTCGAAATATCGATTACCAGTAACGTCGCGACGGGCGTGGTTCCTTCGCTCGCCGAGCATCCCGTGGGCGCGTTATACGCCGCGGGTGTTCCGATCGTGCTGAACACAGACGATCCATCGTTCTTCCGTACTTCGTTGACGCGCGAGTACGAACTCGCGAAGCAATTGTTCGGGCTCCCAATAGACGAACTGGCAGCAGCAAGCTTCCGTTACGCGTTCGCCGCCGATCATGAGGCCGCCCCGCCCGCCTAGACCGGGCCTTCGTCGCCGAGTTTCACCCTGAGATTGGTTGTGCGTCCGTTTCGGAAAACGGTCAGCTCCAAAGTGTCGCCGGAGCGCTTGCGTGCCAGGGCCCGGCTGATGGCGTCTTCGCGATCGATCGGTTTGCCATCGATCGCGGTGATCAAATCGCCACCGACCACGAGCTGTACATTACCGATCTGCACTGTCTCACGGCCTCCGCGCAATCCCGCGCGTGCCGCGGCCGAACCGGGCTCCACTTCCTGAACCAGGAGCCCGCCCTGCGTCGGAAGATTCAGAGCGTCGGCATAATCGCCTGAAACCGGCACCACCGTCACGCCCAAGCGAGGTCGCTTGCGGCCGGCTTGAAAGTCTTCGAGCAGGGCTTTGGCACGATTGATCGGCATGGCGAAACCGATGCCGATGTTCCCATTGGGCCCGAGGATGGCCGTATTGATACCGATTACGTCGCCGGCCGAGTCGAGCAGCGGCCCGCCGCTGTTGCCGAAATTGATGGCCGCGTCGGTCTGGACCAGTCCCTCGAGCTCCTGATTGTTTTCTCCGCGAATGCTGCGGCCGAGCGAGCTGACGACGCCGGTTGTCAGCGTGCCGTTCAGGCCGAATGGATTGCCGATGGCAAGCACTTTCTGCCCCACTTGAAGCCCGTCGGAATCGCCGAGCCGCAGCCACGTCAGCTTTTTGCGCGGCGTGATTTGGATCATCGCGAGATCGTTGGCCTCGTCGCGCGTGATGAGCTTCGCCGGATAGCGGGTCTGATCGGAAAGCGTCACTTCTAATTGGCGGTCGTTGGTGACGACGTGGCTGTTGGTGAGAATTTTGCCATCTTCGCTAATAAGAAAACCAGAGCCCTGGTCCTTGGAAGGATACACCTCGAGAAAAATCGTGCGCCGATACACGGTGCTTGTGATGTTCACCGTTGCCAGGTGGGCGGACTTGTAAATGTCGATGTTGTTGAGTTCGTCTGGACTGAGCGTGGCACCGCGCGCCACGCTGGGGCCCGACCAAATCTGCCCGCCCGCTCCGCGAATCGGAGCGAGAATACGCTGCCGGCCCCAATCCGTCCTCGACGTCACGATAAGGAATCCGCCGACCAGCATCGCGGCGATCACAAAAACGCGCAATCTCATAACGAAACACTCCGTAGCGATTGATAGACCGCCCGCACTTGTTCGAGCGTGTTTTCCTTGTCGCCCGAGGTATCGATGACGTAGTCGGCCACGCGAACTTTTTCCGCAAGAGGCAGTTGCCGGCTCAAGCGCGCTAGAACCTCTTCACGCGTATACGGTCCGCGCTTGACGGCCCGTTCAATCTGCTGCTCCATCGTGCAGGTCACAACAATCAGACGGTCAAATCGCTTATAACTTCCAGTTTCAACCAGAATCGCCGCCGCGACAACTACGATGGCATGCGGGTCCCGGGCTTCGATCTCGGCGATCATGCGGGCCTGCCGCGTCCCGACCGGCGGATGCACCAATTTGTTCAATTTCTCAAGCAGCGCCGGTTGGTCGAAAACAAGCGCTCCCAGCTTGCGCCGATCGATGCATTGTTCAGGCGTGAGAATGCCAGTGCCGAATTCGCGGACTACCGCGTCATAGGCCTCCCCATCGGGCAGCAGCACCTGATGACCGAGCTCGTCGGCTTCAATGAAATGACAGCCGAGATCGGCCAATGCATGTCCCACGAAACTCTTGCCGCTGGCCAGACCTCCGGTGAGCCCTACCCGGAGCATACATGCTGTTCGGCAGCCTGCACCGTATTGCTCATTAGCATAGCGATGGTCAGCGGGCCGACTCCGCCAGGCACAGGCGTGTATGCGCTCGCCAGTTCGAGAGCGGCTGCGGCGTCTACGTCGCCGATCAGCCCTTTGCCGTCGGCGCCGCGATTCTGGCCGACGTCGATCACTACGGCGCCCGGCCGTATGAAATCGCGCGTGATGAGATTCGCCCGCCCGATCGCAGCTACAAGAATATCGGCGCGCCGGCATTCTTCCGCGAGGTTCGCGGTTTTCGAATGGCAAATCGTAACCGTCGCGCTCTGGTGAAGCAGCAGGAGCGCCATCGGTTTTCCGACGATGTCGCTCCGGCCTACTACGACCGCCTTCTTGCCTGAGATCGGGATCTCGTAGCGGCGCAGCAGCTGCATGATTCCGGCCGGAGTGCAGGCGCGCGGAGAGGGAATGTTTGCCACGAGGCTCCCGACGTTCACGGGATGAAATCCGTCGACGTCTTTATCCGGTTTGACGGCGAGGAGGATGCGGCGGCTGTCCACTTGTTTCGGTAGTGGCATCTGTACGAGGATGCCGTCAATCTCGCTGCGCTGATTCAAGCCTTCAATAATTCCGAGCAGCGCGTCGGTGGTGATGGTATCCGGCGGCGTGATTTTTTCACTGTAGATTCCCAGTTCGCCGCAGGCTTTGATCTTTCCGCGAACATAGATCTCAGAAGCCGGATCGTGGCCCACCAAGATCACTGCTAGGCCCGGCGGCCGGTGAGTTCCCGTCAACTGCTCCACTCGCGGCTTCAGTTCCGACAAAAGCTGTTGGCGCACCCACCTCCCATCCAGGATTTTGGCGCTCATTCATTCGTGAGCATAGCAGAGGAGTGCGCGGTAAACGCGTCTGCTCACTGCTCAGCGGCAGCATTCTTTTTGGTGGGAGGTGAGGCTTTCTTCTTCGAAGGCGTTGCGCTCTCCGCCAGAAGCTTTTGGGCCTGCTCTCGGATGTGCTGTTCCTGTTGATCGTTGAAGAAGTCCGCATCGTGGCCCGAATACTGCGCGCGAATCATCCCCTGGCGGTCGATGAAGACCATAAGCGGCACCAGCGGCACCTTGTCCTTCGGCCATTGCAAATAAGCAAGCGACTGATCGCTCGGCGCGGTGCCGACTGGGAAACTCGGTTGAAACTTGTTGATGAAACCCGGAATGTCGGGATTATCATTGACGGCGGCTTCCACCACAGCGAAACCCTTCGGCCCAAGATCCTTTTCGATGCCACTCAAGACCTGAGTGGTTTTTTGGCAGTGCGGTCAAGTGGTAAGGATGAACACCAGGCAGAGGACCTTGCCGCGGTATTGGCTGACCAGGATCTGCTTATTCGGCCCCATGTCGATTACGAACTCGGGCGACTTGCGAGGGATGTCGGCGCCGAGCCCGAGGGCGCCGATTAGCATAAGTATGACGATCGCGCGACGGAGCATCGGAATTTGAGTATACACGCCTTCGCAGCACCTGGAGAGCGGGTTGCTCGACGAATCCAAGTAGTACCACGACGCGCCGGTCGAATTTTGTGAGCACCGAAACGCGTTTCGAGAGTTCGCGCCTCCGTTATAATTGAAGTTTCCCATGCACATCATACGTCGTGTTGCCGTCCTTGGAGCCGGCACAATGGGTGCGCGCATCGCCGCGCACTTCGCGAATGCGGGCGTCCCCGCACTGCTCCTGGATGTCGTGATTCCCGGCCAGCCGAATCGAAATACTGCGGCACTGAAAGGTATCGAGTCCGCGGCTAAACAACGGCCGCCTGGATTTTTTACGGACGACAAAGTCGCGCTCGTCACTGCTGGGAATTTCGAAGACGACTTGGCGAAGCTCTCTGACTCCGACTGGATCATCGAAGCCGTCGTCGAAAATCTCGACATCAAGCGCGACCTGTGGCGCAGAGTAGACGGCGTCCGCAAACCGGACGCGATGTTGTCCACCAACACCAGCGGCATTCCGCTCGCCCAGATCTCGGAAGGCTTCTCAATCGACTTCCGGCGGCAGTTCCTCGGCACGCACTTTTTCAATCCGCCGCGCTATCTGCACCTGATGGAGCTGATCCCGGGCGCCGATACCGATCCGCACATTCTCGCTTCCGTTGACCAGTTCGCCGACCGCAGGCTCGGCAAAGGCGTGGTCCGCACCAAAGACACTCCCAACTTCATCGCCAACCGCATCGGCAGCTTCTTCGGCGGGACCATCGCCAAGACGATGATCGAGGAAGATTTCACCATCGAGGAAGTGGATGCCATCACCGGCCCGGTAATCGGGCTGCCGAGTACGGCAAGCTTCCGACTTCTCGATCTAGTGGGTCTGGACGTTTGGGCATTCGTCGGAAGCAATCTCTACGCTGCCGTGCCGAACGATCCCTGGCGCGACCGTTTCCTCCCGCTCGATTTCCAGAACAAGATGATCGAGCAGAAATGGCTCGGCAACAAAACCGGCCAGGGCTTTTATAAGACCGTTGGTAAGGGCGACAACAAAGAATTTTGGGTGCTCGACTGGAAGACTCTCGACTACAAGCCGCCCTCGAAGCCGCGCTTTGCGTCGGTGGACAGCGTTCGCAACCTCGAAGATCTCGGCGAACGTCTGCGCGCGCTGGTTCGCGCCGACGACCGCGCCGGACGTTTCTTGTGGAGAGTGTTCAGCGACCTGTTCCTTTACTCAGCCGAAATGATCCCCGAGATTTCGGACCGCATCGTAGAGATCGATCGCGCGATGCGCTGGGGCTACGCCAATAAACTCGGGCCGTTCGAAACATGGGATGCGCTCGGGTTTGTCGACGTCGTGACGCGGCTTGAAGCCGAGCGCCGGCCGCTGCCCGAAAACATCAAGCGCATGCTCTCGCGCGCCGCGTTGTCGCTCTACCGGCAGGCCGGCCAGGCGCATCCGGTAACTGAGTATTTCGACTTTCACACCAACGCCTATCAACCGCTCGAGCCGCGTCCGGGCATCGTCACCCTGGCCGACCGCAGGCGTTCGAATGGCGTGATCCAGTCGAATCCGGGCGCGTCGCTGATCGATCTCGGCGATGGTGTGCTATGCGTCGAGTTTCATAGCAAGATGAACGCGCTCGGCGAAGACAACATCTCAATGCTCTACGCCGGCCTTGAAGAGACCAACAAGAATTTCGCCGCTATGGTGATCGCCAACGAAGGCGAGAACTTTAGCGTCGGAGCGAATCTGATGATGGTTTTGCTCGCCGCGCAGGAAGGTGAATGGGACGAACTCGACCGCGCGATCGCCCGCTTCCAGCAAGCGAACATGGCGCTGAAATATGCATCCAAGCCTGCGGTTTCGGCACCGTTCGCCCGCACTCTCGGCGGCGGATGCGAGATCGTTCTGCACTCGACGCGCGCGCAGGCGTCGGCTGAAACTTACATCGGACTGGTGGAAGTCGGCGTCGGCCTGATCCCGGGCGGCGGCGGATGCAAGGAGCTACTGCTGCGTTTGAAAGACCCGCGCAAAGTGTTCGAATTGATTGGCATGGCCAAGGTTTCGGCGAGCGCCGATGACGCCAAGAAGCTGGGCCTTCTCGATCGTGCCGATCTGATCACGATGAATCCGGAGCGACTGATCGGCGATGCCAAAGCGCTGGCTCTCGAACTCGCCCCGCGCTACTCGCCTGGCTCGCCGCGCAGCGACATTAAAGTTGCCGGCGAGAGTGGATTCGCGCTGCTCAAGATCGGCGCGTGGTCGATGCGGCAAGGGCACTACATCAGCGATCACGACGTGCTGATCGCGGAAAAGCTCGGCAACGTGCTGACAGGCGGCCGGCTCACGGGCGAGCAGACGGTTTCAGAGCAATACCTGCTCGATTTAGAACGCGAGGCATTCCTGAGCCTATGCGGAAATCCCAAGACGCAGGAGCGTATGGGGTATATGCTGAAGACAGGAAAGCCGCTCAGAAATTAATTCTGGAAACCAACATGGAAGCTGTCATTGTCGATTGTCTTCGTACTGCTATCGGAAAGGCTCCTAAGGGCACGCTGCGCAATACGCGGCCGGACGACCTGGCAGCCACGGTCTTTCGAAGCCTCATGGAAAAATACCCGGCGGTGCAGCCGGCCGAGATCGATGACGTGATCATCGGCTGCGCGAATCCTGAGGGCGAATCGGGCATGAACATGGCGCGCGTGGCCGCCCTGCGCGCCGGTCTTCCGGATTCGGTGCCCGGCGTGACTATCAACCGCTTCTGCTCGTCGGGACTGCAGGCCATCGCGATGGCGGCCGAGAAAATTCGCTCTGGCGGTGCGCAGATCATCATCGCCGGCGGCGCCGAGTCCATGAGCATGGTCCCGATGTCGGGCTACAAGTTCGCTCCGAATCCGTGGATGGTGGATCACATGCCGCAGATCTACATGGGCATGGGACTCACGGCTGAAGAAGTACAACGAAAGTTCGGCGTCAGCCGCGAGGATGCCGATCAGTTCGCCTATCGCAGCCATCAGAACGCGCTGCGCGCGCAGGCGGAGGGCAAGTTCGATGAGGAGATCGTGCCAGTGGAAGTGGAGAGCACGGTCCTCGACAACGGCAAGCCGAAGCATCGCACGGCTGTGTTTCAAAAGGACGAAGGCCCGCGCGCAGATACCTCCGTCGAGGCGCTCGCCAAGCTCAAACCCGTCTTTGATGCCAACGGCACTGTGACGGCCGGTAATTCGTCGCAAACCAGCGACGGCGCGGCTGCGGCGCTGGTCATGTCGGACAAGAAAGCGCGCGAACTGGGTCTGAAACCGATGGCGCGCTTCGTGAGTTTCGCCGTCGGCGGCGTGCCCCCCGAGATCATGGGGATCGGACCAGTGGTCGCGATTCCAAAGGCGCTGGCATTGGCGGGCCTGAAGACGGATCAGATCAGCATCGTGGAACTGAACGAAGCTTTCGCGGCTCAGGCGCTGGCGGTGATTCGCAAAGTCGGCCTGGACCTCGACCGCGTGAATCCCAACGGCGGCGCGATCGCGCTAGGGCACCCGCTGGGATGCACGGGAGCGAAACTGACGGCGACCATCCTGCGCGAGATGAAGCGGCGCGACCTGAAATACGGCATGGTGACAATGTGCATCGGCGGCGGCCAGGGCGCCGCAGGAATTTTTGAGCGCTTGAACTGAGCAATTGGCGCACGCACTCGTGCGTGCCGCGTTCACACTCGTGTGAACGCCTTATTGGAGAAATTCAGAAACCAAGGTACGACAGGTAATTCATGGCAACCTCAACTCTCTCGCCAGTTCGACACAAAGGCGGCTCGTTTCTAATCGAGCCAACGACCGCGGATGAGATCTTTACTCCCGAGGATTTTACTGAAGAACATCGTGCGATCGGCCGTACGACTGAAGAATTCTGGCAAAAGGAAGTTGTGCCGAACCTGGAGGCAATCCAGCACCAGGAGCCCGGGGTAGCGATTTCAATCCTGCGTAAGTCAGGTAAGCTCGGCCTGCCCGCCGTCGTGATTCCGGAAAAATTCGGCGGTATGGAGATGGATCTGACATCGGCCATGGTGGTAGCGGAGGTCGTCGCGCGCGACGGCTCGTACTCGGCCTGGCACGGCGCGCAGGCAGGCATCGGTGCGCTGCCGTTGTTGCTGTTCGGCACTGAAGAACAGAAGCAACGCTATCTGCCGAGAGTCGCCACGGCAGAAATGGTCGCCGCGTATTGCCTCACGGAACCGCAGGCCGGGTCGGACTCTCTGGCTGCAAAAACGCGAGCGGATCTGACTCCCGATGGCAAGCACTACATCTTGAACGGCCAGAAGATGTGGATCACTAACGGCGGCGGCGCGGATCTATACACGATCTTCGCCAAGGTCGGCGGCGAAAAATTCACGGCGTTCCTGGTGGAGCGCGCGTTTCCGGGCGTGAAGCCGGGCGCCGAAGAAAAGAAGATGGGAATTAAGGGCAGCTCAACTACGGCTGTCTATCTCGACAACGTGAAAGTGCCAGTGGAGAACGTGCTCGGCGAGATCGGACGGGGGCACATCATCGCGTTCAACATTCTGAATCTCGGCCGTCTGAAGTTAGGCCCGTTCGCAGTCGGCGGTGCGAAGGAAGTGCTGCGCATCTCGATCAAGTACGCCAAGGAGCGCAAGGCCTTCGGTAAGTCGATCGGCGAGTTCGGAATGATCCAGCATAAGCTGGCAGAAATGGCGATCCGGCTTTTTGCGACGGAGTCGTGTAGCTATCGGGTGGTCGGGCTGATTCAGAACGAGCTCGAAGATTTCTCTTGGTCGAAGCCGGACGCGGCCAAAATCATGCTTAAGGCGGTCGAAGAATTCGCGACCGAGTGCTCGTTCATCAAGGTGTTCGCCTCCGAGATGCTGGACTACGTCGTCGACGAAGGCGTACAGATTCACGGCGGTTATGGCTTCAGCCAGGAGTACGCAGTAGAGCGCGCTTATCGCGACTCGCGCATCAACCGGATTTTCGAAGGCACCAACGAGATCAACCGTCTGCTTGCGACCGGAATGCTTCTGAAACGAGCCCAGCGCGGGCAGCTAGCGCTTGTGGAGGCGGTGACGAAGCTGCAATCGGAGCTTTTGAGCGGCGGCGGGTCATCCACGGCGGCCGACGAAGAATCGCGCCTGGTCGAGAACGCGAAGAAAGTTGCGTTGCTTGCGCTCGGCATCGCATACCAGAAGTTCGGCGCTGCGCTCGAAGATCAGCAGGAAGTCCTTGCCGGCGTCACCGACATTTCGATGAACGCCTTCGGCATGGAATCGGCGCTGCTGCGCGCGCGCAAGATGGCCAAGGCCGGCAAGGGCGAGAACGCTCGCGACATGGTCAGCGTTTTCACGCGCGAAGCCATGGAGACAATTGAAAGCGCCGGGCGCTCGGTCCTAGCCGCATGCTCGGAAGGCGACGTGCTCCGGACCAATCTCGCGGTGCTGAAGCGCTTTACCAAGTTCGAACCCGTAGACGCGATCGCGACACGCCGCCGGATCGCATGGCGCTTGCTCCAGGCTGAACGCTATGTAGTCTAGCATCGCGCTCAGAATTCGGTTCTGTCACCCTGAGATTCGCGTGATATCCCGCCTCACCGGAAAATTGCGCCATGGTCTTATCCCGCCGCTTTTTGCTGTTGTCCCTCGGCGGCGGCGCGCTGCCGGTTGCGCGTTAAGTGGGAACGATGTCCAGCAGCCGCTCAACGACCATCAACAGGCCGCGATGGTGCATCTCGTGCTCCTTGGTGTCGAGCAGCATCTCGAAACGGCTTTTCGCCGCCCCGTCCCTGGACTCTCTCGGCGATGACGCTCTCAGGGAAGCCGCTCGACAAAACCGCTCCAGCGCTCACCCGCCTCCCGCAGCAAAACGAGGATCTCGGGCTTTGAGAGCGCGAGCTTCTCGTGGATGGGAAGAGAGGCGAAGAAGCCCCGGAAAATGGAAGGGCAAAATCCACATGCTGAAGATTTCGACGCGCGCTTGAGGATTTCAGGGACTCATCGGAGCGACTCTCTGCTCCTGGATACCAGCGTCGTCATCTGGAGCTTCGAAGGAAGCGACCGGATCTCTTCGCGAGCAAAGCTTGTATTGTTGGACCTTCGCAGCCTCTGTAGTGAGCGTCATCAGCGTGTGGGAGATCATCCTGA
>Ga0126371_10005338_pt1 | contig 11417 bp, 12 predicted proteins | sample PanSoiMetaPlot_4_FD_110145 | JGI IMG/M metagenome (GOLD analysis project Ga0126371, IMG submission 110145) | Tropical forest soil microbial communities from Panama - MetaG Plot_4 | ecosystem: Environmental > Terrestrial > Soil > Tropical forest > Bulk soil | place: Panama | collected 2016-02-17
CATGGGTGGCAATCGCTCCGCCGAGATAGGAAGACACAAGAAACAACCCGAAGGACCGTGTCAGCGGGAAAAGGAAAAGGGCGGTGCTTCCCAATTCCAGTACGCCAATGAACAGCAATTTTTTGCCGCCGAAGCCCATGGCCGCCATCTGCATTTCCACATTGGGGACATGCGCAAGTTTTGCGACTGCGCTCCCCAAAAGCAGGATTCCTGTCAGCGCTATCACGATGTTGCCTACCGTTGGCTTCTTCATCTCCCATCACTCCTTTTGTTTTCATTCCTGGCAATAAGACCGGGCACAGGAGCGCGGTGTGACACGTGAAAATCGGGCGCGGCCGCATTGCCGATGGGCGGTTCATCGCCTGGTGCAGCGGCGAATCGTGGAGAAGAAATTGATCAGGTTGCCGTCGGGGTCGCGGAACAGCATGGAGCGGCTGCCCCAAGGCTGGTCCGTAGGCTCCAGAACGAATTTCTGCACCAGCTCGGCCAGGCGGGCGCGCTCCTGATCTACGTCGTTCACTTGAAAGTCGAGAATCACGGAGCGGTTGGCGGCGGGCTCCGCCGCTCCCGCATTGAATAGGTCCACGCTGCGCTTGCTCGAGAGGGCCAGCGTGCTGGCCGCGCCGCGCAATTCCACGTAGTCTTCACTGCCGATCGGGATAACGCACAAAACATTTTCGTAGAACCGGGAGAGTGCGGAGACATCCGAGGTGACCAGCCTTGCCTGCGCCAATTTCATGCAACACCTGCCTCTCTTTCCCCTTGGCAACTTGCAAAGTAGATGGTGCAAAGGAAGACCAGGGAGAGGCAGGCTTTGTGACGAATAGAAACGAAACAGCGGCGGCAGACTGAAAGCGGAGCGGCGAGGCGATATTATTATTCAAAAAGGAGCTGGTGGCAGGCTCGGGAGGCGCTCGAGCTTGTCGGGATTGCGAACAATATAAATGTTGCGAATGCGGCCTTGTGCGACGTCCAGGGAAAGCACGCCGAATACGCGGCCCTGATGATAGACGGCAATACCAGGCAGCCCGTTGATCTCCGTAGATCGCCGGATGACATCCTCGGGCATGAATTTCTGCGGCGCGTTGAAGAAAAAGCGCGCCACGCGGTCCGCGCCATAGATTGGTTTGGGCACGGCGGTCGCTTTGCCCCCGCCGTCGGTATACAGCACGATGTCATTGGAAAGCAAGGCCAGCAATCCCTGCACATCTCCGCGTCCCGTGGCCTCCAGGAATTGCTGCAACAACTTCTGGTGTTCCGCCGGCGAGGCATCGAAACGCGGGCGGCCCTGGGTGACATGCTGTTTGGCGCGCTTGAGGATCTGCCGGCAGTTGGCTTCGTTGCGACCAAGCATGGCGGCGACTTCTGCGTATTCGTAATCGAACACTTCACGCAGGAGAAACACGGCGCGTTCCACGGGCGTCAAGCGCTCCAGAAGCATGAGGAAAGCCATCGACAGCGAGCCGTTGATGCCGGAAATAGCCGCCGGCTCCTCCGCAGACTGCGTGAACAGCGGCTCGGGGAGCCACTGGCCGAAATATTGCTCGCGCTTGACGCGCGCGGACTGCAGTTGGTTGATGCAAAGGCGAGTGATCACCGTTACAAGAAAGGCGCGGGGATCGCGAATCGCCTCGTCGGAAGCCTGCTGCCAGCGCAGAAACGTTTCCTGCAGCATGTCTTCAGCGTCTGCACGGCTACCGAGCATCCGGTAGGCTACGGAAAACAACAGGCCGCGATGCTCCTCGAACGCGGCAAGCGCGCGCGTATCGGTGGAAGCGCCTGGGTTGGCTGAATTCATCGACCATACTCCACGGATAAGACCAGCAAGATGCGCATTTTGTGACCGGCGAAACCTCGACGCCAACCTCCCTTTTCCTCAAACACATCGAATCTTTGAGGCGCTGTTTATGAGATGCCACCTCTCGCACGGGTGGAACATTGCTTGCCAGCGGATTTCCAGTCACAATGAAGTTTCTTGCCCCTCCGCCCAGAGGGTTCATGTTCTTTCGCACCGTTGATCAGGTAAAGCGATTTTTCAAAATACTTGTGGGATTCACGCTCCTGGGCGCGGGAGCCATCATGGTTTTTACGCCGGGGCCAGGCTGGGTGGTGATGTTTCTGGGACTCACGCTATTGGCGGCGGAATTTGTTTGGGCCAGGCGGCTGATGAATCATATGAAAGAGCAAGGCACTCGGATTAAAGATACGGTTTTGCGGACTGGCAAGTCCGACTCTACCGATTCGGCGTGACTTCTAGGTCCTCCAATAACTCCCCAAGGACAAATTGGCCATGATCAGCGAATGGAAGGGCAAGTGGGCGTTGGTAACCGGCGCAAGCGCGGGCATTGGTGTGGCCCTGGCGGAGGAGCTTGCCGCCGGCGGCACGTATCTGGTGTTGACGGCGCGGCGGTCAGATCGCCTGCAGGAAGTGGCGGAAAACCTGCGAAAGAAGCACGGCGTCGAAGCTCTGGTCTTTGCCGCGGACCTGGCGAGGCGTGATGCGCCGGCGAGCATTTATGAGTTCTGCAGGGAAAAGGGCCTGCGCATCGATCTGCTGATCAATAACGCGGGTTTCGGCCAGTATGGCGAGGTGCCGCAGGTGCAAACGCAGCGGCTGCTCGACATGGTGGAAGTGAACTGCACCGCGGTGGTGCATCTGACGCGGCTCTTTTTGCCGGAGATGGTGGCGCGCCGCGGCGGCGACATTCTGATTCTGGCCTCGACCGCGGCGTTTCAGGCCGTGCCGTATATTTCCACTTATGCGGCCACCAAGGCGTTTGATCTGTATTTTGCGGAGGGGCTGGCGGAAGAGATGAAGCCGCACGGCATCCGCGTCTGCGCGCTATGCCCGGGCTCGACGGAATCGGAGTTCCACGCAGTGGCAGGGCAGGAGCAGTTCACGGCCAAAAATCAGGAGCCCCCGGACCAGGTGGCACGCACGGGCCTGAAGGCGCTGGCGGCAGGCAAGAGCTACGTCATTTGTGGCCTCGGGAACTATCTCGGGGCGCATTCACAGCGCCTGGTTCCACGGCGCGTGGTCACGCGGGTGGCGGCCAATATGTTCCGCCCCGGCAAACGGCAATAGCCGCGCTAGCAGTGCCCGCGCAACTCTAACCTCTTGAGCGGGTTTTGTTTAGTGCGGGGCCAAGCCAACTGGATTTCCCTTCCCCGGACTCCTTGGGAACTTTCCCCGCCCGCACCGGGAATAGTATTCGACACCGGGCGTTAACCAGGAGAGATGCAGATCGAGTCACAGGAACGAGACGACGTCCTTCTGAAGCGTTCGGCCAAGGGTGATGAAGAGGCCTTTACCCTGCTTTATCGCCGCAACCAGGCGCAAATCTATCGTTTTGCGTTGCGCATGACCGGCCGCGCCTGGGCCGCGGAAGAGATTGTGCAGGATGTGTTCATGACCCTGGTGCGCGAGCCGAAAAAATTTGATCCCACGCGCGGCCCATTGGCGGCCTTCCTTTACGGGATTGCGCGCAACCGCGTGATGAAGCACCTGGAGCGCCAGCCACGCGAGTTTTCCCTGGAGTATCGGAGCGGGGACAACGGCACGAGCGAAATCGAAGTGCCCGACGAACGGACGCCTGCGCACTGGGCGGAGCTTCACGAGCGGCGTGATTGCGTGCGTGCCGCGGTGTTGTCCTTGCCGCTAGAGTTTCGCGAAACCGTGGTGCTTTGCGAACTGGAAGAGATGAGCTACGAAGAAGCGGCGACGGTTCTGCAGTGTCCCGTGGGCACGGTCAGGTCGCGCCTGCACCGCAGCCGCGCGCTGCTGCTGGCGAAGCTGGAGATGTTGCGCAACGCGCCGAAGCGCGCGAATGCCGGGTATTGAGGATTTGGGAGAAGTGAAGATGAATTGCGAAGAGTTTGTCAATTCGGGGCTTGCGTCCGCTGCCGCGGCTGGGCCGGAGACCGCGGCCGCGCGCGAGCATTTGCGGACTTGTCCGGAGTGCGCGGCGCTGTACGCGCGACTGCTGGAGCTTCGCGGAGAATTGCGGGAATTGGGCAAGGCTAGCACGCAGGCCGCCACGCCTTCGCGCGTGGAGATGCGCCTGCGTCAGGAATTCCGCACGCGGCATAAGACGGACAAGAATCGAGACCGCGCCGTGGTGGCGGGCTGGATGTTGGCAGCGGCGACCATGGTGCTGGCGGCGGGCTCAATGGTGGTGTGGCAACAGCGCCAAGGAAATCACGTGAATCCTACGCCCGCACCGGTAAGCGTAAGCGCGGTTGCCAACGGACCCGAGTTGGGCGGGACTTTGATTGCGGCCAGCGACGACGAGCAATTCGCCCTGATTCCGGGCGCACTGCCGGGCTTGCAGGACGAAACCTCGGTGGTGCGCGTGCAAATGCAGCGCGGCGCGCTGGGTGCGCTGGGCTTGAGCGTCAACGATGAGCAAGCCAGCGACATCGTGCAGGTAGATCTGCTGCTCGATACCGACGGGCAACCGCAGGCTTACCGCCTGGCGGAGTCCACGGATTGAGTTTGTGCGGCACATGCGCCGCGTTCGGGAGAGAAGCAAACAGGAGAGAAGCAAGGAGAAGACGGAATGTCGAGAACATGGATCTTCGGTGTATTGACCGCCGCGGTGCTCGGCGCGGGGTGCCTGGCGCAGGCGCAAGAACCGCCTCCGGGCCCGCCGCCCCACCACGGGTTTCCGGGACACATGGGCGAACGCATGGAAATTCTGGGTTTCGAAGAGATGCATCCGGGAAAGGTGGTGACCGGTGCGCCATATTCCGCAGTGAGGGTCAGGGAAGAGGCGCAAACCCTTTCCGACGGCACTGCCATTAACCGCAAGATTCAGACCAGTGTGTTTCGTGATTCGCAGGGCCGCGTGCGGCGCGAAGTCACCATGCCGACCATTGGGCCTCTCGCGGCTAGCAACCAGGCGCAAACATTCATCGTGATTCACGATCCTGTGGCGGGCACCGCCTATGAGCTGCATCCTGACGAAAAGACCGCTGTGCAGTTGCGGTCCCATGCGGGCGGTAAGAAAAATCCGGACGAGCTGCAGGGCAAATTCGACGCCTTTGTGCAGCAGGAAATTGCCAACGGAACCTTGAAGAAGGAAGACATTGGCACGCAGACCATCAGCGGCCTTTCCGCGCAGGGCACGCGCTATACGCGTACCATCCCCGCCGGACAGATCGGAAACGACAAGCCTATCCTGGTCACCGACGAGGTCTGGTATTCACCGGACCTGCAGATCGTGGTGAAGAACACGCACACGGACCCGCGGTTCGGCACGCGAACCTCCACGGTCACGAACATTCAGCGGCAGGAACCAGCGGCCACGCTGTTCACCGTTCCGACAGGTTACACCGTGACGCAGGGACGCCGCGGACCGCGCGGCATGAGGAGAGGCGGAGGAGCTGCGCCTACCGAGGATGGCCCTCCACCGCCGGGCGAATAAACGCTCCGCCGCGCAACAAACTTCTCTCCTGAAGACGGCACGCCCTTGCTGCAGCTACCCCCATTGCTGCCGCGAGGGCGCCGCCGTTCTAGGGGTGCCTTTATGTTTTTTTTATTTGTGCCGGGTTAGGATGGACGCCATGGAAGTGAAGGATCTTGCGGAACAATTGCTTTGCGAAGGTTACGTACACCTGTACGTCTGGGAAGACGGCCCCCACGTGGACTATCCCGAACACGAGCACCGCGCCGAGTCCGCGCATATTATCCTGAACGGCGAAATGAGCATGACCGTGGATGGAGAGACGAAGATCTACCGGGCCGGAGAGCGCTTTGATCTTCCCGCGGGAACACGACACTCCGCGAAAACCGGGCCGCAAGGCTGCCGCTACCTGATCGGCGAACGCTGAAGTCGTTCATTCACCCGCCCCAGCGCGAGGCACGATCCAGCAATTCAATGACGTGAAGGACTTCCTGGCCGGTTTGGTGTATTTGCGCGCCGGCGCGAAGTTGCAGCAGGCAGCCGGGATTGGCCGTGGCGATGATTTGCGCGCCCGTGGATTTCGCACAGGCCATTTTTTCCGCCAGCAAATCAAGGGAAGCCCGCGTTTGCGTCACGTTATAGACGCCCGCTGAGCCGCAGCAGATATCCGCGAAAGGCAGTTCCACAAATTCCAGGCCGGGAATCGCGTGAAGCAACTGGCGCGGCGCTTCCCGGATTTTCTGGCTGTGAAGCAGATGGCAGGAATCCTGGTAGGTGACACGCGCGGCGAGCGGCTTGAGCGGTGCCGAAAGGCCGAGGGCGGCGAGGAATTCGGTGACGTCGCGCGTGTTTTTTGCGAACGCGGAAGCTGCGGCGAATTCCGGCTCGGCCGAGATAAACAGGTGCGGGTATTCCTTCAAGGTGGAGCCGCAGCCCGCGGCATTGGTGACCACGGCATCGAACTCACCGCAGGCAAAGGCTGCGAGGTTCTTCCGCGCCAGATCGTGGGCGACATCGCGAACGCCGGCATGCGCGGCCAGCGCGCCGCAGCAGAATTGCTTATCGGGTACCACGACGTCGCAGCCGTTGGCGGTGAGGGCGCGAATGGTCGCTTCGTTGAGGGCGGTGAAGGTGACGTTGGCAATGCAGCCGGCGAAGAAGGCCACGCGGGCGCGGCGTTTGCCTTGCGCGGGGAAAGTCTTGCCGAGTTGCTCGAAAAAGAAGGAGCGGTCAATGGTGGGCAGTAATTGGTCGCGTTCGGCCAGGTCAAGTATCTTCAAAATTCCGATGCCTCTGGCTGCGGCCTGCAAGCCCGAGCGCTGGTAGAAGCGCAGGAATTTTGCGGCCATGGCGATACCTTCCGGATACGGAAGCAGGCGCCGGTAGACGAAGTCACGCGCCAGCCGTGCTGGCCAAGATCGGCGGTATTCTTGCTCGATGCGCGCTCGGGCGTGCTCCACAAGTTTTCCGTAGTTCACGCCTGAGGGGCACGCGGTTTCGCAGGAGCGGCAATCCAGGCATTTATCGATGTGATCGACGAAACCGGATGAGACCGGGAGCTCGCCCTGCTCGACAAGAAGCATCTGGCGGATGCGTCCGCGCGGCGAATCTGCTTCCAGTTGCCACAAGCGATAGGTCGGGCAGTGATTGAGGCACAGCCCGCAATGCACGCAGCGGGAAAAATCCTCGTAGACGGGAATCTCACCAGGAATGGAATGCGGAGCAGTCACGGGTTCAGAGGCCTCCCGCGAAACGCCCGGGGGCAAAAATGGTTTGCGGATCGAAGACAGCTTTGAGGCGCTGCATCAGCAGGAAGTCCGGCGGTTTGGCGCTCCAGAAGCCGACGCGCTCTTTTACGGCCAGCGGCGCATGGAGCAAGGTGGCCGTGCCGCGCTTCTGGGCAACGGTTGCGAAGACGATTGTGGCCGCGCAGCTGAGCTCTTCTATCGTGGCCGCGTCTTCTGCCTCAGCAAGCAGCGCTAGATAGGCGACACCCCAAGCCCGCAACGCGAAGGCGCAACGGAAGGAACCACCTTGCGCGAGCCGCGAGATTTCCATGGCGTTGCTGGCGGTAAAATTTGGCAACACGATGCGCGCCAGAACCACGCTGGGAGATGTCGAAATCAAATGGTCATAAGCCTCGCGCAGGAAGTCATCCAGAGCTTCACCTACCGAAGCGGAAAGCGTTTCGCTCTTTTTGGCTCGCACGGCGGAAGTAAGGCTTTCCAGTTCTCGGGCAATTCGCCGAACGACAGCTTCATGGCCTTCGCAAGCGGCGTAGACATTCCAGCCGCTCGATGATGGCGACGCTGGCACCGACTGATTCGCCGCTTTCAGGCAGGCTGCCGCCACGGCGGAAAATTCGGGCGATATCACCTCCAGATTGGAAAGCGGCAGTCCCGAACTGAGCAAGGCCGCGCGAAAATTCATTGCTGATTCCGCATCGGAAAAGCTGGACAAGTGCCGGGCACAGGTTTCGGGAAGCGGAAAAGTGCGGAAGTTCAAACGCGTGACCGCCGCCAGGGTGCCGAGGGAACCAATGAGCAGCTTATGCAGGTCGTAGCCGGTGACATTTTTGACGACGCGGCCTCCGCTCTTGCAGAGTTGACCCGTGCCGTCCACAAACTCCGCGCCGATCAGGAAATCACGTGCGGTGCCATATTGCTGGCGAAGTGTGGAATCGATTCCGGAGACCACGGTGCCACCGATCGTCGCACTTTCGCCGCCAGGCACTCCCAGAGGCAGGAACTGGCCTTTTTGCTTCAGCGCCATCTGTAATGTCTTAAGCGGCAGGCCCGCGTCCACGCTGAGCGTGAGATCCGCCGGATCGTAATGGGCAATTTCATTCAAGCCGGCCATGCCCAGCGCCAGCTCATAGCGCTGCGGCGTCATGCCGATTTCCAGCTTGCTGCCTGAGCCGCAACAAACCAGCGCGAGCTTTTCGGATGCTGCAAAGCGCACCGTCTCCGCGACTTCCTGCGCGCTCCGCGGCTTCAGCACGGCCGAAGGGATTCGCCCTCCAATCATAAACTTACGCAGTTCATCTTCGGTCGCGCCCACGCGGTTGCGTCCAAGCAACGCTTCCAGGCGAACGGGCAAGCTGGCGGTTGTACTCATTTCCGTGCGGTGGCGTTGCGGCTGGCTTTTCTGACGCGAATTTCGCCGCAGCCTTTGCTGAGTGGAAAAACCTTTCCGGGATTCAGCGAAGAGTCCGGGTTGAAGGCATCATGAATGCGGCGCATCAAATCGAAATCGGCGTCGCTGAAAAGCAGCGGCATCAGTTCGTTTTTTTCCATGCCCACGCCGTGTTCGCCGGTGAGCGCGCCGCCCAACGAGACGCACATGCGGATAATGTCCTGGGCGGCGGCGATGGCCCTGGCAAATTGATCTGCGTCGCGCGGATCGAAAAGAAGAATCGGGTGGAGATTGCCGTCGCCGGCATGAAAAATATTACCGATCTGGAAACCACGCCGTTTTCCGATTTCCTGGATTCTTTGAAGCGCCTCGGAGAGTTTTGAGCGCGGAATTACGCCATCGAGGACGTAATTCGAGGGCGCGAGTCGCCCAAGCGCGCCAAAGGCGTTTTTTCGTCCTTTCCACAAAAGTTCGCGTTCGTGCTCGTCGCGTGCCGTGCGCACTTCGCGTGCGCGGTTTGTGGTGCAAATTTTCGCAATCACCGCCGCCTGCGATTCCACCGCTTCGCGCAGGCCCTCCACCTCCAGCAGCAGGACCGCAGCGCTATCTCGCGGAAAGCCTGCCTGGATATAATCCTCAACTGTGCATAACGTCCAGCCATCGAGCATTTCGCAGGCGGCGGGCGTAATGCCGCGCGCCGTGATTTCCGCTACGGTGTGCGAGGCGTCGCCCACATCGTCAAAAATGGCCAGCAGCGTCTTCACTGCTTCCGGCTTGCGCGAAAGCTTTACGGTAATTTCCGTCACCAGCGCCAGCGTGCCTTCGCTGCCCACCAGCAACCCGCACAAATCGTAACCCGGCGCATCGCCGTGGCGGCTGCCCACGCGCACGATCTCGCCGTCCGGCAGGACTAACTCAAGCGCCGCGACGTGATTCGTCGTCAAGCCGCAGGCCAGCGTGTGCGGGCCGCCGGCATTTTCAGCGACGTTGCCACCGATGGTGCACGATTTTTGGCTCGAAGGGTCCGGAGGAAAATAGAGTCCCGCGTGCTCCGCAGCTCGCGTGATATCTAGATTCACCACGCCGGGCTGCACCACGGCGCGCCGGTTTTCCAGGTCCAATTCCAGGATGCGGTTCATGCGCGCAAAGACGATCATCACCCCGCCGCCACGCGCCAAGGCTCCTCCGGAAAGGCCGGTTCCCGCGCCGCGGCCGACCACCGGCACCTGGTATTTGTCGGCCAGCTTTACGATTCGCGAAACATCTTCCGTCGTGTGCGGGAAAACGACCACTTCGGGGCGGGCCTTTTCAACCGAGCCGTCGAATTCATACAGAAGCAAATCTTCCTTTTGCGATAAGACGTTTGCGGGCCCAAGCAGGGATTGCAATTCGCGAATGAGCGCGGGTTCCATGTGCAAGGTCCACGAAAATGTGGCTGCACCAACTATAGTCACGCGCGCCGCCGGCTGGCAATGACGCCCTGCGCCTGTTTCGCGGCCTGTGCTAGTGTAGAAGTCCGACAATCTTCGGGGAAGAGCATGGCCAAACCGAAAGTGTATGCAACGCACCAGCTATTCGCGGGGGCGCGGGAAATCCTGGAAGCCGCGTGTGATGTGGAATATTGGACCAACGAGGCGCGCCCGCCGCGCGAAGAGGTGCTGCGGCGGGTGAAAGACAAGGAAGGGCTCGTCTGCCTCCTCACGGAAAAGATCAACGATGAGTTTCTGCGCAACGCCCCGAAACTCCGCATCGCCGCGAACGTCGCCGTCGGCTTCGACAACATCGACCTGGACGCGTGCACCAAACGCGGCGTGGCCGCCACCAACACTCCCGGCGTGCTGGATGAAACCACCGCGGACTTTGCCTGGACGCTGATGATGGCCGTTGCGCGCCGCCTGGGCGAAGGCGAGCAACTCGCGCGCTGCGGGAACTGGAAGGGATGGAACCTAGACCAGTTGTGCGGCGCCGACGTCTGGGGCAAAACTCTGGGCATCGTAGGATTCGGACGCATCGGACGGGCCATGGCGCGGCGCGCGCTGGGCTTTCAGATGAAAGTGATCTACACCGATGCGGTGAAGGCGCAGCCGGAAGTTACCGAGTCGTTGAAAGCAGAATATCGCGAGATGAACGCATTGCTGGCCGAATCTGACTTTATCAGCCTGCATGTGCCGCTGATTCCGGAAACGCGTGGCTTGTTTGATGCGCCGAAGTTTTATCGCATGAAGCCGACGGCGTTTTTGATTAACACGGCGCGCGGGCCGGTTGTCGACGAGGCGGCGCTGGTCGCCGCGCTGGAGGCGAAAAAGATCGCCGGTGCCGCGCTGGACGTTTTCGAGAACGAGCCGTTCATTCATCCGGGTCTGAAGCGGCCGAACGTGGTGCTGGCGCCGCACCTGGCATCCGCGTCCATCGAAACGCGCACGAAAATGGCGGTGATGGCGGCCAGCAATGTGACGGCCTTGTTCCAAGGCCAGATGCCGGCGAACATGCTGAACCCTGCGGTATTGAAAAAAGCTTGATTCCCGAGAGCGGCGGCCATGAAATCCGGAAAGCAAGTCGCGCGGGAGATTTTCGCCAGCACCCTGGCGGCGCTGGATATTCCCGGAATCATGGATAGAAAGCTGGCGATTCGGGGAGAAGTTCTTCTGCTGGAGCGTGGCGAGGTTCGGCTCCCGAAAAATGCTCCGGTGTTTGTCGTGGCCATCGGCAAGGCGTCGTATGCACTGGTTGCTGGTTTGCGTGCGTTGCTGCCGGAGGATTGGGTGTTCGAAGGGGTGGTTGCGGCGCCAACCAAACCCGCGGTGCCCGTTGCGGGCCTGAAATATTTCGTCGGCGGGCATCCCAACCCGCATGAGGGTAGTTGGCAGGCCGCGGGAG
>Ga0126371_10005339_pt1 | contig 11412 bp, 13 predicted proteins | sample PanSoiMetaPlot_4_FD_110145 | JGI IMG/M metagenome (GOLD analysis project Ga0126371, IMG submission 110145) | Tropical forest soil microbial communities from Panama - MetaG Plot_4 | ecosystem: Environmental > Terrestrial > Soil > Tropical forest > Bulk soil | place: Panama | collected 2016-02-17
CCAGGCCGGCCAGAACCTTGTCGATTTCGTCGCGCCGCGTGATCTGCAGGAACCGCGCGCGGTCGATGGTATCCAAGTGGACGTTAAGGCGCCGCAGCCCAGCCTCGAACAGCGGACCCGCCAGTTGCGGCAGCAGCACACCATTGGTGGTGAGCGCCAGATCTTCGATGCCGGGAAGCGTGGACAGGCGCCGGATCAGGACTGGCAGATCGCGGCGGACCAGCGGCTCGCCTCCCGTGATTCTCAGTTTCCGGATGCCCAGCGAAACCGCGATGCGCGCGAACCGCTCGATCTCTTCGAAATCGAGAATTTCCCGCCGCTCGACAAATTGCACACCGGTCTCCGGCATGCAGTAGAAGCAGCGGATGTTGCACCGGTCCGTGACGCTGATGCGCAGGTTGTCGTGGACGCGGTGGAACGAATCGATGAGCGGCGCGGCAGCCATAGTCATTTCAGAGCGAGCATGCGCTCGAGTGGAACCAGAGCGCGCTCCATAATTTCCTGCGGCAGATCCACCCGCGGTTCCAGCTTCAGCAGGCACTCCCTCAATTTTTCGAGCGTGTTCAGCTTCATGTACGGGCACTCGCTGCAATTGCAGTTCTCATTGGCCACGTAATAGAAGCGCTTGTGTGGTGCCTCGCGCTGCAGGGAATAGTTGACGCCGCTCTCCGTCATCACGATGAATTCGTGGGCTTCGCTGGAAGCGCACCATTCAATGATCGCAGATGTGGAGCCGACGAAATCGGCCATCGCCAGTACCGGCTCCGGGCACTCGGGATGCGCCACCACCTTCGCGCGCGGATGCTCGAGCTTCGCTTCGGCCACGCGGCGCGCCGGAAACGTGGCGTGCACGATGCAAGCGCCCTGCCAGATTTCCATATTCGCGCGGCCGGTCTGCCGCTTCACATAGTTGCCCAGATTGCGATCGGGCAGGAACAGGATCGGCCTTTCCGCCGGGATCGAGTTGACCACCTTCACCGCGTTGCGCGACGTGCAGAGAATGTCGCTCTCCGCTTTCACCTCGATGGATGTGTTGATGTAACTGACGATGACGTGATCGGGATTCGCCCGCCGGAACGCGCGGACGGGCTCTACCGGACAGCTATCCACCAGGCTGCAGCCAGCCTCGCGATCGGGCACCACCACGACGCGGTTCGGGTTCAGCACCTTGGCGGTCTCGGCCATAAACCACACGCCGCAAAACGCGATCACGTCGCCTTCGAAATCCCGGGCCTTGCGCGCCAGTTCCAGACTATCGCCGATGACATCGGCCAACTCCTGAACCTCGGGCGCCTGGTAATGATGGGCCAACAGGATCGCCTTGCGGTCCTTTTTGAGCTCCAAAATCTCGTCGGTAATGGTAGTAGAAGCCAGCATGAGGGGGAAGTGACCGTTTCTATACAGTTTAGCAAACCCATCATAATGGAGAGAGTGCGCATCGTACTGATCTCGACGTACGAACTGGGCCGCCAGCCCTTTGGATTGGCCTCTCCGGCCGCCTGGCTGCGCGCCGCGGGTCACCAGGTGACCCTCGCCGATCTCTCACGTACGCCGCTGCCCCAGGAGGCCGTCCGGGAAGCCGAATTGATCGCGTTTTTCCTTCCGATGCACACCGCTACTCGGCTGTTTCTCCCGGCTGTGCAACGGGTTCGGGCCGTGAACCCCTCCGTCCACCTGTGCGCTTATGGCTTGTATGCCCCACTCAATGAAGGGGTCTTGCGAGAGGCGGGGGTCACCACGGTGATCGGCGGCGAATTTGAGCAGCCGCTGGCGGAGCTCGCCGGGCGCCTGTCCGGCCTGCCGGGAACCAGGATTTCGAGCCGGATCTCCTTGCAGAGGCAGAAGTTTCAGGTACCCGACCGCACCGGTTTGCCGCCGCTGGCCGCATACGCCCGGGTTGCGGTGAACGGCTCGACCCGCACCGTCGGCTACACCGAAGCCAGCCGTGGCTGTAAGCACTGGTGCCGCCATTGCCCGGTGGTCCCGGTCTATGGCGGCGTTTTTCGCGTGGTGCAGCCGGATGTCGTCATCGAGGACATCCGGCGCCAGGTCGAACTCGGCGCCCAGCACATCACGTTCGGAGACCCGGATTTCTTGAACGGTCCGGGACACGCTGTCCGAATCGTCGAGGCGCTTCATGACCAGTGGCCCTGGCTCACCTATGACGCCACCATCAAAATCGAGCACCTGCTCCAGCACCGCGATTTGCTTGCCGTTTTGAAGGCTACGGGCTGCCTGTTCATTACCAGCGCCGTGGAGTCGCTGGACGATGCCGTGCTCGAGAAGTTGGCCAAAGGCCATACACGGGCGGATTTCTTGGAAGCACTCGCCTTGACGCGAGCCATGAACCTGCCGCTGGCGCCCACGTTCATCCCGTTTACCCCCTGGACCACCGCCGACTCGTACCGCAGTTTCCTGGGGGAACTGGCCGAGCTGGATGTGATCGAGCAGGTGGCTCCCATTCAACTGGCGATTCGGCTCCTGCTGCCCGAAGGTTCTCTGCTGCTCGATCTGCCGGAAATCCGCGCGGTCGCCCAGCCGTTCGACGCCCGCTCGCTCTGTTATCCGTGGCGCCACACGGACCCGGCGGTGGATACTCTGCAGGCTTCCGTTCAGGAATTGATCCGGCGGCAAGAGCGGCAGCGGTCCACACGGGCTGAGGCGTATCGCAGAATTGCTGAATTGGCATTAGCAAAACCATTTGAGGAGCCTCGCATCGCACGCGCCGCCATCCCGTACCTGACCGAGCCCTGGTATTGTTGAGCGGAGCCAACCGAAGAGCAGTTTGCTCTTGTGTGAGACATGGCAGGCCGCCTATTACTTTTCGCCGCCACAACCGGATATCAGATTCGCGCCTTTGCGGAGGCGGCGAACCGGCTGGGAATCGATCTGACTCTGGCCACGGACCGCTGCCACGTTCTGGACGACCCATGGGGGGATCACGCGATCGCAGTGAAATTCGACCGGGTTGAGGAATCCGTCGAGACTCTGCGAGAACAACGCTTCGATGCGGTCGCCGCGGTTGGCGACCGTCCGGCAGTGCTCGCCGCCGAAGCGGCCGCGGTGCTGGGTCTCCGGTTTCATCCTCCGGCGGCCGCCCGGGCTTGCCATGACAAATACTCCGCGCGCTGCAGTTACCAGGCCGCCGGCCTGAGCGTTCCTCCGTTCTTCCAGTGCGCTCTGGACGAAGATCCGGGCGTCGTGGCGGCGCGCGCGCCGTATCCCTGCGTTCTTAAGCCGCTGGGATTGTCCGCGAGCCGCGGCGTGATTCGCGCCAACACGGAATCCGAGTTCATCGATGCGTTTCACCGCATCCATAAGATGGGCGAGAGCCGGGTACACGTGGAAGGGTATATCGAAGGGCGGGAGTTCGCGCTGGAGGGCCTGGTCACCGGCGGGCAGTTTCAGGCTCTGGCGCTCTTCGATAAGCCTGATCCGCTCGAGGGGCCGTTCTTCGAAGAGACGATTTACGTCACTCCTTCGCGCGAGCCTGCCGGTGTGCAGCAAGTCCTGGTGTACGCTGCCGCGCGCGCGGTGGGCGCTCTTGGACTCTACCACGGCCCCGCGCACATCGAATTGCGATACAACCGGGAAGGCGCCTGGATCCTGGAAGTCGCAGCGCGGCCCATCGGCGGGTTGTGCGCGCGGGCGCTTCGCTTTCGGCCGGCGGTGCCGTTCGAGGAACTGATCTTGCGCCACGCGTTCGGCGAGGACGTGGCCGGCGCCCGTCTGGCCGATCCGGCATCCGGCGTCATGATGATCCCCATTCCCAAGGGAGGCATCTACGAATCGGTAGAAGGGGTGGAGCGTGCGCGAGCCGTTCCTGGAATCGACGATGTGATGATCACGGCCAAAGAAGGGCAGCTTCTGCTGCCGCTGCCGGAAGGCTCGAGTTACCTCGGATTTCTCTTTGCGCGGGGAGACTCACCAGCGAAAGTGGAATCGGCGTTGCGCGGCGCCCACGCGGAACTGCGCTTCCACATCGCGACCGCGCTGGAGACGTTCAAGCCTTCGTCTTAGGCGGCACGAAATCGGGCGGCAGCGCGGCGCCCTCGCCGAAGAAGTAGGCCTCCATTTGCTCGATCAGAAATTCCTGCGCTTCCTTGGTGCCGAGATTAAGCCGGTATTCGTTCATGAGCATTTTCATATGCTCGACCCACATCTTCCAGGCCTCTTTGGAAACGTTCTCGAAGATCCTCTGGCCCAGCGGATGGCCTTCGAAGGGGATTTCGTCGAGACCTTCCATCTCACGCTGGAATTTGACGCAAAATACCTTCCGAGCCCCTGGCCGCACCACATTGTTGATCCCGGTCAACCCGCCGCCTCCACACCCCATCCGATTGTCTCCTCAGGTTCCAGGATACCTGTTTTCCGCAACGATCGATGCGGGATTTGGGAACGGGTATTGGAGACAGGGAAGTTATGGTGGAGACTCCGCATCGATCGATGTGGACACGATCGATCCGGTTTCTGTCGGGCCTGCCGGGGATGCGCCCACGGGGCGGGCTCGCGTGGGCCTGATGAACAAAAAAGACATCCTTCTCCCAATTTCATTATCCAACGGGCCGCCAAATCTCGTGGGGCTGGAGGGGACGACTTATAGGAGTTAAGGCATTAGCTTTCAGTGGGTTATGGGGAATTTGAAAATGCAGGAACTGGGCCGGGTGGGGTTCGCCGCTTGGCGTCCCGATCCGTCAATATACGGTAATCCCGTCTACAATTAGTGGAGCGGAAAATGCCCAAATTTCTGATAGGCAGAATCGTCGTTATCCTGCTTTTCTCGCTGGTCTTTTACTTCGGCATCGCGGGCTCAGGTCTGGTGAGATACGGTCGAGGGGGTACAAGTTTAAGGTGACGAGAATCCTGTTGGCTATTGGTTTACGGTTTTGACGAGCCTGGTTGGACCAGTGGTCATCATCTACCTGATGCTGACAAGATGATACCCGGCCCAAAGGCCGCCGTCCTCGCGCGAGCCACGCGCGGCTTTGAGCTGGCGGTACCGGAGAAGGCGTTCATCCGTTATGTATCTGTCCCGCTCGCAGCCGGGCCGCCAGAATGGCAGCCTGTGTGCGCCGCATCCACATCGGGAGCAGGGGCAGCATTCTCATCAGAAACCGATAGGCCCGGCCCGGGAAGACTCGCGCCTTTCCACGCTCGAAGCCGGCGCGCGCCTCCCGCGCGCACTGCGCGGCCGTGATGCGCAACAGGCGCGGAGTGCCGATCATACCTCCGGGAGAACCGGAGACTTGATCGAATTCACTCTCTACCGGACCGGGGCACACCTGTGTCACAGTGACGCCTGTTCCCGCCAGGTCGGCGCGCAGGGCTTCGCTGAAACCGGCGACGAAATGCTTGCTGCCTACATACGCGGCCGCGTTGGGCAGAACCGTAAGACCCGCCCCCGAGCCGATGTTGAGCACGCCGCCACGGCGGCGCGCCACCATGCCGGGCACTAATGCCGAAGTAAGCTGGGCAACGGCAAATATATTCGTTCGCAAGAGTTGGCTGGTCCGCGGCCACTCGGAGCGATCGAACAACACCGAATCGCCCAATCCCGCATTGTTCACCAGCACATCGACGGCGCCGGCTTGCTCTTTGATTTTTGCGAGCGCCGTCTCGATTTCATGCTCGTCCGATAAGTCCGCCGCCAACGGGATGACCTTCAATCCCGGATAACGACTCAGCAGTTCCTCTCGCAACTGTTCGAGCCGGTCCAGCCTCCGTGCCGCCAAAACGAGCGTCTCCGCGCGTGCACCGAACTCCAGCGCCAGTTCGCGCCCGATGCCTGCCGAGGCTCCCGTGATCAGAACAACGCCGTAATCTTTCTTGTTCGTCATTTCGTTAAACCTCATGAGCGAATCCGGACACCTATCGAGCTAGAAACGGAAAGAGGCCCGGGAATCCCGCAGCGAGCACTGCGGCAAGGAACAGAAGCTGCAGAAGCGTCCTCAAGGGCAAGGCTGTCGCCGGCCTCCCGCCGATGGTCAAAAGTTGGTGAGAGGCGCGTATGTTCGCAGGGAAAAGCGCGATCAACAGGAGCGCGAGGCAAGCCGCGGCCGTGGGCGCAGTCGCCGGGATTAGTAGTCCCACGGCCCCCAGTATTTCAAACACCCCGGTGGCGCTCACCATCAAGTCCGGGCGAGGAAAGGCATAGGGCACCATGGCGATGAGATCGCCCCTCCGCTTGCCCCAATGAGCGGACGCGGTGAGCAGGAACATCAGGGCAAGTCCGCCCCGCAGGCACCAGGTCCAACTGCTGAACAGACTAACACCCGCGGCGCCGAGGACCCGCAAAAGCAGCGTGGCGATTCCCAGAACTACGAATGGAAGCATGTCCTTTCCCTCCAATGTGAACAGCGTCAACATTAATATAACGCCGAATGTTGACACTGTCAACACTAATCGCTAGAATTTTCGTATGGTTCGCTCCAAGCAGCCGAGGGTGGAGAAGCAGCCCGCCAAGCCATACCACCACGGAGACTTGCGCCGCGCGCTTTTGGACGAGGCCCTGCACACCATCCAGACGCACGGAGTGGGGCATCTGACGTTAAGGACCGTGGGGGAGCGCCTGGGGGTTTCGCGGAGCGCGCTCTACCGGCACTTTGCCGACAAACAAGCCCTGCTGGCGACGGTAGGCACAGAAGGGTTTCGCACGCTCCGGCAAGCCTTGGCCGAAGCCTGGGAACGGAACGGGCGCGGCCGCCTCGGCTTTGATGCCATGGCCAAAGCATACGTGCAGTTCGCGGTGGCGCACCCGTCCCATTACCGGGTGATGTTCGGCGGATTCCTCGAGTCAGCCGCGAAAGACGATCAGTTCGTTACCGAAGCCAAGGCCGCGTTCCAGGTTCTGGTGGATGCGCTGGTCGAGCAGCAGAACGCCGGCGCAGTCCGGCGGGACGAACCGGTGCTGATGGCGCGCTTCGTGTGGGCAGCGGTCCACGGCACGGCCATGCTGGTCATCGATGGACAGTTGCCGGAAGCCGCTCAGCGAGAGGCCTTCGAGCAGTATTCCGCAGACAGAATTTACGCGGCCGTTCGCCAGGAAACGGTGCGGGGAAAATAGCCACCCTGGCTGGCTGCGCGCTTACTTCCAGCGCAGTATCGGTCGGCACGTGTCCGGTAACGCCGTTTTTCGGCCGGAACTCGCCTCTAACGACGATGTACAGTCACGGGGAGACTAACATTCTCGTTGCACGTTGCTCGGTCCATATGCGTCGTATTGGTTGGTATGCGACTTCGCACGCGATGCAGGGGATTCTCGTTGATAGAGCTACTGATCGTGATCGCGATAATTCTCGTGATCCTGACGGTGGCGATCCCCAATCTGATGACAGCCCGGAATAATGCCGCCGAAGTGGTGGTCGTCCGCGAAGTTCAGACCATTCATCAAGCTCAGATGCAGTACATGTCTCAATTCGGCAGGTACGCGGCGACCCTTGCCGAGTTGGGGCCGCCGACGTCAGGAACGGCAGGTCCTAACGCCGCCAACCTAATTCCCTCAAGTCTCGCGTCCGGCGAGAAGGACGGCTATATGTTCACGTTAACCATTACACCCGCCGGGTATGCTGTCAATGCGAATCCGCGTGTGTTCGGCGGCACGGGCAGACGCACGTTTTACCTTGATCAGGACGGAACCGTCCACCAGAATTGGGGACAGGAACCAGCGACGGCGGACAGTCCAGAGATCGGCAGAAACTAGGACGATCCCCCTGTCTCGCTACCCAGACACTTACAACAAGCAGCCGATCTGCTACGTCGCGCTCTCGTCGCAGAAGAACTACTGCTCGCTTTACCTGATGGGCGCGTTTTGGAGTGCGAGTCAGCTCGAGCGGCTGAAGGCGGCGGGGAAGAAGCTCGACATGGGGAAGTGTTGCGTTCATTTTCGAATTGCCGGACGATTTGCCGCTCGAACCGATTGGCAAGCTGATCTCGGCGATTTCGAGCGAGAAGTGGATCGAGATGTACGAACAATCGCGCTTGCTGACCAAGGCGGGGCGGGCGCAGGTGGCGAAGCAAGGCGCCCCATCGGCGAGCAAGGTGGCCGCCAGGCAAGTCGACACAAAGCGTCGGCGGTAAACTTCCCACGCGCGCCGCTCCCGCCTGGCGGCAAAATCCCCCTCAACCCCAGGCGCCAATCCCGGCTGCCACTCCGCGAAAATATTTTTCGCTCGCATTAAGGTTCTTCCGCGTGCTTTCCGCACTAGAGGGTGAGAGAGATTCGGATCGAACCGGACTCGAGGAAACGGAGGAACTTCCCATGTCGAAACATCAGTTGCTTCATTGCGTGAATTGGGCCGCGAGTTTGCGGACGAACCACAGCGGTCCGCTCACGCTGCTTGCGCTGCTTCTGTGCGGCCTGGCAACGCCGGCTTCCGCCGGTGTTTGGACCGAATACTTACCTGGCTCCTCACCATACGCCCAAATCGCAGCCGGTTCCACGCAAGTATGGGCCCTGGCCACGAACGGAGACGTCTACCAATACAACTCGTCTACCGATAAGTTCGATCACATTACGGGCAACCTGGTTCGGATTGCGGTCGGTACGGGCAAAGCAGTTTGGGGAATGAATTCGGCCGGAGAGACCTACCAATATAACTTCTCGACAAAAGCTTTCGAGAAAAGAACGTCGCTCCTCGGGAGCTCCGGGGACTTTGGAGTCATCGCTGCCGGCGGACAGGGAGTGTGGGGCTTGAGTCCGAAGAACGTCACCTATGAATGGGATTCGGTGACAAAGACTTTTGTAAAACCGCCCCACGGCGGAGTTTCGGGTGCTTCGGGGCTCTATGTGGGCAGCTACGAAATCGGCGTGTGGGAGCTGGACGCCAGCGGCAACGCCTGGCTCTATAACACCAACACCGACTACTTCGACAAAACCGACGGAGTCCTGTCTCAGATTGCGGTGGGGACCGACCAGGTATGGGGAATCACCGGGTCGGAAACGGTTTGGCAGTATGACGTAACCACCGAGAAATGGATCAAGCCCGACCCCTCGGCGATGCTGGTCGAGATCGCGGCCGGCAGCAATAGCAATATCTGGGGCTTTAACGGGCTGGCGGGCGGAGTCTTCCTCTTCGACCAGACCACACAGAAGTTCGTGAATCAGAACGCGACGGACAGCCTCGGCACGCCGCTCTACCTGCAGGGGATCTCGGTAAGTTCCGCCTCGGCTGGTGTTTGGGGGGTCGACATCTATGGAACCATTTGGAAGCAGTAGCCCATCGTGCGCCAGCGGAGCCATACTGCGCGGCTGATCGCCTTCCGTGGCCGGCGGCCAGCCGCCGGAACTCGGGTAGGATCAGCCCGGCGGCGCGCTACTTGAAGAATTCGTCCGGGGAAGCGCCGTAGTGAGCGGCCTTCGGCTCGCAAGAACCGATCGACTTCAAAACGATATTGTTGCCTTCGCCGATGGCCTGGCCGGCGATGACGTAGGGCCGGAATTTCTCCTTCGGGGTGTGGTTGTCCAGAAAGCCCTGCACGAACGGCCCAGGAGGAGCAATACCTGCATGCCGACAAGTATAGAGAGGCGGCCAAGCAATTCATCGTTAACTAAGGGCAACGCGCGCTTGGTACTGGGTAAGGGGCGTCGCGGCTCCCAGCCGAATGAAGTACACCCTGAACAGGTCAACCGGCGGATGCTGGTGAATCCGAGAGGATGCGGGCCCGCGAGTTACTTTGCGGCCTGCGCCTCGCGCAACCGCGCGCCGCGCAGGATACCTTCCATCGCGTAATTCGCCTCATGACAGGCGTATTCGTAGATAGGACCCTCACCCTTCGACATCGGAATCACTGCCGACCAAGACTTCGTCCACGTGGACGGATCGTCGACCGTGAATTCGTACAGGAGCTCGTTGTCGCCGGCGCGCGTGAAACGCTCGATCAGATGTGTGTTCGCACTGGAGCCTTCGAGACTGGTCTCGCGCTTGAAATTGACGGTGTCGACGACCAGGGTATTACCTTCCCAATGTCCCCGCGAGTCGCCACTCCATTGACGAATGCTCCCATGCGAACGCGCGTCCAAGGGAATGATGCGAGCGCTGTGGACCATTTCATTCAGAATCACGATCTGTTCGGGAGTCTGGAGCAGTTGAACATTATTGTTGTAGGCGCCCGGAATCATCGGCGGTCCGGCGTTGAAACCCATCAGGCAGCGTTCCTGGAGAGGCCTGTCTTCCCACGAGTCTGCCAGAGGATTTCCAAGCTGGTCGTTGCGCGAGGCGACCGAGCGCGCTTCGGCTTTCTTCCGGCCTTCCGGCGTGAGAGGTGGAAGGCGGCCGTCGGGCGGATCCACGATCAGCGACGTGCGCTTTGTGCCCGCGACCTTATTCCCGCGGTCGTACCAAAACTCGTTGTACGGCACGACGCCTCCCGCCGGGTATTGGGAACCGCCCTGCTTGGGATCGATCAAATCGCGATTCTGGCGCCGGTTTTGTTCCTGCTCATACTTCACCGCTTCCTCGGCGGTAAAGAACGCTTTCGTTCCTAGCTCCTTGGATCGCTCCAGGGGTGTGATTGTGCGAAAGTCCCAGACGCCTTCCAGATCCGGCTGGCCATAGGGTGTGCGCGGTGGATTGTAAGACGTCTGGGGGAAAGCTGCCGTGGAGAAGAGCACCAACAACGCGGTTTTCATTCGGACTCCTCCAATCGATTCTTCCACAGGCCCACTTAGAGCATCAAGGAGGAACGACCAAGGATCTCCTCGTGGGCGCAATTGGTCTTGGTGGGCGCGCTGCGGCCGAAGCCATCGGTGGCGGGAGCGCAGAGGGGCGGCCGCCCCAGTGTATATTGATTTTTTGCCCCTGGTTTTCGACCATTCGGCTGGAAGGGAGACTGGATGCTTCGTCCGATTGTGGTTGGCCTGTTCGGATTGATTTACTGTGCAGGGCTCGCGTCGGAAGGCACCGCCCAGCAGACGCCATCCTCTGGCGCGCAGCCCCCAGGGGGCCGCGGCCGAGGGCCCGGTGCTCCGTCTCCTCCTCCGCTGTTCTTTAAAGAGACGTGGCGGATTATGGGGCCGGCTCATGCGATCGCTCCGGGTGAGGTCGTCGTCACCAATTCAAACCTCGAATTTAAGGCGTATGGGCCATCGGCCACGGCGTCAGACCCGGACAAGCGAATCTGGATATCGGGCCCTCCCGGTCCCGCCAACATCTGGACCGGGATGTGTACCACGCCGTTCGCCGCCACTCTGCGCGACAAAAACAACTATGTGGACCTGACGGGTTTGGCGAAAGTCCGCTGGACGACGCGGGCGTCCGGTTTCCACGCGGTCCGTCCGCTCATTAAGCTGATGGACGGAACCTTCCTGGTGGGCGATCACGCGGAGGCATCCACCACGACCTTTCTGGAAAGCGAATTCGCGTTTGCGGGCTTGCGGTGGATGAAGCTGGACATCGATCGGATTGTGACCATCGG
>Ga0126371_10005340_pt1 | contig 11410 bp, 6 predicted proteins | sample PanSoiMetaPlot_4_FD_110145 | JGI IMG/M metagenome (GOLD analysis project Ga0126371, IMG submission 110145) | Tropical forest soil microbial communities from Panama - MetaG Plot_4 | ecosystem: Environmental > Terrestrial > Soil > Tropical forest > Bulk soil | place: Panama | collected 2016-02-17
TCTCACCGCTGTACCGCCAGGCGGAGGCACCACATTCGCTGAGGGCGGAGTGCAGATTTTCTACGCCGCTAACGGACAGGCGCCGACGCTGCTGACGACAACGGCGACTGACGGCTCCTTCTCCGCCGCGGTGACCAACGCACTCGGGGGCGACTACACGCTGTCCGCTCAGGCCAGCTCGACGATGGCGGCCGCCACAAGCAATCTCATATCTATCGGCGAAAACGTCGACACCACGAACGTCACAGCGGCACTGACACCGCCGGGCGTCCAGTACGGCCAGCACGTGACCATTCACGGCCTGGCTACCTACCAGGACTCCATTACCAGCACGACTCAGCCGCTGGCGAACTCGACTGTGCAGATCGTCGCGGGAAGCACGACGCTTCCATCTGTCGTGACGGACGCAACCGGTGCCTACTCCGCCACAGTGCCTTCCACCGACGGCAGGGTATTTACCGTTACCACGGCGTCCGGCAACGTTCTTCTCGATCAGTCCACTGCCTCCGTGAGGCTAAACGTGCGGCTGCCGCTAGCTGCCAAGTACTTCACGGCGAAACTCCAGCCCGATGGCGCAGTCCTCAGCACGCTTTGCCTGAGGTTCAATACAACCCCCAATTTCGGCGCTCCTGCGCTGTCCCAGATCCAAATCCAGTACGCGCCCCACGCGCGTGGCCCGTGGCGGAAGCTGGGCGTGCTCACCAGGTCTCCCGCCCCGTCCACCTGCGCGGCCAGCACCCAGGAGTTCCTCAGCGACAAGACGCACCTGCTGGCCGGCCGACTCGCGAACGCGTATTACCGCGTCACCTTCGGCGGGAGTGCCGCCTATGACCGGTTCACCAGCAAGGTCGTTCACTCCTCACTAAATCTCACCAGGTTCATCGGGTTCACAGTCAGCCCCACGAGCGTCCGCTCTGGTGGAACCGTGCACGTTAGCGGCACGCTGGAGAAGCACGCGCGAACCTGGAGCCACTACGCCGACCGAAAGATCGGCATCTTCTTCGAGGACCCGGCACAAGGCGATGTCCTGGTCGCCGTGCTCCGCACCAACGCGAACGGCCACTTCAAGGTGGGCATCAGATTCAGCGGTAGCGGCAGTGCCAAGATGTTTGCCTTCTATCCAGGCGACAAGACCCACCTCTGGTCGGAAAGCGTCAAGATCAAGTTCCGGGTCACGTCCGCTGCCAGGACGGCAACGCCGCGATTCGGCATGATACTCGAGTCGGGATTCCAGGCCGGGCATGCCATTACGGCCGACGGAATGTACGTCCAGGTGAAGTAGCGCGACACAGCATTACTGCGATATAGCGCAGCGATGATGGCCGGACCGTATGGTCCGGCCATCATCTTTTCTCGTTGTATTCACCTGGCTCGTCTGACGGTCGCAGCCGAATAACGGTTGCAAGAAGTCCAACAAGCAGGCAGGAGCCTCGCTCCGGTTACAAATAGACGATTAGCACCGCAGGGCGCATCACGTCGCGTAAGGTCCTTAGTACATTCCGTCCGTTAACGTCCGATCCAGGAATTCACGTGTCAGGTCCTCGCCGCAGTATCACCGCGCTGGCTGGCGTTGCGGCCGCGCTTCTCACCACGGCGTTGGTGCCAGGGGCAGCCCTCGCCGAGGGGAATATCAGCCTGGTATCGGTCGGGCCGGATGCTAGCGGCAATCCTTATGACCTCAGCGTTGTCGTAAACGACGGGAATAACCTGCAGCTGAGCGGGATGACTGTGCAGGTACTCGACTCAGGTAACAACGTCGTGGCCACGCCGACGATGGCCTACTCCTCCGGGCCTTATAGCGCCCAGGCCTGGACGCCGACGACTCCGATCAGTCAATCCGCGCTCCCAGCCGGCACGTACACAGTAAGCATTTCGGCGACCGACACAAGCGAGAGCGACAGCCTTTCCGGCAGCTTCTCCTACTCCTACTCCACAAGCTTGGCCGTCACGCCGAGTCCCGCGACGGTCGGGCAGGGCGCGCAGACCGTCACCTTTCACGGCAGCCTGACCGGTGTCGCGCCGGGCGGCACACCGGTCAGCATCTCCGGCGCGCCGGTCAGCCTCAGCATTTCCGGTACGTCGCAGGGGCAGGTCGCGACCACGGATTCGAACGGCGACTTCAGCTACCCGGTCAGCGGTGTCACGCAAAGCGCCGACTACAACTTCACCGTGCCAGGAACGAGCACGTACAACGGTGCCTCCGACGACGTCTCCGTCCCGGTCGCGCAGTCGATGACGTCGATATCCGTCACGCCGAGTCCGCCTAGCGTTACCCAGGGCTCTCAGGACGTGACGTTCAGCGGCACTATCAGCGTGACGCCGCCGGGCGGTGGCTCCGGCCCGGTAGGCATCGGCACCGGCGTCCCCGTATTCCTCAGCATCAACAACGGCACTCCCAGCCAGGTCACGGCCACCACTGACGCGGCCGGAGACTTCAGCTACCAGGCAATCGGCATCTCGCAGACCAGCGACTACAACTTCAGCGTCGACTCGACCAGTCTCTATACCTCCGCGTCCGACGACGTCACCATCGACGCCAACGCGGCGATCACGACTATGACGCTGGTGCCTACCCCAGGCACCGTCACCCAAGGTTCCCAGAGCGTTACCTTCGCCGGAACCGTGAGCATCCAGCCGCCCGGCGGTGCGAAGACTGGCATAGGCTCCGGCATCCCGATCTTCCTGTCGATCGGCGGCGGCGCGCCCACTCAGGTCACGACGACGACGGACGCCGCCGGTGACTACAGCTACACGGTGCAGGGCATCACCGCGTCAACCGATTACAACTTCACCGTGGTTGCGACAAGCCTGTACACGGGCACGTCGCAGGACGAGGAGGTGCCGGTCCAGCAGGCCCCGACCACGATTGCAGTGGGCGCGAGCCCGCAGTTTGTAACGTTTGGATCGCAGAGCGTGACATTCAGGGGCACGGTCACCGCGCTGCCGCCGGGGAGCACCAGCTCGGTGGGCGTCGGTACTGGCGTGCCGATCTACCTGAGCACCAATGGCGGGGCATCGACCGCAGTCACGACCACGACCAACGCGGCTGGCAGCTTTAGCTACACGGCCAGCAACATTTCCGCCGACACCAACTTCACTTTCAGCGTTGGCGCCACGAGTCTCTACACAGCCGCATCCGACCTCGTGGCAGTCGATGTGAATCCATCGACGACGAACGTGGCCGTAACCGCGACTCCACCCGACGTGAACCTGGGATCGTCGACTGTGAAGTTCAATGGCACGGTCACGGTGACGCCGCCTGGCGGCACCGCGGAGTCCATTGGTCCCGGCGTCGCGGTGTTCCTCAGCGTCGGCAGCGCAACCCCGACTCAGATCGGGACTACTGACGCCAGCGGCCGCTTCGCTGACACCATTACCGGCGTCACCCAGGCGAACGACTACACCTTTAACGTTCAGGCGGCGAGCCTGTACACGACTGGCTCTGACACCGTCCCGATTGGCCTTGACCAGCTGAACACCGATGTCGCCGTTACTCCGAGCCAGAGCACGGTTACCGAGGGCTCGCAGAACGTCACGTTCACTGGCAAAGTGACGGGGACGGCACCGGGTAGCAGCGTCCCGGAGAACCTGCCCGCCGGCGTGCCAGTTGACCTGAGCATCAACAAGGGGCCGGCGAAGCAGATCGCGCTGACGAACGCGAACAGCCAGTTCTTTTACACCGCGACCGGAATCTCCAAGGTCACCGACTTCAATTTCAGCGTCGGCTCGACCATCACGTACACGACCGGCAACGACGATATCTCGATCGGCGTGACCCCGGCCAAGACCAGGATCGCATCCATCTCCATCACGCCCGCTCATCTGAAGTACGGCCAGAAGGCGACGCTCACGGGCTCCGTTCAGTACCTGAGCGGCGCGACCTGGAAGCCGCTGCCAGGTCAGGTAGTTCACCTCGCCGAAGGCAAGACGAGCCTTGGCACCGTTCTCGCTGGTCCTAACGGAACGTTCACCGCTTCGCTGCCGAGCACGCACGGCTTCGGCTGGAGCGCCATGGTGGCCGCGGGCATCTTGACTCAGCAGGCAACCGCCACCGGGAACCTCAGCATCGCCGTGCCGCTGAAATTCCAGTCCTTCACCGCCACGCTCGGGGTCAATGGTGACGTCAGCGTGCACGGCTGCCTGCAGGTGACCGTGCCAGTCAATTACGCGCCGCTATCCAAAGTCGCCCTTCAGTACGAGGCCAGCACGCGCGGACCCTGGCGGACGCTGGCAACCGTCCAGCTGCGGGACATCAACGGCCCGGCCTCGTCCTGCGGTTCGCCTGACCAGTCGCACTTTACGGCCAGCGTCCACTTCAAGCTCCCGAACGCTTACTACCGGGCTGACTTCCCGGCGAACTTCAGCTTTGAGGGCGCGGTCAGCAAGTCATTCCATCTGTGGAAGCATCTGACCAAGATCACCGGATACTCGGTTGCTCCAGTGTCAGTCAAGACTAAGCAGCGGATAACGATCTCTGGCCGACTCTGGCAGAAGCTCAGGACCTGGCAAGGCTTCGGGGGACAGAAGGTCGAGTACATCTACAATGACAAGGGCACATCGTTCTGGGGCAGCCTCGACAGTTCTACGGCGAGCTCTAAGGGCTACTTCAAGGGGTTCGCGCAGGCTGGCCCAGGCACGTTCGTCGCGGTTGTCTATGCCGTGTACCAAGGCAGCAAGACTGACTTCGAAGTCAGGAGCCCTGGAATCGACGTCTCGATCAATCCGAAGAAGTCGACAGACGCTGCCTTCACCGCGGCCGGCAGCAGCCTGCCCGTCATCTTGCCGCCATCGATGCTGGCAGCGGCCAGCGCCGCGCACGACGCCATCACGGCAGCTGTCGAGCTGATCCGCCGGGTCTGATCGACCGCGGTCTGAGGACGCGGTGCACATCTAGCACGGCGTCCCCAGACCGGGACGCGGCGAATCCGAAGACCTAGCCGAAGTCGGGGTTCTTAACCAGGAATGTGATTGTCTGCGTCAGCAGCCGACCGGTCATGGACGGCCGGCCAGGGCCGCATCCAGCATGTCGGCCCACTGCGCGATGATCCGCTCGCGGCGGCGGGAATCGTCGGTCAGCGTGTCAGCCAGGCCCAGCCCGCGCGCCAGGTCGAGGGTCCCCTGCACGGCCTCGTGCACGCCGGGCCGCGACTCGTCCGCCGCAAGCAACTCGATCGCTGCGCGGTGGGCTTCACGGCCGAGACGCGCCTCCAGCGGAACGATCAGCCCTCGCAGGAACTCGCTGGCCGACGCTGCCGCCCAGACTTGCAGTGCGGCACGGAACAACGGCCCGGTATACATGCGCACAAGCAGGCTCACCACATCTCTGGTCCGGCCCACCGACCCCGCGGGCAGCCGGGCCGCCTCGCTGCGGATCTCGGCCAGCCGCTGTTCCGCCATGTGCTCAAGAGCGGCAGTGAAGAGGTCCTCCCTCGTCGGGAAGTAGTGCTGAGTGGCGCCGCGCGACACTCCGGCGTGCTCGGCGATCACCGCGACCGTGGCGCCGCTCCAGCCGAGCTCGGCGAGGCACGTCACGGCAGAAGTGAGCAGCCGGGCTCTGGTCGCACGGCTGCGATCTTGCTGCGGCTCCCGCAGCGAGGCGCGAACTGAAACCACGGGCACAGATTCCCGCACTATCGAGTCGCCCATGACGGCGGCCGCTTGGCCAGGAACGCGGCCATCCCTTCGGCTGCCTCGTCGGAGGCGAACAGCCGGGCAGACTGCTCGGCCAGGGTCTCAGCCCGAGCGTCGAAGCCGTCCAGCAGTGCCGTGGTCAGCAGCGGCTTGGTCTCCCGCAGTCCCTGCGGAGAGCAGGAGCGCAGGGCGTCGAGCACCGCGAGCGTGCTTGCGTCGATGTCCTCGACAGCCTCGGTGATCAGTCCGATCTTGGCTGCGGTCGCCGAATCGAACGTCTCCCCGGTCAGGTAGTAACGGCTCGCCGCTCTGGGCAGCAACCGCGGCAGCGTGGTCAGTGAGATCATCGCCGGTGCCAGCCCGAGTTTGACCTCGGAGAACGCGAAGGTGGACTTCGGGCCGGCTAGCACGATGTCACAGGCGCCGACCAGGCCGAGACCGCCCGCCCGGACGTGGCCGTCGATGCTGCCGATGACCGGCTTCGGCAGGGAGACGATGTACTTGAGCAAGCTCAGGACGGTGGTGGTGCCGGTCTTCATGCCAACCTGGCGTGCCTCTGTCAGGTCGGCTCCGGCGCAGAAGGTGTTACCGGTGTGGGTCAGCTCGACTGCCCGGACCTCGTCGTCGGTGCCCCCAGCTGCCAGCGCCTGCGTGAGCTGCTCCACGAGCGCCGCGGAGAGCGCGTTGCGACTATGCGGTGAGTCGAGCGCGATCCTGGCTATCCCCCGGTCGGTGGAGTACTGCACGAGCTGGTCGGACATCGGATCTTCTCCCTGATCGGAACCGCTAGTACGACTTCGGCAAGCCGAGCGAGTGCTGGGCGACGAAGTTGAGGATCATCTCCCGGCTGACCGGCGCGATCCGCGTGGTGCGCACGTTCGCCAGCAGCCGGGCCAGGCCGAACTCCGCGGTCAGCCCGCTGCCGCCGAGTGTCTGGATCGCCTGGTCGACGGTCCGCACGCTTGCCTCGGCTGCGGCGTACTTGGCCATGTTCGCCGCTTCGCCCGCGGCCATGTCGTCGCCGCCGTCATAGAGCGTCGCGGCCTTCTGCATCATCAGCCGGGCGAGCTCGAGCTCGATTTTGACCTGGGCCAGCGGGTGGGCCAGGCCCTGGTGCGCACCGATCGGAGTGCTCCAGACGGTCCGCTCGCGCGCATAGCTGACGGCCCGGTCGAGGGCGAATCTGCCGGTGCCTACCGCGGATGCCGACGCCATGATCCGCTCTGGATTCAGCCCAGCGAACAGCTGCATGAGTGCGGCGTCCTGCTGGCCGATGAGCGCATCTGCGGGCAGCCGGACATCGTCCAGGAACAACAGGAACTGCTGTTCTGGCATCGCGACGTCCATCTCCAGCGGGCGGAAGGTGAAGCCGGGAGTGTCAGTCGGAACGACAAAGAGCGCTGGCCTGAGCTTGCCCGTCTTAGCGTCGGCGGTGCGGCCGACAATGAGCACTGCGTCGGCTTCATCGACACCAGAGATGTAGATCTTTCTGCCGTTCAGCACCCAGGTATCGCCGTCGCGGCTCGCGATCGTCGTCAGCTTGTGCGAATTGGATCCGGCGTCAGGCTCGGTGATCCCGAAGGCCATGATGGCCGTACCGCTCGCCAGCCTGGGCAGCCAGTGCTCCTTCTGCTCGTCGGTGCCGAAGCGGGCGATGATCGTGCCGCAGATGGCCGGGGAAACGACCAGCATCAGCAGGCCGCAGCCGGCGGCTGCTAGCTCCTCGAGGACGATCGCCAGCTCGTACATGCCTGCCCCGCCGCCGCCGTACTGCTCGGGCAGGTTCACCCCGGTGAAGCCGAGCTTGCCGGCCTCCCGCCACAGGTCCGTGAGCCGTCCGCCGGTGCGGGCTTGCTTGGTGAAATAGGCATATCCGTACTTGCCGGCCAGCTCGGCCACCGCTTCGCGGAGCGCACGCTGCTCGTCGGTCTCGGTGAAGTTCACTGGGGGCTCTCCTCCGGCTTGACCACGGCGAGCACGCTGCCCACCTCGACTTGCTGGCCTGCTGCTACCGGCACCTCGGCAACTATCCCGTCAACGGGTGCCGAGATGACGTGCTCCATCTTCATCGCCTCGAGCCACAGCAACGGCTGGCCGGCGGCGACCTGCTCTCCGACAGCGGCCGCGATCCTGACGACTGTCCCCGGCATCGGCGCGAGCAGCGAGCCCGCGGCAACCTGACCGGCCGGGTCGGTGAATCGCGGCTCGGCCGTCAGCGTCACCGGTCCAAGCGACGAGTCGACGCAGACCGTGCGGTCGTAGAAAGCGACGTCGAAGACGCGATGCACGCCCGCGACCTCAAGGTCCACTCGGCCAGGTTCCATCGAGACGAGCCGGATGTCGTCGCGACCCGCGACCACCAGGCCGGTTCGATCCAGCCGGTAGCCAATCTCGTGTCCGGAGAAACGGACGCGCTGAAGCTGCGATGGCACGTTCCGCCAGCCGACCGGCAGGCTGCCGAGTACTCGTGCGTGCCGCTGCCTGTCAGCTGCATCGGACAGGGCAGCCGCAAGCGCTGACACCGCGACTGCCTCTGCGTCCGCAAGCGGCGCAGCCAGAGCGCCAAGCCCGTGCCGGTCGAAGAACGCGGTGTCGGTCTCGCCCGTGAGGAAGGCCGGATGCCGCAGGATCCGGACTAGCAGGTCGCGGTTCGTGGTGAGACCGTGGATCGTCGCGGTGGACAGCGCGCGGGCGAGCGCGGCGGCAGCCTGCTCTCGCTCGGCGCCGCATACGATCACCTTGGCCAGCATCGGATCGTAGAAGACGCTGATCTGGCTGCCGGAGACCACACCCGAGTCGAGGCGCACTACCGGCAGCCCGCGGCCCTCGGCCAGACGGTCCGGCACGGCGAACTCCGCCGGCGGCCGGGCCAGCCCGAACGCGTGCAGCGTGCCGCTCTGGGGCTGCCAGCCGGCCGACGGGTCTTCCGCGTACAGCCGGGCTTCGATCGCGTGGCCCCGAGACGGCGGCGGCGCGGCTGGCAGGGAGCGGCCAGCAGCGATCTGCAACTGCAGCGCGACGAGGTCTAGCCCGGTCGTGCACTCGGTGACCGGGTGCTCGACCTGCAGCCTGGTATTCATCTCCAGGAACCAGAACCGGCCGGTCTCGTCCGCAAGGAACTCCACGGTCCCGGCGTTGACGTAGCCGATCGCGGACGCCGCAAGCCGGGCGGCCTCGAACAAAGCCTGGCGCATGCCAGCTGTCCGCTCGACCAGCGGGGACGGGGCCTCTTCGATGATCTTCTGGTAGCGGCGCTGGATGGAGCACTCACGCTCGCCCACGGTCCACACCGTGCCGGCTCCGTCCGCCAGCACTTGCACCTCGATGTGCCGACCGCTCTCGACATACGGCTCGCAGAACACGGCTGGATCACCGAACGCTGAGGCAGCCTCGGACGCCGCGGCCTCGAGCGCACCCGGCAGCTCGGCGAGCCTACGCACGATGCGCATGCCGCGTCCGCCACCGCCAGCAGATGCCTTGATAAGGACTGGAAGGTCCGCTTCGGTCAGCCCGGCCGGCTCGAGCGCGGCCAGCACCGGCACACCAGCTTCCGCCATCAGCCGCTTGGACTCGATCTTGCTGCCCATAGCGGCGATCGCTGCGGGCGACGGGCCAATCCAGGTCAGCCCGGCATCGACGACGGCGCGGGCGAAGTCCGAGTTCTCCGACAGGAACCCGTACCCCGGATGAATCGCATCGGCGCCGGCGCGTACCGCGGCCGCGATGACCAAGTCGCCACGCAAGTAGGTGTCCGCCGCCGCGCTGCCTGGCAGCCGAACGGCAGCGTCAGCCTCCGCCACATGCGGTGACGAGGCATCCGGGTCGGAGTACACCGCGACGGTCGACAGCCCGAGCGCATGGCAGGTCCGAAAGACCCGGCGAGCAATCTCGCCGCGGTTAGCCACCAGCACCGATGTCAGCACGCCGATCACATCCGGAAGACGCCATAGCCGGTGCGGTTTCCCTGCACCGAGGAACCGTGGATGACCGATAGACACAGGCCAAGGACCGTGCGGGTGTCGCGCGGATCGATGATGCCGTCGTCGTAGATCCGCCCGGACAGGAACATCGGCAGCGACTCGGCCTCGATCTGCGATTCGACCGCAGCCCGCATCGCCGCGTCCGCGTCCTCGTCGAACGGACGGCCCGCCGCCGCGGCTGCCGCCCTGGAAACGATCGAGAGCACGCCTGCGAGCTGCGCCGGCCCCATCACCGCCGACTTCGCGCTCGGCCAGGCGAACAGGAAACGCGGGTCGTACGCGCGGCCGCACATGCCGTAGTGGCCGGCCCCGTACGAGGCGCCCATCAGGATCGAGATGTGCGGGACGGCCGAGTTGGACACTGCGTTGATCATCATCGCGCCGTGCTTGATGATCCCCGCCTGCTCATAAGCAGCGCCCACCATGTATCCGGTCGTGTTGTGCAGGAAAATCAGCGGCGTGTCGACCTGGTTCGCCAGCTGGATGAACTGCGCTGCCTTCTGCGACTCGGCGCTGAACAGCACGCCTTGTGCATTGGCGAGGATCCCGACCGGGTAGCCGTGCACGGTCGCCCACCCGGTCACCAGGCTCGGTCCGTAGACAGGCTTGAACTCGTCGAAGTCCGACCCGTCCACCACGCGCGCGATTACCTCCCGCGGGTCGAACGGGATCCGCAGGTCCGGCGGCACAATGCCGAGCAGCTCGTCCTCGTCGAACACCGGCCCGGCCACCGCGCCCGATACGACTGGTGCGGGGCCGTGCTTGCGCCAGTTCAGCCGGGCGACGATCCGCCGCCCGATCCTGATCGCGTCGGGCTCGTCCACAGCCAGGTAATCCGCGAGCCCGGACTGCCGCGCGTGCATCTCTGCGCCGCCGAGCGACTCATCGTCGGATTCCTCGCCCGTCGCCATCTTGACCAGCGGCGGCCCGCCGAGGAATACCTTCGACCGCTCTCGGATCATCACGACGTGATCTGACATCCCCGGCAGGTATGCACCGCCCGCCGTCGAGTTGCCGAACACGATCGCGACCGTCGGAATGCCGGCCGCCGACAGCCTGGTCAGGTCCCGGAACGTCCGTCCGCCCGGGATAAAGATCTCCTTCTGAGTCGGCAGGTCCGCACCACCCGACTCGACGAGAGAGATAAGTGGCAGCCGGTTCGCCAGCGCGATGTCATGTGCACGAAAGCTCTTGCGCACTGTCCACGGGTTGCTCGTCCCGCCGCGAACGGTGGGGTCGCTGGCGGAAATCATGCACTCGGTACCCTCGACCACGCCGACGCCGGTGACCACGCTGCCGCCGACGGCGAACTCGGTGCCCCACGCGGCGAGCGGCGACAGCTCGAGGAACGGCGATCCGGGGTCGAGCAGCAGCTCGATCCGCTCGCGCGCGAGCAACTTGCCCCGGCTGCGGTGGCGATCGACGTACTTGGGACCGCCGCCCGCGATCGCCTTCTCCTGCTCGGCCGCGATCTCGGCGAGCTTGGCCTCCATAGCCGCACGGTTGGCCTGGTAGTCAGCGGAATTGTCGTCCACAGCCGAGCGCAGCACAGTCATAGGAGTTCCTCGGGCACATCGACAAAACGCGAGCGCAGCCACTCGCCGACCGCCTTTGCCTGCGGGTCGAACCGTGCTGCCGCTGCCACGCCCTCGCCAAGCAGGCCCTCGATCACGAAATTGACCGCCCGCAGATTCGGCAGCAGATACCTGTGCACGGGCAGCTCGGCCGCCTCAGGCAGCAGCTCGCGCAGCTTCTCGGTAGTCAGAGTGCTCGCCAGCCACTGCCATGCCGCCGGGTCA
>Ga0126371_10005341_pt1 | contig 11410 bp, 13 predicted proteins | sample PanSoiMetaPlot_4_FD_110145 | JGI IMG/M metagenome (GOLD analysis project Ga0126371, IMG submission 110145) | Tropical forest soil microbial communities from Panama - MetaG Plot_4 | ecosystem: Environmental > Terrestrial > Soil > Tropical forest > Bulk soil | place: Panama | collected 2016-02-17
ATCGTGGACGCGCCTCAGCCAGGCAAAGGAGCCAAATCAAACCAATCGAACGTCTGGTATGAGTACTTCCGCGATACCCTTCAGCGATCTCGATGGATCAGGCAAGTGCTGGAAACCGAGGGCCCGAAGAGGATCTGGAGCGAACACTTGTTGACGGAATAGGCCCGCTGGAAAGATTCCGCAGTGCTTCAATCTACACCACGTACAGCCTAAGCGTCCACTTACCGCAGCCCAGCCTGTTGAGTTTGTTGCTCTCGACTTTCCCATGCCTCCAGCGCGTCGTTCACATAAGCAAGAGCACCGTCGAAGTCACCTTGATCGAAGGCCAAGCGTCCACGGTTCAACGCCATCAATGCGGTTCGGACGTTTTGGGGCGGAAAACTCTGCATTTGGCGCGGCAAGGCATCTGACTTTTTCACGAACTCCAGCGCGTCCCTGAAGCGAATTTCTGCATGATCGCCATTCTTGGATTCTAGGTGGCTGATCAAATCGCAGAGATATCTGGCGAATGTTTCCTGATTAAAGAGCATCTGTCCATGCTCCTACTAGTCCGCGGGTTCTGTAAACTGACTCTTAGCCGCCTAGCCCGGCCAGGCGACAAGTGGGAGTCCCTCCGCTGGCGGCTCTCCCTTCGATGGAAACAGGGGCATCGCATCAGAGGACAGCGGTGACGGTCAGGCTGATGTGCTACCTGGTCAGATACTTGAGATCAGCGACGTGCGACATCAGATGTGGTGCAACTTGTGAGTGCGGCTAGGCAGCACGCGACAGACTCGACACACACAGGCCGAAACGCAGGAGTGTATTTGTCTCACATCTGGTCCCGTTACGGTCCCAATTAATCAATGGTTGCCTCCCTCCTGGATCGGGCAACATCCGCGCCGATGTTGCGCCTGGGCATAGACGTCGCCCGATTCGTCAAAAAAATAGTGATTTGCTTCCATCGAAGAGGACTAGGCTACGAGCACCGTCACTCCGCTCGCTTTCCACGCGTGGCCGCCGGTCTTGCCGGCGGAGCCGCGGCCAAATCATCGTAGAGACAGAGCCGCATAAAGGCACGACGTTCGAGATTTTCCTTCCGAGAGAATCTCCGTAGCTAAAACCCATCATAAGCAGGTCCTTAGCGGCATTACCCAAAGCGTGTAGTGAATTTAGTCGGCCAGCACAGATGCAAATCGCTGGGCATCGCCAACTTGATCGATACGCCCGAGGGGCGCGACCGGCGCGTAGATGTGGCCCCGACGGCGTTTGCCTTCAGAAAGGCGAAGATAACAGACGTGGTACATGACGGCATTCCAGGCGTTGTAAATGCCGATAAAGAGTAGCAAGAGCACCGCCGCCCAGCAGTTGTTTCTATCACTCGGGCTCACGCCGTAGCTCCGGCCCCCGCCATTTACTTTGTCGCAGTAACTGGCAGCGCAACCTTGACAGCCGGGCTAATGGCCTTGATGTCGGAAACGAGGTGCGCGTCGAGCGTGACATTCAAGTCATTCGAACCGGCAGCAGCTCCGGCATCTTCGATTGCCTTGATCACGACACCGAGCACCGCGAATCCCACGCGCTCGATGTTGGCCGCCTTGGAGGCTGACGAGAGCCGTCACGCCCTCGATAGTGCTCTGGTCAGCTCGCGCTTCGATTGGAAGGATACCAGCGCTCAAAGAAGTTGTTGGATGGAAGCTGCAAATCTGGCGTTGTCCCAACGTCAAGAACCCGTGTATCCGCGCTCGGCTTGGCAAGTTCCATGACGCGGTCGAAACATTCGCCTTCTCGCCCGCATTGCAAGCCGTACTTTGATCGGTTGTAAGGGATGATTCCGATTGAAGTAATCGACTGAGGGAGCATCTAATGTTCTGCTTTGATCCGATTCACTCACGCGTTTCTCCCACGGCATCATGGTCGCCGGTATACCTCAGTTACGGCAACCAGATCCAACTCCCAGAGCCTTAGATGCTGCTGATGTTGGAAGCGCCCGACCCCAACAGAAAAGCCAATACCTCGTTTGGCACGCCTTGGCCTGCGAGAGTGCCGCTAAACAATGACCCACTCGGCACCTTTTGTCGCTTTATCGCCCGGCTTGAGCGTAGTGGCGCACGCGCTTAACAATCGTCGATTGCGTTTTCAGATATTCCAGGCGGCTGTCGACCAACTTTAAGACATAGTCGATCAACCGTGTGACTGAAAGAACAATACCCACGGCGAAACAGAATGACATCACCACATATCGGGACCAGTGCTCGTATGTCATACCGGTGGTGATGCGATCAAAAAGGCTAGATGCGACGAGCAAAAGACCCACCAAACAAAAACCGAGCGGAACAGTCCAAAACCATGTGCTTTGAAACAGCCAATTGGTCAGACGGCTTCGCAACAGGCCCGCCTCCTCCGGAAGGGAAATCGACGCCATCCGCCCAGTTAGATAGCTTGCACAAAAGCACAAACAGCCACCGATTCCGGAAAGTTCGCTAACTAAAAATCGATAGATCATCCGTTCCTGGACGGACCCATTCTGAACGTAATAAATGATTGGCGCCCACATTAGAACCGCCGCGAAGACAACAAAAACGATCGCTAACAGGCCTAAAGGCCGCGAAGGACGAAAAAGGAACGCGGTCTCAACGATTACCCGCAGAAATCGGAAGCCGTCTTTAACGACCCTGAGTTTAGATTCGCCGGCCCGCTCGTCATACGGCATGTCAACTTCCACAATTCGAATGCCATAGCTCAGCATCGCCCGTGCGCTCATGGCTGGTGTGAAATGCAATCCATCGGGGAGTGGGTAGAGCCAATCCAGACTGGACCGCCGCACTACCCGCATGCCGCTCGCGGTGTCGCGCACAGGCGAGGCCGAAAAGACGTACAAGATAGTTGCAAAGATAACGTTACCAATCCGGCGGATCAATGGCATCTGGCTTTCCGCGTTTAGGCGGCACCCCAAAACAACATCAGCCCCCTCAGCCACAACCGTTTGACAAAGAGGTGCGAAGAATCTCGGCTCGCAAGTTCCGTCGGCGTCGAGGAACCCGAGCAGGTCGGCATCCGACTGGTTCCACGCCTCCTTAATTGCCGCTCCGTAGCCTTTGTTTTGTGGAAAAACGATGAGGTTAATAACGTCGGTGTACCTGCTCGCCAGCTCAGCTGTGCGGTCGGTGGACCCATCGCTAACTACTGTGATCGCTACCTCGGTTACGGGAGAGTTAGCGCGGATGAAGTCGCGCGCAGCAAGCGATCTCTGGATTATCGCCTCGATGCTTTCTTCTTCGTTGAGCGCTGGGATCGCGATCAAAAGCTTCATAGGCCCTTCCCGTCCAGTGAAGTTTCAGATCAACTGCGCCTGGGCGTCGCGCCCATCTTTGCTCCCGCCGCTCTTCACTTCCCGGTTCCTCCAACCCTAAATTGGACCCCGCAGAACTAGCGTCGCGAAAATATGTCTGCCAAAGGCGCAACTCCACTAGAGTCTAGACATTTCGACCTAACGATGGTTTCAAGACTAAGAATACTGTAACAGTTAGAGACTAACGCGATCAAAGAGAAATATCGAACGCAGCCAGTTGTCTTGGTCGCTGTCAACGTCGCCTGGGTGTCGCGGATGCGTGCCAACCCGAGGCAAACGTGAACTTTAATGTTCGCTCGCGGCGAACGTTACATGAGCCGGCGAAATCTGTACTAGTCACGTCATGCCTCGGGGATCTTGGTCTAGGATTAAAGGAAGCGCGGTTTAGCCGCGCAGAAATGGGCCATTTGCGAAATGCTTTGAAATGGACCTATGCTTGTCAAGGCTCAATCACGGGCAGCTATGTCGCGGGTGAAGGTGATTTCCACTGACGCGGTCGTCTACGGCGTTTGGTTGGCGATGTCTCTCGTTGCCATCAGCTACGTGACACGATACGGCTCGGACGTCCCTTCCTGGGACGATTGGGACATGGTGCCGACCATGACAGGAAATCAACCCGTTACGGCTGAGTGGCTGTGGTCACAGCACAACGAGCATCGAGTCCCACTGGCGCGGATCGTCTCGCTAGGTGTGTACCGCTGGCGTGCGGACTTTCGCCTTTGCATGTTCTTGAACGTGGCACTTATGGCTGGACTGGCGCTTATGGTTATGTGGGCAATTCGGCGACTCAGAGGTACCACGGCCTACACGGATGCTTTTATCCCGATCGCGTTGTTGAATCTTGCTCAGGGGTTGAATTTCATATGGGCATGGCAAATTGAGTTTTTCGTATCGACCGCCCTCGTTATAGCAACCTTGCTGATCATAAGCACCTCACCACAACCTATAGTTGGAAGGGCAGCGATATTGTATTTCGCCTGCTTGGTTTTGCTGGTAGGTTCAGGTGCACATGGTCTGGCCGTAGTTCCGGCACTGGCTCTGTGGCTCGGAATATGCCCGCTTATTACGCGCCCGTCCCCGATGTTGAACCGTCGGACTCTGTACCTGCACTCGATCCTCGCCGGGTGTGTTATGTCGGCGGCCGGATTATACTTCATAGGATTCGAGCGAGTTCCGTATTTCCCAACGAGTCGCTCGGTGATTCACACACTAAAGACAGGCCTGCAGTTCTTGACGTTGTCGTTCGGCAGCAGTATCAGGACCTTCTGGCCGGCAGCAGGCATTTTCGTTGCGCTCCTTTGCTTTGGCGCTGTTGCCCTACTTCTTCGGGTTGTTGTGCAATGTGCCCCCGAGCGTGGCCGCGCGTTGGGGTTGCTTTTCTTTGGTGTGGCGATGCTCTCCCTTAGCCTTACGGTCGGCTTGGGCCGCGAAGGATTCGAGCCGAGATACATCACGCTCTCGGTACCGATTCTCTGCTGGTTTTATCTGATTGCAACTTTGTATGGCAAAGGACCGAGCGGCACCGCGATTCGTGCTTCCTTGCTGGTCGTTTCTTGTATATGCTTATGGCCAAACTCGGTTTCGGGAATCGCGTATGGTCGTGATCTCAGGCAAAGGTTGAGCTCCTTCGAACGGGATATGATTGGAGGTACGCCCCCTTATCGTCTGATTCGCTCGTATCACGAGTACCTCGAGATAAACGAGCAGGTAATCGCCGACTACCTACCGATGCTGCGCCAGGCTGGTATCGGTGGTTTCCGATTTCTTAAAGATGACCCACCTTTTCGAGAGATCAGTCTGTCGCCAAATCGTGCTGAATTGGTACCATCACAGGCCGATCAGGCTGCCACTAAAACAAGGAGTGACTTTAGCACTGTCGTATTTAGCCTAGACAATCCGATGTATGCGGTTGGAATTCGCCTGCGCTATAAGTCAGAGAGCGAAGGCAGACCTCCGTTCATTGAAGTTAGTTGGCGAACCGACACGGAAGCTCCCTACGAGAAATCCGACAAGTTCACGCCTCACGGCGACCGATTCAATTGGCAGCGTGGATCTTGGGTAAGAATCGCGCAGCCAGAAACTGATCTTACGATTTGGAATTGTTCCATGGTTCGGTACGTCCGGGTTATTGTTTCACAGCCATCGCAAGCGCAGATGACTATAGGACTCCTCGTCCCTGAATCTTAAGGCACAATGAAGTTTAATCGCTGTAATTTGCACCGGTCGCAAATGATAGCGCCTGACCGGTCGGTTCGTTGCGTCCACCCCGTCCAATTCATTCGTCTACGGCAACGCGCCAGTGGCTCGACGCGCTCCGCTCCGGCCGAATCGCGGGGAACTAGGGAGGATCGATTTTCGTTAACTTAATCGAATCGGATCCGCTGGCTATGTCTGGTTCAAGAAGCCAGAATTGGCGGCCATTATAATAATCAAACAACGATTGGTTCTTTGCTGGACCCAAGTCCTGTGCCCAGATAATTTTCTGTTGGTCAATATTGGCGCTGTTATAAACCCATTCGTAATTGGAGCGTTTTGGGCTGCGCCGGACAATGACTACGTGCCAGCCCGGTAACGCTTCTAATTTACGGGTAATCAGCTGCCGTCGGGAGGTTTCAAAGAAATCTCCAATGTTAGTTCCAACGTAGTGAAATCCCGGGTTAGTGAAAAGCGCAGTTGTGGTTCCCAGAAATGTTCGGCTTGCGAACGGAGTCAAAGCGAGCGTCACGGCTGCAATTCTGCCGAGGCGAGCGAGCCCTAATTTGCTGCGAGCAAGCAGCCATTGCACGTAGATTTGTGCGACTAACAAACAGGCGATCAATGGCGCGCCGTAATGAGGGAAATACCATGTTTCGGAGAAGAGCGCCGCGGAGCTGGCTGCGATAGCAGAACAAAGAAAAGTGGCACTAGTGAGAAGCCAAGGGGATGTCAAGGTGAATGCAATAGCCATCGCCGTTTTAGGCCACGGAATGGACATTCTTATCTCTTGTAAACGTTCGCGAAGTTTGCCCAGCAGCGGCTTTCTCGCAAACTCGAAGTAGCCTTGTAGTTCCCAGCCATCATGTTGATACCGGACTTCTCCTTCTCGTTTCGGTCCGAGATCTGGCCTCATGAACCAAAACGCTGGAGCACGATCGTATTGCCGTGAGTGTTCCATGTACGCCATACGGAATGCGCTTCCGGTAGCGGCGCGATTTGCAAGCGCTTGGAATGCAACGCAGGCGATGAAAAGTGCCGCGACGGCCGGGCCAGTTCGGTGAGCGTGAAAGATCCGAGCGCTACGATCGCGACAGTCCCATGCGATGCCTAGCAGTGACGCGAAAATAAGAACTCCGCCCTCAAACGGGCGGGTGAGTAGGAGCAGTGCAACCCCTATTCCAAGTGGCCAAACGGCAGAGGGCTTTTTCCAGGCAACCAATCGTCGGTAGCCTCCGATCACCAGCATGCTGCCGACGAGAAGGACGCTGCCGCCTCCATAATAAGATCTGGCCCAATAATGCCCCGTTCCGCACGCCAGGAGACATTGCAGTCCACCAATGATGGAGAACGCGGGTGATGTCCAGGCCCGGATGGCCCATGCCGAGGCAGCGACCGCCAGTGCGGTTCCAATGACGACGCCCCAGAAAGGATGCCCGAACACACGTTGGCCCAGAGCTAGGAATGCCGGCGCACCCAGCGGATATTTCCCGGTATAACTGGGCTGAACAAGGATGTGTACCGCCTCAAAGTGTTCCCACAGCCGGTGGGGTTGATTGGTGAGGCGGCCGTGAGCCAGCGTGTCCGCCTCCAACAATGCTGAGTACTCGTCGTGTATGTTCGGCTGTGGCAGCGGCCTGATAAATGCACTCGCCACCTGCAGGGCAACAACGATCAGCGCAAGTCCAAGGCTAACAACCCAAGTGCGCCGGCCCAGTCGGTCGAGCCAAAGGAGCACGCTAGCGAAAAGGCCCGCTAATTGTCGTGATAAGACGGTGAAAACACCAAATCTTTTTCCAGGCGTCTCGCAGCGCGTTTGCGGTGCCGAGTTCTGTTGAGGAGTCATCGAGAGAGCCCAACTCTGCGCCTTCAAAATAGCGAACGCTTTTCAACAGGTCAACGACAGAGTAAGAACAACGTTCAATCGCTGAACCAATACCTTCCTCTTCAATCAGCGCGGGCGTCACGATGGTCAATTTTCATGATCGCCTCTGTAATGTCCTTGCTGCTACGTCATTAATGTTGAAAGCCACCCTCGTCAATAGAAGGACACTTTTCTGTCGGCATGTAGACTACGCATAACGGCGGGCCTGACCGAGGGATTCTCTCGTACAGCGTCGGATTGCCCGAGGGGTCCGATGGCAAACGATCGTCAGGGGGAATTTTCGTTCTTGTGACGGAGAGCACGATATGCGCGACATCTGGTCTATCTAGTAGCGTTGCTGTTCCGATGTCACGGAGTGCGAAAGTTGTCCATGACCAATTGCCCAGATATCCATACACTAGCGACGATGAGCGCGTGCTCCACCAGTCGTGCCACCACACTACGTTGAGAGGAAACCAGGCATTGAGGCGCAAGACACCTCGGTCTTTCGTGTCCTGCCCCAAGTACGTCACCGACAGATGAGGATCGGCAAGGTACACTAGCTTTTGAACCAGATCGCGATGCGCATAAAAACTCACCTGCTGAAAGGGGTCGAGCTCGCTAAGCACTATGGGCTGATCCGGTTGGGATCGCAGAACTCTTACTACTGATCGCATTTGTTCTACGACACCTGATTCGCCGGCATAAAGTTCGCGATACTGCAGTCCACACAACCCGATGCAGAAAATTGCAATTAAAGGTGGGCCGAATGTGCCATTTCGTAGGATGCGCTCCAGGGCCCATAGCAGCATAATACAGATACCAGGAAATGCAGCAATGAAATACCGGGGAGTATATGCATGCGTGATCAACCTGGCAAGCACCACTCCAATGGCTGGAATCAGGCTCATCGATACTATTGAAGTTGCGATTGGAACAAAGTTGTCGGTCACGCTGATTGGCTTCCTTCGAGGTAGCTTTACGATTGTCGCCACACCCACCGCCGCAAGGATCAGTAGCGGCAGTCTTCCGCCCATCTCGCCGTACCAAGAAAGCGCCCCGAGCCAACTGGCTGGAGGCGTCCAGAAATACACGGAATCAGCCCTCGCGTCCTGAATTATGTCCGCAAAAAGCAACAGCGGAATGAATGCGCACAAGAAAGCGCACCACACGCCGAAGTCCACGCGTGCCCGCCTGGCAGTCCTGACCAATTCGCCAGTAGCCAGCGCGACTACAACCAGAACCGCGTAGTAATGCGATGCTACCGCGCAAAACAGACCGATAGCTAAGCCCGGTAGCGTCAAACGTCGCTTCCGTCCTTCTACGGCGAACATCCACATCAGCAGCGAAAACGTCGCAAACCCGAGCTCCAGACCGTAGCCACGCGCTTCGATGGCATAGGAGAATACGGGCGCGACCAACGGCATTAAGAGCGCAACAACGCCCCAACGGCGGCCCATAAGGTGGGCCAAAATTTCGTACAAGCACACACAAGAGACTGCAAAACCGATCAGGGCTGTAAGGCGGAGCGTGACGTGTGTAGTTCCGGCTACAGTGAAAATTAAGTGCGTAAGGTAATAGAACGTCGGCGGATGCTGGTCAGCACCGGTCCGGAGCGCTGAGAGCAGCTCACTCCAACTGCGGATGCCGCTGAGATACAGAGTGAAAAATTCGTCATTCCAAATGAGCTTCTTACGCGCGAGGATTACGGCTGGGAGCGCGTAGACCAGGGCAAAAAGGCTGTATGCGGCGACCCTCGAATCCATGCAGCGTGAGAGGAGTTGGACGAACCGCTCTCGCCATCGAGTGTTGGCTCCCTCGGGAATCGTAACGGTCGAATTCATGGCTACAATAGCGCGACCACTCTTGCCTCAGCAGGTCCCGTAGAAGGAACTGAATGGCGTCGATCTAAACGCAACGTCGCATGAGACAACGTCGTATAGATTAAACCGTAACACGTCGACAGGCACCTCATAGAGGTGTTGCAATTGCTGCCTTGGTGGTCGGCATTGGTTCGTGTGCGCTAGCTATTCTCCTCGCGAGTGTGATGGCAACAGTTTATCGGCTGGAGGAGTCCGAGAAGAGTTCAACCCCGCCTGATGCTCTTCCACTGCCACCAGAGCAGCTACCGTGCACTAGTACTACTGTGTTATAAACGGATGGCTTGAGGATCACTACGGCAAGCGGTATCGTGAGGGGAGATGAGCGTTGTCGAAGCGAAGATCCAGACGGTAGAAGACATCTACCGACTGATCTGGGCAGCGGTAGCCAACAAACGGCCGATCAAAGCGGTTTACAAGGAACATCCGCGGCTGTTGTGTCCCCATATATTGGGTCGCAACCAGGCCGGGCAGCGTCGCGTGCTCTGTTATCAGTACGGCGGAGAGAGCGAGAGCGGTTGGGAGCCAATGGGCTCACCGGCGAATTGGCGCTGCATCGTTCTGGAGAGACTCCGGGCCGTGGAATTGCTGGAAGGCTCTTGGAAAACCGCACCGAACCATTCGCGTCCTGCCACCTGCGTGGTCGAGGCAGACATCGATGCCGAGGATCAACCGGAGCGCGATCCGCAAAAGGGACAGTGAGGAATCTCCCCCAGTAGGTGGCGGGCAAGGATCATTCTCAGAGTAGTAATCGAACCGGGATTATGCCGCTCGGGTCGAATGCGGCGAACCGCGGGGCCGGAAGTCCGGCGGCGGTTCGGGGGCTGGTAATCCAAGATTGCCAATGCGTGCCGAGGGGGAAAAACGATTCCGTTCGGCCACCAGGAATCCATAGGCCGCGATACATAAGGTGGCGTGATGATGAAAGCCTCGCCAACCGCGTCCCTCGTAGTGGCCCAAGCCGAGTTCCTGCTTCAGTTCTTGGTAGTCGCGCTCGATGATCCAGCGATGTTTGGCCAAGTGCACCAGTTCGACCAGCGCGGTATCGGTCGGCAAAGTGGATAGCCAGTACTTGGTGGGCTCTTTTTCATCGGCTGGCCATTCGATCAGTAACCATTCTTCGGGATGCGGTTCCGCTCGCCAGTAGTCCCGATGTGCCGGACGCACACGCAAGGCAGCAAAACGTGAATGCAGTTTCTGTTTCACTCCTTGGCGCCAGGTCACCTTCTTCCAAGCCTCGGACGGCAATGACACGGCAAGCTCTTTGGCTGAGACCGGTTGGTGCTTGGCATCGCGCTGCAAAAGCTTGCGGGGCCGCCCCGTGTTGCCTCGACGCGCCGGGGCTGGCTTGGGCTGTTCACCGGGCTTCCAAACTGTCACGCTGCTTTGCACACCCAGGACATACGCCACTTCCATTTTCGTCAGCGCCGCGCGAAAACGGGTATCCACGCCATAGCCGGCATCCGCCAACACTACTCCCTGCGGAATGCCTCGTTGACGGGCACGTTGAATCTGCTCCACTGCAATTTCCGGCTTGGTCTGAAACTGAACCTCGTCGGGAACGCCGGTTTTTTTCCGCCGCTTGCGATCCTTGGTCCAGGTCTCTGGCAAGTACAAGCGGAAAGCGACCGGCATGCTCGCCTTCTCAGTGGTTACCGAAAGACTGACCGCCACCCGGCAGTTGTCCTGTTTGCCCACTTGACCGCAATACTGTCGGGCCACTCCCACTGACTCGTGCCCCTTTTTCGGGAACCCTGTGTCGTCCACCACCCACGCTACTAAAGGTTCCTGGCGGAGCATCGCAGGCAGCACCAAATCCAGACACCGGTCCAAAACAGCCTCATCACTCCAAGGCGCATCGGCGACCACATGATGCAGCGACTGATGCATGCGTCGCACGCTATCGGGAGCCAGTCGGGCGGCCATCGGCTCGACGCTCTTGCGCTCGCCCGGCAGCAATAAGCCCGTGCAGTAGTTTTTCAGGGGGACGTTCCGGTCCACATGCCCTGCGGCTTCCGCCAGGCCCTCGATATAGGCCGCAAAGCGTCGCTCCTGTGGGCCTGGCGCGGTCTCTTTGCCCACCAAACCATTCTACATCAAATTGTTCTTTTATAACACAGTAGTACTAGGGCTCTTTTCGGC
>Ga0126371_10005342_pt1 | contig 11410 bp, 10 predicted proteins | sample PanSoiMetaPlot_4_FD_110145 | JGI IMG/M metagenome (GOLD analysis project Ga0126371, IMG submission 110145) | Tropical forest soil microbial communities from Panama - MetaG Plot_4 | ecosystem: Environmental > Terrestrial > Soil > Tropical forest > Bulk soil | place: Panama | collected 2016-02-17
AGAGAGATTCGGAATCACCGATAACGCTGCAAGTAAGGTACTTGGCTTCCTTCACCGCAAAAAATAACGGGGCGTATGGTTTCGCGTGACGTTCAGTTGCGGGGTTCGATTCGCAATTGAACCAAGTAGCGCGCGACAGCATCTGGCCACGCAGGCAAGAGCGGCAGTCCTTCGCGCTTCATCCGCGCATTTTCCAGTTGTGAATTACGAGGGCGCGGCGCCGGACGGTTCGCCTCTGCGGACGATATTGGAGTCACCGGCGTATCTTCATATCCCGCTTGCCGCAAAATCTCTTTTGTGAATTCAATGCGAGTAGTAAAACCCTGATTCGTCAGATGGTATATCCCGAATGGCCCTCGCCGCAGAATCTCCCCAATTCCCGCGGCAGCGTCGAACGTGTACGTTGGCGCGAGGCGCTGGTCACGCACGATTCTGAGCGGCTTCTCCTTGCCCATCTCTGCGACCAAAGAAACAAAATTACTTCGATAGGGACCGAACACCCCGCAAACGCGCACAATCCACGATCGCGCAAGGTGCTTCTGCACTTCCCGTTCACCTATGAGTTTGCTGCGTCCGTAAATGCTCAATGGCCGCGGCTCATCCTCCTCCACGTATGGCTCATCCTTTTCGCCATCAAAAACGTAATCCGTGCTGATGTGCATCAGCGGAATATCCATGTCCGCGCAAATCGTCGCCAGATTCCGCGGGCCCTCCGCATTCACGCGGAACGCGAGGTCCTGCTGCGTCTCGCACGCATCCACGTCGGTAAACGCTGCGGCATTCACAACAGCTTGCGGTTGCGTTTGCTCCAGCACGCGACGCATCGCGCGCTCGTCAGTGATGTCGGCGTCTTTGTGGCTTGCGCACAAAATCTCGTGCCGCTCGCCGAGCACTTCCGCAATCGCGCGTGCCAACATGCCATCTTTGCCGGTGAGAAATATTTTCAAGGCAGGTTTTACAGCTGCGCCAGAGTGGCGCGCCGCTTCACATAAAATTTGTCGTAGTATTCCTGATACTCGCCGCTGGTCGCCTGACGCACCCAATCGCCATGCGAACAATACCAATCCACTGTATGGCGCAATCCAGACTCGAAATCCACGCGAGGCGCCCAGCCAAGTTCCGTTCGAATTTTCGAATCATCCAGCGCATACCGCCGGTCGTGCCCCGGACGGTCCTGCACGAATTCAATCAGTCCTTCCGGCGCCGAAAGCATCTCCAAGAGCTTGCGAACAATCCCGATATTCGGCACAGGCCGTCCTGAGCCGATATTGTAAACCTCTCCGATTCGCCCTTTTTGCAAGACAGCATCGAGCGCCCGGCAATGGTCTTCAACGAAAATCCAATCGCGCTCATTCAGCCCGTCGCCGTAAACGGGGAGCTTTTTCCCGGCAAGCGCGTTTGAAATCATCAGCGGAATCAGTTTTTCGGGAAACTGGTACGGCCCATAGTTGTTTGTGCAGCGTGTGACCACAGCCGGAAATTTGTGCGTCTGCACGTAGCTGCGCACCATCAGGTCGGAAGCCGCTTTGCTCGCCGCATAAGGACTGTTCGGCGCGAGCTCCGATTTTTCCATTGCTACCTCGTTCGGCGCCATGCTGCCGTAGACTTCATCCGTGCTTATGTGCAAAAAACGCGCGATCTTTTGTTTTCGCGCCGCCTCCAATAGCACCCATGTGCCTTCGACGTTTGTGCGGACAAATTCGCGCGCGCCCGCAATGCTGCGGTCCACATGGCTTTCCGCAGCAAAATGCACAATGGCATCGAACCCATCGCCAAGAACTCGCTCCACAGCTTCCGCGTTGCAGATGTCTCCTCGCACAAACCGGTAATTCGGCTGCGATTCAATGTCCGCAAGGTTCTGCAGGTTTCCCGCGTAGGTCAGCTTGTCAAAATTTACGATTTCCGAGCCAGAGTGCTCGGATAGATAGTAGCGAATGAAGTTCGAGCCGATGAATCCTGCGCCGCCGGTCACTAGAATTTTCATCGCCGGCTCATCCCGTCAGCGCAGTTGAATATCCCAGTTGTAAGGAATGCTCGGAGCGTTGTACGGAAGGCGAAATTCGTCAGGCTGGTCATGCCGGTAGGCTTCTGTCGGACAATTGATGACAACCGCTTCTCTCTCGCTGACGCACTTGAAACCGTGATACACGAAATTCGGAATTTGCACCAGGATGTTATTGTGCTCGCCCATGAAAAATTCGTTGACTTCTTTGTACGTCGCCGATTTCTCCCGCCCGTCATAAAGCACCAGCTTAATCATCCCTTTGACCGTGCAGAAGCTGTCGATCTGCAGCTTGTGATAATGCCAGCCTTTCACCACACCGGGGTATGCCGTCGTCATGTAAAGCTGCCCGAACTTGATAAACTCCTTGTCGTCGTGCCGCAGAATCTCCATCAGCCGTCCGCGCTCATCAGCAATCATTTTGAGCTGCTTGACGCGCACGCCTTCAATCATTACTCATCGCTTTCCTGGCTTCGCTCACAGCTTTTTTGACGCCAGTCTTGTTTGCGCCGCCCTTGGCCACCAAATTATTGGCCAGGAGCAATGATTCGAATGTGCCGGCATCCGTCCACCAGCCTTCGAGCACGCTATATTGCATCGCGCCTTCCGCAATATATTGATTGTTCAAATCCGTAATTTCCAGCTCGCCGCGGCCCGATGGCTTGAGCGTGCGGATCTTCTCAAACACCGTACCGTCATACAGATAAAATCCAGTCACCGCGTAACTCGATTTTGGATTCGCCGGCTTTTCCTCGATTCGCACAATGCGCCGCGAATCAAACACCGGAACACCGAATCGCTGCGGATTCGGGACTTCCTTCAAAAAAATGTGCGCGCCACGTCCGTTTCGCCGGAATTTCTCGCATCCCTCGATGATATTGGTCTCGATGATGTTGTCGCCAAGCACTACGCAAATCGGCTCACCATCCGCAAAGTGCTCCGCCAGACGCAGCGCATCGGCGATTCCACCCTCTCCTTCCTGATATGCATACGAAAGGTGCTGCAGGCCAAAATCCTTGCCATTGCGCAGCAAGCGCAGAAAATCTCCGGCGCTATGACCGCCGGTGACCAGCAAAATGTCGCTAATGCCGGCGTCCACCAGGGTCTGGATAGGATAGAAGACCATCGGCCGGTCATAAACCGGCAGCAAATGTTTGTTGGTGACGCGCGTAAGAGGGAAAAGACGCGAGCCCGTTCCGCCGGCGAGCACCACGCCTTTCAGTGACATACAATCTCCACAGTCGTTATGAGCGCCTTCTAGTGAAGGGATTTCTCAATTCGGTCGAGCGCTTTCTTTGCCTCTTTATTCGTCGAATCCAGCCCGATAGCCTCACGATATTGTTCCGCGGCGGCCATTTTGTTCCCTTGTTTTTCGTAAAGTTGGCCGAGCCAAAAACGGGCCATGGAATGCGGAGGCCAATCGCTGCGATCCGGTGAGCTCGCCAAATAGGATTTGAGACTCTCCTCAGCAAGCGGAAAATTCGTGCCGCTCATAATGTGCGCTACTCCCGTGTAGAAGGGCAAGCGTGGATCCTTCGGGCTCACCGCTCGCGCGTCTTCCACCAGCGACGTCAATTCCGCACCGTTCCCCAGACGCCCGTAATAATTTGCAATTTCCAAATAAGCGTCAATCGATTTGGGCTTCATAGAAAGAGCCGCGTTGTACTCCTCCACGGCCAGATCAGCTTTTCCAATGGCTTTTTCATATTCCGCCTTGGCCAAATGTCCTTGCACCGCGTCAATCTTGGCAATGGCGTCAACCTGCTCCAAAGCTCCGTCCTTGCTCCCTCCGACAATCCACGGCGCATCCAGCAGGTATTCTTCCAAATCGCGGCGCGCGTCGATGTTGGACGAATCCGTCTGCACCGCTGTCTGAAATTCCTTCTTCACCTTGCGCGCGAGAAGAAAACTCCGCTCTTCATCCGCGACCGCGCCATACGCGCGTCCCAGCCAGTCATGATTCACAGATGAATCGGGGGCCAGTTGCGTCGCCTTTTCCAGTTCGGCGACGGAATTCTTATAATTCCGCACTTCGTAATAACAGCGGCCCAGCCAGTAGTGCTGCTGCGCATTGTTCGGATCCTGCGAAACAAGAGCGCGCAGCGTGCTCATGGCCATACTATAGTTCCCCGCTTCGAATTGCTGTTGCACATCATCCAGACCGTCAGCCTTCGCTTTTTGAGCAAAAGGAAACGAAAGCAGGAGTGATGTAACCAAAAGGGCCGCCCAATTCATTATCTGCTTGCCTCCACCGGATTCACCGTCATGCCGTCGCGAAGATTAATATCTCCAGACAGCGCCACGCGCTCGCCTTCCTTCAATCCCGACAGCACCTCGAATACCGTCGGATTGGCGATTCCGAGCTGCACTTCGCGCTGATGCAGCGTGTCGTCACTAACTACGAAGACAAAATGTTTGGTACCGCTCGTATGGACCGCGCCGCGCGGCACGACCAGCACATTCTGCCGCTGACCCCATTGAATCCGCACGTCCACGCTCAAATTCGGAATCAGTTTCAAGTTGCTGTTCTGCACCGAACAGAGCACTTCGCCAACATTCCTGACTCCCTGAGTCGTTACTTCCTTCGGCACAGTTTCTGTTTTGCCCGTCCAAGTGTGTCCCGGAAGTCCATCCCACGTGATCAGCACATCCTGATTTGGTGCGAGCACGCCCAGATCGGGCTCGTCGACAAATGCCCGCACCCTCACATTACGCAGATCAGCCACTGCTGCCAGCATCTCACCCACTTGCACATATTTGCCCAGATAAACCGGCAGCGAATACAGTGTGCCACCGATCGCTGCGGTCACCGTCGCTGATTTGATTTCGCTTTCGTAAACGGCAATTTGCGAATTGGCCTGCTGCTCAGCCAATTTTGCGCTCTCCTCGGTCGTTTGCGCTGCCGCGGCGATGGCCGCTCTCTGCTTTGTCAGTGATTCAACACTGGTTTCCGCTTCCGCAACCTGAATCCTGTTCTGCTCTAGTTCCGCTTCTGTGGCTGCCTTTGCCGCCACCAATTGTTTCAAACTCTCCTGTGTTTTCTGCAAATTCGCCAGGTTGATTTTCGCTGTCTGCAAAGCTGCGTCGAGCTGGGCCACCTGGCCCGGTGGACCGCCCAACCGGGCATCGCGCAGCTGGGTTTCGGCGGCGAGCAAATCGCTGCGGGCCTTCGCGAGCGCCTGCTTAGGCGTGTCCGAATTCAAAACCATCAGCACTTGCCCCGCGCGCACATTCTGGCCCGCTGCCACGTCGAGGCGTTCCACGTAGGTAGCGAACTTCGCAAGCGCCACAAATGGCTGAACCGGCTCAACTTTTCCGTTACTGGTTATAGAAGCCGAAAAGTCCTGGCGCACCACAGAGATCACTTGAACTTCGGGCGACTGGTCACGGCTGGCAAGAATCAACACGACCACAACGAGGACGGCAGCCCCGGCAACCCACGCAACCCATCGTTTTTTTGGCGGCACAGAGGCTGCTCGCTCTGACGGCAAAAGAAAATCCCCCAGAATTCGCTGAATTGTAACAGAGCCTCTTCAAGATTGCCTACGCCAGTCGTTTAATCCCGTGATTAACCGCCATTAGCGGAGATGCTACACTTTTCGGTGGGGATGCCAGTCGTATTCGTCATCGCCGAAGAATGGAGGCTCCGCGCAGCTGTGCGCGCTGAATTGCGCGAGCGCGGAATCAAAGCTCTTGGGATGAAAACGGCCGCTGATGCCGGCCGCGCGATTGCGGTCGGCGAGTGTCCTTCCGTCATTGTGCTGGACGCAAATGCTGCGACTGCGTCGGACGCAGTCTTGCAAACTCTTCTCTACCGCATTCCTTCAGTTCTGATTGCCTCTCGAACCACATCAACGGCCTCCTCTTCGAACGAAATGCCGCGCAAAGTATTGTTTCGGCCCGTGCAAGTCAGCGAAATCGTCGCCGCAGTTCTGGATTTGCTGAAGGGACAGAAATCTTGACTCCAAATTCAGTTCCAAATTGGCACTCCAATCAAAAATAGATAGTTACTTGATTAGACGTTGACTATGGAATAACATGCGTTCCCATGTTGGGAATCGCCGAACACGCGCGCCATCTTGAAATTAGGTACTTTGCGCCAATTAGGGAATTTTCCGGAATTGGCACACGATTTGCTTCTGAGTTTGCTCAGAGAATCCCAAACGCGCCCGCACGGGACGGTCCGCGCGAAGCGCGCGTGAAAGCAGGGTTCACTACGTGAGTGAGGCTTCTAGAAGAATACCGGAACCAACCACCGCGGAACGGGCCGAAGCGTCCACAGTACTTATTGTGGACGATGAAGATTCGGCTCTGCAGCTGTGTGCCGATATTGCCCGAGAAGCCGGTTTGCGCGTCAGAACTGTCCGAACGACTGAGCAAGCCCTCGAGATGCTCGACGAAATTCCTACCGATATCGTGATTACTGATCTGCGTGTGCCGGAATTAGGAGGACTGGAACTCCTCCGCAGGATACGCGAGCACTATCCAGAAATTTCCGTTCTGATGTTGACGCAGTACGGAACGATTGAGACAGCCGTAGAAGCAACCAAGATGGGTGCCGCAGATTACGTCACCAAACCATTTCACATAGACGAGTTGCGTCGAAAATTGCAAAGGCTTGTCCGCGAGCAGGAACTGGATCAGGAAAATCGCGTCTTGCGCGAACAACTTCGCACGCGTCCCGGCTACAAGGAGCTGATCGGCACGTCCCCCAAGATGCAAAGGGTTTACAAGCTCATCGAAAAAGTGAGTCAGCACAATTATCCTGTGCTGATCCTGGGCGAGAGTGGAACGGGCAAAGAACTCGTGGCTCGCTCCATTCATTTTTCGGGCCCGCGATGCAGCCGGCAATTCGTCCCGGTGGACTGCTCGTCCCTGGCTCCGACGTTAATCGAGTCGGAGCTCTTCGGATATGTAAAGGGCGCATTTACGGGTGCCGTGCACAGCAAGCAAGGTGTATTCGAGAGTGCAGATGGCGGCACGCTCTTCCTCGACGAAATCGGGAACCTTCCCGTGGACATGCAGGCGAAATTGTTGCGTGTTTTGCAGGAGCGCGAAGTGAAGCCGGTTGGCGGTAACGAGCGCGTCAGCGTCAATGTGCGGGTGATCGCGGCCACCAACCGCGATCTCGATGCGGCCGTCCGCCAAAATACTTTTCGCAAAGATCTCTTTTTCCGATTGAATGTCGTACAGATCAGAATCCCTCCGCTGCGGGAGCGGAAGACTGATATTCCTATATTGGCGCAAGCGTTCCTAGAGAAGTTCGTTGACCCTGGCGGCTCTGTGCCCATCCTGTCGGAAGATGCTATGTCAATGCTTACCTCCTATGAGTGGCCGGGCAATGTCCGCGAACTGGAGAATGCCATCCAGCGCGCTGTAGCCCTGCGCTCGAGTCCGATTCTGCATTCAGGGGATCTACCTTCCAACGTGCAAAATGGCCCCGGATCGGAGCCGCTCGTGGCCGATGATAAAACTGTCCCTCTTGACGAGATGGAACGCCGCGCTATTCTCCAAGCCCTGCAGGAGTCTTCCGGCGATAAATTGGCTGCCGCGCGAGCGCTGCGCATTGGAAAAACCACTCTCTACCGCAAACTGAAGCAGTACCAATTGCAGCCCGACAAAAAACAGTAGCTGCTTCCGAATAGAAAATTCAGCATCTCTGTTCCCGCAGCTAGCGCGATTCCCATAAGGGATTTCAAGGTTTCAGAGTGGGAATCCTCTCCTGTTCAAAAACTTCTCGATACACCGTAATTTAATGGATTTGCGGCAATTGCCCTGTTCGCTCAGGCGGAACTCGCAGTGCATACGTTCCCCCACCGAGGAACAGACATGGACCGGATACAAGAGTGCCAACTCCACCGCCTCTGGAGACGCGCCCTGCTCATTGCGATTTTTGTCGGAGCGGTTGTGCTTTCCTGCTACACCATCCTCAGGCCAGGCTGGTGAATGATGTCGCGTCCGTTTTGGCTCAGACCACTAAGGTTGCTCGACAAGCCGGCGGAAAGCGTTTCCAAAGCGGCGCTCAATCGAGAGCCGTTCGAGGTTCTACTCCAACGAGCAGCAGCGTGCCTTCTTGAGAGCGTGCACGCCGATCGTGCCGGTGTTTGGGCCAGCGATGCCTCAGGAGGCCATTTGTGGCACGGGCAAGTAGCGCACTCCGAAAATGTGGGGGCTGGAATCGAAAGTTCCACGATCAATGCATTTGAAGCTTTTCCGGTGGAGTTCAACGACGCCAATACGCCCGTAGAGTTCTTCGCCCCGGTATTTCCCGTCGGCCCTAACGAATTCTTTGAAGGAATTTCAACCGCTGTGGGCATGTCGCTCAAAGTGGATGACCGCCTGCTGGGTGCGCTGCTCGCCGGCAGCACAAAGCTCGGCAAATTGGCCGGCCGCGACGTTGTGGAAGAGGTCGCTGCGGAGATCGGTCTCTCCCTTTACGCCAGTCACGCGCGAGAGCGCCAGGAGCACACAAACAAGGCGCTGCATCTGCGCGAGGAAATTGACCGCTTGATTGCCCATGGTGCGCCAGCGGAGAACGTCGTCAGCCGTATCTTGAGCGCAGCAGTAACTGAAACTGCGGCCCAATTCGCGGGTATCGCTCGCCGACTCGATGCATCAGTCGAATGGGAAGTTCTCTCGGGCAGCGACCCACACGAATCTCTGCAAACCGCTTTCTTCGAAATCGCAACCGCCGTTTTCCTGGAAGGAGAGTCGATCATTCGGAATATCGCCGGCCCTGTGCACGGCTTATCCGTTGTCGGATTTCCGCTGGATAGCTCGAACCATGAGCCTTTCGTTTTGCTGGCGGGCTACCGGCGTGGCCAAAGGCTTCCTTTGGAGGCTTTGGAAAGCTTCCGAACGATGCTCACCATCGCGCGCCGTGCTTCGGTGTTGCTGCAAGCCGAAAAAATCGCCGCCGTTGGCCGGCTTGCTCCGGGAATGGTCCACGAACTGAATAATCCGCTCACTTCCATCATGGGTTACGCGCAATTGCTCTTGCACAACATGGAAGGCCGGCATGAAGAAGTGAAAATGATTTTCGATGAGGCCGAACGCGCCAGGCGGATTGTCAAGAACTTGCTCTCCTTCGCGCGCCCCGTCGGAACGGAGCGCACTCGCTCCAATATCAATGAAATCATCGAGCGCACAATTGCATTGCGCAGCTATGAATTGAAAGTTCAAGACATCCAGGTGCACAGTGAACTCGACCCGCTCATGCCGGAAACTTTTGCCGACTCGCATCAGCTTCAGCAGCTCGTGTTGAATCTCGTCATTAACGCCGAACAGGCGGTCGTCGAAAATAACGGTCAGCGCAAAATCCACCTTCGCACGCGAAAGCTTTCTTCCGACAGGCTTTCCATTGAAATCTCCGACAATGGCCCCGGCGTGCGCCCGGAAATTGCTTCGCGAATCTTCGATCCCTTTTTCACCACAAAACCGCTGGGAGTTGGCACAGGTCTCGGTCTGCCAATTGTGCGGACCATCGTCGAACAACAGGGTGGCAAAGTGTCTTTTGAAAACCTTCCGCAAGAAGGCGCAAAGTTCACCGTCGAACTGCCGATTGTGCCAATTCCTGCACTTCAATCCGCAAGAATCGACGGTGCACCGATTGACACCAAGAACACGTTGCCCAGTGCACGCATTTTAATTGTCGAGGATGAGCCTACCGTCGCCCATCTCATCGCCGACGTACTTCGCGAAGATGGCCACCGCGTCGAGGCCGTCTTGGACGGCAAGGAAGCTCTCAGCCGGGCGATACGCACCAATTACGATCTCATCATCTGCGATCTGCGCATGCCGCGTCTCGACGGCCCGGCTTTCTACGACGCCCTGATCCGCGCCCGCCACGCCTCTCGCCATCGCATTCTCTTCATCACCGGCGACACTTTGGGCCCGCACACTGTCGAGTTCCTCCAATCTCACGAGTTGCAGTATCTGGCCAAGCCGTTCTTGGTCGAAGAGTTGAAGCTCGCGGCCTACCGCGTTCTCGAGGGAAATGCAGCGCAGTCTTCCGGCACTGCAATCGGCCAGGCACGCAGATGAGTTTGGAAAACATTGGAGCGCCTATGAACGAACACCCAGCACAGATACTGATCGCTATTCCAAAAGGAGAAGTTCGGACGAGCGTCATTGCGGTCATTGAGGCGGCGCCGTCACACGAAGTCTCGCTGGTGTACAGCCTCCAGGAACTCGAATCTGCTGTGTGCTGTTCCACGCCGGACGTTGTGGTAATGAGCGAGGAGATCCTCGAAACAATGGCATTGCGCGAAGCGGTGCGCCGTATCGCCGCTTTTGCTCCCGTCGTCGTGCTCGCATCCGTGGAGAGTCAGCAGGAGCTCGTGGGCTTGGTCGTTTCAGGCGGGGTGGACGTCGTAACTCTTTCGGCGAACTATTCAGCAGTCGCGGCGGCATTTGTGGAGCGCCGCTTGAATTCGCCGCAAATCCATTCGCGAGAATTTGGCTCCGCCTGGAACGCGGACCTGAGCTGCGATTTTGCGGAGATTCTCCGCCACGAAATCAATAACCCGCTCACCGGAATCCTGGGAAATGCGGAACTTCTGCTTTCGCAATTGCGCGGGACGCTGCCGCCATCCTCCGTCCAACGGCTTGAGACGGTCGTGGATCTTGCTGTTCGTCTGCGCGAAAAAGTGCGCTGCCTCGCCGCAGACTCAACTGCCCGCGAATCCACTGTCGATTCTGTTTCACGATGAAGCTGACGAAAACTCTTCAGCCTAGGAACTTGAGTAAACGGCTGAGACTCTCAGCGAAATCCTCCGCCGGCGCGAGCAGGCTGATCACGAGATGAATTGGCTCAGAAAAGTCGTAGAAATGGCCTGGATGAATATATACGCTCTGTTCTTCGAGCAGCTGCACTGCAAACTCCTCGTCATCCAACGGCTCTGGTATGCGCAGGACGGCGTACCATCCTCCTTCAATTCTTAACCGCGAGCATGACTTACGTGGCGCAAGTTGCCGGTCCATTTCCGCAACATTGCGCCGCAATCGCTGCACCAGCTGTTCTTGAAATCCGAGTCGCTGTGCCAGAAAAGCGGGCAATGCGACTTGCGCCGGCGTACCAATTGAAAGATATGTGTCAGCGATTACCTCCAACCGTTCTGCGGCTTGCGACTTCAGATTCTCTGGTCCGCTGAGCGCCAGCCACGCCGCCTTCATCTGCGGCAAGCCGGAAATTTTCGAGAGGCCGCTCATCGCAAAAGTAAGCGATTGCGAATTCGCAGCGAACCTGCGCAATGTTTCATTCTCCAAAGAAAAATCAAAAAATACTTCGTCCGCAATCAGCGCTAACTCGTGAGCGACACAAATGTGGTTTAGTCGCTCCATTTCCGCGCGCTTAACATAATGTCCCGTAGGATTGTTCGGATGCACGACGATGATGCCTCGCGTCCG
>Ga0126371_10005343_pt1 | contig 11407 bp, 10 predicted proteins | sample PanSoiMetaPlot_4_FD_110145 | JGI IMG/M metagenome (GOLD analysis project Ga0126371, IMG submission 110145) | Tropical forest soil microbial communities from Panama - MetaG Plot_4 | ecosystem: Environmental > Terrestrial > Soil > Tropical forest > Bulk soil | place: Panama | collected 2016-02-17
GATGGTCCCGCGCCCGTTGCGGCCCAGCACGCCCGATGCATGCGCGTCGTCGACCATCATGATGGCGCCGTACTTTTCGGCCACGTCGCACAACGCGGGCAGCGGCCCAATGTCGCCGTCCATTGAGAAGACGCCGTCGGTGATCAGCAACTTGCGCCCCGGCTGATCTTTCACGCTGGCGAGTTGTTCCTCCGCGTGTGCCATGTCCTTGTGGTTGAAGACGAGAATCTTCGCGCGCGACAACCGTGCACCGTCGATGATCGAGGCATGGTTCAGCTGATCCGAGATGATGAAGTCTTCTTTCCCGAGCACCGCTGAAACCGTGCCCGCATTCGCGGCAAAGCCGGACTGGAAGACCACGCATGCTTCGACATTTTTGAAGCGCGCGATCTTCTCCTCCAACTCCATGTGGATCTTCATCGTGCCGGCGATCGTGCGCACCGCGCCTGAGCCCACGCCATACTTCTTCGTCGCTTCCAGAGCGGCCTCGCGTAACTTGGGATGCGTGGTCAGCCCGAGATAATTGTTCGAAGCGAGGTTGATGACCTTCTTGCCGTCGAAGGTGCACTCCGGCGCCTGCTCGTCCTCGAGAACGCGCAGGCTGAAATGCGTGCCCTTGGCTTTGAGTTCGTTGATCTGGTCGGTGAGATAAGTAAGAGGATTGGTGCGAGTCGCAGTGGTCATGAAAACCTCGAACGCGTCATCGTCACGAACAAATGGGAGAACGCAACTTTGATTAGAACGCTTCACAAGACGCTAACCAGTTGCGCCCTGTATACCAAGTGGGACGCTCATGGTCGCGGCCGTAACACTTCCAGTCGTCCAGCCTAGCTACAAAGTACGCGTGATCATATCGTCGATAGGAGTCGGAGAGATTAGATGCGTAGTATCCCAACTCCTTTCTCGAATCTGTCGAGTCCTCAGCAACGACTTGGCCGATAACAGTTCCCCTTGGACCGCCGAATCATGGATGAGTGCCTCGAACGTTTCGATTACGCCAGACCGGTTTTCTAAGGTGAAAGGCGCGGTGACCTTGATGCCTGGGTCAGCAGCCACAGTTTGCCAGGCCCGTACTATTTCCTTGTCTAGTATTCTCATTTGCAAGTTCATTTTGATAACTATCAAACGGCGGACCGTAGAACAATCGTTCGCGGGCGGGGCGCCCGCGCCACACGTCTCACCTCGTCCCGTTCGGATACACGAGAATCTTGCTGGCTTCCCCCGTCTTCAGGCGCTCCATCCCTTTAGAAAAGTCCTTCATCGCGATGCGGTCCGTGATCACAGGATGCAGATCGAGTTTGCCCGCTTTGAGCAGCGCCGTCATCTGATACCACGTCTGGTACATGCGACGGCCGTTGATCCCCTGGATCGTGATGCCCTTGAAAATGATGTCCTCGGAAAAGTTCAGCGAGATCGGCTTCGAGGTCAGGCCGAGCAGCGAGATGCGGCCACCGCGTCGCACGATATCGAATGCAGTCCGGATCGCGCTGGGATGTCCCGCCATTTCGAGCACGACGTCGACACCTAGGCCGCCGGTGCCTTCAAGCAGGATGGCGTTCACGTCTTCTTTTGACGGATCGAGCGTGAGGTCGGCTTTCATCTGCTTCGCGATGTTGCGGCGGTGTTCGTTGACTTCAATGGCGAAGACCTGAGCGGCCCCAACCGCACGCGCCACGGCGATTGCGAAGAGTCCGATTGGTCCACAGCCAGTGATGGCGACTGCTTTAGCTGCAATCTCGCCGGCTAGTACCGTGTGCACAGCGTTGCCGAGCGGATCCAGAATCGACGCGTATTCCTGAGGGATGCCGGGATCGAGTTTCCAGATATTCGACTCAGGAATGACCACGTATTCGGCGAAGGCACCATCGGCATCCACGCCAATGATCTTCACGTTCTGGCAGATGTGCGCCTCTCCGGTCCGGCACTGCAAGCACTTCCCACAGGCGACATGCATTTCGGCGGAGACGAAATCGCCCTCTTTCACGCTGGTGACTTCGTCGCCGTAGGCGACGACCTCACCGCAGAATTCGTGTCCGGGAATCAATGGGGGACGAATCCGTCCCTGGGCCCAGCGATCCCATTCGTAAATATGCAGGTCGGTGCCGCAGATGGAGGCGACCTTAACTTTGACCAGCACGTCGTTGCGTCCGAATGCCGGAATTTTCACTTCGCGAACGTCAGCGCCGGGCGCGGCCTCCGGTTTGACCACCGCCAGCATTGTTTCAGCCATGAGAGCTACCTTATAAAGACAGAATTAGCGCGAAAACCCTTAATTTTAGCACCGCGAGACGGTGACCTACCGTGATGCGGTCACCGGTTGTTTCTGCACGAGCGCGATCCTAGAATCTCGATTGCGCAGGTACTTCGTTGCAGATCAACTTCATTTCAAGTCGATCCGCTCCTCATATTCGACAGACCGTGATCATAAAGTCGGCTTGCATGGCCTTGTTTATCGGGTCGGTCTGGCCACAAACAGCCCCGAACACGGCGCCCACTCATCAGCAATTCCTGAGTGCGCTAGCTGGCGCGGCGATCGAACGCACGCACCACGCAGTCCGTTACGATCCCGCGTATGTTCGCATTCCGTATCCGGGCGGCGATGTGCCCGCCGACACAGGCGTCTGTACCGACGAAGTCATTCGCTCGTACCGTGCGGTAGGCGTCGATCTTCAGAAAGAAGTTCACGAGGATATGGAGCGCGACTTCGCTGCTTATCCGAGAAGGTGGCACTGGCTCCTCGGACATACCGATCCGAACATCGATCACCGGCGTGTACCCAACCTCATCGTCTTCTTTCAGCGTCATGGCGAGACACTGCCCATCACAACGCGGGCCGAAGATTATCAACCCGGAGACCTCGTGACCTGGGACTTGGGTGGCGGCGTGCCTCACATCGGCATCGTCGTGAACCGCCATGGTTCTCAAGGCCGATATATGATCGTTCACAACATCGGCCGCGGTCCTCAGATGGAAGATGTTCTCTTCAATTGGAAAATTACCGGGCATTTTCGCTACTACGGACCGAAGAACCGATAGGCGCCAGTTTGTGCTCAAGTTGGGAGACAAATCGAAGGTCAGCGACCAGTTGACGTGAGCATCCTCCCAAATTGATGGATCAATCGCTCAATCGAGTTTTCCAAAAAATCATGTCCAATCCGGCGCTGCCTGTTCGACCAACCTAATGAGAGTGGCGATGTCGAACCCGAAAGGAATCTCTAAAACCGCGGCCAGAGGACAAGAATTCGATGTGTTGACATATTCCCATATAAGAATATATGGTGTTTCTCATGCCCCGGGCTGCGACAACATCCGATGTCTTCAACGCGGTGGCTGAGGCGCGGCGGCGAGACATCCTCAACCTTCTGGCGCTGAATGAACGGCCGGTGGGTGACATTGTCGAGACTCTAGGGCTGGAGCAGCCTTCGGTTTCGAAGCATTTACGCGTGCTGCGTGACGTCGGACTGGTGCATGTGCGACGCAGCGGCCGCCAGATGCTCTATCGGACGAATGTGAACGCAATTCGGCCGCTACATGAATGGACATCGACGTTTGAACGCTTCTGGCGGCATCAACTGGATCGAATCAAGCAGCGGGCCGAAGCCAGGATGGCGGACGAGAAAATGCGGGAGCCAAAATGAAGCGCGTCCGATCCAAAGAATTCTGACCCACTCCGAATTTCCCTCACCCAGGAGAAGCCAGTGAGTGCAATCGCAAGCGGCCTTGAGAATCTGACACTCAACATCAACCAGGAAATTCACGTGCGCGCTTCGCTCGACGTTACGTTCGACGCGCTGCTTGAACAGTTAGGCCCGGCCAACGACACGCCAGACCACGGTCCGATGCCCATGACGCTTGAGGACTGGCCCGGCGGCCGCTGGTTTCGCGATCTTGGGAATGGCAACGGCCACTACTGGGGCCACGTGCAGGCGATCAAGCGACCGACTCTGCTCGAATTCACGGGCCCGCTTTTCATGTCGTACCCGATGGTCTCCAACGTTCAATACCGCCTGAGCGAAGAGCCCGGCGGCACATTGATCAGGTTCCATCACACTGCGCTCGGACTGATTCAGGACGAGCATCGCGCCGGGCTCGGCAAGGGATGGACGCACATTAACAACCGTGTTCGCGAGCGCGCCGAAGGGAAACGCGCCCGCTGATTCGCCGAGGGAATGAAGCGCTTATGTGTCCCGCATGCCTGGCCAGTGCAGCACTGCTAGCCGGAAGCACCACCATGGGCGGCGGCTTGGGTGCGTTTCTGCTGAAAGTTTTCCGCTCAAGGAAGAACAACTCATCGCCCGCGCGGGCGATTGCCAAGCAAAGGAGAACAATTTATGACGACCGCAACAACCAGCAAAACGGAACAGCCCCGGGTAGTCTCTCCGTCGGAGTGGGTGAAGGCGCGCAAGGATCTTCTGGGTAAAGAGAAAGAATTCACACGCCTGCGCGATGAGCTCAGCCGCCAGCGCCGCGACATGCCCTGGGAAAAGGTCGAGAAGAACTATGTCTTCGATGGCCCGAACGGCGCGGAATCGCTCGCCGATCTCTTTGGCGGGCGTCACCAGTTGGTGGTCTATCACTTCATGCTCGGTCCCGGATGGAAAGAAGGTTGTCCAAGCTGCTCGTACCTGGCGGATCACTTCGATGGCATGATCCCGCACCTGGCGCATCGCGACACAAGCTTCGCCGTCATCTCGCACGCAACGTTGCCTGAGATTCAAGTTTTCCAAAGACGCATGGGTTGGAACTTCAAGTGGCTGTCGTCGTCTGCGAACGACTTCAACTTCGACTATCACGTTTCGTTCACCAAGGAGCAGCAGGCAAAAGGCAAAGTCGACTACAACTACGACCAGATCGAATTCCCATCGGAAGAAGCTCCGGGCTTGAGCGCGTTCTATACGAACGACGCCGAAGAGGTCTTCCACACCTATTCGACCTACGCGCGCGGCCTCGATATTTTCGTCGGCACCTATAACTTCCTCGACCACACGGCCAAAGGCCGGGACGAGGATGGGCTTGCGCACACCATGGCGTGGGTGCGTCATCACGACAAGTATGATGACGGCCCCAAGGTTGACACCAAGCAACAGGACACGCAGCCTGCTAAGGCGCATGACTGCTGTGCCGAGAAAGAATCGGCGTAGCTGCAAAAGCTAGTCGGTTTCGCTGATAATTTTTTCCGAAGGGCCAGCGCAGAACGACGAAGACGCGCGGCAGACGCCGGTTTTGCTGCCACAAGCTTTCACAATTTTCACCAGCCAGGAGACGCAATGACGACTGCAACCTCAATCTCACCGACCGAACTGATGCTTCGCGAATTTCGCGAAGAAGCAGCCGCGACCAAACGCATCCTCGAACGGGTTCCCGCCGACAAGCTCACCTGGAAGCCGCACGACAAATCCATGTCGCTTGGCCAATTGGCATACCACATCGCTTTAATTCCGAAGCGCATTTCCAGCCTCGTCCAGGCGGATCACTTTGATGTGTCTACTGCGAACTTCAATCCACCGCCTCCGGCCAGCGTGGAAGAGGTTCATGCCGCGTTCGCCGAGAGCGTGCGCGCGGGCGAGACATATCTCACGAGCCTTACAGAGGAAGCCGCTTCCGCGAACTGGAGCCTGATGTTCGGACCGAAGGAGATTTTCACGAAGCCGCGAGTCGCGGTGATCCGTACCATGATGATGAACCACTGGTACCACCATCGCGGTCAACTGACGGTCTACTTGCGGTTGCTCGACGTTGCGCTGCCGGTGATCTACGGCCGCACCGCCGACGAGAATCCGTTCGGATAACATATGTGTGCTTGCGTGACGCGGGCAGTCAAGCCCGCGTCCGCAGTCGCGCGCCTTCCCCTTGAAACCCGCCACCCGCAGGCGTTCTGCGCTGCCGCCCATTTGACACCCCCCGCGAGCGAAGCCTATCCTCGCTGGCGCTCGACGAAATCCTGCCTAGAGGCCGCGCATGCAAAAACGTTCCTCGCTCTCTTTCATTCTCCCAGTTCTTTTCCTCTCAACCCTCAGCCTCGCCGACGATCATTCCAAGATTCACCAGCCGAAACTCACGCCGCAAAACAGCGGAACCACCCAAGGATTGATCGCCGTGAGCCCCGTGAGTTCGCGCGTTGTGTGGGCATCGGGCCGTGGCGGCACATTTGTGCTCACGACCGATGGAGGCAAGACCTGGAAAGCGGGCGTGGTTCCAGGCGCAGAAGCGCTGCAGTTCCGCGACGTGCAGGGTGTGAGTGACAAGGTCGCGTACCTGCAATCGATCGGCGACAACACCACCGACTTCCGCATCTACAAGACCGTCGACGGCGGCGCGCACTGGACCATGCAATTCCAGAATCAACTCGCCGGTGCGTTTTACGATTGCTTCGCGTTCTGGACACCGCGTCGCGGCATCTCCCATAGCGATTCTGTCAACGGCGCTTTTCCTGACATCCGCACCACCAATGGCCGCACGTGGAAAAGCATCAGCGCAAATATGCCGCCGGCGCTTCCGGGCGAAGCATCGTTTGCCGCGAGCGGGACGTGCGTGGCCACGCAAGGAGAGAGGAATGCCTGGATCGCCACCGGAGGGTCCACCACCGCTCGCATCCTCGCGACCCATGACGGCGGCGACAGCTGGAATGCTTACGCCACGCCGCTGGTGAGCTCGCCGAGCGCAGGGGCCTTCACCGTCGATTTCCGCGACGCGCATCATGGCATCGTTGGCGGCGGAGACCTTGATCCCACCGATCCCAATAATGCTGCGACCGCCACCTCCGATGACAGTGGCCGCACCTGGACGCTTACCAATAAGCCGCCCGTAACCGGCGCGATTTTCGGCCTGAGCTACGTGCGCCGCATTCACAACGACGATGACGTTGACTCGCACGACAATGATGGCGTGACTCGCGCGGTCGTCATCACAGCCAACACCGGCGGCGCCGCCTGGACACCCGACGAAGGCAAAACCTGGTTCGCGCTTCCCGGAGTTTCTGGATTCTGGGCAGTTGCATTTGCCAGCCCCAAAGCAGGATGGCTCGTCGGCACAGGAGGGACGATTCTGAAGATCACCTTTTGATCTTCAAAAACGTTCGCCGAACGCACGTCCGCTCAAGAAGAAACCCGCGCAGAAAACTTAGGGGATGCTCATCGGTGGATGGCATCCCCTTAAAATTCTCAGGCGGGCATTGAGCCCGGGCTTGTGTTTACTGAATAGAACTCGCCGCGGAAGAGAACACCGTATTGGCGTTGCTTCCAATCATTCGGATCGTGCCAACCACGATCACGAGGATCACCGCAAGCATCACGGCGTATTCGGCGATATCTTGCCCCTGGTCATCGGACCAGAGACGGCGAAGGAGGGGGAGGACCATAGTCTTTTTCACCAACCTGAGTGAAATATGGAACGCCTTCATTGTCACGCACACGCGTGATTTGGCACAGATGACCAAAGTAATAGCGCTAAGATGACCCCCTGGCTAAGCCTATGAATCCAGATGGTCAAATTCGGTTTCAACGTCGTTTCAGGGCTTCCAGTTCGTCGAGAGTCCGCGGCCAGTCCGACCCCAACAGGCGGGACAGGCTCCGATCGGCCAGAACCTTGCCTCCAGTCTGGCAGTGGGAGCAGTAGTTCGTTTCCTTGTCGGCGTAACGAATCCGCAGGATTTTTTCTCCACATCGCGGACACGGTTTTTCATAGCGGCCATGCACGGCCATGCCCTCGCGAAACGCAGTCACGCCTTCCGGAAAAGATTCCTCGGCTTCGGCGCGTAACTTTTTGATCCAGAACTCGAGTGTGCTGCGCGTCGCGTCATAGAGCCGTTGCCACTCCTCGGGCTTGAGCTTGTGCGTTTGCGTGATGGGCGAGAGTTGCGCCGCGTGAAGAATTTCGTCGGAGTAGGCATTGCCGATCCCGCTCAACAGACGCGGATCGGTGAGAGCGCGCTTCAACGTGCGATTCTCGCTGGTGAGCGTAGCCTTGAAAGCGTCGAGATCGCTGGTGAACACGTCGATGCCTCCCGCATCCAGTGCGATGAGCGCATCTTCGCCTTTGACAACGTGCAGCGATGCACGATGCTTGGTTCCTGCTTCGGTCAGCAATAGCGACCCGTTCGGAAAATCAAAAGCGGCCAGGCTGCGCCGTCCGGCGAGCTTCGCACCACGCGGCTTCCAATGAAGGCGGCCGGCGATCATCAGGTGCAGCACCAGCCACAGATCGTCTTCGACCCCGATCGCGATTCGCTTTCCCACTCGCCGCACCTTCTGAACAATCTTGCCGTACGTATCTGTGAGGGACGGGTCTGCCGTCCTCAATAAGAAAGGACTGTTCAGCCGCACTTGCTCGAGAGGCTGATCGACGATTCGCGTTTCCAGCGCGGTGATGTATGCGGCGATGTCAGGAAGTTCAGGCATCCTTTTAAAGAGTGCCCGTCTGGCGATCGTTTCGCAACTGTGAGTACCCGTCGGGAGACGGCCTACCTTTCCCAGCTTTCTGTAGACACTACATTAACTGTGGCTGCCCCACCCAGCGCGGTTCTCGATAGGTGGGAGGCAAGGACCTCAATCCTCACGCCAGCTAAATGCGGCTGCCCAATCTTCGCAGTGATTAAGCCATCCACCTACTTTGTGGGCTAACCGCCCACGGAAGATGACAAACCATTTGCAAACGCGTAACAAGTTAAACCCTCCTCTTGTCTAGTCTCAACTGTTCTATTCCAACCAGTGAATGCAAGCCGATTCCCGCCACGGTGCGGGCTGCACGATGTGTCATCAACGCGCTCGCATGAACAACGGATGGAAAGAACCTCACCGCCATTCAGGAAGGAGATGGCATAGTGTCGAGTCTGCCATCTGGAATCTCGAGTCCGAACGTCGACTACGCTCTGGGCCACTCTTCTCGTGAATTGGATCGTCTCAGCTTCCAAGGCACCGTCTTCCTTCCGCATACCCGTCATCTTCTTATGGAAGCGGGCCTGACCGCGGGCATGCGCGTGCTCGATGTCGGCAGCGGTAGCGGCGATGTCAGTTTCTTAGCCGCCGACTTGGTTGGTCCGAACGGGTACGTCCTCGGCGTAGATCGGTCACCAGCCGCAGTGGAAAGAGCCAGAAGCAGAGCTCGTCGACGCAATCTTACTAACGTGTCATTTGAGCTTGGCGATCCTGCCGCGATGCATTTCGACGGCCTCTTTGACGCGATCATCGGTCGCTTTGTTCTCATGTATCAGGTCGATCCCGCGACGAGTTTGGAAAAAATGATGCGACATCTTCGTCAGGGTGGCTTGGTTGTGTTTCAAGAGGCGGATTGCACCGCATGCCGCTCTTGGCCGGCCGTTCCCGTTTTCGACGAAGCAGCTCAGTGGCTAGCTGAAGGACTGCGCAGCAGCGGAGCGCGACCCGAACTCGGCCTGGAGATGCATTCCTTATTCGTCGCTTGCGGCTTACCGGCACCCCGCATGCGCATGGATGCCCTCGTCTCTGGCGAAGGAGACAGTCCCGTGTACGAACTCCTGGCCGAAGCCGTGCGCAGCCTCGCGCCCACGCTGGAAAAACTGAATATCGCGTCCGCTGCTCAGGTGAGCATTGATACTTTGGCGGATCGTATGCGCAGTGAAGTGGTCGCAAAACGAGCGATCGCCGTGTCGTACGGACTCGTCGGAGCCTGGGCCAGAAAGCCCTAGGGTCGCTGTTGAAGCCTCGCTGCGTTCGCCTTAGCTAGGCATTTGCGCGTGAGAACGATCTAGCGATGCCGCTGGCGGTTATTTTCGACGTTTTGAAGCGTGAGCAGAATTTCGTAGGGCGCGCCGAGTACCCCAAGCGATTGCAGCAAAAATCGGTCCAAATATGAAGAGGAAGCCTAAAAGGAGAGTTAATAACTCTTGCTTCCACCGCACATCTTCGCGAACGATTCCGACGATAAAGGTTCCGGCAGTACCGTAGAAAAACAGGACTAAGAGGGCGAAGCCAATCTTTGCAGGCGTGTTGAACGCGAGGCTTCCGAGGTTTCGCCAGAATCGTGCTTCGTTCTGTACTGTATCAGGAAAGATGATATTGCGCTGCCGATCGTCAACGTCCCGCAGAAACTCTTCGTGTTGACGTCGGTGCCCCAAGACAGCCCGACGAATCATACCATTGAATTCACAGCAGGGGCCTAGCCCACCTACTAAACGCTCAGGGCAGGCTCCTTCGCGGTTTCGAAGGTGGGAGCGCGGACCGATATTCATGCCTCGGAAAGCGACTCTTTGAGTTCCATAACTGAAAGAACCGGTCCGATGAGATTGAGGCGACCATGCTTCCCACCTTTCGAACACCACGAAAGGTGGGGCAGCCCCGCTAAGTCTTGCCTCCAAGCTGCGTACCGATGACTTCTCCCGATACGATGATTTCGACGCGGCGATTCTTCTGGCGACCATCCACAGTGTTGTTGTCCGCCACCGGATTCTCCATTCCCAAACCCTGAGCGGATAATGCCCCCGCATCTAATCCCTGGCTGACGAGATAGTCGTGTACTGCATCAGCGCGTTTCTGAGATAACGTTTGGTTGAACTCGGCACCGCCGGTGCTGTCCGTGTGGCCTTCGATCGTGAGGTGCAGGCTCGGATAGTTGAGCACGATGCCAGACAGCTTGGCCAGCGCTTCACGTGCATCCGGCCGAAGGTCTGATTTGCCAGTATCAAACAAAACATCGCCCATGTTTACTACCAGACCGCGCGGCGTGTCGGTGGTGGGCAGAACGCGATTAAACTGTTGAAGCAGGCGGACGCGTAACTGTTGCTTCTCGCGCATTGCGGCCTGGATAGCCTCTTCCCGGGCAGCGATTTCGGCATCGGATTTACGCTTGGCTTCCGCAGCTTCGGCATCCGCTTTACGCTTGGCTTCTGCGGCTTCAGCAGCGGCTTGGGCTTCCGCTTCGGCTTTTGCCGTTGCGGCAGCATGCTCGCGCTCCTTCGCGATACGCTCCTCTTCCTGACGCTGAACCGCGAGAAGGAGGGCGTCCGCGGAGAATTGCACAGTCTGCCGCGCCGTCGAGGTGACAGCGTTCTTGTCAGCTTTGCTGGTGAGAGAGTTTTCCGCCATCTTCAGGCTGGCTTCGGCTTTGGAAAAGACTTCTGGGGCATATTTATCGGCGCCACGCGTCTTCGCAATTTCGACAGCATTGCGGGCTTCGTACATCTCCAGCGGAACACTCGGATCGAGCGTTAAAGCTAATGGATTGCCCATTTTTTCGTACTGTGCGCGTTTCAAGAGCTTGTATTCCTTGATGGGGAAAATCTTTCCCTTCGTGTCTTTTCGCCTTTCACTTTGCAGGACTACCATTTCGCTTGGAAAACGGACCGCAAAGTAAGGTTCAGCTGTGACCACCAGCGAGAAGGTCTGCGCCGGCGTGGTCGCGCTCAGTTTGCCGTCTCCATTCTTGTTGACGAGGA
>Ga0126371_10005344_pt1 | contig 11406 bp, 7 predicted proteins | sample PanSoiMetaPlot_4_FD_110145 | JGI IMG/M metagenome (GOLD analysis project Ga0126371, IMG submission 110145) | Tropical forest soil microbial communities from Panama - MetaG Plot_4 | ecosystem: Environmental > Terrestrial > Soil > Tropical forest > Bulk soil | place: Panama | collected 2016-02-17
CCGGTCCGGCGCCGCCGAAGGCCAGAAGCATGAAATCGCGCAGGTCGTGGCCGCGCATGGTCGAAATCGCCTTGATCGCCTCCGCCATCTTGACGTCGATGATGCGCACGATCCCTTCCGCCGCCGCCGCCCCCTCCATGCCAAGCGGCTGCGCCACGGACTCGACCGCGGCGCGCGCCGCACACTCGTCGAGGCGCATGCGGCCGCCGAGGAAATTGTCGGGGCTGAGCAGGCCGAGCAGCAGATTGCAGTCCGTGATGGTCGGCGCCGTGCCGCCGCGGCCGTAGCAGGCCGGGCCCGGCGCCGCGCCGGCGCTCTGCGGCCCGACCTGCAAGGTGCCGAACCTGTCGATCCGCGCGATCGTTCCGCCGCCGGCGCTCACCGTGTTGATGTCCATCATCGGCACCGCGAGGTCGCGGCCTTCGATCTTGCCGCGGGCCGCGACCGCCGGCTCGCCGTCGCGGATGAGCGCGACGTCGCACGAGGTGCCGCCCATGTCGAACGTGATGATGTTCGGCATGCCGGTCATGCGGCACGCATGGGCGCCGGCCGTGACGCCGCCGGCGGGACCGGACAGCACCGTCGTCACCGCCTTGCGCGCCGCCGCCGCGAAGGTCGCCATGCCGCCGTTCGACTGCATGATGTACTTCTGCCGCGTCGCGACCCGTGCCGCCGCGAGCCGGCCGTCGAGCCTGTCGATGTAGCGGGCGAGGATCGGCTGCAGATAGGCGTTGATCACCGTGGTGCTGAGGCGAAAATATTCGCGGATCTGCGGCAGCACGTCGGATGAAAGCGAGACGCTGCAATCCGGCATCTCCTGCGTGATGATCTCGCCGACCCGCGCCTCGTGCGCGGGATGGAGGAACGAAAAGAGCAGGCAGACCGCGATCGATTCGACGCCCTGCGCCTTCAGGGCGCGCACCGCTTCGCGCAGCGCGGCTTCGTCGAGCGGGCACAGCACGCGGCCGCGCGAATCGACCCGCTCGCGCACCTCACCGGTGCGGCTCTGCGGCACCAGCGGCGCCGGCTTGTCGAACATCACGTCGAAGATCGCGGATCCGTAGGGCCGCGACTGCTCGCCGACCGGATAGATGCCGCGAAACCCTTCGGTGACGAGGAGGCCGGTGCGCGCGCCCTTGCCTTCGAGCAGCGCATTGGTGCCGACGGTCGTGCCATGGCAGAAGAACGCGACCTCGTCCGGCGCGACGCCCTGCGCCAGCAGGCCCTCGACGCCGGCGAGGATCGCGCGCGAGGGATCGTCGGGCGTCGATGCGACCTTGGCGATGGTGACCGCGCCCGTCGCCTCGTCGAGATAGACGAAATCCGAGAAGGTCCCTCCTGTATCGACCGTGACGCGATAACGCGGCATTCCACCCTGATCCTGCTTCTGCCCCGCCTCACCTATAGAGCGTCGCGCACCGCCTTGCCATTCCGCCAGCGCAGACCTAATCCTGTCGCAACAAGGATCGAGGCGGACAGGATGAAGCTCAAGGACCAGGTCGCGATCGTCACCGGCGCGGGCCGCAATATCGGCGAGGAGGTCGCAAAAGTGCTGGCCGCAAACGGCGCCAGGGTCGCGATCGTCGACATGGATGCCGGGCGCGGCGACAAGGTCGCGAGCGAGATCGTCAAGAGCGGCGGCGCGGCCGCGGCGTTCGTCGCCGACGTGGCGTCGGAAGGCGACGTCGCGACGCTCATCGCCGACGTGCTCGCCAGATGGGGCCGCGTCGACATCCTGGTCAACAACGCCGCGATCTCGGACAACAAGGACATCCTCGAGATCACCAAGGAGCAGTGGGACAAGGTGCTGGCCGTGACGCTGACCGGCCCGTTCCTGATGAGCCAGCACGCGGCGCGCGCCATGGTCGCCGGCAAGCGCGGCGGCAAGATCGTCAATGTCGGCTCGACGTCGGGCTTCTTTGGCCGCTCGCGCGCCGTCGCCTACGCGGCCGCCAAGGGCGGCGTCGCCAACCTCACGCGCGCCATGGCGGTGCAGCTCGCGCCGCACAACATCCGCGTCAATGGCGTAGTGCCGAACAAGATCGGCTCGCCAGTCGGCAAGGACGAGTTCGACCCGACCCGGCCGGTGGTCAATCTGCGCGGCCGCAATGGCGTGCCGATGGACATGGCGCGCGCGGTGCTCTTCCTCGTCTCCGACGATTCCGACTTCATCGTCGGCGACATGCTGTTCGTCGACGGCGGCGTGTCGGCCATCCTGGTCGGCGACGCGGCGGCGAGCCGAGAGACGCGGCCGAGCGCCTAGCGGTCGGCCGCGCGATCCCATGACGAAGAGCCCGCCGCGCTATCGCCTCGGCGTCGACGTCGGCGGCACGCACACCGATCTGGTGCTGCTCGACACGGCGAGCGGCGCGCTCGCGGTCGAGAAGGTCGCGAGCACGCCGCGCAACCCCGCGCTCGGCGTCCTCGACGGGCTCGCGCGCTTCCTCGCCCGCGGCATCAGGCCCGAGGACATCGAATTCTTCGCCCACGGCACGACGATCACGACCAACGCGCTGCTCGAGATGCGCGGCGCGACGGTCGGCCTTCTCATCACGCAAGGCTTCCGCGCCGTGCAGGAAATCCAGAACCAGGCGCGCGACGGCGACCTGTTCGACTATTACTACGACAAGCCGGCGCCGATCGCGCCGCAGAGCCTCACCAAGGAAATCCCCGAGCGGTCCGATTACCAGGGCAACGCGCGCGTTCCGCTCGACCGCGCGGCGGTGCGGCGCGCCGCGCGCGAGCTCAAGGCCGCGGGCGTGCAGTCGATCGCGGTCTGCTACCTCTTTTCCTTCGCCAATCCGGCGCACGAGGCGGAGACGCGGCGGATCATCCGCGAGGAGCATCCCGACGCGCATGTGTCGCTGTCGAGCGAGGTGCTGCCGCGCCTGCGCGAATGGCCGCGGCTCTCCACCACGCTGATCAACGCCTATCTCGAGCCCGTGATGGTGCGCTACATCGATCATCTCAACCGCGGGCTCGACGCCGCCGGCCTGCGCACGCAGCAGCGCTTCCTGATGCAATCGAACGGCGGCGTGATGCCGTTCTCCGCCGCCATCGCCGGCGGCCGCACCGTGCACACGCTGCTCTCCGGCCCCGCCGCCGGCGCCCAGGCGAGCGCCTATCTGGCCGCGCGCGACGCCGCGCCGGATGCGCCAGGCGCCGGGCTCGTCACCCTCGACATGGGCGGCACCAGCGCCGACATCGCCTTCATCGAGGGCGGCGTTCCGCTCGAGGTCACCGAGGGGGTTATCGCGCGCCGCCAGATCGACGTGCCGGCGCTCGACATGACGACGATCTCGGCCGGCGGCGGCTCGATCGCCTGGGTCGACGGCGGCTTCCTCAATGTCGGGCCGCCGAGCGCCGGCGCCGATCCGGGGCCCGCCTGCTACGGCCGCGGCGGCGCGCGACCGACCGTCACCGACGCCGACATCGTGTGCGGCCTCATCAATCCGGACTATTTTCTCGGCGGCGCGCAGACGCTCGACGTTGCGGCCGCGGCGGCAGCGCTCGAGGCGCACGTTGCGGGTCCGCTCGGCATGAGCGTGCGCGCGGCTGCGGCCGGCATCCGCCGCATCGTCGACATGCGCATGGCGGACGAGATCCGCGTGTTCGCGGCGAAGCGCGGCGTCGATCTCACCGCCTTCACGCTGCTGCCGTTCGGCGGCGCCGGCGCCGTGCACGCGGCGGCGGTCGCCGATGAGCTCGGGATGCGGCGGATTCTCGTTCCGCCGCGGCCCGGCGCCTTCTCGGCCCTCGGCCTTCTGTGCACCGACGTGGTGCATGACTACATCCGCTCCGAGCTCAAGCCGCTCGATGCGGTCGCGCCCGCGCACGCCGAGGCGATCTTCCGCGCGCTCGAGGCGAAGGCCCGCGAGGACATCGCGGCCGAGGGGCTCGCGGCGGGCGCGGCGCACTTCGCGCGCGAGCTCGACCTGCGCTACACCGGCCAGGGTTATGAGCTGCGCACGCCGCTCGACGGGCTCTTTGCCGACGCGCTGACGCCCGACGCGCTCGCGCGTGCGCGCGAAAGGTTCGACGCGCGCCATGCCCAACTGCACGGCCATGCCGCCCAGGAGCGGCCCGTCGAGGTGGTGAGCTATCGGCTGCGCCTGCGGGTCGGCGTGCCGAAATACGCGCCGCGCGACGAGCCGGCGCCGGCGGCGCCGCGCGCGCCGGAGCCGAAGGGGACGCGCACCATCCATCTCGACGGCGCCAGCGCGTGCGCGGCGGCGCTCTACGAGCGCGATCGCCTCGACGTCGGCGCCGTCATCGCGGGACCGGCCATCGTCGAGCAGTTCGACGCCACCACCGTGATCCCGCCGGGCTGGCGCGGGCGGGTCGATCGAAGGCGCAACTTGATTCTGGGGAACGGTGCCTGAGCCATGGACCCGATCACGATCCAGATCCTGCGCAACAAGATCGCGAGCCTGGTCGACGAGATGCACTATCATTTCTACCGCTCGGGCTATTCGACCATCATCCGCGAATCGCGCGACTTCAGCTGCGTCATCCTCGACCGCACCGGTCGCCTGATCGTGGCGCCGCCGATGTTCTTCCATGCGCCGGTCTATCGCCATCTCGTCGGCCGCATTCTGGAGACGCATGGGCCGGACGGCATCGCGGAGGGCGACGTGTTCGTCTCCAACCACCCCTACGAGGGTGGGCTGCCACACGTCTCCGACATGGCTTTCGTGGCGCCGGTGTTTGCCGACGACGCGATCGTTGCATTCGCGGGCTCGATCGCCCACAAGGCCGATGTCGGCGGCGCAGTCGCCGGCTCGACCTCGGCCAACGCGACCGAGCTGTTTCACGAGGGCCTGCTCATTCCGCCGATCAAGATCGTGGCGGCCGGCCGCGCGCGGCGCGACGTCGAGCGCATCATCCTCAACAACACGCGCCAGCCCGCGCTGGTGCGCGGCGACATGCAGGCGCAGATCGCCGTCACCCAGATGGGCGCGGCGCGCGTGACGGAGCTCTGCGGCCGCTTCGGCGCCGCGACCGTGACCGGCGCCTTCCAGGCGATCCTCGACGGCGCCGCCGCGGAGCTGCGCGCGGCGATTGCGCGACTGCCGCCGGGCGAAGCCTCCGCCGACGGGCTGCTCGACAGCGACGGCGTCGCGGTCGACAAGCCGATCCGGCTCGCCGTGACGATCGCGATCGCGGACGGCACCGCGACCTTCGATTTCTCCAAGAGCGACCCGCAGGCGCGCGGGCCCGTCAACCTGCGCCCCTCGATGGTCGAGGCCTGCGTTTTTTACGCGTTGATCGGCTGCCTCGGCCCGCGGCTCGCCTTCAACGACGGCATGCGCGACGTGGTGCGCTTCGTGTTCGCGCCGCGCACCATCACCAACGCCGAGGCGCCGGCGCCGGTCTCGAACTACCAGATGGTGAACCTCAAGCTGGTCGACGTGATCCTGGAGGCGCTCGCGACCTTCCATCCGGCACGCGCGACCGCCAATGCGGGCTCCTCGAGCGCGCTCAGCATCGCCTATACGCGGCCGCGGCCCGGCCAGTCGACCATGCAGTACGAGATCATGGGCTCGGCCTATGGCGGCGGCATGGGGCACGACGGCGCGTCGGCGACCGCGACGCATCTCTCCAACCTGCACATCACGCCGATCGAGATCCTGGAATCCGAGTTTCCCTGCCGGGTGACGCGCTTCGACCTCGTGCCGGACTCGGGCGGCGCCGGACAGTGGCGCGGCGGCCTGAGCCTGCGGCGCGAATACGAGCTTCTGGAGGACGCGACCGTGATCCGCCGCTTCGACAAGACTCGCTTTCCGCCGCAGGGCGTCGCAGGCGGCACGGCCGGCGGCCGCGCGCGCTTCGTGGTGCGGCTCGGCACGGCCGAAGAGCACGAGACGCGCGCCTCCGCCCGCGTCGAGATGAGGGCGGGCGAGCGCTTCTTGCTGCAGAGCGCGGCAGGCGGCGGGTTCGGCGATCCGGCGCGGCGCGACCGCGCCGCGATCGCGCGCGATCTCGCCGAGGGCTACGTCAGCGCCGATGGCGCCGCCAAGGACGACGGAGAGGGAACATAGGCGCCGGCTCCGCGGCGTGACAACGGCGCCGGCGTGGCGATAGGATCACTGCAACGAACAAGGAGGAAAGGCTCATGCGACTGCCCGTCCGCACGGGGTCGATTGCGATGCTCGCCTTCGCCATCGCGGCGCTCGGGCCGCGCGCCGGGGCCGACGAAGTCTTTCCCGACCACGTCGTGAAGATCGTGCTGCCGACCGCGAGCGGCTCGACCACCGACACGCTGGCGCGCCTCGTCGCCGACCGGCTGAGCCAGACGTGGTCGCAGCCGGTCATCATCGAGAACGTCGCGGGCGGCGCCATGAACACGGGCGCGACGCGGGTCGCGCGCGCGGCGCCGGACGGCTACACGCTGATGATCGCCCCGCCCTCCCCGCTCACCATCAACGACCTGCTCTACCACGACCTCGCCTACGACCCGCACAAGTTCGTGCCGGTCGCCATGCTGGCGAAGATTCCCAACGCGCTGGTGGTGCGCAACGATCTGCCGGCGGGCTCGGTCGCGGATATGATCGGCTACGCCAAGGCCAATCCCGGCAAGCTGACGTTCGGCTCGCAGGGCGTCGGCTCGACCGCGCACCTGTCGGGAAGCCAGCTCGAGGTGCTGGCCGGGATCAAGATGGTGCATGTGCCCTATCACGGCGCGGTGCCCGCGCTCAACGACGTGATGGCCGGGCGGATCGACATGTTCTTCGACACGCTCACCACCTCGGTGCCGCTGTGGCGCGGGGGCAAGCTGCGCATCCTCGCGGTCGCGAGCCCGGAGCGCGCGCCGGCCGTGCCGGAGCTGCCGACCGTCGCCGAGTCCGGCGTGCCCGGCTTCCGCTCGATCACCTGGTTCGCGCTGGTCGCCCCGCCCGGCACGCCGGCCGCGATCGTCGACAAGGTCAACCGCGACACCAACGCGGCGCTGCGCGATCTCGCCGACAAGCTCGCCGCGATCCGCCTCGAGCCGATGCCGGGCAGCACCGAGGACGCGGCGCGCTTCATCGCCGACGAGACCGCGCTATGGGGCAAGGTGATCGCGCAGGCGCACATCACGCTGCCGTGATGGCTTAACCCTCACTGCGCCGCTTCGCGCTGCACCTCGTCGGGCGGCCGCGGCAGCTTGCGCGTCTCGGGCGTCGCCTTGACGCGCGGCTCGCCCATCAGGGCGGGCTGGAACAGCACGGCCGAGACCAGCGTGCAGGCGAGCGACAGCGCGAGCAGCTTGCCCATGCTCGAGGTGCCCGGATGGGCCGAGAGCCACAGGCTGCCGAACGCCGTGGCGGTGAGCAGCGCGCTGAAGAACACCGCGCGGGTGAGCGCCGATTGCAAAAAGTCGGTCTGCCCGCGCCGCCACGCCAGGATGTAGTAGATCTTGAACGCGACGCCGACGCCGAGCAGCACCGGCAGCGCGATGATGTTGGCGTAGTTGAGCGGAAAGCCGATCAGGCCGCAGATCTCCAGCGTCACCGCCGCCGCCACCATCAGCGGGATCAGCGTGAGCAGCACGTCGCCGAACCGGCGCAGCACGATCCACAGCAGCAGCGCGATCGAGATGAACGCGACGGCCGCGGCCTCCTCGAAGCTCAGCACGATGGTGTCGCCCCATTCCAGCGTCGCGATCGCCTGCCCGGTGGTGCTCGGCTCAGCCTTGAGCACGGCGGTCGCGAAGCGGCGCAGCGTCGCCTCGTCGTTGGTATCGCCCTTGGGGTCTGCTTCGACGCGGTTGGTGCCGTCGGCGCTGACCCAGTTGCGCACGAGCGACTCGGGAAGGTTTGCGCGGGTGACCCGCTCGGCCTTGAGGTTCTCGCGCAGATCGGCGAGGTCGGGCCCGAGCGGCGTCACGAACGAGGCGGCGACGTCGGCGCGATGCGCCTGGTCCGACTGCGCCAGTGCATCGAGAGCGCTGGCAAGACGGCGGGCGGCATCCGCGCCCGGACCTTTGGCATCGCCGGCGGTCTGACGCAGATTGGCGGCGCCGCGCCGCAGGGCCGCGACGTTCTCCTCGTCGCTCGGCGCCGGGCGCTGGCCGCGCGCGAGCGCCGATCCGAGCGCCTGGGCGGCGCGGCGGATGAGCCCGAGCTTGCGGTCCTGGTCGTCGGGCACGAAGCTGTCGAGCGTGCGGGTCCGCGCCACCTCGGGCAGCGCGGCGAGCTTCTTCGCGGCCGCGGCCGCCTCCTGCGGCGAGCGCGTGAGCACCTGCGCGGCGTTGACGCCGGAATTCGGGTCCTTGTCGAGCTCGCGGAAGGTGGAAATCACCTCCGAGCTGGCGTCGCGCAGATGCAGCGGATCGAAATCGAAATCCAGTTTCAAAAGCGCCGGCGAGCCGAGCAGCGCCACGGCGGCCGTCACCGTCACGATCAGCACACGGTGGCGCTTGAGCCAGGAGTCGACCGCCGCAAGGGCCGGCAGCCGCAGCCGGTGCGGCTCGGGCGGCGCACCCAGCGCTGCGACCAGCGCCGGCAGCAAGGTCACGCTTGCCAGAAAGGCAATCGCCATGCCGACGCCCGCAATGGTGCCGAGCTGGGCGAGGCCCGTATAGGGGGTCGGCCAGAACGAGAAGAACCCCGCCGCCGCGGCGCCGGCCGCGAGCGTGAGCGGCGCACCGACCCGATCGGCCGCACCGATCAGCGCCGGGCGCAGATCCCCCTTCTCGTGCCGCTCGGCGCGATAGCGCACCGTGTACTGGATGGCGAAGTCGGCCCCGAGGCCGAGAAAGAGCACCGCGAAGGCGATCGAGATCGGATTGAGCGCGCCGGCGATCAGCAGCCCCGTGGCCGCGGTGGCAATGAGGCCGACCGCCAAGGTGACGCAGACCGCGAGCACGAGGCGCCATGACCGCAGCGCGAGCCACAGGATGACGATGATGATGACCGCAGTGAGAATGCCGTTGAGCACCACGCCTTCATTGGCGCTCGCGAGCTCCTCGTCGGCGATCGGCGCCGGCCCAGTGATGCGCACACGCGCGCGGTCCGCGTCGGCGAGCTTGAGATCGGCGACGGACTGGCGGATGGCGGCGATCGCGCGGGCGGCGGGCTCGAGCTCGCTCGGATTGAGATAGGGCCAGATCGCAATGAAATGGCGCAGGTCGCTCGGCTGCGCCTCGCCCTGCAGCAGCACCTTCCAAGAGAAGTCGGCCGGCTGGCCGGCCAATACCTTCTCGATCGGCTCGGCCGCCATGGTGAGCGGCCGCTCCATGGCGTCGAGCGGAAGCTCCTGCTGCTGCACGCCCATGGTGGCGAACGAGAGGGTCTGCACCAGGCCGCGCAGGCTCGGGTCGCTCTGCAGGGTGCCGATGAGCGGGTTGGCGCGCGTGAGCGCCCCGGTCATGCGCTCGAGCTGGTCGGCCTGCGCATAGAGCAGCCCGTTGCGGGCGAAGAACGCCCCGCCGCCCTGCTCGTCGACCGAGCGGAAGAGGTCGGTCTTCTTGGCGAGATCCTGGGCCAGCGCCCGCGTCGCCGCCGCCGCCTTCTCCGGCGTCGGGCCGTCGACCACGACCAGAATGAGCTGAATGCTCTGCGGAAAAGCGTTGTGATAGGCGATCTCGCGCTGGCGCCAGTCGAGCTTGGGCGAGAGCAGGTCGTCGATATTCGCGTTGATGGAGAAATTGCGCACCGTGTAGACGGCGGACGCCGCCGCGATCACGACCGCGAGCAGGATCACGGCGCGGATGTAGCGCGTGCAAAAGTCGACGGTCCGGACGATCGCTGGCGTCAGCATGACCTTGATCTATGCCTTGAACAATGGCTTGACCATGGCTCGGACCCTCACCCCATCGCGGGCATGCCTCGCGAGACGTGCCTCACGGACGTGCCTCACGGACTCGCCGCGGACTTTGGCCGCGAGATTCAGGCGCTTCGCGCCAATAGCCAGACCCACCCTTCAGGCCTTAACGCCCAGAGGGGCGAACGGGTTTCCCAACCTTTTCGCTTTCTCTTCGCTTTCTTGCCCAAAAATCTCCACCGGTCCGCCATGTGGAATCAATGCGGTCGATGCCGTCAACGGCCCTGGCGGCCGGAAAAGACCGGGGCGCGCTTCTCCAGGAAGGCGCGCACGCCTTCGGCATAGTCGGGCGCGAACCCGGCCTCGCGCTGCAGGTCGCGCTCGAGCGCGAGCTGGGTGTCGAGGTCGTTGCGCTCGGCCGCGTCGAGCGCGCGCTTGATCAGGCCGAGCCCGAGGGTCGGGCCCTTGGCAAAACCTTCGCAGATCGCCTCCGCCTCGGCCATCAGCCGTTCGTCCTCGACTGCCTTCCAGATCAGCCCCCATTCGGCCGCGGTCGTGGCCGCGAGCGGCTCGGCGAGCAGCGCGAGCCCGCGCGCCCGCGCGGCGCCGACGAGGCGCGGCAGCAGCCAGGTGCCGCCCGCGTCCGGCACGAGGCCGATCTTGGCAAAAGCCTGGATGAATTTGGCCGAATGCGCAGCAAGCACGATGTCGCAGTGGAGCGCGATGCTGGCGCCCGCCCCGGCCGCGGTGCCGTTGACGGCGGCAACCACCGGAAATGGCAACGCGTGGAGCTGCCGCACCAGCGGATTGTAGAAATTCTCCAGCGACTGGCCGAGATCGCGCGGCGGCCCGCTGCCGGGTGCCCGGTCGCCCAGATCCTGCCCGGCGCAGAACGCCCGGCCGGCGCCGGTCAGCAGCACCGCGCCGCAGGCCGCATCCGCCTGCGCCTCGTCGAGCGCGGCGCGCAAGGCGCGGTGCATGTCCTCGTTGAAGGCGTTGAGCCGCGCCGGCCGGTTGAGGGTGACCACCCGATAACCCGGCCGGCGGTCGACGATGACGGACGGCTGGTCGGACGCGTCGGACATTCGGTCCCTCCCACAGGCAAGCCAGGGTCTTATGAGCGGGCGGCGCGCCGAAAGGCGGCCGGGGCGCCTTGCGCAACACCCACCCGGAACCCGATATTAGCCGCAACGCGTCCCCGCGCAGGAGCCCCCGCCATGCAGACGAAACAATATGCCGTCACCCATACGGATGCGGAATGGCGCCGCCTGCTCACCCCCGAGCAGTACGACGTCCTGCGCGGCCACGGCACCGAGGCGCCGGGAAGCTGCGCGCTGAACTACGAGAAGCGGGCCGGCACATTCACATGCGCCGCCTGCAACCAGGTGCTGTTTCGCTCCAAGAAGAAGTTCGAGAGCGGGACCGGCTGGCCGAGCTTCAACGATCCCGAGCCCGGCGCGGTCGAGACCTCCGAGGACACGAGCTACGGCATGGTGCGCACCGAGGTGCATTGTGGCCGCTGTGGCAGCCATCTCGGCCACGTCTTCGACGACGGGCCCCCGCCCACCCATCTGCGCTACTGCATCAACGGCGTCGCGATGAACTTCACGCCGGAGTGATCGCGCCGCGCCCTCGTGCGCCGGCCCGGATTGCCGCTCC
>Ga0126371_10005346_pt1 | contig 11404 bp, 25 predicted proteins | sample PanSoiMetaPlot_4_FD_110145 | JGI IMG/M metagenome (GOLD analysis project Ga0126371, IMG submission 110145) | Tropical forest soil microbial communities from Panama - MetaG Plot_4 | ecosystem: Environmental > Terrestrial > Soil > Tropical forest > Bulk soil | place: Panama | collected 2016-02-17
GAATCAGGGGAGTCCACTGTCTTTGGTCGCGGGGCAGCGGGATACCGACTGCATAGCTGTGATCGTCGATGCCAGCGCCGAACGACAGCCAGCGACCGAATGCCGCTGGCCGGATATGAATCGAGCGGCACCATTCGCAATATTTCAAGTAGCACGGTATATCCCGCACACCGAACGGCAATGGATCAGGCTTCGTGACTGTAATCATCGCTTCTGCGGCTCGGGCGAAGCATCAATGCTCTCGCGGTGATGAACAAAGGGATGATCCTGTTGGGACGTGCGTTCGTGACGGCCATGAGCATTCTGCACAGACGCGTTGCCATCATCAACGGTGCCCTGCTCTGGATTGCGACCACCGCGAAGGCCACCAGTCGCCCCACTGTTCAAATGGATGATTTCACCTTCAAATCCCTTCGCAGTCTCGGGAGTCTTGAAGAGATCATCGTTAGCTGAGATAGACACATTGTCCAGCGCGGCTGATGCGAGGCTCTCCGCCGCGTCGTTGTATGTTGCACTATAAAGATTGCACTCTTCGTTTCGTTTGGACTGTCTCGACATAATTATCGCTCCTGTTAAGTGGACTCGAACGCCCCATCAGGGGACTTATACGTCTTGGTGGGTGCACTTTCAAGCTGACTAACTCTAGATAGCAGCTGATCAATCGTTGCGATCAAGGTTTCCAAGTCACCCTGTGCCAACACGCCTTGGCGTCCACGCTCGATAGCAGCTCTGGCAGCACTAGTTAGAGTCATGCTCTGTCCCTTTCCGAATTACGCGGCGATTGGACCAGCGCACATAAACGTATAAGTCTGTGCACTCAGGTTGGTCGCGCTTGTTACTTCCGTTCCTCCGGACACGAACGTTTGTACTTTGCCCGTGCTTGGATTGTAAGAAGCCGAGTACCCACCAGTGACCCAGACGCCGACGATGCGTGGTTTGCTGACATACGGAATGGTCAAGGTCACCACATCCCCACCTGTGGTGTAAGAGCTGCTTCCTGATGCCTGCACCATTAAGGTCGGCCCGCCAAACCCGTTGTTATTCGCGGGTGCTACTAATTGCGTGATTGCCATTTCTTGTTACCTCTCTCCTTTAAAAGTCATCGCACATAGCGAAACACAGGGCCACCGCGCCGACGAGGAATCCATTCTTTCTCTGCGGACTTCTCATGCCACACCATGTGATGATCGCTCTGCCATTCCTGCAACGTTCTCCCACCAAGGGCCTTGTACGGATTACTTGGGGCGCCTTGATTACCGCGCTTGGGCTGCTCGTGTAATTCTGTTTCATCAATCATCGGGTCAACTCTCCCAAGCTGCCGCTGCCATTGGGATCAGGCTCCACCAGCTCGCGCATCTTCGGGGTGAGCACCTTGCCACGGGCCTTGCGGGACTCTGCCAGCGCACGGAGTGATCGCACTTCACGGCACTTGCGGCACCACTTTGCAGCGGGCTGTGCACTGTAAAACTTCTCGTGACATTCCTGGCACTCCTTGTTCGCTGGAGGACCAGAGGGGACCGTCACTTGAGGATGAGCGACAGTCCCATCTGTTGGCACTGGCGAGGTGCCATCGGAGGAAACAGCGGAGGGATCATTAATCACAACGTTCTCATGCGGAATGTCAGCGGGCAGTAACTTGTACTCTTCGGGCGTCACGGTCAAAGTCGCATTCTTGTTGTCTAGTACGTTTCGAGACATGTTGAACAAGGCGACACGTAATGTTAGTGGCTGAGGAGTGGCTTGACTTGCAACGTGTGCGGCCTGCGCTTCTTTGATCGGTCGGACAATTTCCTTCTGCACCAACTCAATCGCAGTCAGATTTCCTTCCTTCGCTTTCGTGACCAACGCCTTAACGATGCGCGGGTAATTCTCTACCGCGTGCTGTTCAGCGTCCTCGATCAGACGTAAGGTCGCAGTGTCAACAGGAGCAGTCAATGCGGGCGTGTGCGCGAGATTGCGATCTAGTTTCAATTAGTCATCATCCCTTTCAGTGCGATTCCGAAGGTACTCGTCCAGTTCTGCGTCGGTCGGCTTAGGATTCTTCTTGATCCATTCCAGATCGCTAATGCTCAGTTGCCCGTGGCGCTCAAGTAACTCAAGTAGGTCCGACATATCTTTGCCATTTTTCGCGGTGTGCTCTGCGTAAGTTCCCTGTCCTTGTTCGCGTATTTCGATTGATATGCTCATCTAAGTTCCTTTCCTTATCGTCTGATGAATGGGTTATCCCGAAACATCAGATTATCCCACAATTCAGATTTCTCAAGGCACCATTCGACGTGACTTGCCGGGATGTGCCAAGCCTTCGCCATGAGTTCGATCTCAGCTCGTCTTTCACGCTCTGGCAACTCCGCAATAAACTGCTCTATGTCTGCTTGTCGATTCAGCTCTGCGTAGTAATCCTTGACCGCTGTAGTCGCTGCCTTCGGATCATCACTGGTAGCTATGAACAGTTGGGCCGCGTGAATCTCCGATATCTGAGGCTCGGTATATCCCATCTCTCGCAGTTCAGTAGTCGTTACACTGCCGTTAGCATCGCGGCTGATTTCCGCTTCAGCGAACAGATCACATAGTTGGTTTTCAAGTGTGTCCGACATAATGTCCCTCGTTTATCCAATTCCAAGCTGATGTAGGACCCATCGGTTTACCGGTGCTTTCTCATCAACCGTTGTCTGTACCAGTCGCTCATCAGTTGTGGACGGGAATTCCCCACCTTGCTCCAAATCATCGCGATCCAAGATTTCATCCAAGTCGTCAAGCAAGTCAGTTCTCCAATCCTTGCACCCGAGTCAGCAGTCTGATCACAGCCTCTCGGCTTTGCTCCGATTCGTATCCCAACGAGTCTTAAGCACTGAGCAACTCGCAAAACTGCTCCTTAGACCAGTTCATCTCGAACAGGTACTTAGGCCGGACGAATAGTGGACTCGATTGCATGTGCTTTTACTTATCAGGCGGGAAAGTAGCAGAGGATCGCTGTGTTCTCGTCTATCAGGCCGTGACTTCAGCACCACGGCGGGTGCGGGTCAATTCACGATTAGCAACAGCACGTGCGTAACTCTTCCAACGCGCAGCGGCACCAGCATGTGCGAAGTCTTGGCGCTCTTGCTCGGTGGAATCCTTCCACCGCATCTGACCACCCTTCTCTCCCAGTACCTTTGCTGCCTCTTGACGCTGTGCCTTGGTGCTCATGTGTACTAGTGACCTAATACAATAGTACACTATTGCGTGGCGGATTGCAAGTGGCCGAGTCATCTACACAATAAGGCGGGGGGGGTGGCGGGATTGTGGCTTCTAGAATCCGACCACGTACCCTGCCTTCGAGCACACGCTCGTGCCTATATAAGAGACTTCCAGAAACATAAGTGTAAAACTAAAGATCAAGACGTCTCGCCTTCTCAGGGATTTCTTTTCCCATACCTTAAAGGCGTAGTACAGAAAGACGTCGAGGCTGATTACTTCCACTGTCCAGGAGACCACTTGGAGGTTGTCGAGCAGCAGACTTATTCCCATATCCCACGGGTGACGCAGCGCTTCTCTTAGTATGAGCAGGAACATGTTTTAACCTCAGCAGGGGCAGTTGCTTCGCAACGCGACTTTGGATTAAGTTGAGGGCCAAGGGTTATGGAGGGGGGATCGCACCCCTGTCATTTCCGAGAACAACCGAGTGAGGTGCTGGACACTTCTCAGGTGGTGAGCACCTCACCTCTCGGCGTCTTCTACTTTGGACCATACAACCGGGCCCTCAACCTAGATCACACCAAGATTGGTGCACCCAGTCTTATGTAATCATGAAAGTATGGGAAATCCTATAGCGAACGTCATTTCGACTGTGGAGACCGTGTGGAGATTGCGTGTTGCGTGGAAGAGTCAGCCCCATTCGCACACCGTCAAGTGACAAATTGTGGTGATTACAGCTTTGCGTGGCAACATCCATGTGTGTTCTATAGATGTGCCGGGAAGTCCCGCCTCTTCAGTCGCTGCTCTTTCACTTCCAGTAGGCCGTTTAACTCTTCGATCAACGCAAGGAATTTCTGTGGGTCTTGTTCCTTTGTGATCAGCTCACAAAGTTCAATCCAACGTTCTTTGACTGCGCCTTCCATATGCAGCCTCGATTCACTTTGGGATGTCTATCTCGACGGGGAGGGAACTTTGGAAGTGATAGTACGCCGTTCGTGGCTGAGTCTGTGTGCGCCAAAGTGCGCCGATTCAACGGTGAGGTCAAGCATAGGAAGAATTTTCTAAGACTCACGCTGTGAGAATCTCTCGTCAATCTTCTCCATAATCTTCTCTGCCCACTGAACACTTGCCGCGATAAGTTTGTCGGTGCGTGGGCTCCCTTGAGGTGTTCCAAACAGGTCGTCGGCAGTTCGCATGTGGATGGCGGTTAAGAGTGCAGCCATGATCCCGATCACGCGCTTTCGGCCTTCGTCCATTCCGCGACACATCATACAATATTCGCCATTTGTTCGCCTACAGGTTTTCAGAGAAAAATTCGCTTGCACTACGCGCCCGCCTCGAAGGGTGGCGGCCTCTGCTTCTAGGGGGTGCCGGGGGAGCCACCGTGTGAGCATCCTGGGGCTGGGTATGACCTGGGGCGTCTTTGATCAGGTGCGCGTGCGTCTTGCGCCGACTACGTGACAGGATGGGCTGGCCGATCAGGGAGGGCCAGCGCACGGCACTGTGAGCGCCATTGGTGGCACTGGAACCCCTGCAAGTCATTGAGCCTACTCGGGCAGGTTAGGCGGGCGATCTAACCTGAGAGCAGTGATTTCGTGCAGTGTGCGTGCAGTCAGCACGGGAAACGTGGGACTTAGCCAGGGCAGAACGGTTCCCCAAACCGTCGCCAATCATGATGCAATCGAAGGGCAGCCCTTGCAACTACCTATCATGACAATGGGTTGCAACTGACCGACCGATCACGGAACGGCACGTCACGAAGCGAGTGGCCCTCGGCTGGCCACAACCTAAGGGCCACCGCTGCTTCGCGGTGGTCAGGCGTTGCCGTTCCCCCTCGACCGCGAAGCTCACTCCCAAGTCTCCATCTGAAACGAATCGTCGTCTGTGATTGCAGTCACATCATGCGCTCAAGGTGCGACCGGGAGATATATCGATGACCATCGATCTGCGGGTGATCGTCGTGGGCGAATGCTACGGAGTGTTAGGCGGACAGTCTCGCAATAGAAGCTGGCCCGATCTTGCTGGGCCAGATCGGCCTTCGCGGATTAAGGGTGTTCTCGGACCTCTCGCCCGCAATGGCGCAGAGCAATACTGCATCTCTGGTGACCCACTGTCAATGACGTTCTAGGATTCCCTGCGCGGATTACTGTAACGACGTTAAAGTTATTTCGGTGATGAGTGCGGGCACGGGACGGTGCGTCACAACAAGCAGGTGGCCCTCAGCTGGCCGAGCGAGAGCCACCGCTCGCCTCGCGGGGATGTTCTTGAACCCCCTCGCCCACGAAGCTCGTTGCAATTGTAGCTCAGGTGCGACCTGTATATATCGATCACCGTCTATGTACAAGCAGAGACCAAGTCGAGGACATGTGCGTCATGGTGCGGGGCGATTACTTTAACAGCGTCTAAATTATCTGGTGATGGGAGTGGGCCAGTCGAGATATGTCGTGCCACGATAGTTCTGGTGATGGACGTGGGCGCGCTTTCACCGGATCGCATGGAGCATGCGCGACGTGATCGAGGGCCAATGCTGGGGCGCAGTGCATCGATAGGCATGGACCTGATGCATGTGTCTTCTGCGTGCACCATCACCGCTGCAAGGTGGGTGCACGACTCGCAGGGGGCATGTGGGGGCTCTGGGACCATTTTTGACCGAGCATTGAGGTAAGTAATAGATATATATATATTTACATCCGAGCATGTGAACCGAGCATGAGGCGAGCATGCTCGGGTGTGCTCGGTCGGCGCTCGGTTGTGGCGCTCGGTCGGATGTGCTTACCTACCTATCAGATACAAGAATGCTCGGCTAAAAGTGCCTTGGGGGGGGATGGACCTTTGATGCAAAGTGTGATATTTTGTGCTTGACATCGTGATCGCTGGTCTGTAACATTTGAACCCCCTATTGACAAATCATGCTAGTCGCGCTATCATTCATTTAGTGAGAAAAACATCCCGCACCGACCGACAGATTTCGTTCAGGCTTCCGGACGATGATCTGAAATTGGTGGAGCAGGCCGCTGCGATCCGAGGTACTACAGTCGCACAGTTTGCCGCTCATGGCGCGGTGCTGGCGGCAATTGATGTGGTGCTCTCACAGATGCCAAAGAATATTGTGAAAGCAGCCATCGCCAAGGAACTGACACCGGAAATTCGTACAAAACTAATAGAACGTTTTCAGACTGAACAGCGTACCCTCGACCGAACGATTAAAGCACTCGAACGAACTGACCCGATACCTGTCTAGATAAAGTTGCGGGGCACCTTCCGCACGTCGCCCATCGCTGACCGGCGCAAAATCCAGCACACGTTCAGACGATGGAGGTATTTGTGCGATGGTCCGTCTCGGTTCGATCAGTATTATCCCACCTACACAACCTAAGAAGTTCATTGCAGAGGCTGTCATCCAACTGCTCGATGAAAATGGAGCGGTGATCGTCACCATTCGAGACATTCAAATCGGTCTCAGCGAGTGGGGAGGTCACGACCTTTATTGCAGTCTCCCAGTCATCTTTCACAAGCGATACGGGGACGGAGGGACTGAGTTGCTGGTGCACAAGTCAGTTGAGTTTGGCGCAGCCGACTGGCATGCCATATCCCGTGCTGTGATCGATGAGTACCGGAAACTGCACCCTGAGCCCGTGTCGACGCTGTATATGAAGCAGCTCGCAGGGGGTGCGCGATGAGCAACTCTAAAACTACACGGTCAGGGAAGCCACGTATCGACATGCGCTCGGGCTCTCTCAATAAAGCGGTGCTTCAGGCTGAGAGCGTATTGGTCCGGACCGATTCCCTCAAATACTTCCAGCGTGGCATCGATCTGGTGAAGCCGGTACGGTATGACAAGCAATTTGTGCGCGAGCTGGATCGTGCGCCGGAGAGTGTGGTGGCTCAGCCGGTCAGCATCTTTACATTAGTCAGGGATGTGAACGCACATGCCTACTGCTATCAATTCAATGATGGCAAATCAGTGAAGGTCAGTTTTACACATGACCATGCACATCACTTGTTGGATCGAGTGCGAGCGGGGCAGGCAAAGTATCGGGCCTTGGACATGATCACCAGCACGCCGGTCTTGCTACCGGATCACACGGTGCTGAGTCAGCCGGGTTATCAATGTGGTGTGCTGCTTGTCCCGGTTGAAGGGCAGACTTATCCTGCTGTACCCGAACATGTGACTGAGGTGATGGCCAAGCAAGCCGCGCTGACATTCGAGGAGATATTCCATAAATTCCCGTTTGTCAATCCTGGGCTGCCACACTGGTACGACACGCCGAGCTATGCGGTTGTTCTGGCTGCGATTCTGTCATTGGTGGCGCGTCCGGCATTGCCATCCATTCCAATGATCAGCGTCGATGCACCGGTCAGGGGATCAGGCAAGACGAAGATCACGGAAGCGATTTCGCTGATCGGAGTGGGTCACAAGCCCACTGTAGTCTCATTCAATGGTCCGACTGAGTTCAGCAAGCTACTCGTGCCGCTCTTGAGAGAGGGTGACCGTACTGTGCTGATCGACAACGTGGCCCGACCATTGGAGGGAGATTCGCTCACAGCGTGCTCACTGGCCCGAGATATAAGAGTCGCATCCTTGGTCAGAGTGAGTACGTGAATCTCATTAACCGGGCTGTGTTTTTTGCGAATGGCAACCTGCTACAGGTGCGCGGGGACCTGACGAGACGCACGGTGCAGATTGCACTCGATCCTAAGTGTGAGCATCCAGAGTCAATGCCGTTTGACTTCGATCCAGTAGAGCGGGCTCAGTCTCAACATACGAAGCTATGCATCGCCGCGCTGACCATGCTCAAGGGATTCATCGATGCAGGCATGCCGAATCGCTTGCAGCGGCCATTGCTCGGAAGTTTCGAACAGTGGGACCGGCTGATCTCGGGGTGTCTCGTGTGGCTGGGATTCGCGGACCCAGTTGCAACAATGGCGCTCGTGGAAGCGAGTGACTCTGAACGGGAGGCTGATCTGGAGCTATTGCGGGTCTGGTTTGAAAACATTCCTGACCCGATCTCCTTGGAGGAAATTCAGCAATACCTCGAAAGTGATCCTGTGAAGCAGCTGCTGATCACCAAAGGTGGGTGGGATCGACAGGCAGTCGGATACCGACTGCGGGGGTTGCGGCACCGGATTATTGGTGGGTACATGCTCGATTCCAAGGCCGGTCATGCGGGGCAGTCAAATTGGTGGATCACGAAGGATGGGAACACCCATCATCAGACGATTCGCCAAGCTACTGAAAACAAACGAGCGGGTGAGAGCGTGGTGACCATTGGTGACCATCGAATAACCCCCGCAAGTCTAAACCAACCCTTAAATATTAGGGCAGAAGCGATCCTCACCCATGGTCACCAGTCCAATCCAGAGAGGGCAGAACAGGACGAGCGATGAGAAATTCCATGAGGCGAAATCGACACGTAGAGAGGAACTGTAAGGAGCACCCGAAGGCACGGGTCCTCATTATGCAGAACCAGATCAGGCCAGATGTGCTTCGTGACCCTGAGTCTGACTCTGAGTTGTGGATTTGGGACGGGCTCTCGATTGTCGTTGGGAAACGTCGTCAACCTACACATGGCTCGGACGTGCTGTGCAAACAGCTCAAGAGAATGATTGTCGAGGGGCACTGGCCTGACCTGTCGTTTGAGAATGTGCGGGTGAATGTCAGGCTGTGGTGGAGACTTCATGATACAGAGAAGGGTGTGTATCGAAAAGTCCCACTGACGAGGGCCGAGTTACTTGCGTTACTGAGGGGACATTAAAGAGTTCCGCTCGGCTCACACCGAGCGAGATTGAAAGGGAAAAAATGATCAGTCAAGAAACAATCTTGGACTCACTGCAACAGACATTATCAATTGCAGTGGAGAAGGAAGTTGCAGCACAAATGGAGCCGATTAGGAAGGAATGCACGTGGGAGAAGCAAGAGTTGAGTGACCAACTCGATGGGCTGCGATATGAGCGTGATTTGTTGAAGAAAACACTCGCCCGCTTGCGGGAGGAGTCCGGCAGATTGAAGACGACGGTCAGCGGCAACCTGATGATCTACAGCATCCGAAAGGAATGGGGTCGGGACTTTGAACCTTGCGATGCTGCCACATATGCGCGATTCGCACTGGGCGAAGTCATTGGCCAGTAATGGCAACATGTGGGGGCCATCGTCACAACGGGTCAGGATGGTGGCCCCTACTGCGGAGGGACCTTATGTTGCAGTACCGAGAAATCCTGCATTTATTGAGACAGTGGCGTGCTGAAGCCATTCGAGGCACAACGCGGTCAGCAGACATCGTGTTGCGAGAGTGTGCGGATCAGTTGGAGTCGCTGATTCTAAGAATGGCAGACGCTGACTCGAAAGAGATTGCTGAGTTCGCACAAGAATGTGCCAACGTAAAGCCAAGTGAGGCATGACTGCGGTGATCCGGCGATGGGTTTGGGCGGCCCTCGTATCATAGTCAGCAACGTCTGCCCTGACGACTGGCGACCAACATGCGGGGGCTGCCCAGAACTATCTGCTCATGTTGGGAATAAAGGGAGGGGACCCGCTGCGAGAAGCGCCGGTAGGCGCTGCGAGCGTTTAGCGGGGAGTCTTACGCCACCAGCGAGACAGAGAGAATAGGAGCCCATTATGCAGCCAATTCATATCTGCCCTACGTGCGAAGAGCGGTTAACTGACGCATCCAACGCGATGCGGCATCATTTGACTGAGATGCGCAGAGCCTTTGACTTGGCGCGAAGCGATAAGCTCACTGACGAGCAACAGAGACTGTTCACGAATACGGTCTTGGAAACAATGGCCGAGGCACAATTGGCATGGGATGTCTACTGTCGGCATCTTGGCGAGCACGGACTGCTGCCTTCATCTTAGGCGAGCGGGATTGCTCGTTTAAACGAGCTGATGCAGTGATGCACACGGTGTAGACAGTCCAGACCTGCCATTCGTTGCGCCCTGCTTGCGCTTATCTTGCGCACGCTCCCCACAAGTCCTTTATCTGCAACCGTACCTCGTTTAAACGGTCACGTGATTTGTATGACAGCTTCGCGTGTGATTGACGTATCGCCTAACGTGTGTATATAATGCTGTCATGAAACGCTACAATGTGTACCTCGACGAAAGTCAGATTAAGAAGTTGCAAGCGATGTCCGAGAAGTCGGGCGCTCCGATTGCTGTGATGATCCGCAGGGCGATTGATGCGTATCTCAAGCGGGCGAAGTGAGCAGGACAGGAATGAACAGTTGAAAGTGAGTACTAAAGAGTACCAACGGCTCTATCGCATGGAGCACCCCGAGTACCGAGAACGTGAGCGTGCGAGATGTGACACTGTGTATCACCGTGAGCTGGATAGGATAGGTCACTTGTTTCGACGTAACCCTAAAGCGTGGGCGGAAAGGATAGTCAATGGTGACTTCAGCACTCGTTCCTTACGAGCACGTATACAGCAGAAGCGCGATCAAATTGACCGTGCCAGGGGACTCTGAGTTCCCTAGTACGTGAGTGTTTAACTGAAAGGTCAGCATGCTCCAGTCGGAAATCGAACAAATCGAGCTTGAGGCTTTGTATGGTAGTCCACAGCCCCGCCGTAGATGTCGAGCAGTCGCGCCGGATGACGGCGGTGATCTGCTGACACCGGAGCAATTGGCAGGGCGTTTGCATGTGCCGGTCGGTTGGGTGCATGAGCAGACGCGAGGTAGAGCATGTAAGCGCAGCAGTGACCCATTGCCATTCATCCACCTGGGACACTATCTGCGATTTTCATGGACTGAGGTGATGGCTTGGATGAACCGTCACACGATCAAAGGAAAGGAGCGCGGACGGTGAGACAGCAAAAAGGATACATACGGAAGTCTCACGGTGCATGGTTTGGCGTTTACTACCGGGACGAGATGCAACCGGATGGATCAATCAAACGGGTGCAGAAGTCTCGCAAGTTGGCTGACTATGGCGACAGGTACAGGTGCAAGAGGGATGTGAGGCCACTCCTCGAAGCCATATTGCAGCCGATCAACCAAGGCAAGGTCACGGCGAATGCCACGATGAGCTTCTCGGAGTTTGTGGAGCAGCAGTGGTTCCCGTCGATAGGGTTGAAGAGGAAATCTGGTAGTGATGAGTGGGAGTACAACGTGTGCTTTCGGCAAAGCTGCATGACTTGATCGTAGTAGCCTGATAACTTCATCAGTCGAATAATCAGGACAGGTCATGCCCAAACCACCAGACCCGCTTCCAGAAGCAATTACGCAGCTA
>Ga0126371_10005347_pt1 | contig 11403 bp, 8 predicted proteins | sample PanSoiMetaPlot_4_FD_110145 | JGI IMG/M metagenome (GOLD analysis project Ga0126371, IMG submission 110145) | Tropical forest soil microbial communities from Panama - MetaG Plot_4 | ecosystem: Environmental > Terrestrial > Soil > Tropical forest > Bulk soil | place: Panama | collected 2016-02-17
CCGCTCAGATGCGCTCCGCCGCCGTCACATATGGCGCGCCGAGGCGGCGATGGGCACCGTGATCCGCGATGCGCTGGCGCGCGCCGGTATCGATGCGGCGGGGGCCACCCGCCTTTGTCTTGCCGACGAAGCAGACGCTGCACTCGCCGCGCTCCCCGACACCAGCGAATTGCTGCGCGACGACGAAAGCGGTGTCGCGCCGGTTACCGCCCACGACGGCACCGTCCACGACGGGGTGCCGGAGGATGGCTTCGCGGCCAAGATCCTGGAGATGACCGAGCGCTTTGCCGACGGGGAGCCGCTCGATTTCGCCAATGCCTCCTTCGCCGAATTGTTCGCCTGGTCGCTCGCCCAGCCCGGGGCGGAATAACCCTGACGGTGGGCTGGTGATGCTGGACCAGCAATTCCACGGAACCCCGCCGCAGCGCGGGTTGGGGGGCGCCCGTCCGCCGCCGGCTCTCCGGTAACTGCATCAGCTGGCGGTTACGGCGGGGCGAGCAGCGCTTTTTCATCGACGAAGGCGATATGTCGGCTAAACATCGAATGCTCTGTCGATTCCCGGTTCCTCGCACGTCGTCCTGGCTGGACGCGAACCATCCAAAAGGACCACAGCCATGCCCGAGCTTCAGATCATCGGCGCACCGCAGAGCAATTACGTCTGGGTTACGCGCATCGCATGTATCGAAAAGGGAGTGCCTTACGCCCTCGTATCCGCCGCGCCGCATTCGCCGGAAGTCGATGAGATCCACCCTTTTGGGAAGATTCCGGTGATGCGCCACGGCAACGTCGCCCTCTGCGAGTCCAGAGCCATCTGCTATTACATCGATCACAACTTCGACGGCCCGCCGCTGGTCCCGACCGACCCCGTAAAGGGCGCCCTCACTGAGCAATGGATCTCGCTCGTCAACACAGTCGTTGACCCGCTATTGGTGCGGCAGTACCTCGTGGCCCACTTTTTCCCGGGCACCCCGGACGGAAGCCCTAACCGCACGATTATCGAGGCAGCGCTTCCCAAGATGGAACAACACTTCGCAACCCTCGACCGCGCAGTCGCCAGAACCGGCCACCTCGTCGGCGACAGCTTCACCCTCGCCGACATCGATCTGCTGCCGATCCTTTATTACATGAACAAAACCCCGGAGAGCGCCGTGCTGCTCGAGCGCGCGGGCAATCTTAAGGCCTATTTCGACCGTCATATGGCGCGGCCGAGCGTTAAGGAGACCATTCCGCCGCCGTTTCCCGGCCGAACCTCCTGATTTGGCGCGCCCCAGGATCGATGCCGAAGGCAGCCGAAGTTCGCACCTCTGTCGAAAGGGTGTTCCGCCGGGAGCACGGCAGGATCATTGCGAGCTTGATACGCTTATGCGGCTCGTTCGATCGTGCGGAGGAGGCCATGCAGGAGGCCTTCGCAGCGGCGCTTCACGATTGGTCCAGTAACGGGATTCCAAATAATCCCGCGGCGTGGATCTCCACTGCCGCCTATCGCAAGCTGATTGATGCGCGGCGCCGCGAAATGACGCGACGGAAAAACCACGATCTGCTGCAGTACGAGGCCGAAATCGAGGCGGACGAGGGGCTAACAATGCCGGAAACGTTGCCCGTCGCGATCCCTGATGACCGGCTGCGGTTGATCTTTACCTGCTGCCACCCGGCACTCAATCGGGAGGCGCAGATCGGGTTGACGTTGCGCACGCTGGGCGGGCTTTCGACCAGCGAGATCGCCCGCGCCTTTCTCGTCCCCGAACCGACCTTGGCGCAACGACTGGTGAGAGCCAAGCGCAAGATCCAGGATGCGCGCATGCCATACGAGGTGCCGCCCGATCACGCATTGCCGGAACGCCGTGCCGCGGTGCAGGCGGTCATTTATTTGATCTTTAACGAAGGCTATACCGCGACCGCGGGCGATACGCTGATCCGCCAGGAACTGTGTGCCGAAGCCATTCGCCTCGGCCGCGTACTATGCGCCATTGATCCGGAAGAGCCGGAAAGCATGGGCCTGCTAGCGCTGATGCTTCTGCACGATTCGCGACGCCGCGCGAGAGTCGACACGTCGGGTGCGCTGGTGACGCTGGAGGAGCAAGACCGATCGCTGTGGGACTGTAATCAGATCGAAGAGGGATTGGGGCTCGTGGATGCCAGCCTGCACAAGCGGGCAGTTGGGCCATACCAGCTTCAGGCGGCGATCGCGGCAGTGCACGCCGAAGCGAGGAGCCCGGCGGAAACGGATTGGCCGCAGATCGCTGCGCTATACGGCCGACTCGCGCGGATCAATCCAAGTCCTGTCGTGCGGCTCAACGGCGCAGTCGCGATCGGAATGAGCGAAGGTCCCGCGCGCGGACTGGCGCTGATCGATGAACTTGGTGCCTCAGGAGAGCTCGATCGTTATCATCTGTTTCATGCCGCGCGCGCCGACCTGTTGCGCCGACTCGGCTCGGTCAACGCCGCTGCGGAAGCCTACCGGCGCGCCCTTGCCCTGATGGCAAATGGGGTCGAGCGCGCCTACCTCGAGCGCCGGCTCGCGGCTCTTTAGCTCGACCCACTCACTCCGGTTGATAGGAGCCCGTCTCAGTCATCTTCGTAGACGACCACACCATAGCCGAGCGTTGCCGGTGCGGCATAGAAGCGGTGGACGCGTCTGACTTGCTTCGCGAGCGCGCCTCGCATCCCGAGCCACATGATCATTTCCACCCCCTCGGCGCCGCCGCGTTCCATGTATGCATAATGGTCGAGGCGACTCAGTTCTTCGGGGTCGCGCTCCAGGAGATCAAGGAACTCGTTGTCCCATTTGGGGTTGACATAGCCGGCCCGAGCCCCCTGCACCTGATGCGAGAGGCCGCCAGTACCAACGACGACCACCTTGATGTCGCGCGCGTAACTCTCAATTGCGCGGCGGATCGAATGCCCGAGCTTCCATAGCCGCCGCGCGGATGGCAGCGGATGCTGGATCACGTTAACTGCAAACGGCACGACCGGCGCCGGCCACGGCCGGTCCCACAGCAACGGCAGCGGCCCGAGCACACCATGGTCGAGCGACATTTCCTGGCAGATCGTCGGATCGAACTCGTCTTCGATCAGCGAGTGTGCGAGATGCCATGCGAAATCCGGATCACCAGCGAGATCGGGCAAGTCGCGCGTGCCCCAGCCCTCATCGGCTTGGTCGTGCCGCTCGCCAACGCCGAGCGCGAAGGTCGGGTAAGCATCAAAGAAAAACTGATTCACATGGTCGTTGTAGATGACGACCATCAGGTCGGGTGCAACGAGCTTCAGCCATTTCTTGGCGGGCTCGTACCCGCTAAAGATCGGCGCCCAATCGGGGTCCTGCTGCAACCCTCGGTCATAGGCGTGCGCGAGCCTCGGCGAATGTGACGTCCCGACGCGGCCGACAAGCCGCGCCATCTCAACCCTCTCCGCGCATTTGTCTTTGCATGTCGAGCACGCTCTGGCCGACCGTCGCACCGATTTTCAACAGGAGATAGATGTTACCGCCCTGCGCGAGCATCTCCGACCAATCGCGCCGTCTTACGGCGTCCTTTTCCCGCCGGCTCAGACCCATCTCGGTCATGTAGGCCTGCTCATCGGCGCAGAACCGGCGCCGATTCTCGGGTGTCGAGAGCGACATCGCCATTCGATTGAGCCGGTAACCCTGACGCGACCGCTCTCCGGTAAACACTGTCGTTCCTGGAATATCCGTTTTCATAGCGATCCTTCCCTTCCATTCCTTGAATTGGCGTGTTTCAGTCGGGTTCAGTTGCATGTCGCCGGAAGGCGTCGAGCCAACGGTGCAGCATCACAGCCGCGGTGCTCCATTCATGTACGCCGTAACCAAATCTCGCCTACCGAGTGATCTGCGCGCTTGCGAAGCACAACATCGGCGCGCGAGCGCGTTGGAAGAATATTCTCCCGCAGGTTCACAAGGTTGATCTCTTTCCATACCGCGCGCGCAACTTCTTGCGCCTGATCGAGCGGCAGATCTCGGTAGTGACGGAAATAGGATGACGCGTTTTGAAACGCCGTGCGTTGCAGGATAAGAAAGCGCTCGACGTACCACATCTCGATGTCGGCCTCCTCGGCGTCGAGATAGACCGAGAAATCGAAGAAATCGGAGACGACGGTGGGGGTCATGTGTCCGGATTGCAGGACATTCAGGCCCTCGAAGACCAGCACATCCGGCTGTCGTACGATTTTTCGCTCGCCCGGCACGATGTCGTAAGTCAGGTGCGAATAGACCGGCACCGCGAGGTCCCCGTCTGTCGACTTCACAGCCGCTAAAAATTCCACCATTCGGGTGAGGTCGTAGGTTTCGGGAAAACCCTTGCGCCGCATCAAGCCCCGTTCTTCCAAAATCCGATTGGGGTAGAGGAACCCGTCGGTCGTCACGAGTTCCACGCGCGGATGATCCGGCCAACGCGCCAGCAGGCTCCGGATCACGCGGGCAAAAGTGCTCTTGCCAACGGCGACGCTGCCGGCCACCGCAATAATGTAAGGCGGTCCTCCCACGGGTCGGCCGAGAAACGCGTCCTTCACGCGGCCCAAATTGCGCGCCGCGGCGACGTGAAGGTTCAGCAGCCGCGAGAGCGGCAAATATACGTTCGCGACCTCGTCGAGTTCGATAGGTTCGTTGAGACCGCGGAGTGCCGCCAAATCCGCTTCCGAGAGGGTCAGCGGTGTATTTGCACGCAACGCCGCCCATTCGCGGCGGTCAAAGATCATATATGCTGACAGCGCCTTGGAGCGGCCCATTCTTGCCTCGCCATGTGCGCCGCCCGGTGTTGGCTCCGCAGCATGCGAACAGCATCGCATATTTCGCGGGGGCTAGGGAGTGGCCGCCAACGTCGCCGCCGGCGGCGCGAAGACCAATGATCCGCGGGCATAGAAGTACGGATGGGACGGTTTTTTGACGTTTCGGCAGCGTAATGGCCTGACCCCGCAGTTCGAACGGGGGACAGTTGCGATGCGGTTGATCTCTCGGCGCCACACCATCGGGATCCAGGCTCGCCTCACGGTGCTGACGCTCGTCGCCGTGTTGCCTCTCGTTGCGCTCTCGACTTTCGCCATGCTTCGGGCGGTCGACGCGCAGCGTGCGCAAATTCAACAGGACCTCGCCGCCCGAGTCGAGAATCTGCTCGCCGATGTCGATCGACAGATCAGTGCCATTCAGGCCTCGCTGCAGGTGCTTGCGGTGTCGCCGAGCCTGGCGGCGGGCGATTTCTTCGCCTTTGATCGTGAGATGCGCGCGGCTCTGAAAATCCGCGGAACATCGATCGTCCTGCATGACACGGCGGGGCAGCAGCTCCTCAGTACAAATCTTCCGTTCGGTGAACCGCTGCCTCACGCGACCAACACCGAAATGCACGATCGCGTCGTCGCCACCGGCGAGCCGCAGATTTCGGATCTCATCATGGGCGCCGTCTTGCGGCGGCCGATCCTCGTCGTCGGCGTGCCGGTATTCCGGGATGCGCACGTCGTATACGTATTGGCGATGGGGCTCGGTCCCGAAATTCTGTCTTCGGTACTCCAGGAGCAAAACGTCCCGTCAGATTGGACGGCGGGAATTTTCGATCGGAAGGGGATCATTGTCGCCCGGAGTCGCGATTTCGAGCGCTTCGTCGGAAAGCCGGTCGGGCCGATTCTCCGTGAGACAATGCGCGGCGCGGCCGCTAGCTGGTTCCCAAGTGTCACGAGCGACGGCGTTGCGGTCTATTCGACATTCCGGCGGTCGCCGATCACTGGCTGGACGGTCGCAATCGGGGTCCCGCGAGAATATGCCGACGCCCCGGTTCGCCGCGCGCTGTTCACTGCTTTCGGCGGTGGAGCGGCGATCCTGGCGTTGAGCCTTGGCCTTGCTTGGTGGATGGCGCGGGCGATACGCCGGCCGGTTGAGGCGCTGACAGTCGCCACCAAAGCAATGGGGAGTGGCGAGCCGATCGGGCCACTCGTTGGCGGGGTGCGTGAATTGGACCAAGTCGGTGACGCGCTCCGCACGACGGGTGCGGCGCTCGCGCGACACCGCGAACAACTCGAAGGCATGGTGGCCGAGCGTACCGCCGAGCTGGCGGCCACCAACGACCGGCTTCGAGCGGAAATTGCCGCCCGGGAGCAGGCGCAATCGGCGCTGCTGCAGGCCCAGAAGATGGAGGTAATGGGGCAGCTGACGGGCGGCGTAGCGCACGATTTCAATAATGTACTGAGCGCAGTCTCGGGCTCGCTGGCGCTGCTCGAGTCCCGTGTTGCCGACGAGCGGAGCTTGCAACTGCTGCGTACTGCGCAACGGGGCGCAGCCCGTGGGGCCGAGCTTACAGCTTCGCTGCTCGCTTTTGCCCGCAAGCAACGCCTCGACCCCAAACCGGCGGATCTCAACTCGATCGTCATTGGCATGGGCGAGATGCTGCGCGGGTCGATGGGTAAAGCGATCGAGGTTCGGCATGCTTTGGCGAATGGGCTCTGGCGAGTCCTCATCGACGTCGGACAGATTGAGACGGCGCTCTTGAACATTGCGATCAATGCACGCGATGCGATGCCCCGCGGCGGCGTGTTGGTGATTGAAACGGTGAATCTTCGCGCAAAAAGCGAAGAACTTCCGGCCGAGTTCGCCGACAAGGATTGCGTGCTGCTGTCTTTGCGCGACACCGGAACTGGGATGAGCCCCGAGGTCATTGACCACGCGTTCGAGCCATTTTTCACGACGAAAGAGACCGGCAGGGGAACGGGGTTGGGCTTGTCGATGGTGTTTGGGGTCGTACGCCAGTCTGGCGGAGTCATCCGCATTTGCAGTCGTTTAGGCGAAGGAACAACGATACAGATCTTTCTGCCGCGCGCGCTGAATGGCCCGATGTTCGGCTCGAGCGGGCCGGAGCAGGGCGAGGCGGGTAGAGGAGAGCACATCTTCGTTTGTGGATGACGATCGCGGCGTACTTTGGCTTAGCCGGGCCGGATCTCGAGGCATTGTTCGCCAGCAGCGATGCCAAGAGCTCGAAGTTAGAGAGAACTCGGCGATGAAATCTTGCTCCATCACCCTTTTCAAGCGCGACGTCTTGGCCGAGCTAGTCCGGTTGGTTCTTGATTGGCGCTCTCGGCCGGGTCCGAGCCTTATCACGCAGCAGCTCGTGCTATCTGGTGTCGTCGCCATCTGAATAGGAGATTGACGCACCCGATTGCGGAGCGCGGGAGCTGACCTATCCGGCGCGGCGGCGGCGCGTTATGCGACGGGCGAGGTACGGGCGGAGGTATTGGCCGGTGTAGCTGGCCTCGCACTCGGCGACATCTTCCGGCGTGCCGGTCGCGACGATGTGCCCGCCGGCGTCGCCGCCCTCGGGACCCAAATCGATGATCCAGTCGGCTGTCTTGATGACTTCGAGATTGTGCTCGATGACCAGCACTGTGTTGCCGGCCTCGACCAGCGCGTGCAAGACTTCGAGAAGCTTTCGCACGTCGTCGAAATGCAGCCCTGTTGTCGGCTCGTCGAGGATGTAGAGCGTGCGTCCGGTAGCGCGGCGCGACAGTTCCTTTGCCAGCTTGACGCGCTGCGCCTCACCGCCCGACAGCGTCGTCGCCGGCTGACCGATATGGATGTAGCCGAGCCCAACGCGCTGCAAGGTCAATAATTTGTCGCGGATCGCCGGCACGGCGCGGAAGAAATCCGTACCTTCGTCGACTGTCATGTCGAGCACGTCGGCAATGCTCTTGCCGCGAAACAGCACCTCCAGTGTCTCGCGGTTGTAGCGGCGACCTTTGCAGACGTCGCACTGGACGTAGACGTCCGGCAGGAAGTGCATCTCGATCTTGATAACGCCGTCGCCCTGACAGGCTTCACAGCGCCCGCCCTTGACGTTGAACGAGAAGCGTCCCGGGGCATAACCACGCGACTTCGCCTCCGGCAGCCCGGTAAACCAGTCGCGGATCGGCGTGAAGCACCCAGTATACGTCGCCGGGTTCGAGCGCGGCGTGCGGCCGATCGGCGATTGGTCGATATCGACAATCTTGTCGAGAAACTCGACGCCTTCGAGCCCGCCGAGCGGCGCGGGCTGCTCACGCGCGTTGTTGAGCCGCTTGGCGAGCGCCTTGTACAAGGTTTCGACGATCAGAGTCGACTTGCCGCCCCCGGAGACCCCGGTGACACAGCAGAACGTGCCGAGCGGGATCTCAGCGGTAATGCCTTTGAGGTTGTTGCCGCGCGCACCGGCGACAGTGAGGATCTGTCCCGGGTGACCTGTACGGCGGATCATCGGCACCGGGATCTGCTGCTTGCCGGTCAGATATTGCCCGGTGATGCTGTCCGGGTTGGCCATGATCGCTTCCGGGGTGCCCTCGGCAACGACATGTCCGCCATGGATACCGGCCCCCGGGCCCATATCGACGACCCAGTCGGCAGTGCGGATCGCTTCTTCGTCATGCTCGACAACGATGACGGTATTACCCAGGTCGCGCAGCCGTTTCAATGTCGCGAGCAGCCGCCCATTGTCGCGTTGATGCAATCCGATCGAGGGCTCGTCGAGGACATAAAGCACTCCGGTCAACCCCGAGCCGATCTGCGAGGCCAGCCGGATACGCTGGCTCTCGCCGCCCGAGAGCGTCCCGGAAGCCCGAGACAGAGTCAGGTATTCGAGCCCGACATTCTTTAGAAAGCCGAGGCGCTCGTTAATTTCCTTCAAGATACGCTGCGCGATTTCGCGCTGGCTTGGTGTCAATTCGCTGCTGATGCCGGAAAACCAGGTACCGGCTTCGGAGATCGACAAAGCCGCAACTTCGCTGACGTGCTTACCGGCAATCTTGACCGCGAGCGCCTCGGGCTTGAGCCGGTCGCCGTTGCACACCTCGCAGGTCTTGGCGCTTTGATAGCGCCCTAACTCTTCCTTGATCCAGGCGCTGTCGGTCTCGCGAAAGCGCCGCTCCATGTTCGGCAAGACGCCCTCGAAAGGCCGCTCCGTCGTATATTTCCGGAGCCCGTCATCATAGGTCATCTTGATCGGCTCGCCGTCCGAGCCAAAGAGGATCGTGCGCCGCATCTTTTCGGGCAGATCTTCCCACGGCGTGTGCATGCTCTTGCGGAAGTGCCGGGCGATGCTCTCCAAGGTCTGCGTATAATATTGCGAACTCGAATGCGACCACGGGCTGACCGCGCCCTCGGCGAGGCTTCGCCGCGGTTCGTGGACAACGAGATCCGGGTCGAAATAGAGCTTCGTTCCGAGCCCGTCACAGGCCGGGCAGGCGCCAAACGGGTTGTTGAACGAGAACAGGCGCGGCTCGATCTCCGGGATTGTAAATCCGGAGACAGGGCAGGCGAATTTCGCCGAGAAGATCGTTTGCTCGCCGCTGTCGGCGTTTTCGGTAATCGCGATGCCGTCGGCGAGTTCGAGCGCGGTCTCGAACGAATCGGCAAGACGATTACCGAGGTCGCTGTCTACGATGATCCGGTCGACGACGATTTCGATGTCGTGCTTCAAGTTTTTGTTGAGCCCGCGGACCTCGTCGAGCTCGAACATCTTGCCGTCGATCTTGACCCGCTGAAAGCCGCGCCGTTGCAGTTCGGCCAGCTCCTTGCGGTACTCACCCTTGCGTCCGCGCACGATCGGCGCGAGGAGGTAAAGCCTCGCACCCTGCGGCATTGCCAAGACGCGGTCGACCATTTGCGACACCGTCTGGCTGACAATCGGGAGGCCAGTCGCGGGTGAGTAGGGGACGCCGACCCGCGCCCATAAGAGGCGCATATAGTCGTAAATCTCGGTGACCGTTCCGACCGTCGAGCGCGGGTTGCGCGAGGTCGTCTTCTGCTCGATCGAGATCGCCGGCGACAGCCCCTCGATCGATTCGACCTCGGGCTTCTGCATCAATTCGAGGAATTGCCGAGCATAGGCCGACAGGCTCTCGACATAGCGGCGCTGTCCTTCGGCGTAGATCGTGTCAAAGGCGAGCGAGGACTTGCCCGAGCCCGAAAGGCCGGTGATCACGACGAGGCTGTCGCGCGGCAGCTCGACATCGATGTTCTTGAGATTGTGCTCCCGCGCGCCGCGGACCCGGATCTGCTGCTGCATGCTTAAGACCTTACCGCGGGACCGCTCAGAACGCTACCGCACGCGAACGACACTTCGACGAGCGACGTATCTCGGCGCAACTCCAAGTGCGAGTTTTCCCTGCTAGCAGGGAAAATTCGTTTTTTGGTCCGCGAACGGGTCCTGTCAATGGCCGAAACTCCTGTTCGATCAGCAGCTTACACATCCATTTGAGCCTTCACCGCGGCGCCTGGCAGGGAAACTTTTTTCCCTGCTAGACACCTTAGCAGGGAAACGGCAGGGAAAGTCTTGACACCGCCCGCTCACCCACCGCAGGCGGAGCCAACGACCCCTACTCGTCCGGCTGACGGCACTTCGCCAACTTGGCGCGGATCATACCCGTCAATCTGGACGCCAAGATGACAAGCTTGCTATCGCCAGGAAGCCGGGGTTGTCGCTCAGGCCTATTCGTTGAGCAAAGACGGTTCACTGATGTGTTGTCGGCTCAGCGCGTAAATGTGTACTCTTTTAGGGTTGAAAATAAGCCCTGCCGCGTGTGCGCGGGCGGGCAATGCAGAACAGAGAGGCTCCCGGTATGGACATTGGCGCCGCAACGTCGTCTTCGCCCTGGTATCGCTCGCTCAATCGTGAGCAGTGGCGAGTGCTCTTCGCCTCGAACCTCGGTTGGTTGTTCGACGGGTTCGAGATCTACGCGATCTTCCTGACCGTCGGCTTCGCGTTGCATCAGCTGCTCGACCCCTCGCAATACAAAGCCATTCCCCAATACGCCGGCTACATCCTGGCGGGCACGGTAGCCGGCTGGGCAACCGGCGGCGTGGTCGGCGGCATCATCGCCGATTACATCGGCCGCAAGCGCACGATGATGTTGGCGATCCTCGCCTATTCCTTGACCACCGGCCTCAGCGCCATCGCGTGGGATTGGCCATCGTTTCTCATATTGCGCTTTCTCGTCGGCGTCGGGATCGGCTCGGAATGGGCGACTGGCGCCTCGATCGTCTCCGAAATGTGGCCCGACCATGCCCGTGGCAAGGGTGGCGGCCTGTTGCAGATGGGGGCCGGGATCGGCAGCGTCATCGCTTCCCTGGTCTGGCTCGGTATTGGCGATATGGGCCCCAATGCCTGGCGTTGGCTGTATCTCGTCGGCGTGCTGCCGGCACTGATCGTGTTGTGGATCCGCCGCAACATTCCTGAATCGCCACGTTGGGAGGAGGCCAATGAGCGCCGACGCTTCGCGCACGCGCAACGGCAGAGCGGCGCCGAGCTCGAGGGCGTCGACGCCCGGCTGACCCGCTCCACGATCGTCGATTTGTTCACTGAGCGCTCGATCCGCTGGCGGCTGATCGGCGCCTTTCTGATGATGCTGTCGGTCACCTTCGCGTTCTGGGGGGTGGCGACG
>Ga0126371_10005348_pt1 | contig 11403 bp, 7 predicted proteins | sample PanSoiMetaPlot_4_FD_110145 | JGI IMG/M metagenome (GOLD analysis project Ga0126371, IMG submission 110145) | Tropical forest soil microbial communities from Panama - MetaG Plot_4 | ecosystem: Environmental > Terrestrial > Soil > Tropical forest > Bulk soil | place: Panama | collected 2016-02-17
CCGGAGACGAAAATGCCGTCCACGGTTCCGCAGTCGTACTCGCTGATGATCACGTCCTGGGCCACGTCGACCAGACGGCGAGTCAGGTAGCCGGAGTCGGCCGTCTTGAGCGCGGTATCCGCCAAGCCTTTCCGCGCGCCGTGGGTCGAGATGAAGTACTGCAGCACCGTCAATCCCTCGCGGAAGTTGGCGGTGATGGGGGTCTCAATAATTTCGCCGGACGGCTTGGCCATGAGACCGCGCATTCCGGAGAGCTGGCGAATCTGCTGCTTCGATCCGCGGGCGCCGGAGTCGGCCATGACGTAAATCGGGTTGATGTCGCCTTCCTTGTCCTTCTTCTGCATCTCCCCGAACATCTCGTCGGCAACTTTTTCCGTGATCGCCGACCAGATTTCGATCACCTTGTTATAGCGTTCGCCGTTGGTGATGGCCCCGTCCAGATACTGCTGCTGCACGTTGACCACCTGCTTCTCGGCGTCGCGCACCAGCGTCTTCTTGTTGTCGGGAATGACCAGGTCGTCAATTCCGATGGACAAGCCGGCGCGTGTGGCGTAGCGGAAGCCGAGGTCCTTCACCTCGTCGAGCATCTTCACCGTCATCTCCAGCCCGTACTTGAGATAGCAGAAGCTGACCAGTTGCCCGATACCTTTTTTCTTGAGCAGGCCGTTGATGTACGGCATGCCCCCGGGAAGGTGATCGTTCAAGATGGCCCGGCCCACGGTGGTGTTGAGGAACGCGCGATCGTAGGGGGCCGGCTCGGTGTGCACGATGTCCTGATCGTCATACGCGGTGGTCAGGTCGATGACTTCCCCGGTATAGCGGAGGCGGATCGGCGTGAGCGTTTCGACTTCGCCAGCATGCAGCGCCAGCAAAACTTCGTCGATGTTGGCAAAGGCGCGGCCTTCGCCCTTGGCGCCGGGCTTGCCTTTGGTCAAGTAATAGAGGCCAAGCACCATGTCTTGGGTGGGCACGGTGATGGGCTGGCCGGATGCCGGCGAGAGGATGTTGTGCGACGAGAGCATCAGCACGCTGGCCTCCACCTGCGCTTCCGGAGACAGCGGAATGTGCACGGCCATCTGGTCGCCGTCGAAGTCGGCGTTGAACGCCGTGCAAACCAGCGGGTGGATCTTGATCGCCTTGCCCTCGACCAGCACCGGCTCAAACGCCTGAATTCCCAGGCGGTGCAGCGTGGGCGCGCGGTTCAAGAGCACCGGGTGGTCCTTAATGACCTCTTCGAGAATGTCCCAAACAATCGATTCCTGCTGCTCAACCATTTCCTTGGCCTGCTTGATGGTCGTGCAGTGGCCGGTCTGCTCCAGCCGGTGATAGATAAATGGCTTGAACAGCTCGAGCGCCATCTTCTTCGGCAAACCGCACTGATGCAGTTTGAGCTCGGGACCCACCACGATGACCGAACGTCCGGAGTAGTCCACGCGCTTGCCGAGCAGGTTCTGGCGAAATCGTCCCTGCTTGCCCTTCAGGGTGTCCGAGAGCGACTTGAGGGGACGGTTATTGGCGCCGCGCAGCACGCGTCCACGGCGGCCGTTATCGAACAGCGCATCCACCGCTTCCTGCAACATGCGTTTTTCGTTGCGCACGATCACTTCCGGCGCGTGCAGGTCCATCAACTTCTTCAACCGGTTGTTGCGGTTGATGACGCGGCGGTAGAGATCATTCAAGTCGGAGGTCGCAAAACGCCCGCCATCGAGGGGAACCAGCGGCCGCAATTCCGGCGGAATGACCGGAATCACGTCGAGAATCATCCAATTCGGCTTGTTACCGCTCTTGCGGAAGGCTTCGATGACCTTCAGGCGCTTGGCGTACTTCAATTTTTTCTGCAGCGAGCTCTCGTACTTCATCTTCTCGCGCAGTTCGGTGGCGAGCGAATCGACCTCCACGCGCTTGAGCAGCTCTTTGATCGCTTCCGCGCCCATCATGGCTTTAAAGCCGGCGGGACGATACTGCTGATCAAGCTCGCGGAATTTGGCTTCGTCTTTGATGACTTCGCGTTCTTTTACCGGAGCATCGCCGGGCTCGACCACGACATAGGCTTCGAAGTAAAGAATCGCTTCCAGATCGCGCAGAGAAATATCCAGCAGGTGCCCGATGCGGCTGGGCAGCCCTTTGAAGAACCACACGTGCGAGCACGGCGAGGCCAGCTCGATGTGCCCCAGTCGTTCGCGGCGCACTTTCGAGAGCGTGACTTCCACTCCGCACTTGTCGCAGATCACGCCGCGGTGCTTCATGCGCTTGTACTTACCGCACAGGCACTCCCAGTCGGTGACCGGTCCGAAAATGCGGGCGCAGAAAAGGCCGTCGCGCTCCGGCTTAAAGGTGCGATAGTTGATCGTCTCCGGTTTCGTCACCTCGCCATGGGACCAGCTCCGGATTTTCTCGGGAGAGGCCAGGCTGATGCGGATGGCGTCGAAATCGGCAATCGGATTTGCCAGGTCAAATGGGCTCGAACGGAACAAGGTTTCCTCCACTTCCCGCGGCTTTTCGCTGCCGCCAGCGGCTCCGTGCATTGCGGTCAAAAACTTTTTCGGGCCCCAGCCGGCGCGCCTTGCGCAGGATGGGCATTTTGACCCCTAACTTGGCTGAAGGCGCGGGAGCGAAACGCCATCAGCCTTTTTCCTCCAAAATCATTGCCTGCAATCGGCGAGCTAGGCTCGCCGAGGCGGCCATGGCTTAATCGGCTTCCATCAGTGCGCCACGCGTCTTGGCAGCAACCGTGGCGAATCCATCCCCGCCCGCAGCCGCGCTGACCACCGGCTTTCTCTCTCCGGCCTTGATCAGCTCGACGTCGAGGCACAGCGACTGCAACTCGCGAATGAGCACGTTGAACGACTCGGGCACGCCCGGCTCCATGGCCGCTTCGCCCTTGACGATGGCCTCATAAATCTTGGTGCGGCCATAAACGTCGTCGGACTTCGCCGTCAGCAGCTCCTGGAGAATGAACGCCGCGCCATAAGCTTCGAGCGCCCAAACTTCCATTTCTCCGAAGCGCTGTCCGCCGAACTGCGCCTTGCCGCCCAGCGGCTGCTGCGTAATCAGCGAGTACGGACCAATCGAACGAGCGTGAATCTTGTCGTCGACGAGGTGCGACAGCTTGAGCATGTAGATGTAACCGACCGTGACCGGCTGCTCGAACTTGTCGCCGGTCATGCCGTCGAACAGAGAGGTTTTGCCCGACTCCGGCAGACCCGCGCTCCTCAGCAGCGACTTGATTTCGGTCTCGCGCGAGCCGTCGAACACCGGAGAGCCGGTGAAGACCCCCTGCCGCAGCGTATCCGCGACCGCCGCCAACTCGTCATCGGGGACGTCGGCGATTTCCTGCTCGAGCGTGGTGCCTTTGAACAGGTTCTTCAGTTCGCGGCGAATCATCTCCTCTTTCGAGTTTTCCTTCAGCAGCTCGGCAATCTTGCCGCCCAGCTCCTTACCGGCCCAGCCCAGATGGGTCTCGAGAATCTGGCCCACGTTCATACGGCTGGGAACACCGAGCGGGTTCAGCACGATTTCGACCGGCGTGCCGTCTTCGAGATACGGCATATCCTCATCCGGCAGAATCCGCGCGATCACGCCCTTGTTGCCGTGACGGCCGGCCATCTTGTCGCCCACGCTCAGCTTGCGCTTCATGGCGATGTAGACCTTGACCAGCTTGATCACGCCCGGCGGCAGTTCGTCGCCCTTGGTCAGTTTGTCTTTCTTCTCGTTGACGATCTTCTTGAGCACGTCGATCTGGCGCGAGGTCATTTCCTCGATCTCGTCGATCTGCTCGTTCACCCGCGGGTCCTTATCGTTGTACTTAATCCGCTTCAGATTCCGCGTGGAGATGCGCTCAATGGTCTCGCGGTCAAGGATCGCGCCCTTGCTGAGCAGGCGCTTGTTGGTCTTCTCGTCGTGCAGGTCGGCCTGCACTTCCTTGCCGCCGAGAATGTTCTCCAGACGCTTCAAGCGCTCGTCGGTGAGAATTCGAATTTCGTCGGAGAGGTTCTTTTCGAGCTTGGCGATCTGCGCCGCCTCGATCGACTTCGCCCGCTCGTCCTTTTCCTGTCCTTTGCGGGAGAAGATCTTCACGTCTACGATCACGCCCTCGACGCCGGGCGGGCAGTAGAGCGAGGCATCGCGGACGTCGCCGGCTTTCTCGCCGAAGATGGCGCGCAGCAGCTTCTCTTCCGGCGTGAGCTGCGTCTCGCCCTTGGGCGTTACTTTGCCGACCAGGATGTCGCCCTGCTTCACCGTGGCGCCGATGCGAATGACGCCGGCTTCATCCAGATTGCGGAGCATGGATTCCGAGACGTTGGGAATGTCGCGGGTGACTTCTTCCGGCCCCAGCTTGGTGTCGCGAGACTCGATCTCGAACTCCTCGATATGCACCGAGGTGTAGTAGTCCTCTTTCACCAGCTTCTCGGAGACGAGGATTGCGTCTTCGAAGTTGTAACCGCGCCAGGGCATGAAGGCCACGAGCACGTTGCGTCCAAGCGCCAGCTCGCCTTTATCGGTGCAAGGACCATCGGCGATCACCTGCCCCTTCAGCACGCGCTGGCCTTTCTGCACCACCGGTTTCTGGTTGATGCAGGTGTTCTGATTGGAGCGTTTGAACTTGGTGAGCTGATAAATATCGCTACCCACCTCGCGCGACAGCTGCCCGGGATGGTGCTCACCCTCGACCCGCACGATGATGCGCTCGGAGTCGACCGAGTCCACCACGCCGTTGCGGCGGGCGAGAACCACAGCTCCGGAGTCGCGAGCCGTGACCCCCTCCATTCCGGTACCGACAATCGGAGCCTCGGCCCGAAGCAGCGGCACGGACTGGCGCTGCATGTTCGCACCCATCAGAGCTCGGTTGGCGTCGTCGTGCTCGAGGAACGGCACCAGCGATGCGGCCACCGAGACCAGCTGCTTGGGGCTGACATCGACGTAGTCGACTTCGTCCTTGCTGACCAGCACGAAGTTGCCGGCCTTACGGGCGTTCACCAGGTCGCCAACGATGCGGCCCTTGTCGTCCAGCTCGATGTTGGCCTGCGCGATGACGTGCCGGTCTTCCTCCCACGCCGAGAGATAAAACGAGAACGGCTCCAGCTCGGCCGCCCGTTTGCGGCGGTCCCGCAGTTCCGCGTTGGCCTTTTCGGCTTCCGCTTTCTCGATGTGATCGCCCGCCTTGTAGTCGCTGTCGCCGGCGTTCACCACCGTAACGTAATCAACCACGCGCGCGTTTTTCACTCGCCGATAGGGCGACTCGATGAAACCGTAGTCGTTGATCCGCGCGTAGCAGCTCAGCGACGAAATCAGACCGATGTTTGGCCCTTCCGGGGTCTCGATCGGGCAGATACGTCCGTAGTGGGTAGGGTGGACGTCGCGAACTTCGAAGCCCGCGCGCTCCCGCGACAAACCTCCCGGCCCCAGCGCCGACAAACGTCGCTTGTGGGTGATCTCCGACAGCGGGTTGGTCTGATCCATAAACTGCGAGAGCTGCGACGAACCGAAGAACTCGCGGATTGCGGCCATCACCGGCTTGGCGTTCACCAAGTCGTGCGGCATCGCCGTGGACATCTCCTGGTACACGCTCATCTTTTCTTTAATGGCGCGTTCCATGCGCACCAGGCCGATGCGGAACTGGTTCTCGAGCAACTCGCCGACCGCGCGCACGCGGCGGTTTCCAAGATGATCGATATCGTCGACCGCGCCGATGTTCTTGCGCAGCTTCAGCAGGTACTTGATGGTGGCGTAGAAGTCCTCAGGATCGAGCGTGCGCTTGTCGAGCGAGGTGGCATCGCTGTTCTCGAACAGCTTGATATTGAACTTCAGCCGGCCCACCCGCGAGAAGTCATACTTCCGCGGATCAAAGAACATGCCGTGGAACAGAGCCGTGGCGGTGTCCAGGGTCGGCGGATCGCCGGGGCGCAACTTGCGGTAGATTTCGATCAGGGCTTCCTGCGGGGTCTTGATCGAATCGCGCTTCAGCGTCTGGCTGATCACGGTGCCCACGTCATCGCGCTCGGGGAAGAACAGGTTCATCTCCACGACCCCGGAGTCGAGAATCTTCCCCAGCTTGTCCGCGGTGAGCTCGGTGTTGGCTTCGAGCATGACTTCGCCCGATGTGGTGTCGACGATGTCGCCGGCGGCCCAAGCGCCTTCGAGATCGCTGAGATCGACTTCGATCTCGCTGATCTTGGCTTTCTGAATTTCCTTCAGGACCGCAGCATTGATCTTGCGTCCCGAGTGCGCGATCTCCTCGCCGGATTTCGACTTGATGCTGTGCGCCAGCTTCATGCCGAGCAGGTTGGTGGCCTTGTCGCTGGCGGGATCGAGCGTCCAGTAAAGCTTCTTGTCGCGGACAGCCAGTCGATCGACGGTATAAAAGGTCCGCAGAATGTCTTCGCCAGAACGCAGGCCCAGAGCGCGCAGGAAAATCGTGCCCAGGAACTTGCGCTTGCGGTCGATGCGCACGTAGAGCACGTTTTTCTGGTCGTACTCAAACTCGACCCACGACCCGCGGTAAGGAATGATCTTGCCGAGGAAGTAGGTGCGGTTGTTGGCGGTCTCGAAGAACACGCCCGGCGAGCGGTGCAACTGGCTGACGATCACGCGCTCGGTGCCATTCACAATGAAGGTGCCGTTATCGGTCATCAGCGGAACATCGCCAAAGAAGACTTCCTGTTCCTTGATGTCGCGGATGGAACGGTTCCCGGTCTCGGCATCCTTATCGAAAATGGTGAGCCGCATGGTGACCTTGAGGGGCGCGGAATAGGTCATGCCGCGCTCTTCGCACTCGGTCACATCGAACTTGAGCTGCAGTCCGACCGGGTCGCCGCACTTGTTGCAGAAGTCCGGGGTATTGGCGTTGTAGGTGCCGCACTTGTGGCAAAGCACATCGCCGGGATGAAAGGGATCGGTGATGACGGTCGATCCGCAGTTCTTACAAGTGGTGCGCAGGTGATGCAGACCCTTCAGGTGGCCGCACTTGCACTCCCAGTTGCCGATGGAGTAGTCGACGAACTCCAGTTGGGAGACGTTGCGGAAATCGGTGATCGGAAACACCGACTGAAAGACCGACTGCAGGCCGCCGTCGTCGCGCTCGCTGGGTAGGCGGTCCATTTGCAGGAAACGCTCGTAGGAGCGCTTCTGCACCTCGATCAGGTTCGGAATCTGGATGGTTGCTGGAATCTTCGAAAAATCAAAACGATGACGGAAGCCGTTCTTCTTTGCCATTCGGAATACTACCAAAACTTTTCTGCGCAGCTGAGAAGCTGCGTCACTGCAGAACACACAGGACGGGAATGCGGGCAGTCAGCATTCGCGCAATCAGCCCTCAATCGATCGTGAGTGCTGACGGCTGAAATGTTTTTTTAAAACACACCAAGGCGCCCGCAGAGACAGCGTGTCCCTCAGGCGCCGCAACGAGCGCATGGCCAATTGAATTTTGTCTGTGTCGCGCCAGTATGCCTGTTCCCGTCCTGCCGCCCGCAGGACAGTCTGCCAAATCCGTTGTGCGGTCCTCTCCGCTTCCCTGGGTCAACACGTGGAGGAACCGCTCACCTGGATGAAGTGGGAAGCGGTGCTGTTAGTGACTATAGTAGCACCACTTCCTCGATCCTGCCAAGTGGTGGAATCAAAATTGCTACATTAACTGTTTCCGACTGAAAAATAAGCACTTAGCGCTTGGCGTTTGCCTTCGCCACGCTTGGCATTTGCCTTCGCCAAGGCTCACTACCAGAACCACGTGACCCGCGTTACGTCCTTTGCTGAGCGTAGGCGGGTGAGGGCACCCGCCTTCCGTGGTTCATCGAGACGCCAAAGCTGTTACTTTACTTCGACCGTCGCGCCCGCTTCCGTGAACTTCTTCTTGATGTTCTCGGCTTCTTCCTTCGAGACGCCTTCTTTCACCGTCTTGGGCGCGCCATCGACCAGGTCTTTCGCTTCCTTCAGACCGAGGCTGGTGACTTCCCGAACGGCTTTGATGACGTTGATCTTGTTGGCGCCCACTTCTTTGAGAACCACCGTGAACTCGGTCTTCTCCTCCGCCGGAGCTGCTGCCGCACCCGCGCCCGCGCCGCCGCCAGCCACCACCACCGGAGCCGCGGCCGCTGCCGAGACACCCAGCCGCTCTTCGAGTTTCTTGACCAGCTGCGCCGCATCAAGCAACGACAGCCCCACAATCGTTTCTTCTAACTGCTGCAAGTCCGCCATTTCCATTCTCCACTCTTTGAGTTATCGGTCTTCTACTTTGTTATCCGGAACAAGTTTCCAGTGCGTGTCGCCTTCCCCGCCGCGCCAGACAACGCTGCAGATCGAGACTGCCGCAACCCTTGACCTGATAACTAAAAATCATTTCCGCGAACCCGGCGCCTCCACGGAGCGTCGAGAGCCCGCCGAGAACGCGGAGAAAATCTCTACGCGCCCGCCGGCGCGTCATTTTGAAACTTCTGCTTCTCGACGCCTTGATTGATAACCACGGCGAGATCGCGACCGACGGCGTTCATCGCCGTAACCAGTCGTTGCGCCGGAGCGTTAATCAGGAACAGAAGCTTCGAGAAAATCTCTTCCCGCGAGGGCATGGTCGCCAGCGCGTTGATCTCTTTGACCGAGATCACGCGGCCTTCGACAACGCCTGCCTTGAAGGTAAACTCCGGGTTGTCCTTGGCGTATTTCGAAAGCACCTTCGCCAGAGCCACGGGATCGCCTTCGGTGTAGGCGATCGAAGTCACGCCGGAAAGATTCTTCAGCGCCTCTTCAATCTTGGTGCCTTTGGCCGCCCGCTCCGCCAATGTGTTCTTCACCACGGCATACTTGGCGCCGGAGCTGCGCAGCAGCTTGCGCAGTTCGTAATCCTGCGCCACGGTGAGCTTGGTGTAGGTGGTGACAATCACGGTCGAAACCTTCTCGAGGTCTTTGCCCAATCTATCGACCTGTTCGATTTTCTTCGCTCGACTAACCGCCATATTGGCCCCTCTCAAAAACTGTTCCAGAAAGTGTGGGCACCTAGGCCCGTCGTCCGTCCGCCGAACTTCCCGCCGGCTTCTATGCCTTCGCCGCGGTCTCGATGGCGCTGGTGTCTAGCGCGATCCCGGGCCCCATGCTGGAGCTCAGATAGCAGCCCTTGATGTATTTGCCCTTGGCTACCGACGGCTTGGCCTTGACCACGCTGGTGATTAGCACCGTCGCATTCTCAATCAATTTGTCCGGCGAGAAGGAAATCTTCCCCACCGGCACATGCACGAGCGCTGTCTTATCGGTGCGGAACTCGACCTTGCCGGCCTTCACTTCCTGCACCGCCCGGGCCACGTCGATGGTCACCGTGCCGGTCTTCGGGTTCGGCATGAGGCCTTTGGGGCCAAGAACCTTGCCCAGGCGCCCCACCGATTTCATCATGTCCGGCGTCGCCACCACGGCGTCGAAGTCGGTCCAGTTCTCTTTCTGAATTTTTTCGACCATGTCCTCGCCGCCGACGAAATCCGCTCCCGCCTGCTGCGCCTCGCGAAGTTTTTCGCCGGAAGCGATCACGAGAACCTTCTTGGACTTGCCGAGCCCGTGCGGCAGCACAACCGTTCCGCGCACCATCTGATCCGCGTGCTTGGGATCCACTCCCAAGCGAAGCGTGACTTCCACGGTCTCGTCAAACTTTGCGTACTTGACTTTCTGCAGCAGAGGAACAGCTTCGGTCAGCGCATACGGGCGCAACTCGACCGCTTTCCTCGCCTTCTCGATATTTTTTCCTGCTTTTCTCATCGCTCTCTCCGTCTCCCACCGCTGCCCATTGCTCCGAGCCGCCGTGGTGCTTGTGACTCAATCTCAACCTGCAATCCCGAGGCAGCCAAGGCTGCCCCTACCCAACCACCTCAATCCCCATGGATCGCGCCGTGCCCCGCACGCTCTTGATGGCGGCATCGACCGAGGCCGCATTCAAGTCCGGCATTTTCTGCTTGGCGATGTCCTCAACCTGCTGGAGCGTGACCTTGCCCACCTTATCTTTATTGGGTGCGCCCGAGCCCTTGGCAATCCCGGCCGCGCGCTTCAGCAGCACCGAAGCTGGAGGCGTCTTGGTGATGAAGGTAAACGACCGGTCGTTATAGACCGACACCACTACGGGGATGATGAGTCCTTCCAGCTCTTTCTGGCTGGTGCGCGCGTTGAACTGTTTGCAGAACTCCATAATGTTGATCTGCGCCTGTCCGAGCGCGGGACCCACCGGCGGCGCCGGCGTGGCTTTGCCCGCCGCAATCTGCAACTTCACTGATCCTGTAACTTTTTTCGCCATAATCCTTCCTAATCTCGAACCACGTGGGAAGGGGTGCCCTCACCCGCTTCGGCGCCATTTGCTGTCGGCGGCTACGACGCCTGCTTCTCCACCTGCTTGAATTCGAGTTCCACCGGCGTCGAACGCCCGAAAATCGTGACCATGACCTTCAAGGTCTCGCGATCCTCATTGACCTCATCGACCACGCCCGTAAAGGTGGCAAACGGCCCTTCGGTGATCCGCACCGTCTCGTTCTTCTCGAACTTCACTTTGAGCTTCGGCTTGTCCTTCGACTCGCCGGCTTTATAAACGATGTGCTGAACTTCTTCTTCCGAAAGCGGCGTCGGCTGCTGCCCGGTACCGACAAATCCGGTAACCCGCGGCGTCGACTTCACCACGTGCCAGACGTGGTCATCCATGTCCATTTCGACCAGCACATAGCCGGGATAGAACATGCGCTCGACGGTGTACTTCTTGCCACCGCGAACTTCGGTGACCGCCTCGGTAGGAATCAGCACGCGGCCAATTTTTTCTTCCAGGCCGAAGGCGTGCACGCGCGACTCCAGCGACTCTTTCACCTTGCGCTCAAATCCCGAATACGAGTGGATGATGTACCACTTCATGTTGGGATTGCGCGGCTTTTCGGCTACCGCAGTGGCATTGTCCACCGCCGCCGGAGAGGCTTCCGCTTCGTGAGTGTTTTTTTGCTCGTCCTGCATAGTGAAAACCACAAACCTTTATTTCGAGACCGCTATTTCGTGACCGCGTGCATGAGCAGGTCGTAGCCCTTGCTGATCATGGTGTCGACCACGAGGAAATAGAGCCCAAAAATGAACACGGCCACAATCACCACAACGGTGGTGGACTGCACTTCCTTCCACGAGGGCGTCGTGACCTTGCGCATCTCGGAGCGCACGTCGTTGTAAAAAGCTTTGATCCGCTCCGGCCAGGACTTGATTGTGCTGCCAAAGCCATCGTCGTTCGCAGCTGCTGCATTTGCCATTTTTTTCGTTCCTACTGCCATCACATCACCTGGCCTTCTGCTCGTCTCTAACGGCTGGCAGGGGCGGAGGGATTCGAACCCCCAAGTCCGGTTTTGGAGACCGGCAGTTTAACCGTTGAGCTTACGCCCCTGTTTCCATCGCGGGCTCGAGGGGATCGGGTCA
>Ga0126371_10005350_pt1 | contig 11398 bp, 8 predicted proteins | sample PanSoiMetaPlot_4_FD_110145 | JGI IMG/M metagenome (GOLD analysis project Ga0126371, IMG submission 110145) | Tropical forest soil microbial communities from Panama - MetaG Plot_4 | ecosystem: Environmental > Terrestrial > Soil > Tropical forest > Bulk soil | place: Panama | collected 2016-02-17
AAGTCCCAGATAGCCGGCGGCCCCGGCGGCGCGGTAGTCCATTCCTTTGACGCGCTGTGTCAATTCGCGGACAAACAGGCCGCTGAAAATGAGGCTCAGCCCCCAGGAGATCAGGGAAGTCAGCATGGAAAGAAGCGCGACCAGTGCGATTGCGGAGCGCGGCGTTTTGGGAACACCCGCGAGCCACCGAATGAGTCTGTAAACAACCGGCGTGGAAGCGAGCACATAGCCGCCGATGATGACCATGACCATCTGCATGGTGAACGGAATCAGCGCCCAAAAACTTTTGCCGCCCTGGATGGCCAGGTTGCGCGCGGGTTCGTGCAGGGCGACGCCGGTGAAGAAAACAAAGACAATGCCGAGCAGGGCGAAGACGAGCGGATCGGGGAACCAGCGTTCGCTCCATCGGGCGAGGGCCAGGCCGTAACGCGCCAGAGTCCCTTCGGCCGCGGCGTTCTCTGCGTTTCGCTCGCTCGCCATGGCGACCCTCTTTTCCGCGGAACGTCAACCACCCGAGGCTCGAAAAAGGGCTGCAAGAGGGGTATCCTTATGCTGGGTAGCACACCCAGGCCTAATCCCAACTTCCGTTGTGCCCAGTCCCTTTTGCAGTTCATCTAAACCGTAAGTGGGGGCTGTTCTGGCCCGATTCCCTTTCGTGAGTGTGTCCCATGACTATTCGCGGGCGAAAGATCGTTCTTGCCGCCAGTACTTCCGAATCCAGCGAACACAATCACAGCGCGTGGAAGCAGATGCTGCTGGCGACGCTACCTTCGAAGTACGCCTCGGTTTTCAACGTAGATTGGGCCGGCACAGGAGAAGTGTGGCCGGACGGGCAAGCCAAATACGTCCCACAGGGGCTGCGCGTGGTGGAGTCGCTGTTGGCGCAGCGGTTCGGTACAGAGGATATCGCGGTTTGCTATGCAGGAGAACTGGATAAATTTGTAGGCGAGGATACGCGCGTGGTGGGCATCCACGCGCACAATCCACTGGGCATCACGTTTGCCACGGACGTTTACGCGTATTTCTACGGCTCGGACGTGGAACCTATCAATGCCGAGGAATTCCGCCGGCTGATCCTGCATCCCGTGCTGCGGAAACACAAAGACCACCTGAAGATCATCGTTGGCGGACCGGGCGCCTGGCAAATCGAAAAGAAAAACCTGCAGGACGAATGGCAGATCGACTGCCTCTTCGATGGAGAAGCGGAAGAGGGCGTGGTGGAACTGTTTGAAACCTCATTGCGGGGCGAAACGCTGCCGCGCAAGGTGGAAGGCCACAGCCCGAAGATGGAAAGCATTCCCCCGCTGCGGCACCGCTCGACGTACGGCGCAGTGGAAATTACGCGGGGCTGCGGGCGGGGTTGCCAGTTCTGCTCCGTGGCCTTGCGTGCCGGGAAAAGCTTTCCGCTCGAGCAAATCATCACCAATGTGAAGACGCAAGCGGCCGAGGGCGCGGAGTTCGCGCTGCTGGTGACCGAAGATCTATTCCTTTACGAGCATGGCCCAAAATTCGCAGTGAATACTCCGGCGCTTAAGAAATTATTTGAATCGGTGCTGGCGGTGGAAGGTATCAAGTGGCTGGGCCTGACACACGGCACCATGGCCCCGATTGTGGCGGAGCCGAATCTGATTGGCGATCTGCAGATTGCGGTGGATCACAGCGTGTTTACGCATCCGTTGTCGACCAACCCCGAAAAGCGTTACCAGAGCCTGTTCATCGGAATTGAAACGGGATCGCCGCGGCTGTTCACGCAACTAATGAAGGGCAAGGGCTATCCCTTCCGCCCGGAGCAGTGGCCCGACGTGATTATGAAGGGCATGGAGATTCTGAATCGTCACAACTGGTTCCCGCTTTGCACGTGGATTCTGGGGCTGCCGGGAGAGACGCCGGACGACACGCGGCAGTCGCTGGACCTGCTGCACGCGCTCAAAGACGCAAAATGGTGCGTGATTCCGACGCTGTTCGTGCCGCTGGAAGATACGCGGCTGCAGAAAAAGGAAGGCGCCAAGCTCTACAAGCTCACCGACCTGCAATGGGAGTTTTTCTTTACCTGCTGGCGCTACAACATGGATTTCTTTCACCGTGCAAAGAGCGCGCACTTGGTCTACAACCTGGGCATTCCGATTTATTACTACCTGTTGGGGCGGCGGCTGTTCGGCAAAGCGATGAAGTATCCGCTGCTACGGCTGGGACATTTCCCGGAGTGGATCCTCAAGCACAAGCTATATCTGGATTTCACCGGAAAGCACAAACCGCGATTCCGTGTGCCAGACTTTGTGCCCATCCCCGAGCATGCCACGCGGCCGATCCTCCCCATCGTGTGAGTTTCGTGCCCCGGGACTTCCCATCCTCAATTAATTTGCGAGCGATTCTAGGATGATCGCGATGCCCTGGCCGCCGCCGATGCAGGCGGTGGCCAGGCCGTAGCGCAAGCCCTTGCGGCGCAGTTCGTTGAGCACGGTAATGACCAGGCGCGTGCCGGATGCCCCGAGGGGGTGACCGAGGGCGATGGCGCCGCCATTGACGTTGGTCTTGTCCCGGTTCAAGCCGAGTTCTTTTTCGACGGCGAGATACTGCGCGGCGAAGGCTTCGTTCACTTCGATGCGATCCATCTGCTCGAGTTTCAACCCGGCGGCCTGCAATGCTTTGCGCGAAGATGACACCGGGCCGATGCCCATGATGCTGGGATCCACACCGGCCACGCCCCAGGAAATAATGCGGCCAAGCGGCTTGAGGCCACGCTCTTTCGCGGTTTTTTCCCGCGTGAGGACCACAGCCGCGGCGCCATCCACGATGCCGCTGGCGTTCCCCGCGGTGACCATGCCGTCTTTCTGAAACGAAGGCGGCAGCTTCTCAAGAATTTCCATGGTGGTTTCCGGACGGCGATGATCGTCTTCGCTCACCAAAATGCTCTTTTTTCCCTGCTTCACTTCCACCGGCGAGATTTCTTCCTTCAGATGGCAGGCCTTAAACGCGGCATCCGCGGCCTGCTGGCTGCGCAGGGCGTAGGCATCGGCGTCCTTTCGCGTGATGCCGTGCTGCCCCGCGAGCTTTTCGGCGGTCAGCGCCATTGGCAGGTTGCAATAAGAGTCGGTCAACCCGGCCATAAGCGAATCCTCCAGCGCGCCGCCGCCGAGTCTCAATCCTGTGCGCGCGCCGCGAATCACGAACGGGCACTGGGTCATATTTTCCATGCCACCTGCGAGCACCATCCCCGATTCGCCGAGCAGCAGCCGCTGCGCACCCTGCACAATCGCCTCGATGCCGGAACCGCACAGACGGTTCACGGTGACCGCTGGCGTTTCGATCTTCAATCCCGCCTTTAGTCCCACGTGCCGTGCGCCGTAAATAGCGTCGGCGCTGGTCTGCATCACGTTGCCGAAAATCACGTGGTCGAATTCCGCCGGATCCACCTCCGCGCGCTGCATGGCCGCTTTACTTGCGTGCGCGCCTAGTGCAATCGCGGAAACATCCGAGAAGGCTCCCGTATAGCGCACCATGGGCGTACGCGAGCCTGCCACTACGACTACATCCGTTGGAAACATGATTTTTCCTTTCTTGTGATTTCAGAACTATCAAGCCGCGGAGCATCCGCAGCGCAACACCAAAAACCTTGTCATCCTGAGGCTATCCGATGAGGATAGCCGAACGATCTCACCGCGAACAACCTGCACGATGTGTCCGTTGAGATCCTTCGCGACGCAAACACCGCACCGCTCAGGATGACAACGCCGGGAATGGTGGCCGGCGTATCGGAAATGTTCTCTTTCCTGGAGCGAAGCGCTAGAGCTTGGGGATTTCCGAGAGGACGATAGTGTCGCCGCCGCGCTTGCGGGCTTCCTCGATACTGAACTCCGCGCGATTCATCACGTCCGTCACGATGTCTTCGCTGTCATACTCCTGGCGCGCCGCGGCTTCCACGATGCCCGCGCTGAGCGTAATCTGCGTGGAATCCCACGGCGGACGCACATCCAAGGCCGCGCGCTTTAGTTTTTCCACCAGATTCTGCGCTCCCGAGAGGCTGGTATCCGGCAGAATAAACGCCAAAGCCCACGACGTATATTTTACCGCCATATCGTTTTGGCGCACGATGGGCTGCAAGGAACGCGCCAGCTGCTCGAGGAATTTTTCCAGAGGGGCCTCGCCCTGCTGGCGCAGCATGTCCGCGCCGCGATCGATCTGAAGTACGGCCAGTGAGAGCGGCGTACCCTGGGTGCGGGCCCGATCAGCTTCGTTGAGGAGGCAGCCTACATACGAACTGCGGCTGAGCAGGCCAGTGCGCTCGTCGGAAACGCCCATACGCCGCACCAGGCTGCGCAGGCGCGTGTGGCTAACGCTCATCATCATCTGGTCGCCGATGGCCTGCAAAAAATAGGTCTGGTTGGGCTTCCACTGGTGCGGACGATCGTACGCGACAATCAACATGCCCGCGGGCGACTGCGTTTCCTTGTCGGCGATGGTCACCCCGAGCGCCGTGGCCAGGCCCAGGTCTTTCAGGCTGGACTCGTCGGCGCCATCCACGACCAACCCGCCCAGTTCATCGGGAACCGCTTTTTCGACTTGCGCGAGCAGGAAAACCATCTGTGCTGCCGGTGCGGCCTTCACGCCGGAGGTGCAATACTCCGCGGCCATTTCCGGCGGACGCCCCGGAGCGCCAATCACAGCAAACGTGCGCGTGGCTTTCAGGTACATGCCGACTTCATTCGCGGTGGTGTTTAGCATGGCACGCGGGGTCTGCTGGCGGAAGATCTTCTGATTGATTTCGGAGATTTTGGTGAGGTCGCGCAACGTCTCGACGGTGTAGCTTCCGGTGCGCCCGGTGGGAGGCTGGGGCTTTTCCTGCACAACGGGAACGGCCGGTACCTGCTTAATGCCCGCCCCAGGTTGCGGCTTTGTCGGAGTCTTCGGCCACCAGTTGGCCATCTGGTAAAGATTTTGCAGGCGCGGATTGTGTTCTTCTTCGCCGGGGAACATGGCGGCGATTTTTTGCAAGCGCTCGATGGCTTTGTTCTGGAGGGAGTACTGCAGAAAAATCTCCGTCTGCACGATCAGGTCGTCGAGCGCCTGGCCTTTCTTCGCCTCTTCGGTGCCTGCGGCAGCCTCAGGGGCGGCTCCCAGCTTGCGCGTAGGAGCATTGCTGGCCTGAAGATTGGCGGTGCGCGCCATGCGTCCGGCAACGCGCCTGAGAAAAGCTTCATCAGCGTGGCCGCGCAAACGTTCGAGGCGCTCCTGATTGCGATAGTCGTAGGCGTCAATATCCACCAGACGGTCGAGCGTTTCGCAGGCCTTAGGGAATAAGCCGGAATTGAAATTGGCGTCAAACAGCTTGATGAGCACTTCGAAGTATTGCGATTCGCGGTTCAGTTCGCTGTAAAGACCTGACCAGTACTCCAAAATGGGAATCGATTCCGGATGCTTGCCGCCGATGGCTTCCATTTGCGTGACAAAGTCCGCCGATTTTTTGTCCGCGAACATGCGGCGCTTCAGCGTTTGCAGAATTTCGACGGATTTCGCGTCCTGATTGGCATCCGCGTAAGCATCCAGCAGATCGAAAAGGCGCGTTTGGCCTTCGTTTTTCTCCTTCAGCAGGCGCTCGAGAATCTCTCGCGCGCGGTCGAGTTGTCCGGACTGCACCAGCGCGTCGGCGAAGGTATCCAGAAAAGCGGCGTCGGTTTCCTTGGCTGAGAAAGGTTCCAGAAGGGTGGCGGCTTCGGCGGCCGCGCCACTGCGCAATTTTGCCTCGCCATAGAGCAGCGCCACGCTCCGTTCCTGCGGCGCCAGCGAGTACGCCTTCGCAAGCAGCTTCATAGCCTCGGCGGCGGCTCCGGAAGCGGTGGAAAGCTGCGCGGAGCGAAGATAGCTGCGCGCGGCCAACGCGTTTTTCCCGAGCTGCGAAGCCATCTCCGCGACCTTGAGCTGGCGCGGCAGTTTGTCGGGCTCGAGCTGCGCAGTGCGTTCCCAACAAAACAGCGCGTCCTCGGAGCGGCCGGCTTCGGCGAACATTTCGGCGGCTTTGGTGTACTGCTCGATGGCCTCCTCGGCGCGATTCTGTTTCTGCAGCAGGAAGGCGTAGCGGGCGATGCGCTCTGGAGATTGCGGGACCGAGGTGGAGCGCAGAAACCGGTTGTAGATGGCCAGGGCCTTGGTTTCGTCCTTGGGATCGATAAGCAGGTCGAATAGGTGGCCGTAGTAGACCGCGGCGCGTTCCGGTTGATTCAAGCGCGTGTAGAGGTCGCCGAGTGCTTGAGCGGCCTCGAGGTTCTGCGGGGCACCATCGAGCGCAGCGAGGTAGGCCTCAATGGCGTCCTCGAGGCGATTTTTCTCGAGAAACTTCTTCGCCCGCTCCAGGTGTTTGCTGACGTCTACGGCCATCCGTAATTGATCCGGCTTTCTGGCGTTGGTGGTGCGTGCGGCAACGCAGGCGGCGAAGCGCACCCTTTCCACTATATACCTGCGCTCGGGCCGCGTGAAAATCCACGTGGCGGGGCGTTGGGCAATCCGCCAAGAGGGCGTTTCCCGGCCGAGGCTCGCGCAGGGGCCATGTTGCGGTAATCTGTGGGGGCCGTGCCGAGAATCCTGCTCATCGCGGTTTGCGGATTTTTGATCGTCAGCGTGACCTCCGTGCTGGCAGCGCGGATGCTGATTGGGCGCGCGGCGCGCAACAAAACGTACGCCAGCGTCGACCAGCTTCCCTACCGACGCGTCGGACTGGTGCTGGGGTGTCCCAGGCGGATTCCCGGCGGATGGCTGAATCCTTTTTTTGAAAACCGCATCGCCGCCGCTGCGGAACTCTATCACAACGGAAAAGTGGACTACCTGGTAGTCAGCGGGGACAATCACGTTCACGAATACGATGAGCCCACGGATATGAAGAACGCGTTGCTCGAAAAGGGCATTCCCCTGGAGCGCATCTACCCGGACTACGCCGGTTTCCGGACGCTCGATTCCGTGGTGAGAGTGAAGGAAATTTTTGGCCAGACGAAAATCACCATCATTTCGCAGCACTTCCACAACCAGCGCGCTATTTTCCTGGCGGAGCACCGCGGGATCGACGCCATTGGTTTCGATGCGCCGGACGTGGCACCGGAATATGCGTGGAAAACGAGGTCACGCGAGCAGTTCGCAAGAGTGAAGGCGGTGCTGGACATCTATGTGTTCCACAAACAGCCGCACTTTCTGGGGCAGGAGATCGCGATTGGCGTGGAAACCCGACAGGCGCAATGAACTTTACACATCCAAGTCAGTCGAAATAACCATCCGGATGGGAGACCCTTTTACGAGCGGCGGCATCTATTTTTGCGCGCCCGAATTCAACGCGAAAGGGTTCTCCATGAAAATTCAGAGACTCATGATCGGCGCGGTTTGTACGTTCCTTGCTTTCGGGCTGGCCTACGCGCAAACGGCGCAGCCGGATGCAAGTCTCACCGCGAATCCCGTCTACACCAAAAACTGCGCGAAATGCCACGGAAAAACCGCGGAGGGACACCACTTTGGCGGGCCTTCGCTCACGTCCGCGAAGGCGGCAGCCGCTTCGGCGGAAGATCTGCGCAAGATCATCAGCGATGGCAAGGGCCATATGCCGAAGTACGCTGGAAAACTCAGTGCCGAGGAAATCAACACACTGGTGAAGCAGATCGAGGCGCTGAACAAGAAGTAGCACGCCCGCGTTCAAGGCAAGGGCGGAGCCGAATCGGGCCAGGCGGTGACAAAGAATCTGCCGTCCGGCTGGCGCTGGAGTGCGGGCGCATATAGGCCTATCGATTCGCGGCGCCACCACAGGTGTGTGGCGCGCTTCGTGGGCAAATCAGTGAACCAGTATTGCCACAGAACCGCGCGGACATGATTCGGAGGATTTTGCGGAAAAGGATTCGCCGAGAAGAGCGCGAGGACGTCCGGATCGTTCGAAAGCAGGAGCTGCTCGGCGCGCACCACCCAAGGATTTTCCCGCCAGTAATCGAGCGAGGCAAACCAGAGGTTCCAGTCGAAGCGCGGCTGGTAGGGCGCATAGATGCGCGGCGCCTGGGCGGGGTCCTGGGGCTTGTTGCGAAACGGATAGGGCGTCCATTTCAATCCGTCGTCGGAGCCCTGAAATTCAATTTCGTAGCGCTTCCAGGTCATGCGGCCGAAGAGTCCGTAGCGATCCGCGATGCGGAACGGTTCGAGCACAGCGATGGGCTTTTCCGGCAACGGGATGCCGTGAAAAATGCCCGACAAGATTAGGAAGACGTTGGCGTAGAGCATCCAGGCGAGAAAGAAAGCGGAAAGCCAGAGGCCGGCGGCGGAAACGAGCTCGCGTATTTGGACAGTGATCGGAAAGGCGGGTGGATGATCTTCCTGCGGCGAAGAGGACGACACTGCCTCGGGAGCCGGAGACAGAATGGAAGGCGTGTGAAGATCGAGCTCGACTAGGTCTTCTTTGGAGGCGGCCGCAGGGGATTGCTTGAGATTTTCCAGGACCGCACCGACCCAGGGCGCAGGCAAGAATCGTGTGAGCAGGCGGTCGTCCAGCAAAAGAAAGCCGAGCGACAGCACGAGATAGTTCAGGAAAGCGTAGTTTGCGGTGAGGATGATGCCGATCTGCAGGCTGGTGACGACGCAAAAGCAAGTGATGCGAAATCGACGCGGCAGAAAAACCATCCAGACGAGCACAAGCTCGACGAGCAACGTGAGCAGGGCGGTGGCGGCGTGGAAACGATGCGGAAGTTGCTGCGCGTACCAGCCGAGCCACGTGGGCAGCGGGCCATTTTGATAATATTCGTCCATGGCGGTGAGGTCGCGCCAGGAGGGATCGCCGCCGAAATATTTGGCGAAGCCGGATTCGAAATAGATGCTGAACCACAGCAGGCGGAGCAACCAAATGCTGGCGCGCGAGGGAGGAGCCGAACTACCCCAACCGGGGCGCAGGCCGTCCGGCACGAAAAAAAAGCTGATGAAGCCGGCAGCAAGCAACATGCCGTCCGATTGGTAGCCGGAAAAATCCTGTGCGGCGGTGACGAACGAGAGAAACAGAACGAAGCAAATCACCAGCGTCGCGCGGGGCCAAAGATTCAGGAACAGCAAGAGCGAGGCGATCATGCCGATCCAGCAAAGCGCCATGAGCGCGTGATTGCTGGAGTCGAGCCACAGCAACGTCGGGGCATACCAGTAACGCGCCGAGGGGCCGACGAGGTCGGCGATTTTCTGCAGGTAGGTACCAGCGGGAAGCAAGCCGTTAGGGCCGAGCAGGCCGCGGATCTGAAAGACGAGCGAGTAAAACGCGGAAAAATAGATGAAGCCGAGGGCGCGCAGGAAGAGCCAGCGGGGAAGGAGGTAGCCGGGCGGCCCGGCCGGGCCGGGGCCTGCATACCAAAGGAGGAAAAATGGCTTCCCGCTATCCATCGGCAATGATGATAGCGCGCCAAGTTCGCATTTGAGCTGGGTAATGGTTGACTTTCCGAGTAGCACAGGCACTCTTGCCGGTGCGGCGTTTAGCAAAGGTGGCGGCTGCAAAGTCAAGCGTGACTGTGCCACGTTACTTCGAGGAAGAATCCCCTGGAAGGTGAAGAGAGCAGGTGCCGTCCGCACAGAGATCGCGGTTCCAGCGATAACGGTTGCGTGCAACCCACGCGTAGATTCTGGCGGCGATCCAGTGGATACCAGGAATCAGCAGAATCCCGGCCAGCAAATTCCATCCGGGAAGAAGCATACCGATGCGTGCCCAGGCGTCGGCGCCGCTGGAGATTCGACCCCGGGCGTCTACCGCCTGCATCCAGCGCATCGCCACTTCGCGATCGATCTGCGGGAAACGCACTTGTGCGGAAGGGTCGTGGAGGCTCAGGAATTCGATGCGCCGCCGATGATCAAACCGCTCGACGCGTGTCACGCTGGCGCGGCAAAGGCTGCAAGAGCCATCGTAGAGAACCGTCAATTCGGCCATACATTGCCCCTTCGGCGTACACAGATTAGATGCTACGGTATCCTTTTGGCGACGCTATGTTTCCGCTACTTTTCGGTATCCTCCTCGGGCTGCTGCAAACGGCAAACACAACGGCACAGCCACAGGTACAGCGCCGCGAGTTGTTTGTAGCGAGCGATCCCGGGACACAGATTTTCGTGCGTGAAGTTTTCGCGGATCCCGCCAATCCAACACGCACGGCGATTGTCCTGGTCCACGGAGCGCGCGTACCGGGCGTGGCCTCGTTCGACTTGCCAGTTCCCGGAGGCTCGCTCGCGGCAGACCTCGCTATGCGTGGACTGGACGTCTTTATCATGGATGTGCGTGGCTACGGGCGGTCCTCGCGTCCCGCAGAAATGGACGCTCCGCCGGACACGCACGCCCCGCTGGTCCGATCCGCAGAAGTGGCCCGAGACATTGCTGCTGTTGTGAATTCCATTCACCAGCAGCGGCCCGCCGCGCGCATTGTGGTCTTCGGCTGGGCCACCGGTGGGCAATGGGCGAGCTACTACGCCAGCCGTCGCCCGGAGAATCTATCCGCGTTGATTGTGCTGAACAGCTTGTATCGCGGCGCAGGCAAGCATGATCTGATCGGTCGCGGTTCCGATCTCGAAGACCCGGCGCATCCGGGCCACTTCAACACGGCAGTGTGCGGCGCTTATCGCTGGAACCCCGCGAATTCTCTGCTCCGTCCCTGGGACCACAGTGTCCCCGATGAGGACAAGAGCCTGTGGCGAGATCCAGCCGTTGCGGAAGCGTACGTTTATGAAGCGTTGGCCAGCGATCCGAAGGCAGCTTCGCAAACGCCGCCAGCATTTCGTTCGCCGTGCGGCGCAATGGAAGACAGCTTTTATCTGGCAACGGGACGCCAACTCTGGGATGCATCGCTGATTACCGTGCCCACTCTGGTCATCGCTTCAGAGCGAGATTTCTGGTCGCGACCTGAAGATCGCAACAATCTGATGGACGACCTGGTGCACGCCCGGAAAACAAAGTTGGTGACCATCCCAGGCGCAAACCATTTTGTGCATCTGGAGCGCCCTGGGCATGGCCGTGACATTTTGATCAAGGAAATCATTGCGTTTACCGAAGCGGATTAGCCGACCTGTAGCTTCTCCGAGTAACGAAGGGGCAAGCTGACGGGTAGCGGCAGTTGTGGCAAACTAGATGTTTACACGGCAAGGTTCGCGCAGGATGAGCGGCGCTCATCAGGCACCAAGGCCCGCCGCGACACTCAGAAGCACCCTCAGGAAAAATCCTGGCGGTAACGGAAACGAATGGACCCAAAGTTCATACGCAATTTCTGCATCATCGCGCACATTGATCACGGCAAATCCACGCTGGCCGACCGGCTGCTGGAGATGACGGGGGCGCTTTCCGAGCGCGAGATGCACGAGCAGGTGCTCGACTCGATGGACCTGGAGCGCGAGCGCGGCATCACCATCAAGGCGAAAAGCATCCGGC